>Ga0081540_1002317_pt1 | contig 15599 bp, 18 predicted proteins | sample TabmetS2T1R1_FD_71024 | JGI IMG/M metagenome (GOLD analysis project Ga0081540, IMG submission 71024) | Tabebuia heterophylla rhizosphere microbial communities from the University of Puerto Rico - S2T1R1 | ecosystem: Host-associated > Plants > Roots > Rhizosphere ... | reverse complement strand
GCCGAAGCTTTCCGAGGCGATCACAAGGCGCTACTTTAATCTGACGGAAGATCAGGTGAAGCGGGTCAACCCGCTGCTCGGTGCGAGGCCATGATATTCGATGTCAGCCACAAGACCGTCTATCATTACGCGAGCCCTGTCGCCCAGTCCCATCATCTCGTTCATCTCTCGCCCCGCCCTCATGAGCGCCAGCGGGTTATCCGTCACAGCCTCGTAATCGCGCCCGATCCCGCGCAGCGCAACAATTTCATCGACTATTTCGGTAATCCGGCTTCGGCGGTTGCGATCGAGAACAGCCATTCCGAGCTGCTCATCCATTCGCGGATCCTGATCGAGGTGAGTGCGCCGCCAAAGGTCGATCTCGCGGCCTCAGCTCCCTGGGAGGCGGTCGCCAAGCGGATGTCGCCTTCCCAGCGCCCGCAGGAGCTGGAGGTCGTGCAATATGTGCCGGCTTCCCATCACACGCCACCCTGCCCTGCGCTGCTGGAGTTCGCCGAACCCTGTTTTCCGTCTGCACGACCTGTGCTGGCCTGCGCCATGGACCTCACCAGTCGCATCCATAAGGAATTCGCATACGACAATTCTGCAACCGATGTCGCGACGACAATAGGCGAGATTCTGAGGATCAAGCGCGGCGTTTGCCAGGATTTCGCTCATCTCCTCATCGCTGCCTTCCGGCTGATGGGCTTGCCGGCCCGCTACGCGAGTGGCTATCTCCTAACCAAAGCGCCGCCCGGCAAGCCAAGACTGATCGGCTCGGACGCTTCTCATGCCTGGGCTTCGGTATGGGCGCCGGAGACAGGCTGGGTGGATTTCGACCCGACCAACAACCTCATTCCACGCGACGAACACATCACCATCGCCTATGGCCGCGATTTCCAGGATGTAAGCCCTGTGACCGGCGTGCTGCTCGGCGGCGGCCCTCATCATGTCGACGTCGCGGTCGACGTGACACCCGCCCTGCAGCCCGGTGCGCCAACTGCCTCTCCTGGTGCCGACCGCCTGCCGCGCTAGCGCCGCCTGCCCTCCCCCTCGAATGTTGTGATCAGCCAATTGCACAGATGTCCGGCTGCCTCTTGCCAGGTGCTCTCCAGCATGATGGCATGAGCGCAGTCCTTCAGCATGACCGGCCGGACGCCGTAATAGACGCCGGTGAGCTGGACATCGAGCGTAGGGATAAACTCATCCTTCTCACCCCCAATCACCAGCATTGGCGGCGTTGCCCAGGGAAAGGGCGCAATCGGCCGCCAGCCCATCAGATCGAAGCTCGCCGCCACAGCCGGCTCGCCCATCTGACGGATGAGCTGTTCGCGCTTTTCTCCGCTTTGCGGATGAGAGAGCATGCCGCGCTCGATGATCTCCCAATCGACGTTGCGCACCGAGGTGAAGCGCACGCGCGAAAGCTCATCCCATAGCGCGGGATTGCGGTGGTACATCGCCATCGAAGCGCGCAGGAGACCATGGGGCGGCGCCGAGGCCATCAGCACCAGGCCAGCCGCCTTGCCACCCCGAAGGAGATAATGCTGGGCGACGCCGCCCCCCATCGAATGGCCGACGACCACAACCCGCCCGCCGATACGCTTAATCGCCCATTCAAGGTCGGCAGCGAAATCTTTCAGCCGCCAGTGGCGGATCTGGGCTCGGCCGTCGCTCGTCCCGTGGCCGCGCAGGCTTAGTGCATGAGTGGAAAAACCGCGCTCGGCGAGATATGGAAGGAAATTGGTCTCCCACACCCAGGCGCCCAGGCAAATGCCGTGCACGAGGAGTATGCTGACGCTGCGCTGCGGCCCGCCTGATGGCCGCGACAAGAGTTCAAGCTGCATGAAATGCCTTTGCTTTCACAGCCCCCACGGACAATTGAAGTGCCTTTCAATCCCCGCATATCAACCCTTCGCCTGCCATCAACGTTATGCACTCTCAATAGCGCAAATCGATACGAGTTTCAGCCAATGAGACGGGCCTCCGCTTTCTGCTGTACCTGCTATATTTCCACGAAGCTCGCCTTCGCCATCCTTCCTGGCATTCTCCCGATTGCCGTCTCAGCGGCGAGTGCCGCGCCGGCGGAGACCTACACCTCCAAGGCGGGCGTTCGGTTCCGCGTGGTCGAGATGGCCAAAGGCCTTTCGCACCCATGGAGCCTCGCCTTCCTGCCCGGCGGCGATATGCTCGTGACCGAGCGTCCGGGCCGGCTGCGCCTTATCCGCGACGGGCGTTTGCAGAGTGAGGCCATCGCCGGCACGCCGAAGGTCTATGTACGCGCGCAGGGCGGCTTGTTCGATGTCGTGCCGCATCCCAAGTTCAGCGAAAACCACCTCCTCTATCTCAGCTATTTCGCCGAGGGGCGCAGCGGCACCGGCATCGAGGTGATGCGCGCCAGGCTCGACGGCGGCAGCCTCGCCGAGGGCAAGGTGATCTTCCGCGCCGAACCGACCATGCAGGGCAATTACAATCTGGGTTCGCGGCTGCTGTTCCTGCCGGACGGCACAATGCTGATCACTGTCGGCGACCGCTTCACCACGCGCGATGAGGCCCAGAATCTGGCCAATGACCTCGGCAAGATCGTCCGGCTGAAGGATGACGGCAGCATACCCGACGACAACCCGTTTCAAGGCAAGCCGGGCGCAAAGCCGGAGATCTTCGCCTATGGCACCCGCAACAGCCAGGGTCTCGCCCTTCGCCCGGGCACCTCGGAAATCTGGGAGCATGAGCACGGACCGCGCGGCGGGGATGAAGTCAATATCCTCAAAGCCGGCGCGAATTATGGCTGGCCCAAGATCACCTACGGCATCGACTATGATGGCTCGATCATCTCCAGCAAGAAGGAACTGCCCGGCATGGAACAGCCGGTCGTCTATTGGGTGCCCTCCATTGCGCCGAGCGGCATGGCGTTCTACAGCGGCGATAAATTCCCGAACTGGAAGGGCGATCTGTTCGTCGGCGCGCTCAAGCTCACCCATCTGCGCCGGCTGAAACTCGACGGCCAAAAGGTCACCGAGCAGGAGATATTGCTGGAGAGCATGGATGAACGCATCCGCGACGTGCGCTCCGGGCCAGACGGCTTTCTCTATCTCCTGACGGATGAGTCAAATGGGCGGCTGCTGCGCCTTGAGCCTGCCGGGTCATAACCTCACGGCCGTGGCATAGGCGGAGCCCTCCCAGTACACTACCTTTCGAGGTCAGCGACATCAGGAGCACAGGCCATGCAATACCGCCCTTTCGGACCGGTAGCCGATAAGGTGTCCATCATCGGCCTTGGCACCTGGTATATCGACGTGGGCAATCGAAAGCAGGCCATCGCTGCCTTGCAGGCTGGGCTTGATGCTGGGGTCAACCACATCGATACGGCCGAGCTCTATGGCGACGCCGAGCTGATCGTGGCCGAGGCCATCGCCGGCCGGCGCGACGCGGTATTCCTGGTCTCAAAGGTTCTCCCGAACAACGCCTCGCGCAAGGGCACGCGGACTGCCTGCGAGCGCTCGCTGAAGCGCCTCCGGACCGATCGGCTCGACTGCTATTTGCTGCACTGGCGCGGCTCCTACCCGCTTGCCGACACCGTCGAGACACTCGTCGCGCTGCAGCGTGAAGGCAAGATCCGCTCCTGGGGCGTAAGCAATTTCGATGAGGATGACCTGGCTGAGCTCAGCGACGTCGGAGAAGCGGCCGGCGGCGCCAGCGCCTGCGATCAAGTGTTTTATCATTTGAAAGAGCGCGCCATCGAGCACGCCGTGCTGCCGGCCTGCAAGGCGCAAGGCCAGGCGCTCGTCGCCTACAGCCCGTTTGGCCACAATGATTTTCCCCGGCCGGACAGCGCCGGCGGGAGAATTTTGGCCGGTATCGCCGCAGCACACGGCGCAACCTCGCGTCAGGTGGCGCTCGCTTTTCTGCTCCGCGATCCCGTCGTCTTCGCCATCCCCAAAGCATCCGATCCGCAGCATGCAGCCGAAAATGCCGCAGCCGGCGATCTTACTCTCACACCCGATGAGATCGCTGCTATCGACCGCGCATTTCCGCCCGGTGTAAAGCCGCGCTCGCTGCCGATGCTTTGACCTCGCCAGTCGGCGCTCAAGCTCCTGAAGCACGCGCCAGTTTGTCGGCCATCACTGCGATGGTGCGCACATAAACTTGAGCCTTGTTCCACTGGACGATGACGTTGTAGTTCGCCGTCCCCGGCTGCCAGGACTGGCCGGGCTGCCAGCCATAAGAGCGCAGGAAATTGGCTGTCGAGGCAAGCACGTCGGGGATGCTGCGGATCAGATCTCGCCGTCCGTCGCCATCGAAATCAACAGCAAATTTGTAGTAGGCCGAGGCGAGGAACTGCGTCTGGCCGATCTCGCCGGCCCAGCCGCCACGAAGCTGCGCCGAGGTCATGTCGCCCCGCTGTACGATCTTGAGGGCACTGATCAGCTCGTTGTGAAAGAAGGCCGATCGGCGGCAGTCGTAAGCGAGTGTCGCCAGCGAACGGATGATCGACATATTGCCGCCGAGCGCGCCATAGCTGGTCTCAAGCCCCCAGATGGCGACGATGATCGAAGCGGGGACGCCATAGCGCTTCTCGATCCGGTCGAACATCGCGCGATGGGTGGCAATCAGGTTCTGGCCGCGCCGGATCAGCGCGTTATTGACGCGGCGTGCATAGAAGGCCTCGAAGCTGAGCCGAAACGAATGCTGGCCGCGATCTAAACGGATCACGGCCGGATCATAGGTGACAGCGCTGAGAGCGGACTGAAGGACGCTGGCCGAGACGCCCTGGGAGACCGCCTCGCGCTTGAACTGGCCGAGCCAGCTTTCGAACCCGCCCGCGCCCGAGCCGCAGCTTGCGGCCATTCCTGCTGTAGAGCCGGTCATCAGTGCTGCAAAGACGATCAGCGCTGCCTGCGCAAAAAGTGCCGCCGAAAATCGCGTGAAAAACCTAGGCATCATGTCCCCCGCCGTTTTCCTGCACGCGAAGCACCATCTATCATGCCGAGCCACAATTGTCGCGGCCCGGTGGCGTTGCGCCACAACTATGCGGCAGAATGGTGTTGGGATACGGCGGATTTCAGCGTATAAGCGCGTTTCCATCCCTTCGCGGCGCTCAGCGCCATTGCGTTGGGCGGTTAGCTCAGTGGTAGAGCGCTTCGTTTACACCGAAGATGTCGGGAGTTCGACCCTCTCACCGCCCACCACTACAATCGTCCTGACTCTCTGACCGCCGAGTTCCCTGCGCAGTTTATACGCTGCAATGGCGACCGTGCTGCGGATGCTCCTCGCAGCACTTTCGGACGAACGCTTCTGAGCCGTAATAATCTGGTCGTGCCTGCTTCTTGCAGATCGAGTTGCCGGCTGCTTCGAAAATCCGAAGGAAGGAGAGCGGCACGTTCTGCAGCGTCGCATTGGTGAATCACAGTCAACGGATGGTGCAAACCGCGCGTTTGTCTTCCCGCGTGCGATGATCAATAGTGCGATGAAGCAAGCGAAAAACAAAATGCACTGCTGGAGGAAATGATGCTTCTTGATGGCAAAACTGCCGTCATCTCAGGCGCGGCCAGCACCCGCGGAATCGGGCTGGCAACAGCCCGTCTCTTTGCGGAGAATGGCGCGAGAGTCGCGATTCTCGATCTCGACGAACAGGGCGCAAAGGATGCGGCGGCTTCCTTAGGACAGGCCCACATCGGCATCGGCTGCAACGTCACTGACCTTGGTGCTTGCAAGGACGGCGCCGAGACAGCCATCACCACTTTCGGCCAGATCGACATTCTCATCAACAATGCCGGTATCACCCAGCCGGTGAAGACGATGGAGATCGACGAGGCAAGCTGGCGCCGGATCGTCGATGTGAACCTGACCGGCGTGCTCTATCTCAGCCAGGCCTTCATCCCGCATATGCGGGAGCGCGGCAAAGGCTCGATCGTCTGCATGTCCTCGGTCTCCGCCCAGCGTGGCGGCGGCATTTTCGGCGGACCGCATTACTCGGCGGCCAAGGCCGGCGTGCTCGGTCTCGCCAAGGCCATGGCCCGCGAGCTTGGACCCGACGGCATCCGCGTTAACTGCGTTACGCCCGGCCTGATCCAGACCGACATCACCGGCGGCAAGCTCACCGATGAGATGCGCAAGGACATCCTGAAAGGCATTCCGCTGAACCGCCTTGGCAACGCCGAGGACGTAGCAGGCGCCTATTTGTTCCTCGCCTCGGACCTGTCCGCCTACGTCACCGGCGCGGTGATCGACGTTAATGGTGGCATGCTGATCCACTAGGCAGGCGCGCTTTCTCTTTACGCTCTGGATCCGGAGAACGCCCATGAAAACCAGCAGCGAAGCCGCGCGGGGGGCTTCATCACCGCCTTTGACCAATGTCTCGCTCGAAGAGCGAGCCTATCGCATTCGCCGCAATGCGCTGCGCATGGGGGCCGTGCAGGGTCAGGGCTACATCGCCCAAGCGCTCGGCATTTCCGACGTGCTGGCGGTCTCCTACTTCCATGCCATGCGCTATCGCCCGGAGGAGCCACTTTGGGAAGGGCGCGACCGCTTCCTCCTCTCGATCGGCCACTACGCCATCGCGCTCTATGCCGCGCTCATCGAGGCCGGCATCGTTCCCGAGGACGAGCTCGAGAGTTATGGTTGTGATGATAGCCGCTTGCCGATGTCCGGCATGGCAGCCTACACGCCGGGCATGGAGATCACCGGCGGCTCGCTTGGCCATGGTCTCGGGCTGGCTGTCGGCTTCGCCCTCGGCCTGAAGCGCAAGCAGTCTGACGCCCTCGTTTATTGCCTGTTCTCCGATGGCGAACTGGGCGAGGGTTCGATCTGGGAAGGCGCCTGGTCGGCGAGCCATTGGAAGCTCGACAACCTGATCGGCATCGTCGACGTCAACAACCAGCAGGCCGATGGCCCCGCCCCGCAAGTCACCGGTTTCGAGCCGCTGAAGGAGCGTTTCGAGGCGTTCGGCTGGTATGTCCAGCGCGTAAACGGCAACGACATCGATGCTCTGGTGGAGGCATTCGATGCGGCCCGTACCTGCACCGAAGCCAAGCCGCGCATCGTCATCTGCGACACCAAGATGGCCAAAGGCGTGCCGTTCCTGGAGGAGCGAGACCGCAATCACTTCCTGCGGGTCGAGCCGCATGAGTGGGAGCGGGCAATTGAGATTCTCGACGCCGGGAGGACCAGGTGAAACGCGATAAGTTTGCCAGACCCGCCTGGTTCGGAAAGCAGGGCGAAAGCGGCCAGCGCACGGCCGACAAGCCGCGCCTCACCACATCAGCGATGATCGCATCGCTTGCAAGTCCCGATCAGCGGACCAAACCCGCCCCGTTCGGCAATGCGCTTGCAAAGCTCGCCGAGACCCGTCCCGAGATCGTCGGCCTAACTGCGGACTTGAGCAAATACACCGATCTACATGTCTTCGCTCACGCGCACCCCGATCGCTTCTATCAGATGGGCATGGCCGAGCAGCTCCTGATGTCTGCCGCCGCCGGCATGGCACGCGAGGGCTTCATGCCGTTCGCGACCACCTACGCGGTGTTCGCCGCAAGGCGCGCCTACGACTTCATCTGCCTGGCGATTGCGGAGGAGAACCTCAACGTCAAGATCGTCTGCGCTCTGCCGGGCCTGACCACCGGCTACGGCCCGAGCCATCAGGCGACCGAGGACGTCGCGATCTTCCGCGGCATGCCGAACATCACCATCATCGACCCGTGCGACGCGCACGAGATCGAGCAGATCGTGCCGGCAATCGGGGAGCATAACGGCCCAGTCTATATGCGCCTGCTGCGCGGAAACGTGCCACTCGTACTCGACGAGTACGGCTACAAATTCGAGTTGGGCAGGGCTAAGACCATCCGCGACGGCAATGACGTCCTCATCATCGCCTCCGGCTTCATGACCATGCGGGCGCTCGAAGTAGCCGATGCACTCGCGGCCGACTCGATCGACGTCGCGGTGCTCCATGTCCCAACGATCAAGCCGCTAGATGAAGGGACCATTCTTCGCGAAGCCTCACGCTCCGGCCGGATGGTGGTCGTTGCCGAAAACCACACGGTGATCGGCGGCCTCGGCGAAGCGGTCGGCACGTCGCTGCTCCGCAATGGCATTGCGCCGAAATTCCGGCAGATCGGATTGCCCGACGAGTTCCTGGACGCCGGTGCGCTCCCAACCCTGCACGATCGCTACGGTATCTCAGCCCCTGCGGTTGCGCGGCAGATAAAGACATGGCTTTGACGCCGCCAAGTTAGGCGTCAGCGGATCCTGAATGGCCGTGCAGTGCAGGCCGCGGCGAGAGCGTCTGATCAGAGTTCGGCGCCGCTATGCAGACGTCACGTTGTTCCGTGTGATCTGGCTGACGTTGAGCGCGCCCACCTGCCGCATGATCGTGATGAACTCGGCGTCGAGGATCTCCAGGACGCGATCGACGCCCGCTTCGCTGAACGAGGCGAGGCCCCACACATAGGGCCGGCCGATGCCCACCGCGGTCGCCCCCAGGGCGAGCGCTTTCAAGACATCGGTGCCGCGACGAACGCCGCCGTCGATCAGCACGGGTATGCGCCCCTTCACCGCATCCACGACCTCGGCCAGAACGCCGATCGTGGCCTGTCCGCTTTCCTCGGCGCGCCCGCCATGGTTGGAAACTATGACGGCGTCCACGCCGTGGCGCAGCGCCTCGACGGCGTCCTCACCGGTCATGATGCCCTTCAGCACGAGCTTGCCTTTGACGATGCTGCGCAAGCGATCGACGAACTCCCACGTCATGCCGGTGCCGTAGAGGTTGGTGACCTTCGAGACATCGATGCCGTTAAAGTTGGTCTTGCGGCCGACCTCGTTCGCAAAACCCGGCGTGTGGCAGCCTGTGCAGTCTCGGTCATCCAGCCGCCGTGCCTGGAAGACAGTTTCGGTGTTGCGCCCGCCCTGCCGATCGACCGTGAGGACGATGGCTGGCGAGCCCGCTGTCTCGGCGCGGGTGACGAGGGCTTGCGTGACGGTCCAGTCGTCCGTGGGATAGAGCATGAACCATGCCGGCTCGCCACGCGCCTTGTTCACGTCGGCGATGTTGGCATTGTCGACCGTCGAGAGGATCATCTGATGCCTGCGCTTGCCTGCCGCGCGTGCCACGGCGACGCCCGCTTCGGGGTCGTAGGCACCGAGGCTGCTGACCGGACAGATGAAGATGGGGCTGGCCCAGCTTTCACCGAAGATTTTTACACTGGTGTCTACCTTGCGCGCATCGATGAGGCGCTTCACACGGATGTTGTAGCGTGCATAGGCGGTATGGTTGGCATCGCGCGTCACGTCGCCGTCCACGCCGCTCTGGAGGTAGCCCCAGTGGGCTGGCGCACTCTGTAAAGGCGCGTTCTCGCTAAGCACCGCCTTCTTTGCCGCCGGTTCGAACTCGAACACGTTCAGCGCATCGCCGGGCGCGGTGATGATGCCATCGGGACCGAGCGCTCTTCGAGAGCCCCGCAGCACGTCGTAGCTTTGCGCGAATATCTGGCTGGGGGCGGAGGCCAACAGCGCAGCGATGGTGGATGAAACCGTCGGCGTCGCGACGAGCGGGCTCGAGGCGAGAAACTTCAGGAATTTGCGGCGGGCAATCATCGACGCTTCGAAATCTGCGGCCATCGGCGAGGTACCTTAATTGTAAGTCTTGTATTTTTTCTAATTCCGAAAATTGTTACGTGCAACGATGCCTCGTCCGCGATTTATGGCAGCGTGCCGGTATTTCTGCGCACTGGAGCATAGAAGTCGCGCCTTCGGCATATTCTACACCGCCACTATTGGCTCGGGTGCGTTGGCGGCCATCGCCTTCGGTGCTTTCCCTCGCCTTTAGAAAAATCACGCCCGCTCCTTGACGCCGCTTGATCCGTCGCTTACACCAAAGGCCTTACCACGCGGCAAGCGACGCGCTTGCGGCGTAGGGGGTGTAGCTCAGTCGGTTAGAGCGCCGGCCTGTCACGCCGGAGGTCGCGGGTTCGAGTCCCGTCACTCCCGCCACCTTTAAATTTTCTCCTTCAGAAACAGCCGCTTGAGCGCCATTTTGGCTAACAGCCTCGGGCGCGTTAGCCAATTCGATATCGCACTTTACTGCTTCCACCCCTTTCTGAGCGGTTTGCAAGGCCGCCATGGCGCTATCCGCGACCAATGCCCGGTTCGCGCTTTCGTATAGCGCTCGATGTCCCTCAACGTTACATGACCACTTACGGATATGATTTCATCAGGAGAGCAGCCAGCCTCGGCGAGCCTGCGGCAACAGGCCTTTCTCAGGCCATGCGGGCGAACGTCCCTTTGGAACCCTACCTGACGCGCCTTCTCTGTGAACCAATTATAGAATCCCGTCTCGGTGAAGCCTTTGCCGAATTGCGTCTCAAGAAAATAGTGCTGCGCGGCAAACGATGGCATTGTCGAAATCGCGGCTTCGAGCGGTGGGAGCGACGTAATATTGATTCGGCTCCCGTTTTTTCTGTTCGTAAGCCTCCCGGCGAACACGTGCCGAGCGCCAAGTCTTACGACATCGCTGCCTAGCGTTGGTGGCTCCGCCACCTAATCCCTTGCTCAGACTTCGGGCCGCACGGGTACACAAATATCCGTTCGGTCGGTGCTTCAAGCAGACTGCGGCCGCGCCCAGGGATTGAAAACCTCAACACCCGTGCCCTCGAAGTCGGCTTCGTTACGCGTGACCACGGTTAAGCCATGCACAGCCGCGCAGGCCGCGATGAAGAGGTCGGGCTGCGAATGAGTACGCCCTTGTTTCCGCCCTTCCTCGACCATGAGACGCCATCGCAAGATGACATCTTCGTCGAGCGCCAAAACGCGATCTTCGAACATCGTCCGCAGCTGATGGTCAAGCCAGCTCACGAGCGCGGACCGCTTCAGCGGGTCGGGCTGCCGCTCGATTCCGAAACGGATTTCAGCGAAGGTGATCTCGGTCAAATAAAGACGGTCGAGAGGCGTCGCGGCGACGAAGCCGGCGACAAGCAGCTCGGGTCTTGGTTTGACCAGTTCGGAGACGATATTGGTGTCGAGCAGGAAACGTGTCACAGCTCGACATTGCGCACGGGAGATTTGATCGACAGCCGCTCAAATTCGATCTCACGAAGCGGCGAGTTCGCAAGTGCGTCGACGAGGATACGCCCCGTGACCTCGCCCTTCAGCTTTCGGAACTCGTCAGCCGTGACCACAACGACCTCTTTTTTTCCGCGCACGGTTACGCGCTGCGGCCCTTCCTCATGAGCGCGTTGGACGACTTCGCTGAAGCGCGCTTTGGCGTCGCGGAGCTGCCACACGCCCCGCTGGCTGCTCCGCAGCCGCAGCGATTTCTTTGTCCGGGGTCTCGATGGTCTATCTGATTTTGTAGTCATAGTGACTACATTAACATAAGCGGAGGCGCAAAGCTACGCCCAAAAGGCTTTCTTGAAGGCCGTGCCAGACGGCCGTGTCTGGGACTGGCTGACTGGGCAATAGGCATGCCTTCCTCCAACCGTCATCGGTTGAACATGGTTGCGGCAGTCAGGAGGCCGCAGGGGCGGGGCGGTAGATGTGCAGCGTCGCACCAGTGGAGTATGTCTGCGCGTCGACGAGCTCGAGCCGCAGCGGTCCAGGGAGATCCTTGAACAGGGGAAGCCCCTCCCCCAGCGCCACAGGCTGCAGGATGAGGCGGTACTCGTCGACGAGCCCGAGTCGGCTCAGCGACTGGGCGAACGCCGCGCCGCCCCACGCGAGCATGTCCTTGCCTGACTCGCGTTTGAGCGCCGCGATCTCCTCAGTGAGGTCGCCGCGTGCGATCCGCGAGTCCGGCCAGTCGGCACGGTCGAGCGTTCGGGAAAACACGACTTTGGGAATCTCGTTCATTGGCGCGGCATAGGCGTCGTCTGAGGTCGGCCAGAACCCGGCCATCTCCTCATACGTGTTACGCCCCATAAGATGCAGGCCAACATCGGCCATCCACCCGAGCTTGCGCTCCTTGAGCGCGGGATCGCCAGGCGGCAAGCCCCAACCGCCCGCCCCGAACCGTCCCGGTCGGGCAACGAGTCCGTCAAGCGATAACCCCATCGACAATATGAGCTTCCGCATGGCACCTCCTAGCCGCTGTCGAGCGTAGTTTGGTGCAGGGGCACCGGACCGCGGTTTGCAGTCCGGCTGGCACAATCGTCGAGAAAAATCGCTGCACCGAAGTCGCTTATGGCGCCGGCTTCCTCAATCAGTTTCCGGCAGTGGAGGCGGTGCCACTTGCACTTGAGAAGCATACTTAGCGAGCCGATCGAGCGCAATGCCAATTCGCTGCTAAGACTTATCGTATATCATAACCACGCCATAAGCTTAGCAAGGGGAGACTACTGGCGCTATTTTCATTGATCGGTCAGATCGTCCCTTCGGTATAGTCCTTACAATTGGCTATTGTACTCACTAATTCTTGGCGAGATGTAACTGGCGAAGACTTGGCGTCATGCTGGAGGTGGCGGCATTGGTAAGCATCCGGATATTTCATATCCGCGTGAAAGCTTGACATCTGTGCGACGCAACGACCACGGATCGGTTGAGGACCGTTGTGGAGTTTCACCGACCGCTAGAAATGCTGTGCTTGCCGCAATGCACGTGACTGCCGAGAAGATCAGCGCGTAAGCTCCCAATGGCTCGATGAGAAAGCCAAAGGCCGGGCGAACTGCGCGGCATCAGCGGTTTACGGATCAGGGTGGCATGCAGTGGCATGCTCTCACGAACAAACATTCGATAGCCCCTGCGCGCTCGCCTAGAGCCGCCACGATCAAACGCAGGAAGGAATGCGACTGCGAATTCTACGTCGGCGTCATCCCCGCTGTGCTTGCTATTCGTTGGTCCGGGCCTCGCCCTGGCGCCGACTCCTGGGCGGTTGCCCCGGTCTTGCTCTGATCCGCATCGCCCGTCCCTCCGGTTGATCGAGGTCGAATGCTCCCGTCTTTCGCACCAGATCGCTGAGCTTTCGATAGCCGTAAGTCCGCGGGTCAAAGTCGGAGGAGATGTTTGCAAGGAGCTGCCCCACCGTACCCAAGCCGATCCAGCCATCCTCCGTCTCCATCTGCGAGATGGCCTTGTTCAAGACGGGGATCGCCGCGCTGGCCGGCTGAAGCGCCCTGGGCAGCGGACCACCTTCTGGAGGCGCGATCTGGGCTTCGGGCAGCAGGTTCTCCGTGTAAATGAACCTGCGGCAGGCATGCCGGAAGCTCTCAGGCGTCTTTTGCTCACCGAACCCGTAGACATCGGCACCCTGTTCCCGAAGCCGTGACGCAAGGCGGGTGAAGTCGCTGTCCGAAGAGACCAGACAGAAGCCGTCCAACCGGCCGCTATGCAAAAGGTCCATGGCGTCGATGACCAAGGCGATGTCCGATGCGTTCTTTCCCGTCGTGTAGGCGAATTGCTGGTACGGATCGATCGCGTACTTTGGAAGGATTTCGGCCCATGACTTCAAGCGCTGACCCGAGAAATCTCCATAAATCCGGCGGACGCTCGCCTCGCCGAACTTGGCGACTTCCTCGAAAAGCCCGGCAGCGATGCGTGGCGAGGTGTTGTCGGCGTCGATGAGAATGGCAAATCGGAGCGATCGGTTTTCTTCCGCCATGTGAGGCACCTTGCTGAGGGTCGGGGTCGTGGGAAAACGCATTTTGCTGGCGACTGTCGCACTTTTCGACTGTCTCCGCGACGCTCTTCGGGTCCATCCTCAGCGGCGCGAAAACCTGGGCGGACGAGACATTGACCGTGGAAACGGCCGCCCACCTCGGCTTGCTGCCGGCCTTCCGGCACTGCGGCGCCGGCAGCAAGCCTCGCTCGTCAGGCCGTCGCCTCCTCGGTCCACACACGAAAGCCCGTCAGCTTGCTTCGGCCGAAAATATGCGTAAGCGGGCATCCCGGCCGTATGCCATCAGGATACGTCCGGTGCGGGGCGCGTTGTTGCGCGGGTCGAAGACGTGCCAGCCGCCGCCGAGATAGACCTCCATCCATGCGGCGAAATCCATCGGCGAGTGGGGCGGCGGCACGCCGATGTCGCTGACATAGCCGGTGCAGTATCGCGCCGGGATGTTCAGGCAGCGGCAGAAGGTGATCGCGAGATGGGCGTAGTCCCGGCAGAACGCCTTATCGAAAGACGGCATTCAGCCTGCGTGGACAAGCGCACGAGCCGGATGGCGCGCGTCCCCGCGCCGGTTTTGACGCCGCACATAATTGATCACCGCGTCCGGCCGTTCCAACTTGACCTTCAATGCGGCAATGAGCGCGTCCTCGGCCTCAACAACGACGTGCTCGCTCTTATTCATCAACCTCAGTCCAACCGCATATTGCACGTTTCTTCTCCCAGATCCTGATCCGGTGCGATGAGCTTCCGTGCCATATCGCAAGCCATCGCAGGCGGAGCTATGCCAGAATATCTCTGTCCGGTCGGGCTAGGCCATCATTTTTGCCCCTTCAGTTCCTTGGTGGCTAAACAGGCATCTTTGTTGTCTCGATTTCGCTGGCTGGCGCGTTTCGACTTCTCAGCTGCTTTTGGTTTTGCTGTTTTGCTGACGCAGTCCGGTGCTTTGCGGTGTTCGGTGATGCGGGTTTTCGGAAGGCTGGGCGCTTCCCGTCACTCGCATCCGCCTGTGCCATCCTCCGTCGCTTCAGCGACGGAGGACAGGAGGCTTCGGCGGGACAGGCGCGAGCGACAGGCCAAGCTCTCGCGGCGGGTCTCGGAGGATCAGCGCCAGCTGTTTCAGCACGCCGCCGATCTTCAGGGGCGCTCCCTCACCGATTTTGTTATCGCGACCGTGCAGAAAGAAGCCGTGCAGACGATCGAGACCATGGAGATCATTCGGCTCAACGCTAGCGAGAGCATGGTGATGGCGCGGGGCGTGTGACATTCGCCGCAATGGCCCAGGCCCTCCACAAAATAAGCGCCTCGCGCGACCTCGGCATTCAACCCAGCCGGAGGTTGGAAGGGCGAAGGCTTCGGTGCGAAGAGCCAGCGCCAATAGGTCAGCGGCCAACGCATCGAGAGCGGGAAAGGGATGTCACTCGGGCGGTTAGGAACGCGGCGGCAGCAGGGACGCCCTGCCGGAAATAGGCATATAGCGCGCCGACGTCCTCGGGCGTCGTGTTGTAGTACGATGTGAAAGGCATCGCCGGGTAGAGCGTATGTCCATTGGCGACGCCAAACCGAAGCGCGCGATCGAAGTCGGCCAGACTGAAGCGTCCGATCCTGTGTATAGGATCTGGCGTGATGTTCGTCGTGTGGATGGCGCCGACCGGTGTACGAAGACCGCCGGAATAAGACGGTTCTCCGGGGATGCTGCGGCAGGCGGCGCAGTCGGATTCCCGATCGTGCATTCTTCGAATGGGGGCCGCTTGATCTCTCCAGATTTTCCAGAAACCAAGCCGCCCATAACTGAACCTGAAGCGCCACTGCCCTAGGTCACATACCCATAAACCGGATTCCCAAATCACTCGAACCATGATTCAAGCTCGGCAAAGGAACTTCCCAGGCGCGCTTCGATTTGACGGATTTCGAGTGGTCGGTGATTGAGCCTCTGCTTCCGAACAAGTCTCGCGGCGTTCCTCGTGTTGATGATCGCCGGGTTCTGAACGGCATCTTCTGGCGCCTGAGGACCGGTGCGCCCTGGGCCGAT
>Ga0081540_1002316_pt1 | contig 15605 bp, 16 predicted proteins | sample TabmetS2T1R1_FD_71024 | JGI IMG/M metagenome (GOLD analysis project Ga0081540, IMG submission 71024) | Tabebuia heterophylla rhizosphere microbial communities from the University of Puerto Rico - S2T1R1 | ecosystem: Host-associated > Plants > Roots > Rhizosphere ... | reverse complement strand
GGCTATTCGCCAGGCGCGGGTGAGGGCGCTGTGCGCGCTCATACCGGAGAAAGTGCGTTCTCGGCACGCGACGTCCAATTTCGGAAGTCCTAGATAGAATCGGCGTGACCCCGGCCGGTTAGGGCAGCGGGGATAGAGGGCAAAGTTTCGCCCGTCGAAATTTCGAATTGCAGCGGTGCAGTCTTGTGACAAAAAAAGTTGAGAGAACAACTCATGCTTGCGGATGTTGGCCATATCGTTGTCGTTGATGATGACCCCTCGTTGCGGCAGATGGTGATCAGGTATCTGGAAGATCACAATATACCGACCAAGCCGGCCTCAAGCCGGACCGAACTCAATCGTCATCTTACCGGGACCATTCCCAGCCTGATCATTCTGGACCTCCGGCTCGGCCAGGATGACGGGCTGGATATGTTGCGGGAAATCCGGTCTCATTCAGACGTTCCGGTCATCATTACCACCGGCCACCGCCCCGACGAGATCGACCGCATCGTCGGCCTTGAACTCGGCGCGGACGACTACATCGTCAAGCCGTTCAGCCTCAGGGAATTGCTCGCCCGAGTCCGTGCCGTCTTGCGGCGGCAGGAGATGGGGCGGACCGCCCGCGCCCACGATCCGGAACGAGGGGGATACAGGTTCGATGGCTGGCAACTCGAGCGGCGCAACCGAAGGCTCCTCGACCCCAATGGGACGCCGGTCGCGCTGAGCAAGGGTGAGTACGCGTTGCTGCTTGCCTTTCTCGGAGCACCGCAACGGCCGCTGTCGCGCGAGCAGTTGTTGCAGGCGACCCGGATACACGAGGATATTTTTGACCGAAGCATCGATGTTCAGGTGCTGCGATTGCGGCGCAAGCTCGAGGTCAATCCGAGCGCGCCGCGCGTGATCCAGACCGAGCGCGGCGTCGGCTACATATTCGCGCTGCCGGTCGAGCCGTTCTGAACATGATCAAAATGTGGCGGCGCGAGATTACAGTTGTAACCAGATTGTTGGCGCAAGTGATGAATGCGTAACTGGCGGGCATCAGAGTCTCCGTATCAGTTCACGGAGAATCTCATGTCGAAATGCCAATTCGTTCCATTGCCCTCGGCGGTCGCCTGCCGGCCGCGCTGTCCGGCGGCATTGAGCCGTCTTTCCGGATTGCCATGGTCTCCAGGACGTCCGCGCGGTGCGCCGTCTTCGGCCAGGACTCGAGGCTGACGATGCGCCTTCTTGTTCACGTGCTTGCCAGGCTGGCAATCACGGCAACCTGCACCAATTCGGCGGCAGCGCTCGACGCGCAGGCCGGATTCCCACGAATGTCCTTCCTTCACCAACAATCTATCGGAGTGTCCGATGTTGAATTCTCGATCGGCGATCGCCGCGATCAGGCGTCACAGTAGCCCGGAACAGACCTCGTTCGTTGCGCGACGCGAGAGGCCCGACATTCCCGCCGAGACGCAGACCGCGGAGATTTCCAAAGCGGAAGCAAGTTTGGTTCCGGAGACGAGGTCCGTGATGGCGCAGCCGAGCGCGATCTGGCTATCGGTGTATTGGTTCTTCCTTGAAGGTTTTGTCCACGGCGCTTCGCTGCACGGGCTTGCGACGAGTGCGGTCACGGCGATAACCAGCGAGGCTGGTGCCCGCCAGCGGCCGGAACCGTCCTGGCGCGAACGACGGAAATCGATTTCGCTGGTTTCGTCCGCAGCACGTGCCGAGATGGCGGTGCTGGAGAGCGAAGACGCCATCGATCGAAAAGCATTTGGATCATTCACACGGGACACCGCGGCGCGCGACTTCGACCGATACCGATTTGTCCACCCCGGCTGGCTGACGAGGACCTGGCGCGCCATCGCAAGCCGGTGGGCAAATTGGCGTCGCGAGCGCGAGATCAGCAAGGTCGTCGCGGCGGTGGCGGAATATGACGACCGGATGCTTCGGGATATGGGATTTCCCAGTCGGTCGCAGATCGAGCAGATCGTGAGAAATGGCCGCGAGGATTGATCGCGCCATCGGCAAGGTTGCGCGGGCGGTCCCACGCGGCGCGAGGGGCCGCCTTCGCATGGCTACCAAAATCAATAGGCAATCCCGATATTCAGGGTGCGGGACGGCGGGGACAATTTGAGTGAAATATGATTGCGATGACCGGAAGTCGACCGAGCATGCCACGCAAAAATCTTTTGTCTAAGCTGGCCTTATGCGGAAAAGGCGGTATGGCTTGGCTCGTCCGCCACTGGCGCTGGATCACGATGATTTGCATCTTGATCCCTGGCGGTCTGTTGCTTTCTTCGGCAATCCCGCAGCCGCTCGTGCAGTGGCAGGAGGCGAGCTTCTCCGAAGAGCCCATTGTCCCCGTTCCCGAGCCTCGACCGATCGATGCCGCGAAGGTCAGGCTTGGTGAGCGTCTGTTCGGAGATCGTCGCCTGTCTCGCGGCAATTCGCGCAGTTGCTCTTCGTGCCACGACCTCAGCACGAATGGCGCAAGCAAGGAAAGCCACGACAGCGGTTTCGACGGCTCAAGCCTTCCGCTCAACACGCCGACCGTCTTCAACGCCGCGCTCAGCTTCCGCTTCGGTTGGGAGGGAAAGATGCGCACCATGGAGTCGGATGTCTTAGGCTCCTTGACAAATCCTCAGATCATGGGCGCCGATATTGCCGAGATTGCGGAAAAGCTCGACGCCGATTCCGGGCTGCGCCGTGAATTCGTCGCGGCCTACGGCCGTGGCCCCGACGCCCAGAACATCGTCGATGCCCTCGCGAGCTTCCAGCGGACCTTGATTACGCCGGGCAGCCGGTTCGACCGCTGGCTTGCAGGAGATACCGGCGCCCTGACCGCGGAAGAGGAGGGCGGGTATCGCCTGTTCAAATCCCTGGGGTGCATCTCCTGTCACCAGGGCGTGAATATTGGCGGCAATCTTTTTCAGCGGCATGGAATATTCCACCCGCTGGCGTCACCAAAGCCGGAAATTTTGCGCGTGCCCAGCCTGCGCAACGTGGCGACCACGCCGCCCTATTTTCATGACGGCGGCACCGCAACTCTCGACGAGGCCGTTCGCAAGATGGGAATGGCGCAGTTGAATTCAACGCTGACCGACCAGCAGGTGAGTGCACTTGTAGCCTATCTCCAAACCTTGACCGGAAAATACCGTGGCGCTCCGGTAGGAGGCCCGCCATGAAGATGACCTCCGTGGTGGTTCTGGTGTCGTTCCTCCTCTTGCTGCTGACCTGGTTGCTATTGAGCGGCTTGAATCTGAATTCGACGCGCTTCGATGAGCAGATCGAGGCACTCGACCATTTTTCCAGACTCGAGCGTGCCTTGAATCGCGAAGTATTGACGGCACGCGCCGGCCTGTCACGAAATTACGATGCGCTGGCACGTCTGACCGACGTTTACGATCAGTCAGTCCATCGGTTGCGTAGAGCTGCAGGTTCGGACACCGAGGTGAGCGCCGCGATCGATGCTCTGGCCGCAGGTGCACACCGGCAAGAAGATCTTGTCGAGCAGTTCAAGAGCAGGAACGCGCTGTTGCGAAACTCTTTTCTATATTTTGGCATATTCAGCGCCCGGCTCGCCGTTTCGGACCAAACGCCGGTAGTCGCGGCCGCCACCACGCTCTCGGCCGCCATGCTGCACCTCACGCTCGATACGTCGCCGGCCGCCGCCCGCGAAGTCAAGGATCGGCTGCAACAACTGGCGCGGTTGCCAAATCCCGGTGGCGATACCGCCTCGATACAGGCGGCGATCGCGCATGGTGGGCTGCTGCATGACCTGTTGCCGCTAACCGACGCCGCGCTGAAGGCGCTGATGGCTGCAGCGACCACGCGCGAGCAGGGTGCGGTGCGCACGTTGATCATGAAGCGTCAGTTCGCCGCGCGCGCATCGGCACGTCGGTATCGTGTTCTGCTTTACGCCACGTCACTGCTGCTGCTCGGTGCGCTGGTGTATCTCGGGCTGCAGCTGCGGGCACGCGCGATCGCCCTGCAGCGGCGTGCCGCGTTCGAGCACGTGCTCGCGGACATATCGATGCGTTTCATCAACGCGCAGCCGCAGAATATCGATGCCGGGATCGCAAGCGCGCTTGTCGACATGGCGGAGTGCATCGGCTGTGACCGTGCCTATTTTGTATCGAGCGGCGTCGAGCCGAGGCAGCACATCTGGTGCAGGCGGGGCATAAGTTCTCCACCGGAGTGGCCGCGGCGCGCGGCAGCGCTAACGGCGAGGTTCAAGCCGTCTGCCGATGGAATTATCCATGTTCCGCGCGTCGACCGCCTGCCGATCGGGGAGAACAGGGAGACCAGCCTCGCGCTTGGTCTGGGCGGATGGGCGTGCGCAACGAGCGTCATCAAGGACGGCTCCACCGTCGTCCTGGGGTTCGATGCGATTGGTCGCGCCTGTCGTATGACCGCCGCCGGCGAACTCAGCCTGCTGCGCATGGCGCTCGATACGATCGTCTATGCGCTGGAGCGGCGCTCCATGGAGATGGAACGCGCGCGGCTGGAGGTGCGTCTGCAACGGGCCCGCCGCATGGAAACGGTGGGTACCTTCAGCAGTGGCATTGCGCACAACTTCAACAATATCCTGGCCGGCATCCTCGGCCATACCGAGATGGTGGAGGAGCATCTCGGCCCGGAAGCCCGGCCGCAGCACAATCTGACCGCAATCCGGCGAGGCGCGGAGCGGGCGCGGGATCTGGTCGACCAGATCCTTACATTCGGACGCCGCCGTGAGGGAAGGTGGGAGCATATCTGCATCAAGACCTTCGTCGCCGAAGCGAAGTCGCTGCTGGCGCCATCATTGCCGGCCCATGTCGAAATCAACGTGAGTGAGACCGCGGAAACAGCGGTCGTTTCGGCCGAACCAGCGCAGCTCCAGCAGGTCATCCTGAACATCTGCAACAATGCAGCCCAGGCGATGGACAAACCAGGTGTCATCGAGATCGAGATCGAGACACGCGAGATCAGCGAGGCCAAGAGGATTACTCAGGTCGAAATCAATCCCGGCCGCTTCGTCGTGGTTTCGATATCCGATCCGGGGCGGGGCATGGACGAAGCGACACTGGAGCGGATCTTCGAGCCGTTCTTTACGACGCGTCATGACGGAAACGGTCTGGGGCTTGCCACCGCGCGCGACATCGTAAGGGAACATAACGGCGCCTTGGAGGTGAGCAGCACCCCCGGGGCAGGGACACGTTTCGACATCTGGCTACCGGCTGTCTCGTCTCATCAGCCGATCCTTGTTCACCATGCATCGGGTACAGCCGGTCGCGGCGTCGGCGAAACGGTGCTGGTGCTTGAAGCCGACCGTGGCCGCTTGCTGCGTCATGAGGAAATTCTGGCCGCTCTCGGTTATGAACCGGTCGGCTTCACCGGGCTGCAGGAAGCCGCGCAAGCCTGTGCCGCGCGTGCGCGTTTCGACGCAGCGCTCTTATGCCATCAACCCGGCGCAAGCTTCGCCCTGGATTTCGCCACCACGTTGCGCGATCTCGAACCCAGCCTGCCGATCGTTTTGGCGACGACTTCGGCACGGGATCTCGACGCGCAATTGCTGGCAGCTTCCGGCGTTTCCGAAGTGGTCCATCATCCGTTGACGTCCGCAGAGCTGGCGGGCGCGTTGTCACGCTGCCTGACGAGCCCGGTAAGGCCGCAGTTGCTGTCGTAGATCAGTTAGCGGTGCGGCAATGCAACAGCTAAAGCGTTGCGCAGCGCCGCCGGACCAACCGATAAGCCGTGTGGAATGCCGCGAGGCAGGGGACCTTGTTTTCCTTTGTCGATTGTCTCCGAGGCGCGCGTTGGATACGTCCTCGCGTTTCCGCTCGAACCGATCCAAAGATGACAAAAGTGCGATGGCGGGGACTACGGCGGTAATCCCATTTCTCGAGTCAGAGATAAAGCCGTAGCGGACAGCCGGCAATTTCTCCGCATCAACTGGCGGAGAACTTCAAATTGTCAATGTATTCGATACCACGCCTGCCGTCGCGATCGGTGCGTCAACGTCTCCGGTTCGGCCTCACCCCGATACGCGGGCGACCGGTCGCCCCGTCATGGTTCGCAGTGCGCCGGACGGCCATTCACGTAATCGCCAGGCTCGCAGTCGCCGCGGCAAGCTCCAGTTCAGCAGCGGCGTTTGATGCCACGCACATTTCCCGTATCACCGGCGTGATCGCAAGCCGCGGTTATTCGCTGGAGCACCGACGGCACGAAGGCAGGCCGAATCTTGGCCGGCCACTATCGGCCGTCGCGCGGGCGCCAACCTCCGTCATGGCTGACCCTGGTTCCTTCGCCAAATCGCAGTCAGCTTCGCAACCCGAAATCGAAGTTCAACGAGGTGAATCAGAGGAGCTTGGAAAGCGATGACGGACCTGATCGAACGCACCTTGCGTGGATTGAGTAACCAACTTGGCAATCGCGTTTCAAGACCGGATGATGACGGATACGTCGCCGCGACCGAGATCTCGGCGGAGCCGATTGGTTGCATGCCGCGCACTGTCGTACACTGCCAAACGCCGCAGGACGTTCAGTTCGCCATCGCGGCCGCTCGTTCCGCTGGTTTGTCGCTGTCGGTGCGTGGCGGAGGTCACGACTGGACCGGTCGCGACCTGTGCGATGGTCTGGTGATCGACCTGAGCGGCATGAGGGACGTGGCCGTCGGCCGCGACCGGCGCAGTGCGCGGATATTGGGAGGCGCCCGCGCCTCCGATGTGCTCGCGATGACCGATCCGCTGGGTTTCGCAGCCGTGACGGGTTGGTGTGGCGCGGTCGGCATGGCCGGTCTCTTGCTGAGCGGCGGCTATGGCCCGCTGATCGGCCGCTTCGGGCTGGCGCTCGACAATCTGATCGCTGCTGACATTGTTCTGGCGGATGGGCGCATCGTTACCGCCGATTGCGATCGCGAAGAAGATCTGTTCTGGGCATTGCGCGGCGGTGGCGGAAACTTCGGCGTCGTAACGGCGATGCGCATTCGTTTGCACGCGTTACCTAATGTCGTCTCTGGCATGCTGGTCTATCCCTTCTCGGAAGCTGGATCTGTTCTGCGACGCTATGCCGATCTGCTGCCTTCCATGCCCGACGAGTTGTCCGTTCAGGCCGGCGCTGTTGCAGGTCCTGACGGCGTGCCGGTGATCATGCTGGTGCCGACCTGGAGCGGTGCCCAAGGGCAGGGCGACCAGCATATTGCACCGCTGCTCCGCCTTGGAACATTACTCGACAATACCGTGGACGCCGTCCGATACGGGACGTCGTTGTCGGTGTTCGATCAGTATGCCGTGAAGGGGAGGCGAACCATCATGGAAAGGTGCTCGCTTCCGGCACTCGACGGAGCCAGTGCCGACCTTCTCGTCGAGGCCATGGCGAAAGCCGTCTCGGCGGGATGTGCGATTTTCAGCCACCAGTTCAGGGGCGCGGCTTCGCGCGTGCCGGCGGAAGCGACAGCGTTCAGCCTGCGCCGCGACCACGTGTTGATCGAAATTATCGCTTCGTTCCCCGACCGGCCGGACAGGTTGGAAGAGCGCCGGCATCGACAGTGGGTGCGCAACACGCTGCGGGCCTTCGACACCATCGCGCTCCCGGGCGATACCCACGGCACAGCGCAACGTCTTTGTCCCAATGCCGAACGGCTGGTCAGGGTCAAACAACTCTACGACCCCGAGAACGTCTTCTGTTCCGCCATCTCGCTTCCGACCGATCGACGCGCGGTAGCCGCAGAGTAAATCCGCAGGCGGGGCGAGCGGCCGCCGTTCCCCCACCGGCTTCGTTAACAGAAAGAGAGGCATAGATGACGCCGAAAGCCGCCGAAGCCCACTTTACCCCCGATCAGGACCGAGGTCAGTGGCAGCATGTCACGCCGGGAGAGCGCTTCAGGATCCGCGTCTCTTCGGCGCAGACCATGGGGGCCTATTCGGTGATTGAGATCGTTGCCGATCCCGGCAATGGCGTGCCGCTGCACATTCACAACAAGGAGGATGAGCATTTCATTGTGGTGGAAGGCACGCTCGACATCGCCAACGGCGACCGCAGATGGGACGCGCCTGCCGGCACAAGCGTCACTGTCAGGAGGGGGGTGCCGCATGCATGGTGCAATCCAGCGGACACACTGCTCCGCATGCTGGTGATTTTTTCGCCCGGACAGATCGAAGGACTATTCAGGGCATCGGCGGGGGCTGATGACGTCGACAAGATCGCGGATATCGCAGCCAGCTACGGCACGAAGCTTGTTGGCCCGCCTCTGCGCGGAACGGCGCATTCAATCTACTCGCCGCAGAAATAGCCGACAGCCGAAGGGCTGACCAATGCTCAAACTGCGCGGGGATGGCGCGCCGGCGCTGCCGGCTGCCTTTGCGAGGCTCGTCTCGCGCCGACCGCGTTTTACTCCCGAACATAGACCAGGAGAAAAGTGCAATGGAAATGCATTCGCAGCGTTCGCTCTATGAGATCCATGGCATCAGCGCTCCGTTGCGACGCCGGTCGCGACGGGAAGGGATCGCACGACGCGCCATCACGTGGCTCCTCGCGATTTTGACAAGAATGAAGGCTGCGATCCAAGCCGAATTGGCGGTTCGGCGCGCCATCGAAGAACTCGCCGGCATGAACGACCACATGCTCCGCGATCTCGGGCTTACCCGAGGCGAAATTGAAGGCGTGGTGCGCTGGCCGCGAGCAAATGTTGGAACGGATGACGGGCCGATGCTCTCGAATGATATCGGCCAAAACTACCCGGCTTTGCCGACGATCAACTCTCCCGATCTTACAATCGAAGAAGGGCCTGAAGCAGCCGTTACAGAGACTGCGGCTTCGGCCGATCGCAGTTCGGCAATTATCAGGAACAAAGCGAAGGTATCAACATGAAGGCGATCATCGTAGGCGCGGGTATCGGCGGATTGACCACCGCGCTTTTTCTGAACAAGCACAACATCGACTGCGAAGGCTCCTGCGGCCCGAGGCTGAGCAAGGGCTGGCCGGGGTGGCACATATCATCCACGCTGGCGATATTGGTCGCGCGGACGTTCTTGTCAGGCTCCGTCGGGTTTGCGCCTGTCGCTGCTATCCGCGGTGAGTTTGAGCGAGGGTTAACCCGCTCAACTCGTCAAGTGCCTGTCGCATGACTTCCACCAAATCCAAGGCCACAGGTGAGGGACTGCGCTGCGGCGGAAAAACAGCGGCGAACTCGAAATCAATCCGCGGTGAGAAAGGGCGCGCCACGACGCCTCGGCTCTCGAATTCGTGCGCCGTAAAGGGATCGCAGATCGCCACGCCGAGGCCGGATGACACCAACCCGCACATGATTTCCGACAGGCTGGTCTCGACCCGAAGAACCCGGCGGACATCGTCGCGATTAAAGGCCTGGTCAATCAGATGTCGGCCGGTCGATCCCGCCGTCAGCGAGACGAACGTCTCTCCCTCGAAATCGCGCGGCTGCAGTGTTGCCTTGGCCGCTAATCGGTGTCCGGCGGGAAGAATTGCAACACGAGCGGGGGCCGGCAGTCGCACGCACGGCAGGCCGGAATGGGCGATCGGCACCTCGGCAAAACCGATGTCGCATTGGTGGTTCAGAACCCAGTCGACCACGATCGGCGAGATGACGCCGAAAAAAGACAGGTTGAGGTTTGGCCGCTCCTTCAGGAAACCGCCAGCCAGTCGCGGCAGATAGCCGTTGGACAGCGCCGGCAGGGCCGCAATCCGCAGCGTACCGGTCCGGCGACTGCGGATTTCTTCGGCGGCGGCGGTGATGCGTTCGAGCCCGACGAAGGATCGCTCGACTTCCATATAGAGTGCAGTTGCGGCTGCCGTCGGAACAAGGCCGCTACCGCGTCTCTCGAACAGCTTCATCTTGAGAAGCGCTTGAAAGTCGCGCAACAGCCGGCTTACCGCCGGTTGGGTCACGGCTATCAGCTTTGCCGCCTCCGTCACGCTGCCTGTCAGCATCATCGCGCGAAAGGCTTCGACCTGCCGCGAATTGATCCGCGCCATCAGTACTCCCGTCCATAACATTTCGGCATGTAGATGGTGCCATTATTAATTGGACGGCGAAAGCGGGGATTGCGATCTTTTTCATCACGGCTGGACAAAGCCAGTTTTTTGGGCAGTAACCCGGACGCCCAAAATCTCTGGCGTGGTCCCGACGCGTCCTGCCGCGATTACCGAACGGCATGCGCCTCGCTCGGACGAGAGGGCTCGAGCCGGTCAAAGGGGATTCGCTCCGGGTGCAACTCGCAAACGGTATTGGAGATCAATCGATATGAAGCATCTCGGCCTTGTCGGAGCGGTCAGTATTGCGGCGCTCGCCTTAACCTCGTCGGCGGTTTTGGCACAGCAGAAGACGCTCTATGTCGCGGGTTACGGAGGCTCCTTCGAGAAGACGATCCGCGACGAGGTCATCCCGGGCTTTGAGCAGAGCAATGGCGTCAAGGTCGAATACGTCGCCGGCAATTCGACAGACACGCTTGCCAAGCTGCAGGCCCAGAAGGGCAACCAGCAGATCGATGTGGCGATCGTTGACGACGGTCCGATGTACCAGGCGATTCAGCTAGGCTTCTGCGGCAAGGTCGAAGGTGTCCCTGCCGACCTCTACGAGGCCGCACGCTTCAAGGATGACCGCGCGGTTGGCATCGGCATCGTCGCGACCGGTTTGATGTACAACACCAAGGTCTTTGCCGAAAAAGGCTGGGCGCCGCCGACCTCCTGGAACGATCTCAAGGATCCAAAGTACCAGAAGCAGCTCGTCATTCCGCCCATCAACAATACCTACGGTCTGCACACGTTGCTCATGCTCGCCAAGATGAATGGCGGCAGCGAAACCAACGTCGACGCCGGCTTCAAGGTTATCAAGACTGACGTCAATCCCAATGTGCTGGCCTATGAGCCGTCGCCGGGCAAGATGACCGAACTGTTCCAGTCCGGCCAGGCCGTGCTGGCCGTGTGGGGGACGGGGCGCGTCCAGAGCTTCGCCAACACCGGCTTCCCCGTCGACTTCGTCTACCCCAAGGAAGGCGCGGCAACGCTGCTGACAACCGCCTGTCCGATCACCAAGCCCAACGCTTCACCGCTCGCCTCGGCATTCATCAAGACGCTGCTCGAGCCGAAAACACAGCTCGTGTTGCTCAAGGATTACGGCTACGGTCCGGTGCTGAAGTCGCTCGTGGTGCCGCCGGAGCTCGGCAAGATGGCTCCGATCGGCGAGCGCGCCGCGAAACTCTATACGCCGGACTGGGCTGTTATCAACGACAAGCGCGAGGAATGGACCAAGCGGTGGAATCGCGAGGTCGAGCGCTGAGCCAAGGCTCGGCGCCGACGGACAGGATTTCGGCGATGGCTCTGCGCAAACGCCGCAGGTCTATTATCGACCTTTGCCCTGGCAGCACCCGGAAGCATAGATGTCTTTTCTTGAGCTCGACCGTGTCGCAAAACAGTTCGGCCCGCAGACTGTCGTCGATGACTTCAGTCTCACGGTAGGCAAGGGCGAGTTCGTCTCCTTCCTCGGTCCGTCGGGCTGCGGAAAGACCACGACGCTGCAGATGATCGCGGGCTTCCTCGATCCCTCGCGCGGCGCGATCCGGCTCGAGGGAAGCGACCTGACTGCGGTGCAGCCGGCGAAGCGCGGCCTCGGCATCGTGTTTCAGAGCTACGCGCTGTTCCCGCATATGACGGCGGCCGAGAACGTCGCCTTTGGCCTCGAGATGCGGCGCGTGCCGCGGGCCGAGTGCCGCGAGCGTGTCCGCGCTGCGCTGGCGATGGTCGGGTTGGCTGGCTATGAGGAGCGTTATCCGCGGCGCATGTCGGGCGGCCAGCAGCAGCGCGTAGCGCTTGCCCGCGCGCTCGTGATCCGGCCGAGCGTGCTGCTCCTCGATGAGCCGCTGTCTAATCTGGACGCCAAGCTGCGCGAGGACATGCAGATCGAGCTGCGCCAGATCCAACGAAATCTCGGCACCACCACGATCCTGGTCACCCACGACCAGAACGAGGCGATGTCGTTGTCCGACCGGATCGTGGTGATGAACCAGGGCCGCATCGAACAGATTGGCACGCCGCAGGAGACCTATGAGCGGCCGGCTTCCGCCTTTGTGTCTCAGTTCCTGGGCAAGACGAATGATTTCGCCGCGACGATCGACCTTATCGCCACTCCACGGCGGTTGGTCGCCGGTTCCTGGAGCGCGCCTGCACCGGCTGGCCTTGCCGGTCCGGTGACGGTCAGCATCCGCCCCGAGCGGATCGGCTTCGGCGATGCGGGGTTAGCTGCGAGGATCGTCACCCGCATCTTCCAGGGCAATCACTGGCTGTTCCAATGCGAGAGCGAATGCGGCTCTGTGATTGTGATCCGCCAAAACGATGGCCAGCCGCAGCCCGCGGAGGGCGAGGCCGTTCGGCTCGCCTGGCGGCCGGAAGACATGAGCCTGCGTAGTGCCGGGGTTGCCGCATGAGCGCAGCCATCGACACTGCGCCCGCGAACACTGCGACGACGGATACGCGTGATGGGCGCACGCCGTGGGCGTTGACCGCGCCGGCGCTGATGCTGTTCGTCGGTGTGCTGGTGATCCCGCTCGCCATGACGGTGATGCTTTCGTTCCACGACTGGGGCCAATACAAAGGCATCGAACCAGTCTTCATCCTGAAGAACTGGCGCGAGATCGCGACCGATCCCTATTATGCCGAGATGTTCTGGCGGACCTTCCGCATCGCGCTGCTGACGACGCTGATCACTGCATTGTTCGGTGCGCCGGAGGCCTACATCCTCAACCGCATGAGCGGACGCTGGAAGAGCTTTTTCCTGCTGGTGATCCTTGGCCCATTGCTGATCTCCGTGGTGGCGCGCACGCTGGGATGGGCGCTCCTGTTCGGCGGCAATAATGGCCTCATCAACAAGTTCCTGATGTCGCTCGGGTTGATCGGCTCGCCGCTGCCCTTCATGTTCACCGAGACCGGCATGGTCATCGCACTCGCGCATGTGATGATGCCGTTCATGGTGCTGTCGGTCTGGGCCGCGCTGCAGCGCGTCGACCCGCAGATCGAGAACGCCGCTATGTCGCTCGGCGCCGGCTCGTTCACGATCATCCGCCGCATCGTTCTGCCGCAGATCATGCCGGGCGTGTTGTCGGGCGCGATCATCGTCTTCTCGCTGTCCGCCAGCGCTTTTGCGACGCCCGCCATCATCGGAGGCCGCCGGCTCAAGGTCGCGGCGACGCTCGCCTATGACGAGTTTCTCAACACGCTGGACTGGCCGCTCGGCGCCGCCGTCGCGGTCCTGCTCCTGGTGGCGCTTGTGCTGATCGTCGTCGGCAGCAACGCGCTGATCGAGCGACGCTATGCCGAGGTGTTCCGATGAGGACGAATGGCCCGCTCGCGCTCATCTTTCATACGATCTTCGTCGTCGTCATGCTGGCGCCGATCGTGGTGGTCTGCCTCGTCGCTTTCACGCCGGAGGGCTACCTGTCGCTGCCCACCACCAGTTTCTCGCTGCGCTGGTTCAGGAAGATCGCGAGCTATCCCGAGTTCGTCCATGCCTTCTGGGTGAGCCTCGGCTTGGGTGCGCTGTCCTCGTTGGTGGCGCTCCTGTTCGCGGTGCCGGCGGCGCTTGCCATCGCCCGTTATAGTTTCCGAGGTCGCGACGCCCTCGCGGCGCTGTTCCTGTCGCCGCTGATGATCCCGCATGTCGTGCTCGGCATCGCCTTCCTGCGCTTTTTCACGGCGATCGGCATGGGCGGCAGTTTCTCAGGCCTGCTGGTCGCGCATGTCGTGGTGGTATTCCCGTTCGCGCTCCGGCTGACGCTGGCCGCGGCAACCGGCATGGACCGCTCGATCGAGATGGCGGCGGTCTCGCTCGGCGCCGGCGGTTGGACGTTATTTCGCCGCGTGACCTTGCCCCTGATCCTGCCGGGCGTCATCAGCGGCTGGGCACTTGCCTTCATTCAATCCTTTGACGATCTGACCATGACCGTCTTTCTGGCCACGCCCGGCACCGAGACACTGCCCGTTCGCATGTTCCTCTATATCCAGGACAACATCGATCCGCTGGTGACCTCCGTCTCAGCCAGCGTGATCGCGATCACCATGACCGCCCTGATCCTGCTCGACCGTTTCTACGGGCTCGACCGCGTGCTCGCCGGCAAGAGCGACCCAGGGCGCTAGGAGAACCCATGTCAAAGGAATATGACGTCGCTGTCGTGGGCGGCGGCCTGCTTGGCTCCGCCATCGCCTGGGGTCTTGGCCGGCTCGGCAAGACGGTCATCGTCCTCGACGAGGGCGACATCGCCAAGCGCGCCTCGCGGGCAAACTTCGCGCTCGTCTGGGTGCAGAGCAAGGGGTTAGGCATGCCGGCCTACACCGGCTGGACGGTGCGGGCGTCCGAAAGCTGGGGCAAGCTCGCCGCCGAATTGAAGGATCAGACCGGGCTCGACGTCGCCCTGCAGCAGAATGGCGGCTTTCACCTGACGCTGGGCGACAACGAGTTCGCGCAGCGGGCGCAGCTTGTCACGCGCATGCACAACCAGGTGGGCGCGGCCGATTACAAGATGGAGATGCTATCGGCCTCGGAGGTCAGAAGGATGCTGCCGCTGATCGGTCCTGAGGTCTCCGGCGGCAGCTTCTGTCCGCTGGACGGGCACGTGAATTCACTGCGCACCTTCCGCGCCTTCCACACCGGACTGAAGCTGTTCGGCGTCGATTATTTTCCCGAGCGTCCGGTCTCGGCGATTACCCGCAGCGGCGGCGAATTCCGGCTGTCGACATCGCAGGGCGAGATCCGCGCCGGCAAGGTCGTGCTCTCCGCCGGCAACGCCAACCAGTCGCTTGCACCGATGGTCGGCCTGTCGGCGCCGATGGGCCCGACCCGCGGCCAGATCGTGGTGACCGAGCGCACGATGCCGTTCCTTCCGCATCCCCTGACCACCATTCGCCAGACCGACGAAGGCACGGTGATGATTGGAGACAGCAAGGAAGATCAGCTTGACGATCGCACGCTGAATCATTCGGTGAGTGCGGTCATGGCGGATCGCGCGCAACGCATGTTTCCTCATCTCGCCCGCCTGAACGTCGTACGGACCTGGTCCGGCATCCGCGTGATGCCGCAGGACGGCTTTCCAATCTACGATCAGTCGGAAAGCGCGCCGGGCGCTTTCGTCACCTGCTGTCATTCCGGCGTCACGCTCGCCTCCAATCACGCTTTCGAGATTGCCCGGATGGTGGCGCAAGGCGCGCTCGAGCCTGAGCTTGTCGGCGCGTTCTCGGCCCGCCGCTTCGACACGAACCATGCGGCTACAGGCAGCGGCTACTACTGACATCACAAGACCGGAACACGAGAGAGAAGGGCGAAGAGGCAGCCAATGTTCAAACGATCCGCTCAGGACGGTAGAAGACCGGTGCACATCGTCGTGGACGGGGCCGCCGTCGAGGCACGTGAGGGCGATACGGTTTCCGCTGCGCTGCTCGCTTGCGGCCGTGACGTGCGTCGGGCGACCGCGGTGAGCGGTGCGCCGCGCTTGCCCTATTGCATGATGGGCGTGTGCTTCGACTGCCTTGTCACCATTGATGGTGTCGGCAATCGCCAGGGCTGCCTGGTGCCTGTCGCCGAGGGCATGCAGATCGAGATCCAGAAGGGCAAGCGGGAGATCGGCCGATGAACACCACTCCCAGGCGCGACAGCT
>Ga0081540_1002315_pt1 | contig 15610 bp, 16 predicted proteins | sample TabmetS2T1R1_FD_71024 | JGI IMG/M metagenome (GOLD analysis project Ga0081540, IMG submission 71024) | Tabebuia heterophylla rhizosphere microbial communities from the University of Puerto Rico - S2T1R1 | ecosystem: Host-associated > Plants > Roots > Rhizosphere ... | reverse complement strand
CGGGCGGTCCGGGGCACGTTGGCCGAGCTGTCCACAGTGGACGGCGGCGATGCGTGGCTGCGCGTCTACGTCCGCGAGAAGCCCCGGGCGGGGCTGCGCGAGCGGGTGCAGGAGCTGCTGCCCCGGGCGCTCGAGGTGCGCATCGACCCCGCGGTGCTGGCCGAGACGGCCGACGGGGACGCCGAACCAGCCCGGCAGACCCGCGCGGGCCGGGCGCCGGGCGAGCTGTTCTCCGCCTACCTGGACAGCATCGGCCATGCCGACCCGGCCGTGGCCGAGCTGTTCGGCCGGCTCTACGGTGAACTGCGCCCGGGCGGGGAGGACCGATGAGGCCGCTGCGCCTGGACCTGCACGGCTTCACTGTGTTCCGCGAGCCGACCACGGTGGACTTCACCGATGCCGACTTCTTCGCCCTGGTCGGTCCGACCGGCTCGGGCAAGTCCACGATCCTCGACGCCATCTGCTTCGCGCTATACGGCACGGTGCCCCGGTGGAACGACCGGCGGGCCGTGGCCAACGCGCTGGCGCCGTCCTCCGCCCAGGCTAGGGTCCGGCTGGTCTTCGAGTCCGGCGGGGTGCGCTACGCGGCGACCAGGGTGGTGCGCCGCGGCGCCCGGGGCGGCGTGACGACCGCGCAGGCCGGACTGGAGCGGCTGCCGCACGGGTTCGACCTGTCCACACTGGACGGTGGACTGACCGAGCTGGGTGAGCCGCTGGCCGGTACCCCGGCGGAGATGGACCAGGCCGTCCTGGACGCGGTCGGCCTGCCCTACGAGCAGTTCACCAGCTGCGTCGTGCTGCCGCAGGGTGCGTTCGCGGAGTTCCTGCACGCCAAGCCGGCCGCGCGCCAGCAGATCCTGGTCAACCTGCTCGGGCTGTCCGTCTACGACCGGGTCCGGGACCGGGCCACCGCCGTGGCCGGTGCCGCCGACGCGGAGCTCGCCGCCTCCGACCGGCTGCTCGCCGAGCTGTCCGACGCCTCAGACGAGGCGCTGGCCTCGGCGGCCGACCGGACGGGGGCGATGCGCGCGCTCGCGGCCGAGGTCGGGGCGACGGTACCGCTGCTGGCCGAGGCGGAACGCGACGCGAAGGCCGCGACGGCCGCACTGGCCGACCTCGACGGTGAACTGGCCCGGCTGGGCCGGGTCCGGGTGCCGGGCGGCGCGACCGATGTCGCCGAGGCAGTCGCGGCCGCGGGCGAGGCGCTGGCGGTGGCCGCCGCGGAGGTGGCCGAGGCCGAGCGGGACGAGGAGCGGCTGCGCACCGCGCAGGCCGGCTCCGGCAACGTGGCCGAACTGCACCGCCGGCTGGACGCGCTGGACGAGCGCGACCGGCTGCGGGCGGACGCGGGCGAGCTGTCCGGCGCCCTCGCGCAGGCCGAGGCGGAGCACGCCCGCGCCGTCGAGGCGCTGGACGAGGCCGCCGAGGCGGTGGCCGACGCGGCCGCACGGCACGCGACCGCGCAGCAGGCACTGGAGGATGCGCGGACCGCCGACCGGGCGGCCACCCTCCGGGTGCACCTGCGGGTCGGGCACGCCTGCCCGGTCTGCACCCAGCCGGTGACCGCGCTGCCCGCCACCCCGGAGGTGCCGGCGATGCGCGCGGCGCAGCAGGCGGTGGCGGTGGCCATGGACGATGTGGAGGCGGCGCAGAAGACCCGTTCCGCCCGGGAGGGCGCCGCCCGGGACCTGGACAGGGTGCTCACCCGGGCCCGTGTCGACCGGGACGCGCTGGCCACGCGACTGTCCACTCTGGACGAACGGCTGGCGGGTGTGTCCGCCGACGCGCTGCGCGCCGCGCTGGGTGACGCCGACCGGCTCGGCCGGGAACTCGACGCGGCCGGGCGGCGTGTGCGCGCCGCGCGGGAGGCGCACCGGGGCGCAGGAGCCCAGGCGGACCGGGCGCAGGAGCGGCTGGCCCGGCAGTGGCGGGACTTCGACACGGCGCGCGACGGCGTGGCCCGGCTCGGCCCGCCGCCGGCCGACCGCGACGACCTCGCCACCGCCTGGCGCACGCTGGCCGACTGGGCGGGCGCGGAGGCCGCCCGGCGGGGCACCGACCGGGTGAAGCTCGCCGGTGCCGTGGACGCCGCACAGGCCACGGCGCGTGGGGTGGCCGACCGGATCGACGCGCTGCTCGCCGCCGCCGGCCTGCGCGCGCCATCCGCGGGTACCGGCCCGGCCGAGGCCGCCGCGGTGGCGGTCGCCAACGCCGAGTCCGCCCTTGCCCGGCTCCAGGAGCGGCGCGCGCAGGCCGACCGGCTGCGTGAGCGGCGGGCCGGCCACGAGCGCGACTCCCAGGTGGCCAGGGCGCTCGCCGGGCACCTGCGGGCCAACAACTTCGAGCGATGGCTGCTGGCCGAGGCACTGGACCTGCTGGTGGACGGCGGTTCGCGGATCCTGCGCGAACTGTCCGGGGGACAATATGAGCTGGTGCACGACAACGACAAGGGCGAGTTCTACGTGGTCGACCAGCACGACGCGGCGCTTCGCCGGCCGGTGCGCACGCTGTCCGGCGGGGAGACCTTCCAGGCGTCGCTGGCCCTGGCGCTCGCCCTGTCCGAGCAGCTGGCCGGCATGTCGACCGGGGCGGCGAGCCTGGAGTCGATCGTGCTGGACGAGGGCTTCGGTACCCTGGACGCGTCCACTTTGGACACCGTGGCGGCCACCCTGGAGAACCTGGCCGCCCGCGGTGACCGGATGGTCGGCGTGGTGACCCACGTGACGCCGCTGGCCGAACGGGTACCGGTCCGGTTCGAGGTGCGCAAGGACGCGGTGTCCGCCCGGGTGGAGCGGACCGGCTGATGGGCGCCACCGTGATGGTCGAGCCGTGGGACCCGTCCCACGGCGCCAGCGTGGAGCACGACGACGGTCCCAGCACGTCGAGCAACGCCACGCTCGAACTCGACGTGGAGCGCCCGGCGGACGACTGGCACGCCGTGGACCCGCACCCGGCCACCAGCATCCCCGGCGTGGTGCTGTTCGTGGACGGCGTGCGCCGCAGCGACGCCGGGATCTGGGTGCGGGACGACGAGGGACGCTCCCACCCCGGGCTGGCCGCCTCCTACGCGGCCGGCGTCGTGCGCTGTGACCTGCGCTCCGGCTCCGCCGCCGTGGTCGGCCACCTGGTCGAGCGCGGGCTGTTCTCGCCGTCGCCGGACACCCCCGACCTCGGCACGCCGCCGGCCCGCTACCCGGCCCGGCCCGCGGGCGGCAGCGAGCGCAAGCACCTGGAGGGCGCGGCCGGCGCGCGGATGGCGAACCTGGAGGTCGAGGTCTCGCACCGGGCCCGGGAGTCCACTGTGGACGACGATCTGCTGGTACTCGACGGCCGGCTGCGCGGCCGCACCTCGCTGCCCAGGACCATCGGCTACGTCAAGCGCCAGCGCGGCGACTACCTCCCACCCGCACTGTCCACTGTGGTCGCCCAGTTGGCGGCCGGCCAGCGTACCCCCGTCTTCCGGCTGAGCAGCCTCTACTCGTGGTACCTGCGGCTGCCCGGCCCGCCCGGCCCGCCGTGGGCCGGGATCGTACGCGTGGAGTGCGCCGGCGACCTGACCGTCGAGGACGCCGTCGCGCTCGCCGACCGGTCCGCGAAGACCCTGCCGCGCTTCGCGTCGCACCCCTACAAGGATCCGCGCGCCCCGCAGAACCTCACCCCGATAGCCGGGTTGGAGCGGCGGCTGCGCGGGCTGCTCGGCGACCCGCGGCTGCTGCACCGGTCGCTCACCTCGGCGGCGCTGACCTCGGCGGCCGCCCGATGACTGTCCGGTTCGACCTCCCCGAGCACTACGACTTCGCCGGTACCCTCGGCCCGCTGTGCCTGGGCCGGCTCGACCCGGCGGCCCGGCTGGGCCCGACCGAGTTCCTGTGGGCCGTGCACACCCCGGGCGGACCGGCGACACTGCACCTGCGCCGGTACGGGTCGACGCTGGAGGCGGCCGGACACGGGCCGGGTGCTGACTGGGTGCTCAGTCAGGCGGACGCGGTGGCCGGGCTGCGCGACGACGTCGCCGGATTCGACGCGCTCGCCGCGCTCGACCCGGTGGTGCGCCGGGCCTGGCACGTCAAGCCGGGGCTGCGGCTGACCCGCACCGGGAGGCTGTTCGCGCACCTGGTGCCGACGATCCTCGCGCAGAAGGTGACCGGCAAGGAGGCGGCCTGGGGCTATGCGCGGCTGGTCCGGCAACTCGGCGAGCCGGCACCCGGCGGGTTCGCCGGCCTGCTGCTGCCGCCCGGGCCGGCAGCGCTGGCCGGTACGCCCTACTGGGCCTACCACCCGTTCGGCATCGAGCAGAAGCGGGCGGACACGGTGCGCCGGGTCGCCGCCGCGGCCGAGCGCCTGGAGTCGGCACCCGACGCGGCGACCGCGACTACCCGGCTGACCGCGATCCGCGGGGTCGGCGTGTGGACCGCGGCCGAGGCGGTCCGGCTCGGGTACGGCGACCCGGACGCGGTCAGCGTCGGGGACTACAACATCCCGCACCACGTCGTGTACGCGCTGACCGGCGCGGTACGGGCCGGCTCCCGGGAGTCCACTGTGGACAGCCTGAGCGAGGCCGACACCCGGATGCTCGAACTGCTGGAGCCCTTCCGCGGCCAGCGCGCCCGGGTCGTGCAGCTGCTGCTGGCCACCCAGCCCGGCCCGCCCCGCTTCGGCCCCCGCATGCCCGTCCGCTCCTTTGCCCGGTTCTGAGTAGTCTCGGGGCGTGGACCTGCCGATCAACCCGCCGGTCGAGCCGATGCTCGCCAAGGCGGTACCCGACATTCCCGCCGCCGAGGGCATGACCTACGAACCGAAGTGGGACGGCTTCCGGTGCATCGTGTTCCGCGACGGCGACGAGGTCGAGCTGGCCAGCCGGGGCGGCAACTCGCTGACCCGGTACTTCCCGGAGATGGTCGCGCAGGCCCGGGCGCAGTTGCCGCGCCGCTGTGCCGTCGACGGTGAGCTCATCGTGATCCGGCGCGACGGGCCCATCCCCCGGCTCGACTTCGAGCTGCTCGGCCAGCGCATCCACCCGGCCGCCTCCCGGGTGAAGCTGCTCGCCGAGCAGACCCCCGCCTCGTTCGTCGCCTTCGACCTGCTGGCCCTGGACGACGAGAACCTGATGGCCGCGCCCTACGCCCAGCGCCGGGGGCGGCTGGTCGCCGCGCTGCGCGGCGTCGAGCCACCGGTCCACCTGACCCCGGTCACCGCCGACCTGGACACCGCCCGCCGCTGGTTCTCGGTGTTCGAGGGCGCCGGACTCGACGGGCTGATCGCCAAGCCGGCCGACATCCCCTACGAGCCCAACAAGCGGCTGATGTTCAAGGTCAAGCACGCCCGCACGGCGGACGTCGTGGTGGCCGGCTTCCGCTGGCACAAGTCCGGCCCGGTGGTCGGCTCGCTGCTGCTCGGCCTCTACGACGGGGACGGGCGGCTGCACCACGTCGGGGTCAGCTCCAGCTTCACCGCCGCCCGCCGCAAGGAGCTGCTGGACGTCATCGCGCCCTACCGCGACGCCGCCGACGAGAACCACCCGTGGATCGGGGAGCACGGGGACGAGACCCGGATCCCGGGCGCGGTCAGCCGCTGGACGGGCAAGAAGGACCTGTCCTGGGAGCCGCTGCGCCCCGAGTGGGTGATCGAGGTCGGGTACGACGCCATGGAGGGCGACCGGTTCCGGCACACCGCCCAGTTCCGCCGCGAGCGCCCCGACCGCAGCCCGGAGTCCTGCGGGTACGACCAGTTGGAGCGGCCGGTCCGGGTCGACGTCGACGAGGTGCTGGCCGGCGGCGCGTAGGCTCGCCGCGTGCGCCGCATCGCGCCCCTGCTCGCCGGCCTCGTCGCGGTGGTTCTCGCCACGGCCGGCTGCACGGCGCGCACCCGGTGGGTACCCCGGGAAGCCAGGCCCAGCGTGTCGACGCCGGCCGGCACCTGGTCCGCCTCGGTCGCCTGGCAACCGTGCCCGGAGCAGGCCGCCGACCTGCTCGCCCAGGTACCGGCGGGAGTCAGCTACGACTGCGGCACCCTGCGGGTACCCCGGGACTGGTCCTCGCCCGGAGCCGGGCCCACCTTCGACCTGGCGCTGATCCGCGCGCGTGGCCACCAGAGCGGCCGGATCGGGTCGCTCGTGGTCAACCCCGGCGGCCCCGGGGTGTCCGGCTTCGACCTCGCGGTCTACCTCTCCACGCAGCTTCCCGCCGAGATCCTCCAGCGGTTCGACGTGGTCGGCTTCGACCCGCGCGGGGTGGCCCGGTCCAGCCCGGTGCGCTGCTTCACCGACGACGACGAGGACGAGAGCTTCGGCTCCGACCCGGATCCGGTCAGCCAGGCCGACTTCGACGCCGCCGTCGCGCTCGACCGCCGGATGGCCGCCGGCTGCCAGGCGAAGTACGGCGACGCCCTCCCGCTGTTCTCCACCGAGCAGGCCGCCCGGGACATGGACGCGGTCCGCGCGGCGGTCGGCGACGCGAAGCTGAGCTACCTCGGCTACTCGTACGGCAGCCTGCTCGGCGCGGTCTACGCGCAGCTGTTCCCGGGCCGGGTGCGGGCCATGGTGCTGGACGGCGCGATCGACCCGACGGCCAGCGCCGAGGCCAGCGCCGAGGGTCAGGCACAGGGCTTCGAGCACGCCTTCGACGAGTTCGCCGCGTGGTGCCGGCGGCAGTCCTGCCCGGCCGGCCGGGATCCGAGGGCCACCGTCAGCGGGCTGATCGCGGCCTCCCGAGCGGCCCCTGTCCGGTTTACCGACGGGCGCTCCGCGACGAGCGGCTGGATCCTCACCGGGGTGGCCGCCGCGCTCTACTCGCCCGGCGCGTGGCGCACGCTCGGCGACGCGATCGGCGACCTGACCCGGGGCGACGCCGCGAAGATCTTCCAACTCGCCGACGGGTACGCCGACCGGGACGCGCACGGGCACTACTCGAACAAGTTCGACAGCTTCGGCACGGTCGCCTGCGACGACGACCCCGGTACCACGACGGTCGCCCGCGCCCGGGAGCTTCAGGCGCAGTGGCGCGTCCGGTACCCGCTGTTCGGGCCGTTCATGGCGGTCGGGCTGGTCACCTGCGCGGTGTGGCCGGCCCGCCGCGACCCGTACCCGACGGGCCCGGCGACCGGCGCGCCGCCGATCGTCGTCATCGGCACCACGAACGACCCGGCGACGCCCTACGCGCAGACCGCGAAGCTGGCCGGCATGCTGGGCGTGGGCCGGGTGCTGACCTGGCAGGGCGAGGGCCACACGGCGTACCCGCAGACGGACTGCGTGCGCCGGGCGGTCGACGGGTACCTGATCCGGCTGGCGGTACCGGCGAAGGGGCTGACCTGCCCGAGCGCCTGAGGTCGGATTTCGTCGGACCCCCGGACTAGCGTTGCCGGCATGCAACCCGACCAGTGGACCGTCGAAGATCACCTGCGCGACAAGCCGCCGGTCTCGGTGGCGCTCTACCTGCGCTTCGTCCAGCTCGTGGCGGCCTGCGGACCCTTCACCGTCTCCGTGGCCAAGACCACCATCACCTTCAAGGGCACCAGGCGCGGCTTCGCCGGCGCCCGCCCGACCAACCGCGGCCTGGCCGCCTACCTCGACCTCGTGCGGCAGGTCACCGATCCCCGGATCATCAGCTCCTCGCCCTACACCAAGCGGCTGTTCACCCACCAGGTGCGGCTGACCCGGCTGGAGGAGCTGGACGACGCGTTCGCCGCCCTGATCCGCGAGGCCTACGAGGTCGGCGCGGGGGCGCACCTCGCCGACCCGATCACCGCCGACCGGTCCTAGGCCGGCCGGGCGAAGCGCCAGCGGGTCGCGCCGTTCGGCGCCTCGGTCTTCAGCCCGACCACCGAGTCGATCGTGAACCGGTAGAGGTGCCACGGCGGCGCGCCGGCACTCGGTGCGCTGAAGGGCGCGGTGAAGGCGTCGCCGTCGACCTCGGCCGGCCAGCCGAGTTCGCGGTAGGTGGCGGCGAGCGTCTCCAGCGTGCCGGCATCGGTGACCCGGGTCGCCTCGCCGTCCAGGGTCAGGTCCATCACCGGGAGCTTGACGGAGATCGTGCACGCCGGGTTGGCCGCCAGGTTGCGGGACTTGCGGGTGCCGGGACCGCTGGTGAAGTAGAGGTCGCCGTCGTGCCACACGGCGCCGATGCCGGCGGAGTGCGGCCGGCCGTCCGGCCTGACGGTGCCGAGGAAGAAGCCGACCGTCGGCCCCTTCGGCCCGTTGGCGAGCTGGTCGTGGGCGAGGCTCCAGGGAAGCGTCTCGCCCCCGTACCGGTCGAGGTTGGTGGTCTCGGTGGGCTGTCGGTCGGTCATGGGAACCCCTCCGTGGTCTGGCAGTCGTCTCCGGTGCAGACTCGTCGGGACGGTGGAACGCATCGGTCGCGCCGGAAGGTCGTCATCCGGCTTTCCGCGGACCCTACGCCTCGGTGACCGGTCGCGCGCGGCTCGGCTGCACCCGCATCGGCTCGCCGGGCATCTTCGGGTAGTCCGGCGGGTACGGCATGTCACCGAGGCCGTCGCGCTCGTCCCGCTCCGCCCACTCCAGCAACGGGGTCAGGTCGTGCGCCACGTCGTCGATCGTCGCGTGTGGATCGCCCGCGCGGCGCAGCCGGTCCGGCACCGTGCGGAGGTCGAAGTCATCCGGCTCCACCTCGGTGACCTCGTCCCAGGCCAGCGGCGTGGACACGGTCGCCCGCCTGTTGGCGCGCAGTGAGTAGGCGCAGGCGATCGTCCGGTCCCGCGCCATCTGGTTGAAGTCCAGGAACACCCGGCTGCCGCGCTCCTCCTTCCACCAGCTCGTGGTCACCAGGTCCGGCCGGCGCCGCTCCACCTCGCGGGCCAGCGCGATGGCCGCCCGGCGCAGCTGGACGAAAGTCCACTGTGGACGGATTCGGACGTAGACGTGCATGCCACGGCCGCCGGAGGTCTTCGGGAAGCCGATCCAGCCCAGCTCGTCGAGGACCGCGCGCAGCTCCCCCGCGACCGTCGCCGCGTCGCCGAAGTCGGTACCCGGCTGCGGGTCCAGATCGATGCGCAGCTCGTCCGGACTGTCCACATCGGACTCCCGGACCGGCCAGGCGTGGAACACGATGGTCCCCATCTGCGCGGCCCAGGCGACGTGGGCCAGGTCCGTCGGGCACAGCTCGTCCGCCTTGCGGCCGCTCGGGAACGTGATCGTCGCGCTGTGCAGCCAGGGCGGCGCTCCCCTGGCCGGTACCCGCTTCTGGAAGAACATCTCGCCGTCCACGCCCTCGGGGAAGCGCTGCAGCGTGGTGGGTCGCCGGTCCAGCGCCCGCCTGATGCCCTCGCCGACCGCGAGGTAGTAGTCGAAGACGTCGCCCTTGGTGAACCCGCGCCCCGGGAAGTAGACCTTGTCCCGGCTGGTCAGCCGGACCTTGTGCCCGTCGACCTCGATCTCCTCGGCCTGTGCCGCCATCCTGTGACCATAACCGGTGGTCGCCTTCACCGATCCGTCACACCCGCGACCCGCACGCCGCCGTACCGTTGGAGCATGACCATCGACAGCAAGGACCTGCCGAAGACGGAGGACGAGTGGCGCGCCCGGTTGAGCCCGGCCGAGTTCCGGGTGCTCCGCCAGGCCGGCACCGAGGCGCCGTGGACCGGTGAGTACACCGACACCAAGACCACGGGCGTCTACCGGTGCCGGGCGTGTGGCTTCGAGCTGTTCAGCAGCGACACGAAGTTCGACAGCCACTGCGGCTGGCCCAGCTTCTGGACGCCGCTGGCGGAGGACCGCGTCCGGTACATCGAGGACAACGCGCTGGGCATGCGCCGGGTGGAGGTCCGCTGCGCCAACTGCGACTCCCACCTGGGCCACGTCTTCGAGGGCGAGGGCTACGGCACGCCAACGGATCAGCGGTTCTGCATCAACTCGATCAGCCTCACCCTGGAGCCCGCCGGGCAGTGATTCTGTCCACTACGGCGCGGCCGCGACCACTACGGGATCTTTCCGACATAGCATGCATCGAGTGGAACTGCATACCGCCTCGTTCGACGAACTGACCACCCGTACCCTCTACGGCCTGCTCCGGCTGCGCGTTGACGTCTTCGTGGTCGAGCAGCGCTGCCCGTACCCGGAGCTGGACGGGCGCGACACCGAGGCCGGTACCCGTCACCTGTGGGCCGAGCGGGACGGCGTCCCCGTCGGGTACCTGCGGATTCTCGAGGAGCGGGACGGCGGCGCCCGGATCGGCAGGGTCTGCGTCGCGCGCTCCGAGCGCGGCAGCGGGCTGGCCCGCCGGCTGATGGACGCTGCGCTGGAGCGCGTCGGCGGCCGGCCCTGTGGCCTGCACGCCCAGGCCCACCTCGCCGGCTTCTACGGCTCGTTCGGCTTCACCGCGACCGGCCCCGAATACCTCGACGACGGCATCCCGCACGTCCCGATGGCCCGCCCGGCCGCGGCCTGAGCGCGACGCGCGACCGCCCTACGGCAGCGACGCCACCAGCTCCGCCATCGTGCGGCGGCGGCCGGTGTAGAACGGCACCTCCTCGCGGACGTGCCGGCGCGCACGCGAGGCGCGCAGGTCGCGCATCAGGTCCACGATGCGGTCCAGCTCGTCCGCCTCGAAGGCGAGGATCCACTCGTAGTCGCCGAGCGCGAACGCGGCCACCGTGTTCGCCCGGACGTCCGGGTAGCCGCGGGCCATCCGGCCGTGCTCCGCGAGCAGTTCGCGGCGCTCCTCGTCGGGCAGCAGATACCACTCGTAGGAGCGGACGAACGGGTAGACGCAGACGTAGGCGCGGGCGTCCTCACCGGCCAGGAACGCGGGCAGGTGGCTCTTGTTGAACTCAGCCGGGCGGTGCAGCGCCATCTGCGACCAGACCGGGGACAGGTGCCGGCCCAGCGCGGTGCGGCGCAGCAGGCCGTAGCCCTCCTGCAGCGCGTCCGCGGTCGGCGCGTGCCACCAGATCATGAGGTCGGCGTCGGCGCGCAGGCCGGACACGTCGTAGCTGCCGCGCACCACCACGTCCTTGCCGGCCAACTGCTCGAACAGCGTGTCCACCTCGGTGGCCAGGTCGTCGCGCAGCGCGGGCAGCGGGGTGGCCGCCCGGAAGACCGACCACATCGTGTACCGGACCGTGGCGTTCAGCTCCTTGATCCGCGCGGCGTTGGTGACGCTGTCCTGGCTGCTCATGCCCACAAGTCTAGGAGGCTCTCAGCGGCGGCCTCCCCCGACCGCACGCAGGCGGGGATGCCGACTCCGTCACACGCGGCGCCCGCCAGGACGAGGGTCGGCCGGTCGGCGAGGGCGGCCCGGGCGGCGGACACCCGGTCCAGGTGGCCCGGCCGGTACTGCGGCAGCCCGCCGCCCCAGCGCACCACGTCGGCGGCGACCGGGGCGGGCAGCGGCGCGTCGAGCAGCTCGGCCAGCTCGCGCCGGGCCAGGTCGACCAGCTCCGCGTCGGAGCGTCGCAGGACGGCCGTGTCGCCGTACCGGCCGACCGAGGCGCGCAGCAGCGCGGTGCCGTCCGGCCGCCGCAGGTGCTCCCATTTCGTGGAGAAGACGGTAAGCGCCTTCACCGCGTACCCCTCGACCGCCGGTACCAGGAAGCCTGACAGCTCGGGCAGCTCGGCGTCGGGTACCGCGAGGCGGACCAGGGCCACGCTCGCGTAGTCCAGCGCGCCGACGGCCTCCGCGGCCTCGGGCGCGACCCCGGCCAGCAGCCGGGCGGCCGGCCGGGCCGGGACGGCGAGCACCACGGCATCCACGCGCAGCACGGTCGGGTCCGGGACCGGCCCGAGCACCAGCCGCCAGCCTGCCCCGTCGGCGAACAGCTCGCGCACGGGCAGCCCCAGTCGCAGCCCTGCCCCGCACGCCTCGGCGACCGCCGACACCAGCCGGCCCATCCCGCCCTCGATCGTGCCGAACACCGGGCCGCCCGGACCGGCCGGCCGCGCGCCGGAAGGCCGCGGGGGCAGCGCCGCGCGCACCGCCGCCGCCAGTGTCGACTGTTCCCGGGCGGCCCGGGCCAGCGCCGGGATGGTGACCGCGAGCGACAGGTCGTCGGCCCGCCCCGCGTAGACGCCGCCGAGCAACGGATCGACCAAACGGTCGGTCACCTCGTCGCCGTACCGGTCGCGGACCAGCGCGCCGACCGCCACGTCCTGGCCGGGTGCCAGCAGTGGCCGCCCGGCGTCCCGGTCCCGGCCGGCCGCCACTCCCGCGATCGCGTCCACAGTGGACGGATCCACCGGTACCCCCATGAGGGTCCCGGCGGGCATCGGCCGCAGGCGGCCCCCGATGGCCAGCGCCGCCCGCGCGCCGGTCGGGTGGCGCACCGCGCCGGCCAGCCCGACCCGTTCGGCCAGCCTGACCGCCGCGCTCGGCCCACCGTCCGGGTCGCGCATCAGGAAGGTCTCCGCGCCGGCCTCCAGCGGGCCGCCGGCCAGCGGCGCCGTGCGCAGCTTGCCGCCCAGCCGGGTCGCCTGATCGACGACGGTGATGCCGGCGGACGGGCCGAGCCGGTCGCGAAGCCGCAGCGCGGCCGCGAGCCCAGCGATCCCGCCCCCGACCACCGCGATCTCCACCACGGCTTCAGCCTAAAGTGGCGGCATGACGCAGGCGGTAGCGGTGGTCACCGGGGCGGCGCAGGGCATCGGCCGGAGCACGGCGCAGGCCCTCGGAGCGCAGGGGTACCGGCTGGTGCTGCTCGACCGGCAGCCGGTCGACGGGTTCGCGGACGCACTGGCGGTGACCGGCGACGTGACCGACGAGGCCGACGTGGCCGCCTGTGCCGAGGCGGCGGTGCGCGAGTTCGGCCGCGTCGACGTGGTGGTCAACAACGCCGGCATCGCCAACATCGGTCCGGCCGAGGACCTCGACGTCGCCACCTGGCGGCGGGTGCTCGACGTCAACCTCACCGGGCCGTTCCTGGTCAGCCGCGCGTTCGGCCGCCTCATGCTGGCCGCGCGCAGCGGCTCGATCGTCAACATCGCCTCGGTCGCCGGGCTGCGCGGGGTGGCCGACCGGTCGGCCTACAACGCGAGCAAGCACGGCCTGGTGGGGCTGACCCGGACGCTGGCCGCCGAGTGGGGCGGGCGCGGCGTGCGGGTCAACGCGGTCTGCCCGGGCTGGGTCAAGACGCCGATGGACGACGCGTCGCAGGGCGAGGGCGCGTACGGCGACGCGGACATCACGGAGCACGTGCCGCTGGGCCGGTTCGCCACGCCCGAGGACATCGCCCAGGCGGTGCTGTTCCTCGCCGACCCGGCGCGCAGCGGGTTCGTCAACGGGGCCACGCTGTCCGTGGACGGGGGCTGGTACGGCGACGGCTCCTGGCAGTCGCTGCGGCTGGCGGCCCGTAACCGCTGACCCGGAGACGCCGCCGGTACCCGGCCGTCAGACCTCGGCGTCCTCGCCGCGCGGGGAGTCCGGCCGGGTCGGGTCGTGGCCCAGGGTCATCAGGGTGTCCCGCCACGGTTCGTCCTGGATGTCCGATTCTGGCGCGTTCTGCAACCTGCCCTCGATCAGGTCGATCACCTCGCGCATCGTGTCCAGATCGCTCTCGCTGAGGTCGGTGCGCCGCTTCTGCTTGAGCTGCAACACCTGCAGGCCCAGCGCGTGGATGTCGATGTCCGGTTCCGGTGCGTACGTGTCCACTCCGTCCGGCGTGTTCATCAGCCAGTCGCGCAGCTCCGGCGAGGTCATGTTGACCACGTCGTGGAAGGACTCCCAGGTCTCGACAAACGCGCTGTCAGTCCGATTCACGGAAGACACCCCCTGGTGCAACTCGACAAAGACGAATCATCCTCGTCCGGTACCCACCGCTGAAGCCGGCAATCGCTGGATCGGGTAACCCTGGCGTCAACGAGGCGGTCCGTAGCGGCCGGCCGGGCGGCCTCCCCTACTACTCCGGCTGCGCAGTCTGCTCCTTGCCGCAGTCTCGGACGTCACCCCCCTTGCTCTTCCGCCCATTACCGATAAGTGTGTTCGTGTTTTGCCTATAGCGGGGGGGAAGTCCACATGCGACGGAACGTCCTGGTCGGCGTCCTCATGGCGCTGGCCTTTCTGATCCCGGCGGTACCTGCGGTGGGTCAAACCGGATCGCCCGGGCTGAACGGGGGCTGTCAAACGGTCGACCGTAAGGTGTACAACGACATCCGCGAGCTTGTCACCATTGACCTGGCTACCGCCTCCGACACCGATGTGCGGGTGCTGGCCGACCAGATCGTGACCGCGGCACGCGCCGACTCCTTGACCACTTTGCCTGGCAGAATCCAGGAGCGGCTGGACGGCACCGCGGATGATCTCCGCGCGTTCCTCAAGACGGACCTGCAGAAGGTCTGGTCAACAGATCTGCGGATCGCGGTGGACCAGACGTTGACGGGCGCCGGTACCAACGTGAAGGCGGCCGCGCAGAAGGTGCTCGATGACGGGACCATCGATGCCTATCTGGCGTACCTGAACAACGGCCTGTACGTCGCACGTGCGCTTGACTGCGCGTCTCAGCCAGCGCCGTCGGCATCCGCTTCAACGTCTCCGTCACCGTCGGTGTCCGCGTCGGCGTCTGCGTCCGCGTCGGTGCCTTCGTCGGCTGCGGTCGCGGGCAAGCTGCCCACTACCGGCGTCAACACCCTCTTCCCGGCACTTGGTGGAGCCACCCTGATCCTGTTCGGCATCGGAGTCGTTCTGGTCTCACGCCGCTTGCGGACCTGACGGACTTCACCTGGTCCCCGGGTGCTGTCGACCCCCTAGGTCGGGTGCCCGGGCGCCGGGGTTCCGCTTTCCTCGCGCCCTATGCCGCGACATCACATCCGGAAACGCGGAATCGTTACGGTTTGTCTGCGCTGCGTAGCCAGCGCGGAGGCGGGCAATCGCGCGGCCCCCGGAGCCCTATACTTTCGCCTCGGTCGACGTGTTTGTCCGCTCATGTCGCCGGAACCGGGGGGTGGGGGATGGCGTCCCGGCCGCTGGCGGCCCGTGTGGCCGCCCTGCCGCTGCGCTGGATGGGGATAGGCGCGGGCGTGCTCGCCCTCGGCGTCTCCGGGCTGGCCGGCGGGCTCGACCCGGTCGCCGCACCGGGACTGCCCCAGGTGCGGCCGAGCGAGCTGAGCGCCGGCGGCCCGTGGAATGTCACGGTGCTCACCGGCCGGCTCGTCGCCGACCTGTCACCCATCAAGCCGGAGCACGAAGGCGACCGGTGGTTCATCCTGCTCGCCAAGGTGGAGAACACGGACACCGAGAGCCGCGCCGACGCGATCACCACCGTCAGGGTGTCCAATGTGGACGGACTGGTCACGGACAAGCCCTCGCACCTGCTGCTGGCCCGCGACGGTACCGAGGTGAACTACCTCAACCCGGGCATGCCTGAGGTGGTCGGGTACGTGTGGGAGCAGCGCGCGGACGCGAAGGTGCCGACGTCGGTCGACGTGGAGATCTGGGGGTACACGCACCGGATCTCCTCGCTGAACGGCCACCTGGAGTGGCTGGAACGGAGCCCGCGGGCGATGGTGCACGCGCCGGTGCAGGACCGGCGGTCATGACGGCGCCGGGTTCGTGGCCACCGGCGGGTCCGCCGGGAGCCTGGCCGCCGCCGGGACCGCCGGGCCAGGGAGGACCACCCGCTGCCTGGCCGCCATCGGCCCAGGCTCCCCCGCCTTGGGCGCCGCCGAGGCAGT
>Ga0081540_1002314_pt1 | contig 15613 bp, 11 predicted proteins | sample TabmetS2T1R1_FD_71024 | JGI IMG/M metagenome (GOLD analysis project Ga0081540, IMG submission 71024) | Tabebuia heterophylla rhizosphere microbial communities from the University of Puerto Rico - S2T1R1 | ecosystem: Host-associated > Plants > Roots > Rhizosphere ... | reverse complement strand
TGCCACGGTGGCGTGTCGTGCACGGCCGGGCGGAGCTCGCCTCGTTCGCGGCCGAGGTCGGCCTGCCGCTCGTGCTCAAGACTCCGCGCGGGGGCTACGACGGCAAGGGTGTCCTACTGGTGCGTGATCTCCCGGACGCCGACGGCTGGCTGGCGCGGCTCGCCGCGGGGCCGGTCGGGAGCTCCGGCGTGACGGGGTTGCTCGCCGAGGAGCACGTGCACTTCCGGCGGGAGCTCGCCGCGCTGGTGGCGCGCAGCCCGAGCGGGCAGGCGGCGGCCTGGCCGGTGGTGCAGACCGTCCAGGTGGACGGGATCTGCCGCGAGGTGGTCGCGCCCGCGCCACACCTGGCGCCGGACCTCGCCGTCGAGGCCACGGACGTGGCGCTCCGCATCGCCGGGGAGCTGGGCGTCGTCGGCGTCCTGGCCGTCGAGATGTTCGAGACGGTCGACGGCGGGGTCCTGGTCAACGAGCTCGCGATGAGGCCGCACAACTCCGGCCACTGGACCATCGACGGCGCGGTCACCTCGCAGTTCGAGCAGCACCTGCGGGCCGTGCTCGACCTGCCGCTCGGCGCGCCGCAGGCCCGGGCGCCCTGGTCGGTGATGGTCAACGTGCTCGGCGGCCGCCACGAGGACCTCTACCGGGCGTATCTGCACGTGATGGCCCGGGATCCAGGGGTCAAGGCACACCTGTACGGCAAGCAGGTGCGGCCGGGGCGCAAGGTCGGGCACGTGACGGTCGTCGGCGACGACCTGGAGAGCTGCAGTGCGCGCGCCCGGCACGCCGCGGACTTCATCACCGGGGTCATCGACGAGTGATCAGCGTCGACCTCGGCCCTGCGCTGTCGGCGAAAACGCGTCTCCTCGGCTCGGCCGTCGGCGTAATCCCTTCCGCCGTGCTCGTTGGAGGGTCAGCGTGGTGAGCCTGCTCAGCGTGATCTGCGGATCACCGGATCGAGGGAGTGATTGATGGCGGCGAACGGCTCGCGCGGCCCGATCGTGGGCGTCGTGATGGGGTCCGACTCGGACTGGGCTGTGATGGAGGCGGCGTCGAAGGCGCTGGACGAGTTCGACGTGCCGCACGAGGTGGACGTCGTCTCGGCGCACCGGATGCCGACGGAGATGATCGCGTACGGCGAGAGCGCCGCGGATCGCGGCCTGCGGGTGATCATCGCGGGCGCCGGCGGCGCGGCGCACCTGCCCGGCATGCTCGCCTCGGTGACGCCGCTGCCCGTCGTCGGCGTCCCGGTGCCACTGGCAACGCTCGACGGCCTGGATTCGTTGCTCTCGATCGCGCAGATGCCGGCCGGCGTTCCGGTCGCCACGGTCGCCGTCGGCGGGGCGCGTAACGCCGGGTTGCTCGCCGTGCGGATCCTGGCGGCCGGTGAGGGCGATGAGGCGGCGCGGCTGCGGGCGGCGCTGGTCGAGTTCGCCGGCCGTCTGCGCGAGGAGGCGCGTGCCAAGGGCGAGCGGCTGCGCGCGCGGCATACCGGAGCCTCCCTCGGCTTCACCGTGCGTTGATCACGAGAGCTCCTTGGTGATCACGCGCCGGTCACCTTCTGCTGTGCCGCCTGCTGTGCCGCGGCGATCGGACGCACCGCGTCGGTGTCGTCGGCTCGTAGCGCCGCGAACAGCCGGTTCGCCTGGGGCGTGTTCCACTGCACGGCGACGCCGGCGTTCGGCGTCTGCAGGCCGGTGGTCGCTACCGGGACGGTGAGCGATAGCCCACCGCCGCCGGCGACGGCGCGCATGGCCTGCATGAACGCCAGCAGGCCCAGCGGCGACATCCCGGAGTCCACGGTCAGCGCGCTCCCACCGGACGCCGCCGCCGGGAAGGCCCGCCACGGCACCAGGAGGACCGACGGCGACAGCGTCTTGCCCGCGATCGCCGCGAGGACCTGACGCTGACGGTCGACGCGGCCCAGGTCCCCACGAGGGTCGGAGTAGCGCGCCCGGGCGTAGCCGAGCGCGGTCGCGCCGTCGAACGTCTGACACCCCGCCTTGACGTCGATGTGTGCCTTCGAGTCCTTCAAGGCGTGCTTGACGCAGACGTCGATGCCACCGATCGAGTCGACGAGCTGCGCGTAGCCGCCGAGCCCTGTCTCCACATAGGAGTCGATGTGCAGCCCGGTCGCCTGCTCCACGGTCCGGACCAGGAGTTGCGGGCCGCCGATGGCGTACGCGGCGTTGATCTTGTTCTTGCCGTGTCCGGGGATCGCGACGTACGAGTCGCGCGGCACGCTCACCAGAACGGTCGGGCCGCCACCGTCGGGGACGTGGAGCACCATGATCGTGTCAGTCCGCTGACCGCCGGCTTGGCCGGTGTGCAGCCGCCGGCGCTCCGCCGCGGTCAGCCCACTCCGCGAGTCGCTTCCCACGACCAGGTAGGTCCGGCCGGGGGTGGGCGCCGGTCCGCCGGCCGGGAGCGCGTCGACCCGGTTCAAGCTGGTCCATGCCGTGACGAAGAGCAGCAACGGGTAGACCACGAGGAGCAGCGCCAGTGCCAGCGTGATCCACCGCCACCGGACTCGACTGCGGCGCCGGACCGGAGGCGGCGGGTAGGCGCCGGGCGGCGGAGGGCCGGGGGTGGGCGAACGGCGCTCCGGCTCGCGACCGGCCGGACCTCGCAGCACCGCGCTCCCGGCCGCAGCCGCATCGCCCGGTCCCCCCACCCGCGGCCCCCCGCCGGCATACTCCGCCTGCCGCAGCTGGGTGCCGCGCCTCTGCGGGAGGAACGGTGGTCCGGCGAGCTCCTGCCGGCGTCGGAAGAGCCGCGGCCGGGACCGATAGGTCCGCCCGCTGCGTTCGTCGGCGTCCGGCGGCAGCCCTTCGCTCACAGCGCTATTCCAGACCCAGCCGCGGAGCCTCGATGGCCGGGCAGGTGTCCATGACCACGTCCAGTCCCGCCGACGTCGCGCGTGCGGCGGCCTCCTCGTCGACGACGCCGAGCTGCAGCCAGACGGCCTTGGCGCCGATCGCGATGGCCTCGTCGACGACGTCGCCCACCAGCTCGCTGCGGACGAAGCAATCGACGACGTCGACCGCGCCGGGCACCTGCGACAGCCGGGCGTAGCCGTGCTCCCCGTGCACGGTGTCCGCCTTGGGGTGGACCGGGACGATCGTCATCCCCAGACCCTGAAGGTAGGACGCGATGCCGTAGGCGACCCGGCGCTGGTTCGACGACAGACCCACGACCGCCCAACGGCCGGGCGTCGCGAGGAGCCGGCGGATCACTTCGGGGTCGTTGCGATGCCGCTGCCCGGATGCGGTCGTGGTGTCCGGCGTGTCCATGGCGACCAGTGTGCACGGCCCGGCTGAGGACGCCGACGAGAGGCGCCGTCGAGCGCCGTGCGGGACCCGCGCCGCCACTACGCTCTCGCCATGACCTGGCTCGTCACCGGGGGTGCCGGCTACATCGGCTCGCACGTGGTCCGCGTCTTCCTGGAGTCCGGACGCGACGTCGTCGTGCTCGACGACCTTTCGAGCGGGCACCGCCAGTTCGTGCACGACGTGCCGTTCGTGCAGGGTTCCGTGGCCGATCCGGAGGCCGTGGAGCAGGCGTTGACCGGGGGGCCCGGCGCGGGTGGTGGGTCACTCGTGACCGGTGTCGTCCACCTCGCCGCGTTCAAGTACGCGGGCGAGTCGGTGCGACGGCCGCTGCATACCTTTCGCGACAACGTCACGGGCGCGCAGGTGCTCCTGGAGCGGATGACGGCGCTCGGCGTCCGGAACCTCGTCTTCTCGTCCAGCGCCGCCACGTACGGCACCCCCGACGTGGACCTCGTCACGGAGCGGACGGCGACGCGTCCCGAGTCGCCCTACGGCGAGACCAAGCTGATCGGTGAGTGGCTGATCCGCGACGTGGCGTTGGTCGCGCCGCTCGCCCAGACCTCGCTCAGGTACTTCAACGTCGTCGGCTCGGGTTACGCCGACCTCTACGACTCCAGCCCGTACAACCTGTTCCCGCTGGTCCTGAAGGCGTTGACGGAGGGCCGGACGCCCAAGGTCTTCGGCACCGACTACCCGACGCCGGACGGCTCGGCGGTGCGTGACTACGTGCACGTGCAGGACACGGCCCTCGCCCACGTGGCCGCCGCGGACCGGCTGGAGAAGGGCGAGAGCATCGAGCCGGTGTACAACCTGGGCAGCGGCGAGGGTCTGTCAGTGCTGCAGATCATGGACGCCGTCCGGCGTGTCACCGGCATCGACTTCACGCCCGAGCTGGCGCCGCGCCGGCCGGGCGACCCGGCTCGCATCGTCGCTTCCGGCGAGCTCGCCGCCCGCGACCTCGACTGGCGGATGCGGCACGACGTCGACGACATGGTCGCGAGCGCGTGGCAGGCGTGGCAGCGCGCCGGCCAGGCGTAGGCGGACCGCCCGTCGGTCGGCAGTTCGCGGCCGCAGCCCGCTTCTGTCGGCGTGTCGCCGCGAACTGACGACGGAGCGCACGCTCTCGACGGAGCGCTCCCCCTCGCCGCGCTCAGGCGCGGGGCCGGCCCAGCGCCCGGTACGTCCAGCCGGCGGCCTTCCACGTCGCGGCGTCGAGCGCGTTGCGGCCGTCGAGCACGTGCCGCCGGCGAACGATCGTGCCCAGCTCGACAGGGTCGATGTCCCTGTACTCCGCCCACTCGGTGAGCACGAGGACGGCGTCCGCCTTGGCGCAGGCCTCCTCGACACCTGTGGCGTACTGCAGCTCCGGCCACAGCCGCCGGGCGTTCTCGATCGCCGCAGGGTCGGTCACGACGACGTCCGCCCCCTGCAGCCGGATCTGCGCGGCCACGTTGAGGGCCGGGGAGTCGCGGATGTCGTCGCTGTCCGCCTTGAAGGCGGCGCCGAGGACGGCGACCTTGGTACCGAGAAAGGAGCCGCCGAGCTCCTGCCGGGCGAGCTCGACCATGCGGATGCGCCGGCGCATGTTGATCGCGTCGACCTCACGCAGGAACGTCAGCGCCTGGTCGGCACCGAGCTCGCCCGCGCGAGCCATGAACGCCCGGATGTCCTTCGGCAGGCAGCCTCCGCCGAAGCCGAGTCCGGCGCCGAGGAACTTGCGGCCGATCCTGTCGTCGTGCCCGATCGCCTCGGCGAGCTGGACGACGTCGGCGCCGGCGGCCTCGCAGACCTCGGCCATCGCGTTGATGAACGAGATCTTCGTGGCGAGGAAGGCGTTCGCGGCGGTCTTGACGAGCTCCGACGTCGCGTAGTCCGTGACGACGACGGGGCGGCCCTCGGCGATCGGCCCGGCGTACACCGCCTCGAGCAGGGCGCGTGCGGCGGCGGCGGCGTCCGGATCGTCCGGGAGGCCGACGACGAGCCGGTCGGGGTGCTGCGTGTCCTCGACGGCGTGGCCCTCCCGGAGGAACTCCGGGTTCCAGGCCAGCAGGACGCCCGGCGCACGGTCGGCGAGCCGGTCCGCCAGGCGTGTCGCCGTGCCGACGGGAACCGTCGACTTGCCGACGACGAGGTCGCCGGAGCGCAGGTACGGGAACAGCGCCTCCACGGCGCCGTCCACGTAGGAGGTGTCGGCCGCGAACTCGCCCTTGCGTTGCGGGGTGCCGACGCAGATGAAATGCACGGTCGGGGCATCTGCGTCGGCGGGCCGCGCGATCTCGGCGACGTCCGTGGTGAAGCGCAGGCGGCCGGTGGCCATCGCCGCGTCGAGCAGGTCGGGCAGACCCGGCTCGTAGAAGGGCGCCCGGCCCGCCTCCAGCTCCTTGATCTTGACCTCGTCGACGTCGACGCCGGTCACGTCGTGCCCCAGGTCGGCCATGCACGGAGCGTGCACGGCGCCGAGGTAGCCGCAGCCGATGACCGTGATGCGCATGACGCGAGGGTAACGGGACCGTACATTGCGACTCGTGCGCTTCGGCCTCTTCGTCCCTCAGGGATGGCGGCTCGACCTCGTCGGGATCGAGCCGTCGAAGCAGTGGGACGCGATGCTCGGTGTCGCCCGCCTCGCCGAGGACCTGGGGTTCGAGTCGGTGTGGGTGTTCGACCACTTCCACACGGTGCCCGTCCCGACGCAGGAGTCGACCCACGAGGCGTGGACGCTGATGGCGGCGCTCGCCGCGTCCACGAGCCGGATCCGGCTCGGTCAGATGTGCACCTGCATCGGCTACCGGAACCCGATGTACCTGGCGAAGGTGGCGGCCACGGTCGACACGGTCTCAGGCGGCCGGACCGAGATGGGCATCGGCGCCGGCTGGTACGAGCACGAGTGGAACGCCTACGGCTACGGCTTCCCGGGTGCCGGCGACCGGATCGCCATGCTCGCCGAGGGCGTCGAGATCATGCGGCAGGCGTGGCGCGACGGCGTGGCGACGTTCGCCGGCGAGCACTACCGGGTCGACGGCGCCATCTGTCGGCCCAAGCCGTTGCAGGACGGCGGCATCCCACTGTGGATCGCCGGCGGCGGCGAGAAGAAGACGCTGCGCATCGCCGCCCAGTACGCCGCGTACACGAACTTCGACCCGACGTTCGAGGGGTTCACGCGCAAGTCGCAGGTCCTCGCCGAGCACTGCAAGGCCGTCGGCCGCGACTTCGACGAGATCACGCGCTCGGCCGACTACAACGTGGTGATCGGGCGCGACGAAGCGGAGGTCGAGGACCGCCTGCGCCGGGTCGAGGAGCACTACCGACCCTTCCTGACGCCCGAGCAGCTCGCGACGAACCTTCAGCAGTATCGCAACGGCCCGTTGGTCGGGACGGCGGAGCAGATCGTCGAGCGGCTGCGCGAGCTGGAGGAGGCGGGCATGACGTACGCCATCGGCCACTTCCAGGACGTGGCTTACGACGACGCTGCCGTCCGGCTCTTCGCGGAGCAGGTGATCCCCGCCCTCGCTTGAGCCGTGCCGGCGGCGCCCGTCGCTCGCCGGGAGGCGATGTTCTCGTGCGGCCTGTCCGAGCGGGAGGCCGGCAGTGACGCGGCGGCCATGAGGACCCGGGCCACCCCGGACGCCCACCGGTCGACCGCATGATGCGCGACGCGAAGATCACGCAGATCTACGAGGAGAGGAACCAGATCCAGCGCGTCGTCATGGCCCGCCAGCTCGTGCGTTGACCGCCATCCCCTCGACGCCACCGTCACGGCGCGCAGCGGCGACCTTCGTCCCGGCGGGGGAACAGACCCTTGGCGGCGAGGGGTGCGCCAGCCGTACCGTTCGGACATGAACGTCTCCGCCGAGGTGCTCACCACGTCCGTCGCACCGAACTACGACCCGCTGCCCGTCGTCGTCGCCGAGGCGGAGGGCAGCTGGGTCACGGACGTCGACGGGCGCCGCTACCTGGACTGCCTGGCCGCGTACTCCGCGCTGAACTTCGGCCACCGGCACCCGGTCCTGGTCGACGCCGCGCGGCGCGAGCTCGACCGGGTCACCCTGACCAGCCGCGCGTTCCTCCACGACCAGCTCGAGCCCTTCTGCGCCGAGCTGGCCGCGCTGGTGGGCACGCTGGATCCTCGGCTCGACACGGTGCTCCCCATGAACACCGGTGCCGAGGGTGTCGAAACGGCGATCAAGATGAGCCGCAAATGGGGGTACGACGTCAAGGGCGTCCCGGACGGCGAGGCCACGATCGTCGTCGCGGAGAACAACTTCCACGGCCGGACGACGACGATCGTCGGGTTCTCCAGCGATCCCGAGACCCGCGGCGGCTTCGGCCCGTACACGCCCGGCTTTCGCGTCGTCCCCTACGGCGACGCCGATGCGCTCGCGGCGGCCGTCGACGACACCACCGTCGCCGTGCTGCTCGAGCCCATCCAGGGCGAGGCCGGTGTGATCGTGCCGCCGCCGGGCTACCTCGCCGCAGTCCGCAGGATCTGCGACGACCATGGCGCTCTCTTCGTCGCCGACGAGATCCAGTCGGGGCTCGGCCGTGTCGGGACGACGTTCGCCGTCCAGCGTGACGGGGTCCGGCCCGACGCGCTCGTGCTGGGCAAGGCGCTCGGCGGCGGGATCGTGCCCGTGTCCGCGGTGGTCGCGCCGCGGGACGTGCTCGGCGTCCTCACTGCCGGCACCCACGGCAGCACCTTCGGCGGCAACCCCCTGGCGTGCGCGGTGGGGCGCGCCGTCGTCCGGCTCCTCGGCACCGGCGAGTACCAGGAGCGGGCCCGCGTCCTCGGCGCGCACATGCACGACCGGCTCGCCTCGATGGTGGGACGCGGCGTCACCGCCGTCCGTGGGGCGGGTCTGTGGGCGGGGGTGGACGTCGAACCGGAGGTCGGCACCGGACGAGAGGTCGCCGTCGCGCTCGCGGGGCGTGGCGTCCTCGTCAAGGAGACCCACGGCGCGACGCTGCGGCTCGCGCCACCGCTGGTGATCGCCGAGGCCGACCTCGACCTTGCGCTCGACCAGCTCGAAGCCGTGGCCACGAGGCATCGCGTGCCCGCGACCAGGGCGCATCTGGACGGCGGGCCGCGCGACACGCCGTAGTCCGCGGCGGCCCCGGCGCTGGCCGAATGGTTCCGGGATGCGCCAGGATGTCGCGGTCCGACCCCGGGGAGGTCCCATGTCCGAACCGCGCCGTTCGCGGCTGCTCGTCGGCGGCGGAGCGGCCGCCGTGGCGATCACCGCGGGAGCCGTGCTCGCACCGCAGGCCGCCTCCGCGCTCCGGTCGGCTCCGCCGCCCGCGGCCACCAGCGCAGCGAAGGCGTCAGCCGTGGCGCCCACGTCCGCCAGGGCGAACGGGGTACGGGTCCGCGCCGCGGGAGCCGTGGCGCCGGTTGCCTTGCGGGCCGCCGCGCGCAAGCCCGGCACGCGGCTGAGCCTGACGGTCCGGCGTGGGCGGACGACGCTCGCCGTCGTCGGGGTTCTCGCCCGGGTCTCGACCGGCGAGGCGATCGGCAAGCGGGTGATCGACGTCTACCAGCGGAAGGCCGACACAGGCCGGTGGGTCCGGGTGCGGACCCTGCACACCTCCAGCCGCGGCCGCGCCGAATACGACCTCCGCGATCGTCCGTTGCAGCAGTTCACCCTGCGGTTCGCCGGCGACCGGCGGTTCGGCCCGGCGGCCAGCCAGACGATCGTCCCCGAGCCGACCGGGGCGCGTGCGCTCAATTCCTCGCTGGTCAGGGCCGTCTCCGGGGCCCGCGCCGCTGCCGCCCGGGTCGGCCTGACGCTGGTGATCAACTCGGGGTTCCGGAGCTGGGCGAAGCAGCACCAGATGTACGACGCGGCGGTGCGCCGGTACGGCTCTGTCGCCGCCGCGCGGCGCTGGGTGCTGCCCCCGCAGGAGTCCACGCACGTGCGCGGGCTGGCGGTCGACATCGGCACGCCGGCTGCCGCTGCCTGGCTGACCACGCGGGGCGCCACGTTCGGACTCTGCCGCGCCTACGCCGACGAGCCGTGGCATTTCGAGTACCGGCCCGACTGGATCGCGGCATCCGGCGGCCGCTGTCCGCGCCCGGTGGGGACGCCCGGCGATCCTGACCCACTCAGCCCGACGCCGCGCGTCCACGTGCTCTGAGCACGTCGCTGCCGCGGCCGGAGCATGTCTGCGTCGCGCCTCCACGGAACGGCGCCGACAAGGGGAGATACTGCGCGGATGCCGACACGCCCGCCGAGATCGACATCACCGCGGGTGATCGCCGGCCGAGTGTTGACCTTTCCGAGGTCGACGCAGCGCCATCGCTCGCCCCGGACGAACCGTGCACCGGGCCGACGGCGGATGCCCGCAGGCGTGGCCGACCCCCGGGCGACCGATCCGGCCGCACCGGCCGCACCGGCGGTGGCACTGCAGAGTGCCGGGACGACGGCGGAGACGAAGGCCGGGACGACGACGCAGACGAAGGCCGGGACCAGGGTAGGCAAGCCGGCGCCGCCGCCGCAGCTCCTCGTTCGACGGGCCGTCTCGCTGCTGCTGCTCACGCTCGTGCTTCCGGGCTCGGCGCAGTGGCTGGCCGGCGACCGCCGGGTGGCGAAGGCCGCGCTGGGCGTCGTCGCAGGAGCCGTCGCGATCGGCGTCGTCCTGGCCCTTGCCGTCGCAGTCGACCTGGGCGGCGTCCTCGCACTCTTCACGAGCAGCGCCCTGCTGCGCATGCTCGCCGTGCTCGTCGTCGCCGTCGCGGTCGGGGAGATCGCGTTGCTGGTGGACGCCTGGCGGCTCGGCCGGCCGGCCGCGCTGCCACGCCGGGCCCGGCCCCTGGTCGCGGCGGGTACCGCGCTCGCCGTCCTGCTCATCGCCGCGGGGGGGCTGGCCGGCGCTCGGCGGGCGTGGGCCGGAGCGGATCTGCTCGACGACGTCTTCCACGCCGGCGAGGCGTCGGGCGCGGTCGACGGCCGGTACACGGTCCTGCTGCTGGGCGGCGACGCCGGGCCCGACCGCGTCGGCACCAGGCCCGACAGCGTCACGGTGGCAAGCATCGACGCGGTCAGTGGCCGCACCGTCCTGTTCAGCCTGCCGCGCAACCTGGAGGATGTGCCGTTCGCCCCGGGCTCGGCGGCCCGGCGCGCCTTGCCCAACGGCTGGTCGTGCGGCGACTCCTGCCTGCTCAACGCCATCTACACCTGGGGCGCGACGCACGCGGGGCTCTTCCCGGGGGCCCGGGACCCGGGTGCCGAGGCCATGAAGGAAGCGGTCTCGGGCATCACCGGGCTCACGGTCAACTACTACGTCCTGATCGACCTGCAGGGCTTCCGCCAGCTCGTCGACGCGATGGGAGGCATCACCCTCACGGTCCGGCAACCCGTCCCGATCGGCGGCGGGACGTCCCCGGTCAAGGGGTACATCACGCCGGGCACCCAGCACCTCGACGGCTATCACGCGCTGTGGTTCGCCCGATCGCGGCACGGGGCCAACGACTACGCCCGGATGCAGCGCCAGCGGTGCGTGATGAACGCGATGCTGCACCAGCTCGACCCGGCCGACGTTCTGGCGAACTTCGAGGGCATCGCCGCGGCGAGCAGCCAGGTCGTGAGCACCGACCTGCCGGCCGGGGAGCTCGGCCGCTTCGTCAGCCTGGCCGCCGGTGCGCGCAGCCAGCCGCTGACGAGCGTGCAGTTCGTGCCACCGCTGCTCGACCCCGCGCATCCGGACATGCCGGCCCTGCAGGCGAAGGTCGCCGACACCCTCCGGACGGCGACGGCGACGGCGAACGCGCCCGCGCCGAACCCGTCCCCGGCCGCGACCCCGAAGGCGGCCGTCATCGGCGCAGCACGCAGATCTGCCGGATCGGTGGGGTCGCGGACGTCGCCGCCGCCGGGCGCTCCCACGGGCGGGCAGGATGCCGGCGGTGTTCCCGCCACGAACGACGTCCAGCAGGTGTGCAGCGCGGGGTAGCCGGCACTCGGTCCCGGCACTCGGTACCGGCTCTCAGGAAGGCGAGACCGGGTCGCGCGTATACACCCCGTCGACGAGACGCACGATCCCGAGCGGGTTGGCGTCCTGCAGCTCCGGGGGCAGCATCGCGTCCGGCCACGCCTGATAGCCGACCGGCCGTTGGAACCGGCGGGCAGCGGTGAGCCCGACGCTCGTCGTGGACGGTGCCGTGGTCGCCGGGTACGGACCGCCGTGCACCGTGGCATACCCGACCGTCACGCCGGTGGGGACGCCGTTCCAGACCAGGCGTCCTGCGAACCTCGCCATGATCGCCACGAGTTCGGGAGCGCCCTGCGCGACGTCGTCCGGCTCGGCATGCACGGTCGCGGTCAGCGATCCCGGCAGCCGCTCCGCCAACCGCCGCAGCTCGGCCTGGTCCCGGGCGACGGCGACGAGTGTTCCTGGACCGAAGTGCTCCTCGATCGCGTCGGGGGACGAGATCAGCACGCCGGCGGGCACGGTCGCCAGCCCGGGCGACGCCCACGCCCCGTCGCGGCGCAGGGCCGAGGCGGCGACGAGCTCGTCCACCTGCGACGTCCCGACGAGCTGCCGCCACGACGCGTCGAACCCGTCCCGCAGCCGCGTCGTCAGCATGACGAGCTCCGGCGCCTCCCGCAGCGCGTCCGCGAGCCCGCCGACGAGCTCCTCGAGCCCGGGCCCGTCGACGGCGAGCACGAGGTTCGGCTTCGTGCACAGCTGACCTGCGCTCGCGATCAACGACCCGGCGAGCAGGCGGCCGATCTCGGCGCCGCGTCGGGCGAGCGCGGCCGGCGTCACCAGAACCGGGTTGATGCTGCCCATCTCGGCGAAGACCGGGATCGGAACCTCGCGCCGGGCGGCGACGTCGAAGAGCGCGCGGCCCGCCCGGAACGAACCGGTGAACGCGACGGCGGCGATGCCCGGCGCCATGGCCAGGCCCTGTCCCAGCTCGGGGGAGGCGCCGTGCAGGACCTGGAACCAGGGGTCGGGGACGCCCACGGCCCGTAGACCCGCAGCGACGAGCTCGGCCGTGACCGCGGTCGTCGCGGGGTGGTCGGGGTGCGCCTTGAGGATGACCGGGCAGCCGGCCGCCAGCGCAGCCGCCGTGTCACCGCCCGCCGTGCTGAACGCGAACGGGAAGTTCGACGCGGCGAAGACCGCGACGGGACCGAGCGGCCGGGCCACCCGGCGCTGGTCCGGGCTCGGCGGTGCTCCACCCTCGCCGGGGCGCGCCGTGTCGATGATCGCGTCCGCGAGGAGGCCGCTACGCCCGGCTTCGGCGAAGGCCCGCAGCTGGCCTACCGTCCGGACCACCTCGGCGCGGAGCCGGTCCCGCGTCAGCCCGGTCTCCCGCTCGGCGACCTCGACCAGGTCGGATGCGCCCTCCTCGAGCCGGCGGGCGACGGATTCGAGCAGCGCGACGTCCTCGAAACCGGGCTGGAACCCGGCCGCCACGCGGGACCGGAAGGCGGCAACGGCACGCGCGGCCACGTCGCGGGCCTCCGCGGGCCCGGCCTGCCGCACGCCGTCCCCGACCCGGCTCCCGTCCCGCGGATCCGTACCGATGAGGAGTCGTTCGTCGCTCACTGCCGTCATGGCCGCCTGCTCCCTCCGGGCGTGCTCGGCGTCCACTGGAGCCTACGTGGGCTGCGGCGACCGTGTCGGTGGTCGGCCCTAGCGTGAGGCCATGCCCGCGGTGGTGGACGAGACCGAGCTCCCGGGCTGGCGTCTGGCCAGTCAGCGGCTGACGGGCAGCGGCTTCCCGCCGACGGCCGAGGGCGCGGCGGCAGTGGTGCGGTGGTTGGGCGCGGTCCAGTCGCAGGACCACGAGCCGGCGCTGTGGTCGCTCGCGCAGCGGACGGGCGGCGTCGGGCTGGGCGAGCTCGCTGCGGCGTTCGACGCCGGGGCCTTCGTGCGCACCCACGTTCTGCGGCCGACCTGGCACTTCATCCCACCGGAGGAGCTTCGCGGCCTGCTCGCACTCACCGGCCCGAGGGTCGCGGCAGCCTGTGCGGCCCGCTGGCGAGAGCTCGACCTTCCGGCACCGCTGCGAGCCCGGGCGACCGACGTGTTGGCGATCGCGATCGACGAGCGCGGCCCACTGACCCGGGCCGAGCTCAAGGACGCGCTCGAGGTGGCGGGCATCTCGGCTGCAGGCCAACGCCTTCCTCATCTGCTTCTGCACGCCGAGCTCGAGGCCGTGCTCGTGAGCGGGGGAATGCGCGGCCGGCAGCAGACCTGGGCGCTGGTCGACCGGCGGGTTCCGGCGGCCGGACCGGTGGATCGCGAGGAGGTGCTGAGGGCGCTCACTGCCCGCTACGTGCGAAGCCATGGTCCCGTGACGGAGCGCGACTTCGCCTGGTGGTCCGGTCTGACGTTGCGGCAGGTCCGCGAGGGCCTGCAGCTCGCACGGCCGGACGTCGAGGCCGTCGAGGCGGGCGGCGGGCTCTATTGGTCCGGCGACGACCCTCCGCGTCGAGCGCGTGGGAGGCCGACGGTGCACCTGGTGCAGAGCTACGACGAGTACCTCGTCGCGTACAGCGAGAGCCGGGCCCTCGCAGATCCTGCCGGGTACGCCAAGCAGATGCCACGTGGTGGGATCCTGGCGCCGTCGCTCCTGGTGGACGGCCGGCTCGCCGGGCACTGGCGGCGACGTCTGGCCGCCGGGCGCGCCGAGGTGGCCGTGACCACTCTCGCGGCGCTCACGTCGACGGAGCGCCGGGCCCTCGACGACGAGGCGCACAGGTACGCCGCGTTCCTCGGGCTGCCGCTGCGGCTCACCGTGCACGAGCGCGCGTCCGATGAGGCGGGTCCGGCGTGAGCTCGCGGTGAGGTCAGACCCAGGAGGGCAGCCACATCCGGTCGGCCCACGAGGGCTGCGGGATGAGCTCGGCGGTATAGATCGGATAGAACCAGGCGAAGAGGATCACGGCCACGAGGACGACGGCGCCGGCAGCGGCACCGCCGTACAGCCGCCGCTCCGGCGAGGCGTCCCGTGGCCCGATGAGGAGGCCGAGCGCGTACGTCACCGACAGCACGACCCACGGCACGAAGGCGACGGCATAGAACGTGTAGATCGTTCGGTCCTGCCAGTGGAACCAGGGCAGCCACCCGGCGGCGAGCCCGGCCAGCACGGCGCCGGCCCGCCAGTCGCGGCCCAGCGCCCAGCAGAAGAGCAGGACGCCGATGGCGATCGCCCCGCCCCACCAGATCACGGGGTTGCCGATCGGCGTGATCGCCTTGGAGCACCCGGCGGCGACGTCGCAGGCGCCCTGCCCGTTCTTGCTGCCTTGATAGAAGAAGGCCGTGGGCCTGCCGAGAACCATCCACGACCACGGGTTGGACTGGTACGGGTGCGAGGAGTGCAGGGTGACGTTGAAGTGCCACATCTCGGCGTGGTAGTGCCACAGACTCCGCAGTGAATCGGGCACCCATCCCCAGGTGGACGACGGGTGCTGAACGGCCCACTGCCGATCCCAGCCACCCGTCGAGCGGAACCAGCCGAACCAGGTCGCAACGTACGTGACGACGGCCAGCGGGACCGCCACGGCCGCGGTCGGCAACCCGTCCCGGACGACGCCGCCGAGCAGCCATCGCCGGATGCCGGCTGCTCGACGCGCCGCCACGTCCCACAGCAGGCTCATGACCATGAAGGCGACGAGGAAGAACGCGCCGGACCACTTCGTCGCGGTGCAGAGCGCCAGGCAGATCACGCCGGCATAGCGCCACCACCGCACGCCCAACCCTGGGCCGAGGCCACCGGTCGGCGCGCCCTGGTCCACCCGACGTGCGAGGCGTTCGCGCGCCCGGTCGCGATCCACGAGCAGGCACCCGAAGCCGGCCAGCGCCCAGAACATGACGAACACGTCGAGCAGCCCGGTCCGGCTGTGGACGAAGTGCTGCCCGTCGACGGCGAGCAGCAGCGCAGCCGTCGTCCCCAGCAGGGTCGAGCCGAACAGGCGCCGCCCGATGCGTCCGATCATGAGCAGCGAGAGGGTGCCGACGACCGCGGCCGAGAAGCGCCACCCCCACGAGCTCGTCGGCCCGAACAGCCACTCCCCGAAAGCGATCATCCACTTGCCGACAGGCGGGTGGACCACGAAGTCGGCCTGGTTGCGGAAGACGTTGAGATTGCCGCGCGTGAAGAGATTGTCCGGCTTGACGTCGGACCGCCACGCCAGCTCGTAGCCCACCTTCAGGTACGAGTAGGCCTGCTTGACGTAGTACGTCTCGTCGAACACCAACTGGTGCGGCTGGTCGAGCCGGTAGAACCGCAGGAATCCACCGACCGCCGTCACGATCAGCGGACCCATCCAGCCCCAGAA
>Ga0081540_1002313_pt1 | contig 15631 bp, 24 predicted proteins | sample TabmetS2T1R1_FD_71024 | JGI IMG/M metagenome (GOLD analysis project Ga0081540, IMG submission 71024) | Tabebuia heterophylla rhizosphere microbial communities from the University of Puerto Rico - S2T1R1 | ecosystem: Host-associated > Plants > Roots > Rhizosphere ... | reverse complement strand
GCTTCCGAACCGAAAACTTTCGGGCGGATTATCCAGCGTAATGCGAACGCGGCGCATACGCGTCACCTGATCGGCTTGCGGCGAAATTTCGCGAATTTGCCCCTGGACTTGAACGGCAGGAAGCAGCTGCAAGCCGACGGCGAACGGCAAGCCGACGGACAAGGGCACCGGGAAATCGGCGCCGATGTCGACTACAGCCTCCCGTACGTCTAGCCGCGCCACGGTCACGACGCTTTGGCCCGGCGACACGACTTGTCCCACCTCGGCGCTCACGGCCGTGACGATACCGTCGAACTCCGCCTTGACCTGGGCGTAACCCAATTGCTCAATCGCCTTGGCCAGGTTCGCACGGGCGCGAGCGGCCGATGCTTGTGCGCCGGCGCGCACTTGCTCCGCATCGTCCAGCGACTGCTTCGTCGTGGCGTCGGTCCTGATCAGGATCCGCTTCCGCTCCTCGGTCCCGATTGCGTTCTCGAGCAGGGCCTGCGCTTTCGAAAGGTCAGCTTTTGCTGACCGCACGGCGAGTTCGAGAGCGGTGGGATCGATCGCCGCAATCGTCTGGTCCTTGGCCACGAAATCTCCGACGTTGACCGGGCGCGCGATGAGGCGCCCAAGTACGCGGAAACCGAGATCCGTCTCATACCGGGGCTGGACGGTTCCAACCGCGACCGTGCTGCCAGGTAAGGCAGGCTGCAGGACCGTCGACAGCACGGGCCGGACCGGCTCGGGGTCCTTTGCTTCCTGCTTGCAGCCGGCCAGCGCCAATGCAGATGCGATGCCGAATGCGACGACAGAGATTCGCGCTGTCATGATCGGTCCTCACCATATGTGACGGGCTGGCCGGGGCTGAGCAGCTTGCCTCCGTCGACCACGACGCGGTCTCCGGGCTCGAGTCCTTCCTTGATCAGCATGGCTTCGGCTTCGTATGCGCCGACGATGACCGGCTTCAGCGACACGGTGTTTGTCTTGGAGTTGACGATCCACACGGCAGGCTTCGACCCGAGAGCCGTCAGTGCGGTCCACGGCAGGGTGATCTCCGCAGTCGGTTTGATCGCCGCAGTTCCCGCGATGGCGCTTCCAAGAGCCATAGCGAGGGGCGGATTTTGGATCGCGACTTTCACGCGAACCGTCGAACTCTTGGCATCGACGGCAGGCGAAATCTCCCTGGCGTAGCCAGTAGCAGTCACGGCGGAATCGGAGACTAGCGCCAGCGACACGCGGCCGCGCTCCACGTTGGCAAAGAACATCGATTCGGGGACGTCGAAGACAGCGTCGCGTTCGCCGTCTTGGGCGAGCGTGAACACCGTCTGGGCAGCTTGAACCACTTGCCCGACCTCGAGGTTTCGGGCGGTAATCACCCCGGTCGCGCGGGCGCGCAGTTCCGTATCGCCAAGCGCCTCGCGGGTTCTTCCCAATTCCGCTTTCGCCGATTCGAGCGTGCTTTGTGCGGTCCGCAACTGTTCCTCCGCCTGGTCGTAGGTGACCCGCGTGGTAAAGCCGCTCGACAGCAAGGATGTTTGCCGGCCAAAGGTCGCTTGCGCCACGCGCAGCTGCGCCTCTGCCGCCGCCACGCCAGCTGACGCAGCATCAAAATCCGCCTGCTGCTCGGCCGGATCGAGCCGCGCCAAGAGATCGCCGACGGTGACATGGGCGCCGATATCCACCAGGCGCTCGAGCACGCGCCCATTCACGCGAAAGGAGAGGTCGGCGCTGAAACGGGCCTGGACCTCGCCGGTCAGCGTCACGGCAGCCGGTCCGTGCCGCGGCTGCACGCGCTCGATGTGCACCAACGCGGCACGCTCGACAGGCGCAGCGGAGTCATCGTTGCAGGCGCCCAAGGGCGTCGCCAGAAGCGTGAGCGCGAGGGCGGCACGCATGGGCTTGGCCATGATCGGCGGATCGGGAACGGAATATTGCACGGCGGGGCTCCTCTTTAATTAAACTAAACCGTATAGTTTATTTCTTTTAACGTCAAGTCCCGAAATCGGGCTCACAGGAAGTTGCGTACAAACAGAACGAAGACGCCCCGGTGCAAGACCGGGGCGCCATATGGCCTTATGCCTCAATCAGTTGTCAGGACAGGCCAGAACGCGCCTGGAGCTCCTGTACGTGGACAGGTAGTAGCAACCGTCCTCGGAGGCGCCATAGGATCTGCCATAGCTGTAAGCCGCAGCCGCCGCATAAGCCCCGTACCGGTAACCGTGGCCATAGTCGGTGTAATTATTGCGGGTGTAGCTGTTGGCGTTGTAGGCCGCGGCCCGACCCTCGACACCGCGAAAATTGGGGCGGCCGCCGCGATCGAGACCATGCAGTCCTTCAGCACCGCCGAGACGAGGCGGACCACCGGCCAGCTCGCGCGGAGCTGTGCCCGCGGGGCCACGGCCCGCAAAGGCAGCGACAGGTCCGGCTGGCGGACCACCGAAGCGAGGACCGCCGGCAGCCAGACCCGGAGGAGGACCACCCGCACCGAGGCCGGGAGGAGGACCAGCGAGGGCAGGCGGAGGACCCGGAGGAGGAGGGAATTGCGCGAGTGCGGCGCCAGGCACGGCGATGGCCATGAACAACGCGCTCGTGGACATGGCGAAAAGAGTCTTTGTCGACATTGTGCGTCTCCTGCGATCTATAGATGTGACTGAGTCGTGATGGGGTTTGCGCGGTCCCCCGCAGCCGGCACGCGGGGCGCCGTTGGCAGCGTCCTTCGCCGACCGGTTCTGGGGCGGCGGGCGGCGACCGTGCGATTGGCGCGCTGCTCGCGTTGAGTCATGGGAATATCGAGCGAGAACGAATTCCATGCCGGGCCGGAGGTGCGGTCGACTTGGCCACCGAGGCTATTTGCCAGTTCGCCGACAATCCGCAGACCGCGACCAACCTTGATCCTTCCTAAGCCCGCGCCGTTGTCGCTGACGCGGCAGTTCACCCAGGAGCCCGCGCGCATCAGCTCGATTTTGATTTCGCCCTCGCGGCTGTCAAAGCAGGCATGACGGACGGCGTTCGCCACGAGCTCGTAGATGGCGAGAGCCAAACGCCAGCACCGTTCCGCTTCCAATGGCAACGTGTCGGCCGATAGTCTTAAACGGATGTTCTTGCGCTCAAGCGCGCAACGGCTCATCGCGAGTCCAAGCCTGCGAAGCTGGTCGCCTGCGTCTACCAGCGCGTCGTTATCCGGCATCGTCAGGAGATTATGGACCTCGACATGCTGGTGAAGCAGGTCGGCGACATTGCCAAGCTCTTCCTTGGCCTCGACGTTGTCGGTCCAGACGGCCTTGAAGGTGACGAGGTTGATGACCGAGGCGAGCTCATTCTTGATTCGATGATTCAACTCGTCCAGAACGGTTCGTCCCTCCAGGGCGGGCACATCGGCTATTGAAGCGGGCACAGGGTTCTCCTGATTGATCTAAACTATACCGTATAGTTTTATTTACTTGCGCTTCAATCAAGAACATGTCAAGCGGGTTTGTCAGCGAGCTTGGGCGCTCGCAGCATCGTGAATGCAGGAGGTAAGCTGATGGTAAGCAAGCACAGGGATTTGAAACGGCCGCCCGTTGGCAGGCCGCCCAAAGACATGGCGGGGGACGTCAAGGCGCGGATCCTCGATGCGGCCCAGCAGGTCTTCCTCAAGCGGGGTTATCAAAGCGCAAGCCTTGACGAGATCGCCGAGACGGCGCCCGCGAGCAAGCCGACGATCTATGCTCACTTTCCCGGGAAGGAGGCACTGTTCGAGGCGGTTGTGGCCCGCGTTGTCGAGGGATTGACGAATTTCGAGGGGTTTGCGCCCAAGGGACGCACGGTGCAGGACAAGCTTGCCGGTCTCGGCACCGAGATCGTTGAACGATTCATCGACGAGACAATCGGGATCACCCGCGCAACGATTGCCGAAGCCGAGAGATTTCCGGCGCTCAGTCGTCATGTCCATGAACACGGACGCGACCGGGCAGCGGCCGCTGTGTCCCACGTGTTGACCGGTGCCACACAACCGGTGTCGCGGGGCTCGACGGGCCCCTTCGGTCCGAAGCGAAGCCTCTCGACGGCGCAGATTTTCATGGATCTCATTCTGCTACCGATGATGATGCGAGCGCTGATGGGGGAGGGAGCGAATGAGCTGCGAAGCGAGCTGCCTGGTTTCGTGCGCGAACGCGTCAGCTTTTTCCTGGCGGCTTGTGAAGCCGATTGGGCAAAGTGAGGTCCTTGCGCGCCGCCATACGCGGGCGGATACGAGTTGGCGCGCGTTTCCCAGCCCCCGAGGTTTCCCGTTCGACGGCCTGGCCGGCGGAGCAGGGCGGTCGAAAACACGGCCTTGCGGATGGTGCCATCTCGGCGAACGCTTCGAGGGGCGGGCGTTCCGCGGGCATCATAGGCTCGCTTCCACTCACGTCAGTATCACTCTTAGCCTTCGCATCGTGCGCTACTGTCGAACGCGTAGTGTCCAATACGACGCGTTCGGGCCATTTATGGTCCGTGTGGATGCGGATGTGGACCTTCTGATCGAGCGGAACATCAGTTAGCGGGGCCGCTGCAATCTGCGGGAAGAAGAGCCAGTTTATCGCCAAGAGCGTTGCGAGAAGAAAGCTTCCTGCCCATCCGAAATAGTGTAGCCAAGGCATGGTCAGAGCGCCTCAACGCGCGTGGGCTGATTGCAGTTCGCGACGGCAGGCTTCGCTGAAATCCCGCAACGGATCCATTTCGGTGATCAGCTCGGGCAGGTCGACGAATGTCCGGTTCGGCGAAAGATAGGTTTCCAGAATCACCCGTCCCGCCTTCTCGGCCGCGTCGACAACGCCGTCGCTTGAAAGAATCTTCATCCGTGCGATGAGCGCATAAAGGTCGACGAGTTTAGAGACCTCCGACTTGTCGTGCACGAGGGCATCGGCGTACAGCCTCGATGCCTCCTGGATGAAGTCCTTGTAGAGCTCCTCGCGCTTGGATGTGTCTCGCAGCCCGCGGCGAGCGCGGTCTCTGCGGCGCTGGGTCACCCAGCCGGTGACAATCGACGCCAGCGTTCCGGATGCAGATCCCGAAAACGACGCTAGTGCGGGAATGTAGAACATGTCCATTTTCACAGTCTCCTTATTGCTGGCTCACTCGGCCTCTCCGGAGATCGGGGGTCGAGTTGGTCGTCGTTGTTCTCTGGGGGATTTGCTGGCCAAAAGGCCGGCGCTTTGTTCGAATACCGATCGGCACGCGTCGCTGAGATCGGACATGTTCTGTCGCAGACAGGATTCAACGCGCGTGGGATCGGGAATGTAGCTAACGCACAGACGAAAGGCGTCGGGAGCGCACGCCGCCCTCTGCTCGGGGGTGCCGCGATTCTCCTGCGCAGAGGCGGTTGTCGCGCAAAGCAACATTGCCAGCGCCTGGACAGGAAGTCTGACTTTTGAAATCACGTCGGTTCACTCCTCTGATTCATCTCTGCGCAAAAAGGCTGGATTTCAGCGCCTTGCCGCGCTCACAAAAAGCTGAACGGCACGCTTAAGCTCTTCGCCTTGACAGGTCTGCTCGTCCGTGGTTTTATCCAAACTATACGGTGTAGTTTAATTCATCGAGGCGCGATGTCAACCCTGTTTTCGGCGAGCAAATCACTGCGCAGGAGCGAAGACGACAGCCCCGAGAGTCGACCGAAAAACGCCTAACCCAAGAGGACGCAATGAATTTCCAGCTTCAGTCCCACCCCATGACGGCAAAGAGAAAGCTGCCGTTCGAATGCGTCACGCTGCTCCTGCAGGGCGGCGGTGCGCTGGGGGCATATCAAGGAGGAGTCTACGAAGCGCTTGCTGAGGCTGACATCCATCCCAACTGGATCGCCGGCATCTCAATCGGCGCGATCAACGCCGCCATTATCGCTGGCAATCCGCCGAATACCCGCGTCGAGCGGCTGCGCGAGTTCTGGACCCAGGTAACTTCAACAGTTCCCTGGGATTGGTCAGCCAATCCGTTCGTTGATCTCGCCCGAAGCGACGATACGCGCAATCTGCTCAATCAGATGAGCGCCGGATTGGCTGCCGCATTCGGCGCAACCGGGTTCTTCTCCGCGAGGGCCATGATGCCGTGGCTGCAACCGGGCGGCACGATGGCTGCGACCAGCTTCTACGATACCCAGCACCTCAAGCAGACGCTCGAGCGCCTGGTGGACTTTGATCGCCTTAACGCCGGCATAACCCGCTTCAGCGCGGGCGCAGTCAATGTCAGAACTGGAAACTTCGTCTATTTCGACACCAGCACCCACAAGATCGCTCCAGAGCATGTCATGGCCAGCGGCGCGTTGCCGCCGGGCTTTCCGGCGGTCGAGATCGAAGGCGAGCAGTACTGGGACGGCGGCCTCGTGTCCAACACGCCCCTGCAATGGGTAATCGAGAGTAACCCTCGGCGCGAAGACACGCTTGCATTTCAGGTTGATCTTTGGAGCTCGCAAGGCGCACTTCCACGCAACCTGGGGGAGGTTGCCACACGCCATAAGGAGATTCAGTTCTCAAGTCGCACGCGCGCAAGCACCGCGCAGTTCAAGAACGTGCATAGAGTGCAGCGTGCCCTTGCCGCTCTTCTCAAGAGGATTCCCGCCAACCTTGAGGACGACGACGACCTGACGATCCTCAGATCGGTCGCGAGCGACAAGGTCTACAACATCATCCACCTGATCTATCGAGCCCGGAACTACGAGGGGCATTCGAAAGACTACGAGTTTTCACGCCAGTCGATGCAGGATCATTGGAAGGCGGGCTATCACGACGCCGTCCGTACCTTGCGACATCCCGATGTTCTCACGCGTCCCGCGAGTCTGGACGGAGTCTTCACGTTCGATCTCGAACGCGATGGTCGTGAATAGAGAGTTGGACAAGCCAAACAGAAAGAGACTTTGAAATGCGCGAGAAGGAAGTCGCCGAACGGGCGTTCGCGATGCCGCTGACCAGCCCCGCCTACCCTCCAGGGCCGTATCGGTTCGTCAACCGCGAATATCTTATCATCACCTACCGCACGGATCCGGTGAAGCTTCGCTCGGTAGTACCCGAGCCGCTCGATATCGAGGGCCGTGAGGCGCTGGTGAAATATGAATTCATCCGCATGCCGGATTCGAACGGCTTCGGTGACTACACGGAAAGCGGGCAGGTCATTCCTGTGTCATTCCGCGGCCGCAAAGGCAGCTACACCCACTGCATGTTCCTCAACGACGAGGGGCCGATCGCCGGCGGCCGCGAGCTGTGGGGTTTCCCCAAGAAGCTGGCCCAGCCAACCCTGCGCACCGAGATCGACACACTGGTCGGCACCTTGGATTACGGGCCGCTTCGCGTCGCCACCGGCACGATGGGCTACAAGCACGGTTTGGCCGACCTGTCGCATGTCCGGGCCTCGCTTGCGGCGCCAAACTTCCTGCTCAAGATCATTCCACACGTCGACGGCACGCCGCGCATCTGCGAACTGGTCGAATATCACCTTGAGGACGTCGGAATAAAAGGCGCATGGGTCGGCCCCGCGGCGCTCCAGCTGCTGCCTCACGCGCTGGCCCCGGTGGCCGACCTGCCGGTCCTCGAAGTGGTCTCAGCGGTTCACATTCTCGCCGACCTGACGCTCGGTCTCGGCAAGGTCGTGCACGACTACCTGCGCCACCCGATCCAACATCCGGTCCAGCGCCGCGAGATGAGCCTGGCTGACTGAATAACCCAAATTGCAAGAAGCCAACCAGGAGAAGGAATTGAGTAATTTGAAGGACAAGACAGCCGTCGTGACCGGCTCGACAAGCGGAATAGGCTTGGCCTGTGCGCGAGCGTTCGCGGGTGCCGGCGCCAATGTCATGCTCAACGGAATCGGGGCACCGGCCGATGTCGAGAAAACACGATCCGCGATCGAGAATGACTTCGGGGTGAAGGCTATGTATTCGCCTGCCAACATGGCTGAGCCAATGGAAGTATCAAACATGATCGCGCTCGCCGAGAAGACATTTGGCCGCGTGGACGTGCTCGTCAACAATGCCGGCATCCAGCACGTCTCACCGATCGAGGAGTTTCCACTCGAAAAGTGGGACGCAATCATCGCGATCAACCTGTCCTCTGCGTTCCACGCGATCCGTGCTGCCGTCCCTGGCATGAAGCGGCGAGGCTGGGGCCGGATCATCAACACGGCATCGGCGCATTCGCTGGTCGCATCACCCTTCAAGTCGGCCTACGTCGCGGCCAAGCACGGCATCGCGGGGCTTACCAAGACGATGGGGCTGGAACTCGCACGATCTAAGATCACCTGCAACTGCATAAGTCCCGGCTACGTCTGGACTCCCTTGGTGGAGAAGCAGATTCCGGAAACAATGAAGGCTCGCAACATGAGCGAGGATCAAGTCATCAAGGACGTGCTGCTCGCGGCACAGCCGACGAAGGAGTTCGTCACGGTCGAGCAGGTGGCTTCGCTGGCGCTGTTCCTATGCAGCCAGGACGCCGCGCAGATCACCGGCGCCAACCTCTCAATCGACGGCGGCTGGACGGCCGAGTAGGGCCGCCGAAATGCGACGGCTGTCGAAACGCACGTGAGAAAATGCTCGACGAAACGGCTACGAAGACCAAGAGAGGACAACAATGCTCAACACCTAACACTGCTACCTTACTGAACAATAACCGACTACTCTGGAGAGAAGATCATGAACAAGAGACTGATCGCCTATGTCATTGGCGCCGCCTGCCTTATCCTGCCGACGGCTGCCAAAGCCCGAACCTCTTACGACGGTGCATGGAATCTCGTCTTCGTTACGCAACGAGGAAGCTGCGATCCGACCTACAATTTCTCGGTGAACATAAACGACGGCGTTGTGACCCATCCCAATCTGGTGAAGTTCAGCGGGCATGTCGGAAGTTCGGGCGCGGTTCGCGCGTCGGTGACAGTCCACGACAAATATGCATCAGGGTCGGGAAGGCTGACGCGAGACGCCGGCCGCGGGACCTGGAGCGGCCACGCAGGAGGTAGCCGATGCTCCGGATACTGGACCGCGCAACGAAATAATTAGAAGGCGCTGACCGAGATTAGCTATCGGCCGCTCAGCGCGAGCCACTTCCCGGCAAAGGGGCGGTTATTGCGAAGCTCCATTCCGCGAGGCTTGCAAGTATTGACGCAGGTCAATACCAGACACTCCAACTAGCAAATACTTGCCTATGGCTAATCAACGGAGAATAGTCATGTCCGATCAAAGCAGCATGCACCTATATTTGAATTGGGCGAAGGAGCGGATCGACGAAATGGACGCCGCGCTGGCTTCACTAGAGATCAAAGCCGGCCAGGCAAAAGTCGAATCCACGACTAAAGCCAACGATCTTGTCGCAGATTTGAAAAAGCGTCGCGACGAATTTCAGGCGCTGCTGAAGAACCAGGCTCAGGCCGGTGAAGCGGCGTGGATGCGCACTAAGGCGGATCTCGAAAAGCAGTGGAACGGTTTCGAAGCCCAGGTAAAGACCTATTTCGAAGGCGCCAGTAAGCAGATCGAGCAGCAACAGGCCACGTTCATGGATATCGCAGCCGCACAGGAAAAGGCCTGGCGCGCGGCGGCGGACAAATTCCGTCAGGCGGCGGGCAACATAGCCACGGCGCGGCGCGCAGATTTCGACGGTGCCCTAGCGCAAATGAAAATCGACGCGTCCGAAGCGCAAGCACGTCTGGAGAAGCTTAAGCAGGCGGGCAGCGAATCATGGTCGGTGCTGAGCGCCGCACTCGCGGAATCCCGCAAAGCGTTTGATCAGGCCAACCAGGCGGCATGGGACGCGCTCAAGGGTGCCAATCCGAAGAGCTGAGTCGATTCAGCTCGGAGCAGCCAGAGAAGTCCATGACAGCCGATGTCCTGGTTTCGCGCGAGTCGAACTTTCTGCAGGACGAGCTTGCGAGCGGCAAAGCTGATCGCATCGCGGAAAAGCCGCTGGTGCCGGCTGCGCTATCGGTTCTGAGAGGATTGCGCTTGAAGAAGGAGCACTCGTGATAGACGCGTGCCGCGCCGCAAGGACTTTTACAGTCGGAGGACAGCCGTAGGCCCCCGGCAGCACGGTTGATGCAGATCAAATCCCCTGCCCACGCTTGTTCCGTAGAATCGTCATGCGGGACGTCATTTCCGTTGAGGTTCGCAATCACAGACCGTCAGTGACCGAATGGGGGCGGTTCTGAGCAAGCACGTCGGCAAAGTTCCGCCCGAGTTTCGAAATCAGGAGATTACGAAGTGCGTACCGACGGCGCCTTTTCGAGCGCGGCTCGAATACGGTGCGTTGAGCGATGCTGTCCTGTACAAGAGAAGGTCGACGCCAAATCACTATAGTCGCTCGCTTCGCCGCGAAGCCTTGTGAGACGATATCCCTGTCGGAACTACGGCGAGGCGGTTTTCCGCTGCGTGCATCGCGGCCTTTACCTTCTCAAAACAGCGCAGCTCTATTTGACGTACACGCTCGCGCGATATGCCATACTCCGCTGCGAGCGTTTCAAGGTTCGGGGGAGCTTCGCTCAACTGGCGCGCCGTGAGTATGTGTTTCTCGCGGGGATTAAGCGCCTGAAGAGCAGCTTTCAGAGCTTGGTGCCGTCGGGTCAATTCCTCGTCTTCGGCTATTTGGATGTCGTGAGTAGGTGAAGGGTCGACAAGCCTTTCGAGAGCGTCGCCTCCCTCGGCGCTGCTGTTAGGATGCAGATTCAAGGAAAGATCACCGCGCAAGCGGCGGTCCATATCCACAACTTCACGCTCGGGCACATCGAGACGTGTAGCGATGGTCTTCACCTGATCCGGCCGCAGATCTCCGTCGTCAAGCGCCGAAATAGCGCCCTTGGCACGCCTCAATTTGAAGAACAGCTTCTTCTGCGTTGCATTTGCGGACACCTTCACCATAGACCATGATCGAAGAACGTAATCCTGGATTGTCGCTTTGATCCACCACATTGCATAGGTGGCAAGGCGAACCCCTCGCTCTGGATCAAAGCGTCGTACTGCTTGCATCAGGCCGACATTACCTTCGGAAACGATGTCGGCGATGGGCAGCCCGTAGCCGCGATATCGCATCGCGATCTTCGCAACGAGACGCAGATGGCTCGTCACAAGGCGATAAGCTGCGCCAGCGCCTGGCGAACGCAGTTTCTTCCTCCTGCGTAAGGATCGGAAATTTTCGAATTTGAGTAAGATAATGCGTCAGGCCGGTGCCGATTGTGGGCAATGGCTGCGACATGGTTTGATGCATTTTTCCCCTCGCGATGAGCTCATAAAGACGTATCGTCGACATCAGAGCGGCGGCAGGGTACCCCTGACAAGAATGCTCACGATCACTGCCATGCTCAGAAGGCACCCTGACAATCCGATCAGCTTCGCAACGTCCAGCGGTTCGAACAGCATCGATTCGTCCTCTTATCGTCGTGACGAGACGTCACAGGGAGGAGTGAGTGTCTCCAGTTCTTTTCCTGCCAGGGCGTGGGCTTGATCGGGGCCTGCGTTCAGCCGGTCGCTCCGATTCTGAATCCAAAACGCGCAAAGCGTCCAGGATGTCATCGAAGCTGACGGCAGCTCCGTGCACAGACCGACTCGGGTCCCAAAGGTCTTTCACGGCGCAAGCATCTGCGGCCCAAGAAGATAGGATCGCGCGCTTCTCGTACGAAGTCAGGTCGCAGTCCTCGACGACGTCCATGGGATGACTGAATGCATCCGCTGGGTGCAGAAGTGCAGTCATGTCCAGATTCGTTGCTGATCCATTAACGTTCCTGTCCGCCAAACGTGCGGAGAGGCGGTCGGGAAACTCCTTCTGTAAAAGAGTCTCCACGGAAGCCTGCTCTTCGTTCAATCGACGCTCAATATACGCCCGTTCGAGGTCCGTTAGATGCGTTGCGAGCAGCCTGCGGTAGCGACGAATATTGTTCTGATGAGCGCGAAGGCGTTCAACGTTGTGGCTGTTCATGATGTTACTCCCGGCTCTAGGCGGCCATGGCGCGTTCAGCGGAGCGCAACCGATAGGGCTTTCCACCGGGAGGATTCCGGGGACCGCCATCCAGTTCGCACAGCGCTTCGAGGATCTCGTCGATCGACACCGGTTGCTTCAAGCCGGTGGGGGAGCGCATGGATGGGCAGGACGCTATCGCAGATGCATCCGATGCCCAGGATGCTAAAATCGCCCGCTTCTCGGCCGTTGTCAGGCCGGTGTGACACACGACATCCTTCGGATGTTCGAAGACCGTGCCGGGATGAAGAAGCGCGTTGAAGTCAAAAACGTTGTCGTCGGCGGTCGTCGGCCGCATGGTATCCTCCTTTTGATTGACGATGAACGGCAGCCGCGCGAAGCCTCGCGCGGCGCCGACCGGAGCCTCGCCTAAGCTGCTTTGGCTTCCAGTGTCTTGACGTTGTCGGCCGATACGCCGTTAATCGCGATCCGCCGCGGCTTCATGGCTTCCGGGATTTCCCGGACTAGCTCGATCTTGAGCAAGCCATTATCGAACGCAGCGCCCTTGACCTGAACGTAGTCCGCCAGGTTGAATTGCCGCTTGAAGTTGCGGGTCGAGATGCCGCGATACAGGAAATCTCGCTCGGCCTTCTCGGCCTTGCTGCCTTCGATCGTGACCACGTTCTGTTCAGCCGTGATCGCGATATCGCTGGGCGCAAAACCTGCAACCGCCAGCGAAATCTGGTAGCGGTCCTCGGCCAGCCGTTCGATGTTGTAGGGGGGATAGTTGTCCTCGCCAGCCCGCTGGGCCGTTTCCGCGAGGTCAAAAAGGCGGTCGAAGCCAATGGTCGAACGCCAGAGGGGAGAGAAGTCGTAAGTGCGCATAGCCAAATCCTCCAAAGAGCAAGATGGTTACGAGCGGCACCGGACACGACCGGTGCCCGTCTCCTGGCCCGGGCCCACGGGGCGCCCGGACACCACCGTTCGGTAGCGCCAAAAAAATTAGCAAAGTCGTTTTTGGTTTCAAGAGGGGGCAAAAAAATTTTCTGGAACATGTCGAAGGTCGAGCCAGCGCCGCCCGGGCCATCCGATTCATTAACAAAATCCTAAGACTTCGATCAAAGGCGGGGTGCGTTGCGCCATCCCAAGTTTGTCCGGCAGGGCCGGGCAGATGGCCTAAGGAGCCCCGGGTCGGGCAGGTGTAGGCACGTCCGTTTCAGCAGGCTTGGTAGCCCGGCTATCCCAGTGCTCGACGGCCTGGATAATGGTCGGTGCGTTCGGGCCGAATGCCCAACAGGTCCTGCATGCTACGAATTTCGGATTCAGGTCGCCGTTAATCCAGAGATTCGAGCCCCCGCAGAAAGGGCAGGGCCGCGACGGCCGTATAGAACCGGGTAGGCGCGGTGGCCCGCCGTCGGCAGACCTGTGGGACATGTTTATCGATCCTCCCGCCTGGATTCTCAAAGCCTATCGGGCCTGTCCAGGGCGTTCAGCTCGGCATCCACCCTGTCGAGAAGACGCTCGATTTGCGCGCGCTCGTTTGGACCGGGGTATTCTTCCAGGCGGCTGAGCAGGTGCTGCTTTTGCGTCAGCAGCTCTGCAATGCTCGTCATGGCAGGCGCAAAATCGTGACGCTGCAACATTGGTGACCTCTCGTCTTTGTTGGCGAGACAACCAGAGGCCCTCTTGCCAGGTGCCGGGCGACTGGCCGGCACTCGATTGTCTCCCTGGTACGCAGAACTAACGGTCAGAACGGGGGTTCCTGTATCCACCTGATCTTGCGAAGCGATCAGGCCGGCTCATGTTTGTCCCCGTGCTTGTCCTTTCTCCGTGGGTGTAGGCGGCGGCATAATTGCCGCCGCCTCGCCGTTCAATTGGTGTTGATGGCAATGCGCTTGACGTTCTGCGAAGCCTGCTCCGTCTTCGGCAGGCTCACGGTAAGCACGCCGTTGCGGAAATTTGCCTCGGCCTTATCTTCCTGAACGCCTTCGAGCGGGATGCGTCGCTCGAACGAGCCATAGTAGCGCTCGCTGTAGCGCCCACCATTCTCGGTTTCGGACTTCTTCTCGCCCCGGATCGACAGGACGCCGTTGGCGATCTCCACCTGAACGTCCTTCTCGCTCAGTCCCGGAAGCTCGGCGGAAACCGTCACTGCCTTGTCGGTTTCGTCAAGCTCGATGCGCGGCCAGGAGAACTGGCCTTCCAGCGCGGAGCCGAGGCGGCCGAAACTGCCGAAGCTGCCGAACCCGCGGAAGGCATCGTCGAACAGACGATTCATCTCGCGGTGAAGCGTCAGAAACGGATCGTAAGCCTCGCCCGTCGTTGCGAGCTGCTGGTTCTTGTTCCAGGGAATTAAATCGCGAATAGCCATTTTGGCCTCCTTTTGTTGCTGGCTGCATCGGGTGCGCGGAAGCACACCCGCGTGCTCATGTCGATTGACAGGGAACAGTTTCAGGCCGCCTGCTTGTGGCTGGTCTGCTCGGCTGCGCCGATTGGAATGCGGCGGGGCTTCATCGCCTCGGGCAACTCGCGGACCAACTCGATCCGCAGCAGGCCGTTGTCAAAGGCCGCCGTTTTCACTTGCACATGGTCGGCAAGGTTGAACTGGCGCTTGAAGCCTTGGGCCGAAATGCCGCGATAGAGATATTTGCGATTGGCCTCATCAGCCGTGCGGCCCTCGACGGTCAGCACGTTCTGCTCGGCCGTGATCGCGATCTCCTCCGGGCTGAAGCCCGCGAGCGCAAGCGAGATCTGATAGTGATCTTCGCCGAGCCGTTCGATGTTGTAAGGCGGGTAGTTTTCCTCGACGGTCCGTTCCGTCTCGTCGAGCAGGTCGAAGATGCGATCGAACCCGACGGTCGACCGCCAGAGAGGAGCAAAATCGAAGTTCCTCATAGCCATGTCCTCCTAAGAGCAAGATGGATACGAAGGAGCGCAGGACACCTGTCCGGCGCCCAGTTCAGTCGCCGGACCCGATCTGGCATCCGGCGCCGCAGCCTTGCGGTAAAACAGAACTAAGGAAAAGGGCAATTGTTTCAAGAGGGCCACGCAAAATTTTTGCCGACCTACCCGTTTACGCGGCCAGGCGCTGCAATTCCCCTTCAGCCTCGCGGGCCAGATGCATCAGCCTTTGGCGCTCCTCGTCAGACAGGCCATTCCGGTCCAGCAAGCTTTGGCAGTGCACAATTATCCGCCGTTCTCTCTCGATCAGGAAGGCGCGCACGCCGTCCGGGAGGTGACGATCGCGCGCGGAAACTTGCGGCCGATGTGCCAATTCCAACATGGTTGCTCACGGGAAGGTCAGGCGCGACCCACGCAATGCGGATCGCGCCGCATGACGGCTCAGCTTACTCGCGGCAGGCTTTGCTCATGCTCGGTTGGAAGCTGAAGGAGGCCCGGCCGAAAATTGTCCGGTAACAGCAGAATGTCGGTCTTGAAGACTGGAGCGTCCGGCTTCCAGTTCATCCAGCGCATCGACTCGAGATAGGGGATCGGTGGCAGCGGCAGCAGGTTGCCGGCCCTGTCAAGCGCCGGTCTGGGCGTGCTGTCCATGCCCCGGGCGCCAAGCGGTGCGAGCATGGTCGCCAGCGCGAAAGCGCCTGCGACGATCCTGCGGGCGCGCCGGCCGGATGTGTCACGAGTAGCGCGGACTGAACATGTGCTGATCATCTCATCCTCCTGTCGTTGCAAAACTGATCCATGCGATCGTGAGAAGGCTGAGGGCGAACATGAGCCAATGCATTGCCGTCGCCCCGCTCTTGTGCGATCGATTT
>Ga0081540_1002312_pt1 | contig 15632 bp, 11 predicted proteins | sample TabmetS2T1R1_FD_71024 | JGI IMG/M metagenome (GOLD analysis project Ga0081540, IMG submission 71024) | Tabebuia heterophylla rhizosphere microbial communities from the University of Puerto Rico - S2T1R1 | ecosystem: Host-associated > Plants > Roots > Rhizosphere ... | reverse complement strand
CAGTGCGACTTGGGGGGCATGATCTGCCCGGCGTGGCTAATCCCCAGCAGCTGGTTCATCGAGGTGGGCCAGAGGGCGAAGGCCGCCTGCGCCTCGCCGCGGTCCACCCGCGCCTGCAGCTCCGTCGTGCCGCGGATCCCGCCGACGAACTCGATGCGGGGATCGCGCCGCGGGTCGTGAATGCCGAGCAGCGGCCCGAGGACGGCGTCCTGGAGGACGGAGACGTCGAGCGCGCCGTGTGGATCGGCGGGAATCGCCCCCGGCCTCGCGACGAGCCTCCACCACCGGCCGTCCAGATAGAGTCCGAACCGGTGTGGTCCCTCCGGCTCCGGCCGTGACGCGGGCACGACCTCGAACCGCATCTGCAGCCCCTTCAGCAGCGCGTCGCTTCCGCCGGGGCCGAGATCCTTCACCAGCCGGTTGTAGGGAAGGATCTGCAGCGCCTCGTGGGAGAACACCACCACCAGGAACCAGTCCGACTCTCCCCCTCCCTGCCCGCGCGAGCGGCGCAGCGCCTGGACCCGCGCGGCGGCCGCGCTCCGGTGGTGCCCATCGGCGATGTAGAGGGTGTCGAGCTCCGACAGTGCCGCCTCGATCGCCGCGTTCTCCGAGGGAGGCAGCAGCCACACCGTGTGCTCCACCCCGTCGTCGCTGGTGAAGCGCACCTCGGGCGCGCGCTCGGCGCCGCGACGGAGGATCGCGTCCACCGAGGGCCGGGCCCGGTAGGCGAGGAACACCGGCTCGTCGTTCGCCCCCAGCGCGTCGATGTGCCGGGTACGGTCGTCCTCCTTGTCCGGACGGGTCAGCTCGTGGCGCTTGATCTGCCCGCCCACGTACGCGTCCACGCTGGCACAGGCCACCAGGCCGGTCTGCACGTGCCCGCCCATTCGCTGTCGGTAGAGGGAGAAGCGCGGGCCGTCATCGAGCACCAGCCAGCCGTTCCGCTGGAACTCCTCCAGCGCCTGCCGCCCCTTCGCATGCACCGGGTCGGAGTGCTCGTCCACCTCCGGGGCGAGGTCCACCTCGGGGCGGCTGATGCGGAAGAAGCTCTTCGGGTTGCCCGAAGCCATGGCCCGGGCCTCGGACGAGCTCACCACGTCGTAGGGGGGCGAGGCGATGGCCGGGGCGAGGTCCGGCGGCGGGCGGAGGGCACGGAAGGGAGCGAGGAGTCGCATCGGCGGTCGAGGCGCTTCTAGCAGGGGTCACCCGCCGCCGGGCGCGAGTCGATACACCGAGAGCCGTTCGCCGGACGACTCTCCGGGGAACGGAGGAAGGATGAGGACGGCAGGCTCGACCAGGACCAGCGAGACCCCCCGCTCCACCAGCGTCGGCGGGGGCGCCCCGCCGGGGTCCGGCGTTCCGACCAGCACCGGCCGACCGCTCCCCAGCGCCTCCGCCCAGTCGGGGCGGCGGTTCCATTCTCCCTGGCGGGGGACGGGAATCACCGCTCCCGGGGGGAGCATCCCGGCGAGGGCGTAGGTGCGCCAGTAGCTGAGCGCCAGGACCGCCCCGGAGTGGTGAGCCGAGATCTCTGCAACGGCAGGCCGGAGCACCACTTCCCGCGGGTCGGGCGTCGCCACCGGGGCGAGAAGCATCACCGCCCCGAGCCCCACCAGCCCCGGGAGCGCCCCTCGCCACGGCGGGCGGAGCCGGACGGCGGCCGCGTGCATCAGCAGGCCGAACAGGACGGAACATCCCAGCGCGGCCAGCGACAGCGCGAGGCAGAGGTAGCGTGGGTTGTACTCGTTGTCCCGCACGTGCCGGACGGCCATCACCACCAGGAGCGAGGTGAGCGCCGCCGCCCCGCTGCCGGCCACCGTGCGTCCCTCGAGTGCGACGCGCCACCGCCGGACCGAGAGCGCGAACCCTGCAGCGGCGATGGCGACGACGAGCCAGGGAACGGCGCCCGCCCGCCACGCGGTCGCGGCGACCTGCCCGGCATTCTCCAGGAGGTGGCCCACGTCGAGAGATGCGGGCGTGCGCACGTCGGGCCAGCCTCGTGCGCGCACCGCCCGGTGCCAGCACGAGCGGACCACCGACTCCACCGCCAGCCCGGCCAGCGCCGGGAGCAGGAGCGCCGCCCACCGGCCGACGGACCGCCGCGCCGCAGCTCCCTCCACCACGGCGAGCACGGCCAGCAGCGGCGCGCTGACCAGCGAGGTCCAGGTGGCGAGCGCCCCTGCCACCGTCGCGAGCGCGAGCCATCTTCCCGGGCGCGGGCCGTCCGCCGCCCGGCGGAGCCCCCACCAGGCCCAGAGCAGCGTGGGGACCTGCCAGCCGTCGACGGTCCCGAGATCCACCAGCACCCGGTCGAGGAGCGGATTCAGCCCGGGGAGCAGGAGCAGCCCCGCCGCCGCGACCGGTCCGGCGCGCCCGGCGAGCGCGAGCCAGGGCAGGAGAGCGGCGACCATCCACAGGGTGCGGAACACGTGCATCCCGTGCGGCGTCCACGCCTGACCGGTGAGCGCGCAAGTCACCCGGGCCAGGAGGAACGGCCAGCTCCCGAAGCGGTCCTGCCCCCAGAAGAGCCAGTCCACCGGCGCCCCGGTGGCGAGGTTGGACATCAGCACCGGGACCGCGCTGTCCGAGTTGTACAGCCCTCCCTCCGGGACCGGGCCGAGGTAGGGCAGCGCGCGCCAGAGCACGAGGCCCACCATCGCCCCGAGCAGAACAACCGTTGTCGTCCGCTCCGAAGTCGGCGAAAAGCGCGCGCGCACGGTGGATCCGCCCCCGCTTCTACACCGGCCAACGGCGCGAGACGTCGGCCCGGCGCTGACCGCGACGGTTCTGGCCGCCGCCGCATCGCTGCTCCTGGCGCACCACACCCTGCTCGCCAGCGGGTTGCGGAGCGTCCCGGGCGACCCGGGCGACGTTCGGTTCGTGCACTACTGCATCGAGCACACCTGGGCGTGGCTGGCAGGTCACCCCCTCCACCGCCGGTTCTGGGACCTGCCGATCTTCTTCCCGGCCCCGGACACCGGTGCCTACAGCGACGTGCTCCTGGGCGTCGCCCCGCCGTACTGGCTCCTCCGTGCGCTCGGGGCCACTCCCGACGGCGCCTACGTCGGGTGGCTCCTGGTCTCCACCGCGCTGAACGCGGCAGTGGCGACCTGGCTCTTCCGCGGCGCGCTCGGGGTGCGGTGGCTCGCGGCGGCGACGGGGGGCGTGCTCGTCGCGGCCGGTGCGCCACGCATTCACCTGATGAACCATCCGCAGCTCATCGCCACCTACTGGCTCCTCGTCGCGGTGGGCTTGGTCGTGATGGCGCTCCGGGCTCCCGGAACTCCGCGGGCGAGGGTCGCGTGGGGCCTGGCAGGGCTCGCAGGCGCTGCGGAGGCATGGTCGAGCTACTACCTCTTCTGGTTCCTCGGGCTGGGGCTGGGCATCGCCTTCCTGCTCGGCCTCGCGCTGCGCACCACCCGCCCCGCGGTGCTCGAGTCGCTGCGGCACGACTGGCCGGCCATCGCCCTCGGCGCGGCGCTCTTGCTGCTGCTCGCCGCTCCGCTGCTCCAGGCCTGGTGGACCGTCGCCCACGCCGTGGGCCTGCGCGAGGCGCGCGACGTCTTCCTCGCCCGTGGGCAGTCCTGGCTCAACATCGGACCGGACAGCTGGTGGTACGGCGGGCTGGTCCGGAGGCTCGCCGGCCTCCGCTACCAGACCCCCGAGCAGTACTACGGGGTGGGGCTTCTCACCCTCGGCGCGGTGGCGTTCGGGTTCTGGCGCGCGCGCGATCGCGGCGGCGTCGTCGTGCTGGGTGTCACCGCCTTGCTGCTCGTCGTCCTCACCACCCAGCTCGGTCCCTGGCGCGCGGCCTCCCCGTGGAACCTGGTGTACGCGGTGGTTCCGGGAGCGCGCGGGATCCGCGCCGTCCCCCGGGGCGGGCTGGTGGTCCTCGTGGCCTGGGCCGCGGGACTCGCGCTGGCGGTGGACGCCGTCGCTCGGTCACGCCCGCGCCTCGCGGTCCTGCTCGCCCTGGCCTGTCTCGTCGAGCAGGGCGTGGTGTTCTTCCACTTCGAGCCGTCCGTGGATCGGGACCGAGTGAACCGGATTGCTCGGGAGGTGCCACCGGGGTGCGCCGCCTTCGTCTACACCCCCCCGCCGGACGGCTGGCCACCGTGGCGGGCGCAGATCGACGCGATGTGGGTCGCGGATGCCGCGGCGGTCCCCACGCTCAACGGATACTCGGGGAACATGCCCCGAGGCTGGGGTCTGGAAGACTGCTTCGTGCGCGGGCCCGAGGACCGCGCCCGGCTGGATGCTGCGGTGGCAGCCTGGGCCCGCCGCTGGGGGCTGACGCGAGGGGTGTGCCGCGTCCCGGCCTCACCGTGAACGCGCGCCTCCCTGCCCGCAGGCGCCTTGTAAATTTTCGACTCGCCGCGGCGTAACCCTGCGCCGTCGCTGACCATTGGTTTGTAAATCCGCGCTGGCGCTGCTAACAGCCAGGGGGTGGGGCCGGCAGGGCCTGGCCCCTTTCGCGGATGAACGAGAGCAGCCTCAATGCCAGCGTCGGCCTGAAGCTCCGGACCCTCCGCCTGCAACGCCACGTCAAGCAGGCGGATGCGGCGCGGGACCTGGGGGTGTCCCCGGCCTATCTGAACCTCATCGAGAAGGGGAAGCGGGTGATGCCCTTCCCGCTCCTGTGGAAGGCGCTCCGCTACTTCGACCAGGACCCCGAGCAGTTCATGGGCTCGCTGGGCCAGGGCCCGGTGGACGAGACCCTGGCGAAGCTCCTGGACGAGCCTCTGCTCAAGTCCCTGGAGATCGACCCGGAGGACCTGCAGCACCTCTCGGCCGAGCCGAAGCTGGCCGGCACCGTCGCCGCGCTCTTCAACCTGTACAAGAACACTCGCACCCAGCTGGAGAAGCTGGCCGCGCAGCAGGGCAATGGGATCGGACCCGCCCCGGGAGTCCAGGGCTCGGATGTCCCGCTCGACTACTCGCCGTTCGACGAGGTCTCGGACTTCCTCCAGGCGAAGCGGAACTGGTTCCCGGAGCTCGAGGAGCACGCCGAGCAGCTCCGGCGCGATTTCGCCCTCGACCGGCAGGTGACCTCCCACCAGCTGATCAAGCTGCTCTCGGAGCGCTTCGGATACCGGGTGGAGTTCGCGACCGGCGCCTCGGGAAGCTCGGTGGTTCGCCGGCTGGACCCCGAGACGCAGACGCTCACCCTCTCGCCGACGCTCACCGAGCAGCCCCTGAAGTTCCAGCTGGCGACGTCCATCGGCCTCCTGGTGATGGACCGGGACCGGCTGCTGGAGTCCATCCTCGGCGGGACGCGAACCCGGCACGCCGAGACGCCGAAGCTGATCAAGGTCAACCTCGCCAACTACTTCGCCGGCGCGCTGCTCCTCAGCTACGGGGACTTCTTCCGAGAGGTGCAGCGCACCCGTTACGACGTGGAGCTGCTGAGCCAGATCTTCGGAACGACCTACGAGACGGTTGCTCACCGGCTCTGCAACCTGAGCGACCCGAAGCAGCTCGGCGTTCCGTTCCACTTCCTCCGGGCGGACCTCGCGGGGAACATCAGCAAGCGCTACAGCGGCGACGGGCTGAAGTTCGCCTCGGGCGGCTCGTGCGGGAAGTGGGCGGTGCACCTCGCCTTCCTCAACCCGTCGCAGCTCACCCGGCAGTACTCGATGATGCCGGACGGGACGACGTACTTCTGCTTCGCGAAGGTGCAGCTCCAGCCCATCGGCGGGTCCATCGTCCACGGAACCGCGTACAGCATCGGGCTGGGGACCAACGCCGAGAACGCCCAGTTCCTCGCCTACGGGCTGCCGACCACCGACCTGCGGCGTGACGCGGTGCCGACCGGCATCGGGTGTCGCTTCTGCGAGCGCACCGACTGCAACCAGCGCGCGGCTGCCAGCTATCGCTTCGCGTTCTCGTTCGACGAGTACACCAAGAAGGACTGCTTCTTTTCTCCCCTGCTGGTTCACGAAGCCGGCAAGGATGCCGGCTCACGCCGCCGCCGCGACGGCGACTGATCTTCCATGCCCGAGAACTCGACGACTCGCTTCGCCCTGGCTTCCGGGGCGCCGACCGGGACCCGCGCCGACGTCCTGGTCCTCTTCGCCGAGGAGGCCCCCCGCCCCAACGGCGCCGTCGCCGAGGTCAACCAGGCGCTGGCCGGCCAGCTGGTGCGCGCCGCGACCGAGGAGGGCTTCCGCGGGAAGGCGGACCAGACCTTCGTGCTCCACACCCAGGGAAGGCTGCCCGCCGCGCGGGTGGTGATGGTCGGAACGGGGCCTCGGGAGCGGACCGACGCCGAGACGCTCCGGCAGGCGGCCGGGCGGGGAGTGAAGGCGGCGCAGCGGCTCCGGGCGCGCTCGGTGGCTTTGGCGGTCCCGGGAAACCCCGGCGAGTCGCTGGGCGCGGTCGCCGAGGGCGCTGCGCTGGGGGCTTACCGCTTCGACCAGTACCGCACCGAGGGCCGTGAGGACCGGGTGCCTCTGGAGGCGGTTCGGCTGCTGCTGCCGGACGGCGCGGCGCGCTCGCGGGAGCTGGAGCAGGTGCTGGAGCGGGTGCTCCAGGTGACCGAGGCTGCGAACTTCGCGCGCACCCTGGTGAACGAGCCCGCCGGGCACCTGACGCCGGAGGCGCTGGCCGAGGAGGCCTCGCGCGCGGCGAAGGGGCATGGCCTCGAGGTGAAGATCAGCGGGCCGCGCGAGCTGAAGAAGCTGCGGATGGGGATGTTCTCCGCCGTCGGCCAGGGGAGCCAGAACACGCCGCGGCTCATCGAGATCTCCTATCTCCCGAAGAAGCTCGCCGCCGCAAAGGCCCGGCCGGTATCGCTCGTCGGCAAGGCCATCACCTTCGATTCGGGGGGGCTGTCCCTGAAGTCCGTGGAGAACATGGCGGACATGAAGTCGGACATGGCCGGGAGCGCCGCGGTGCTGGGGGCGCTGCAGGTCGCCGCCGAGCTGGCGCCGCCCTTCCCGGTGCTGGGTTACCTGGGCGCGGCGGAGAACATGCCCAGCGGTGCCGCCTACCGTCCGGGCGACATCCTCGTCTCCCGGCTGGGGAAGACCGTGGAGGTGACCAACACCGACGCCGAGGGGCGGCTGGTGCTGGGCGACGTGCTTGCCTACGCGGTGGAGCAGAAGCCGGCGGCGCTCATCGACCTGGCGACGCTCACCGGTGCGTGCGTGGTGGCGCTGGGGAACTGGGTGGCAGGGATCTTCTCGAACACCGACGCGCTCGCCGACGAGCTGCTCTCCGCCGCGGCTCGCGCGGGCGAGTCGTTCTGGCGGCTTCCGCTGGTGGATCTGCAGAGGGAGACGCTCCGGTCCGACGTTGCCGACATGAAGAACCACGGCGAACGCTGGGGCGGAGCGATCACGGCGGCGATCTTCCTGCGCGAGTTCGTGGGCGACGCTCCATGGGCGCACCTGGACATCGCGGGTCCGGCGCTCGCTCCGCGCGAGCGGGGCTACCTCGGCAAGGGCGCGACCGGGATCGGCGTCCGGACGCTCGCGGCGTTCCTGGAAGCACGGGCCCGCGCCGCGCGGTAGCGGCGCAGGGCGCAGCTCGGCGACGTGGTCGAGTCGGGGTCGAGGGAGCCGACCAGAAGGTCGTCGACGCGCGCGCCGCCGAGGACCTGAGAGCCGCTCTCCCGCAAGAACGAGACTCTGCACCGGCGTCTCGACGTCGGCTCCAGACCTCCCCGCGTGCGGCAGCTCCCTGGACGGGAGCCGGCCTCGTCAGCGCCGCGGAGCCTCGCCGCTCGCCAGCCCCGCGAGTCAGCTCGACGCCGAGGCGAGGACCTCAACCGTCTCGGCGTCGCGGAGCCACGCCCAGCGACGGCGTGGAGCATCGATCAGCCGTTCGCGCGACGTAGGTCGACCGAAGCGCACCCGGTCGACGCGGGCGAAGGGCCGGACGAGCGCGTCGAGCCCGGCGATCTCGAACGCGAGCACGCGTCGCCAGCCCGGGTCCTCGGGTCGTGGATCGTCGAGCGCGTGGCCAATGCGCTCCACGAGGGCCTCCTTGAGGATGAGCGTCTCGGGGGTGACCTGGCGAAGGCAGATGCCGTATTCGCCCGAGAGATAGTCCTCCCAGTCCGCCTCGCGAGTGTTGGGGCCGATGCCGAGCATCCGGGCGGCGAGCTCGGTTCGCCGGGCGAAGTGCTCCGGGAGCGCCTCGAGGTCGCCGGCGGAGCGCATGAGCGCGAGGAGCTCGGCGGGAAACATCGGGGTTCCGTCGGGCAGCAGATAGGCGGGACGCGGGAGACGGCCGGCCTCGATCCAGTGGACGAGTCGCGTGACGTCGAGCTGCTCGCGGCGCGCGATCTCCTCGAGCGGCAGAAAGCTCTCCTGGACGTAGCGAAGGTCCGCCTCCTGAATGACCGGATGGGGCCTGTGCGGGACGAGTCGGGACATGGCCCGAAACTGAGCCCTCGACGGCCGTCAGTGCTTCGGAGCCCGCCGAAGCGTCGGCCGCAAGCACCGCCCGGAGGCTCCGGGGCCACTCCGAGATGATGGAACGGCAGTGAAATTCCGGAACGAAGATTCGCGGACTTGGGAGCGAACGAGACACACTCTCCTTCGAGGTTGAAGCGACTCGCTTCAACTCTGCCCCGCGGTGAAGCCCTCGAACGGAATTCCGGGGGGTTGGAGGCGCCAAAAGCGCACTCGGAGTCGAATCCGCGGAGCGTGGACGAAGCCACCCCGGGAGGCAGACCCGGGATCTCCAGGCGCCCGAGTTCGCGCAGGCCGTCCGGCCTGGGGGACACGCCTCGAGTCCCTCGCGTCCGACTTCCTACGGGCGCTGTTCCGCTGCCCGACCGCTCGAAGTGGTGCCAGTCCTTCAGCACGGCCTCGACGTACGCGCGAAAAACGCGGCAGTGAGCACGGAAGCGCTCGAATGCCTCCGGCGTGAATCCCGCGGGGTTCCTCAGATGAAGCCAGCGATTCGGCGGCATGGTGCCTCCTTCACGAGGCGAGCGCGCCGGCGACCTCGTCGTGCAGCGCCTTCGCCGCGGCGGCCGGGTCCGGCGCACCGTGCAGCGCCCGCCCCACCACCAGCAGGCTCGACCCCGCAGCGATGGCCGCCGCCGGCGTCTCCACCCGCGCCTGATCCCCGGCCGCAACTCCTGCGGGCCGGATCCCCGGCGTGCAGAGAAACAGCCCGGGATGCCGCGCCCGGAGCGCACGCGCCTCCTGCGCCGAGCAGACCAGCCCGTCCGCGCCGGCCTTCACCGCGACCTCGGCCAGCCGCCCTGCCATCTCCACGGCCGATGGCCCGAATCCGAGCGCCTTCACCTCGGCGTCGCTGAGCGAGGTGAGCGTGGTGACCGCGAGGATCCGCGGTGGTGCCACCTTCGCCCGCTCGGCCCCGCGCGCCGCGCCGCGCACCGCCGCCCGGATCATCTCCTCGCCACCCGAGGCGTGGACGGTCAGGAACCCCGCGCCGAGCCCACCGGCGGCCGTCGCCGCTCCCTCGACCGTGTTGGGGATGTCGTGCAGCTTCAGGTCCAGGAACACCGCCGCTCCCTGGTCCCGGAAGGGACGGATGGCGGCCGGTCCGTGCTCCACGAAGAGCGACAGCCCCACCTTCACCACCCCGACGAACGGCGACAGCTGCGACCACAACCGGAGCGCATCCTCGAGCGGGACATCCGCCGCCCAGGCGATGCGCTCGCGGGCCCCGGTCACTTGCTGGCGAGCTCCTCGTCGATCACCTTCTTGAACTCGTCGATCGGCTGCGCGCCGTTCAGGAAGATGCCGTTGATGAAGAACGCCGGCGTGCCACCGACGCCGGCCGCGAGTCCGGCCTGCTGATCGGCGTCCACGGTCTTCTTCTTGTCACCCGAGTCCAGGCACTGACCGAACTTCTGCGCATCCAGCCCCACCTCGCTGGCGTGCGCCTTGAGCTCGGTGGGCTCGAGCTTCTTCTGATTCTTGAAGAGGACGTCGTGGTACTCCCAGAACTTCCCCTGGTCGGCCGCGCACAGCGACGCCTCGGCGGCCTTCGCCGCATGCGGGTGGAAGTTCAGCGGGAACTGCCGGTACACGAGCCGCACCTTCCCGGCGTAGGTGTTCATCACCTGCTCCACCGTGTCGTGCGCGGAGCCGCAGTACGGGCACTCGAAGTCGGAGAACTCGACGATGGTCACCTTGGCGTCCTTGGGACCGCGCGACGGACCCTCGGCCGCCACCTGGATCCGTGGCTGCGGCAGGTCCAGCTTCAGATTCGCCTGCTTCTGCAGCTCGGCGATGACCTTCTGCATCTGCGACTGCCGCTGCTGGTTCATCAGGGCCTGACCGATGCGGTCCTTCAGCGAATCGAAGGTGGCATCGGGGGGAATCTGCCCGTTGCTCTTCAGCCGGTCGTAGAACTGACGCTCCTGCGCCTCGGTGGGCGGCTGGACCGGGGACTCCTCGACGCGCTTGCGGATGTAGTCCTGGTCGGAGAGCCCGGCCTTCGCCGCCTCGGCCTTGACGATGCGCTCCATCGCCATCTGCTCGAGAGCCTGCTTGCGGGCCTGGTAGATCTTGTTCTCCAGATCTGCGATCTGCGGCCGCGCCTCCTTCTCCAGCTCGCCGGCGGTGATCTTCCCGCCGTTGTAGGTGGCGACCACCTTGTCGGGCGAGGTGGTTCCGGTGGCTCCGGAGGAGGCGGTGGCCGCCGGCTTGGAGCAGGCGCAGGCCAGGACGAAGGCGGCGAGCGCCGCAGGGGCAAAAGTCCGGGAAAGGTTCATGGGGTGGCGCACCTTTTCAGCAATGGACATCGCGGCGCAAGCCGGAAACCCGCGACGGCGCTCCGGTCTTCCCGGGGCGGTGACGGCCCGGTGGCGGGGCTCAGAGCGACTCGAGCGCCAGGGCGAAGTCAGGGACCCGCAGGTCGAGCCGCTCGAGCTCGCGGCGCCGCGCGCGGACGATCGCGAACGCCGATGCGTCGGCGAGCACCTTGCTCACCAGCCGGTGGTGCAGCGCGTGCCCGCTCTTCTTCACTCTCAGATGGCCGATGACCGGATGACCGAACAGCGCCAGGTCGCCGAGCGCGTCGAGCGCCTTGTGCCGCACGAACTCGTCCGGATAGCGCAGCCCCTCGGGGTTGAGGATGCTGAACTCGTCCACCACGATCGCGTTCTCGAGCGAGCCACCGCGCGCCAGGCCAGCCGACTTCATCGCCTCCACGTCCTTCAGGAAGCCGAAGGTCCGCGCCCGGGCGAGCTCACGGGTGAAGGTGCTGCTCGAGAAGTCGATGGAGAGCGCCTGCCCCGGAACGAGCGGGTGGTCGAAGTCGATGGCGCAGTCGATCCGCAGCCGGTCGCAGGGAGAGAGCGAGGCCTCGCGGTCGCCGTCGCGTAGCACCACCGGTCGCCGGATGACGACGAAGGACTTCGGCGCCTCGAGGATCCGGATGCCGGCCGAGCGAACCAGGTAGAGGAACGGCCCGGAGCTGCCGTCGAGGATGGGCACCTCGGGCCCGTCCACCTCGACGCGGAGGTTGTCGATCCCGAGCCCGCTCAGAGCCGCGAGCAGGTGCTCCACGGTTCCCACCCGTGCCTCGCCGTTGCCGAGGTTGGTGGCCAGCGCGGTGTCGACCACGGCCTGTGCGGTGGCAACGATGCCGGGAGACCCGGGGAGGTCCACCCGGTGGAAGACGATGCCGTGGTCGGCCGGGGCGGGCCGGAGCGTCAGCGTGACCTGGGCGCCCGTGTGCAGACCCACGCCGCGGGTCGTCACCGGCTGCTCGAGGGTTCGCTGATGAAATGACGCGTCGCTCATGTGCTCCTGGGCCTTGGACACCGATCGGGAACCGAAGTTGTGCACGGCAGGCAAATCCCCCCGCATGCCGCATCGTGGCAACGACCGCACACTTAACCAACAGGCAGTCGACCACGCAAGTGTCCGTCCTGTGGGACTTTTCTGCTGCCCGATGTCCGGCCGGGTATTTTTCTACACCTGCTGGAACTTGCCCAGCACGGCACGGGCGTGGGTCTCGTCGAACCGGCGACCGGTCACGTCGGCGCGGCGGCCCACGGCGACGAAGCAACCCTCGGCGGCCTCCGCGAATGCCCGGCACTCCTCGGCCAGCCGAGCACGGGCCATCGGCCCGGCCGGAATCGCTCCGGCCTCCCGGAGGATGGCCGCGAACTGGTCGAAGGCGGCGAGGTCTCCGTAGCGGAGCAGCTGGTAGCTGACGTCCTGGAAGTAGGAGAGGAATGCCCCGAGGGAGTCCACCGCCGCGATGGCCTGCTCCGAGCCCGCCTGCAGCGCCTCGTCGGCCGCGCGCGCCAGCTGGGCGAAGACCCACAGGTCGTTCCGGAGTCGCTGGGCGAGCACGACCGGTGAGACGAGGCGGGTGAAGCTCTGGTCCGCGGGCAGCTTGGCCTCGACCGCCGCGGCGAGCCGGACCACCTGCGCGCGCAGCTGCTCGGCGGCGGATGCGCCGATGTCCAGGACCCGCTCCGGGTCGTCGGCCTCCTGGCGCAGCCGCCGGCCGATCTCGTCGGCGAGGCGTGAGAGGTCCTTGGAGGCCCGCAGCGCCGCGCCCTGGTGCCTGCGCAGCGACACCCGCGGCGCCAGCTCGGTGCGGAGATAACCCACCAGGGTGAGCGCCTCGCTGCGGACCAGCGCCAGCACCACCCGGGCCCGCCGCTCCACCCCGCGCTGGGTCGGCCGGACGTAGCCGAGGTAGTGGAGCAGCCGGAACAGCCCGAGGAAGACCGTGGTGAAGAGCCGCCGCTCGGGGTCTCCGAGCTTGCGGAGCGCATCGAGCACGGGCACTGACTTCACCCGGTCGAACTCCAGGCAGAACTCCAGCGGGCGAAACGGCCGGAAGTACTGGTTGTGGAGGATGGCCCGGAGCACGAGGTTCCCCACCTCGTGGAACACCCGGTAGCTCACCGTCTCCAGCTTCAGGAGCGAGTCCATCACCGTGCGGAGCGACTCGAAGCTCTGCCGCAGGAGGAACAGGCTCTCCTGGGGCGTGTCCTCCTCCAGCTCCTCGTCGAGCAGCGCGCGGCGGGCGCGGTCGTCCACCAGCTGCTCCTGCACGTAGCGGCGGAACAGCATCCGCTGGTCGTCGCCCGGGTCGAGCAGCCTGCGCGCCAGCTTGATCGCCTGGCCCAGCGCATCGCGCACGTCTCGGAGCTCCACGGAGAAGTCCCGGGTCACCACCGGGCGGGCCACCGAGTCGATGGGGAGGTTGTGCAGCTTGAAGTAGCGCTCCATCCCGCGGAGCAGCAGCTCGAACTCGAAGAGGCGCTCCTCGCGGCCCTCCACCCGGCAGCTGCGGAGCCAGCGCTCGCGCTCGGCAGAGAGGCCCGGATGGGGCTGGCTCTCGCGAACCAGGTCCCGGAAGTAGTCACGGGCGAAGCGCACCTCGTTGCCCGGCCCCAGGCGCGGGAGCGGGATGGCGGCGCCGCGAGGGTCGGCGGCGCTCAGAACAGCGCTCCTTGCACGTCCGCCGGCGGCGGCTTGTCGAAGTATCTCCAGCAGCGGGCAGTGGCGACCCGGCCCCGCGGCGTCCGGTGGAGGAAGCCCTCCTGCATGAGGAACGGCTCGTACACGTCCTCCACCGTCTCGCGCTGCTCGCCGACGCTCGCGGCGATGGTGTCCAGGCCCACCGGCCCGCCACCGAACTTCTCGAGGATGGTGAGGAGGATCTTCCGGTCCATCGGGTCGAGCCCGCTCCGGTCCACCTCCAGCCGCTCCAGCGCCCGCGCCGCCACCTCGCGCCCCACCCGCTTCACGCCAGCCACCTCGGCGAAGTCCCGGATGCGCCGGAGCAAGCGGTTGGCGATGCGAGGGGTGCCCCGGGAGCGGGTGGCGATCTCCTTCGCACCGTCCTCGGCCAGCTGGACCCCGAGGATGCCCGCGCTCCGGGCGAGGATCGTCTCCAGATCCGAGGGCGCGTAGTAGTCGAGCCGTTCCTGGATCTGGAAGCGGTCGCGCAAGGGTGAGGTGAGGAGCCCGGTGCGGGTGGTGGCCCCCACCAGGGTGAACGGCGGAAGGTCGATCTTCATCGCCCGGGCCGCCGGCCCGGAGTCGATGGTGATGTCCAGCCGGAAATCCTCCATCGCCGGGTAGAGGTACTCCTCGACCTGCGCGGGGAGCCGATGGATCTCGTCGATGAAGAGGATGTCGCGGGGCTGGAGGTTGATCAGCAGCCCGGTGAGGTCGCCCTTCCGCTCCAGCGCCGGGCCGGAGGTCACGTGCAGCCCCACCCCCAGCTCGGCGGCGAGGATGTGGGCGAGCGAGGTCTTGCCCAGCCCCGGCGGGCCGGAGAACAGGCAGTGGTCCAGCGCGTCACCGCGGGCCTTCGCCGCCGCGACGTAGACCTTGAGCTTCTCCACCACGGTGGACTGTCCGACGTACTGCTCGAAGTTGCGGGGGCGGAGCGATGCCTCGAGGCGCTTCTCGTCGGGGGCGGCAACTTCGGGAGGCACGCGGGACATGGGACGAGCTGGAACGGCGCAGGGTACCACCGGCTACGACGCCGTGCGCAGGGTGCGAAGCGCCTCACGGAGCAGCGCCTCGAGCTCCGCCGGCCCGAGCTTGCCGAGCGCAGCGTCCGCCGCCGCCTCGGCCTGCGCCGGGCGGTAGCCGAGGTTGGCCAGCGCGGAGACCAGGTCGGCGCGAGCGCCCTCGTCCGGGGGCCGCGAGGCCAGAGCCGGCGCGGAGCGCGGAAGGGCCTTCACCTTGTCCTTCAGCTCCAGCACCAGGCGCTCGGCGGTCTTCCGCCCCACGCCGTGGATCCGGGTCAGCCGTGCGACCTCGCCCCGCTCGAGCGCGACCACCAGCTCGTCCACCTCGAGGCCGGAGAGCACCGTCATCGCCAGCCGGGGGCCCACGTGTGACACCGAGGTGAGGAGGGTGAACATCTCCTCCTCCACCGCGCCGAGGAACCCGAACAGCTCGAAGGCGTCCTCGCGCACCACCGTGCGCACCCGCACCCGGACCGTCTCCCCCACCGGCGGGAGCTTCACGAGCGTGAGCACCGAGAACGCCACCCGGTACCCGACGCCGGCCACCTCGATGATGGCCTCGCCCTCGGACTTCTCGAGCACGGTTCCGTGCAGGGACGCGATCACGGACGGATGACCGCCGGACGGAGCCGCGCGCTCAGATCCGGGGCGGCACGCCGCGCACGCCGCGCCAGGAACGGCGAGCCGGCGCGGTGGAGGTGACAGACCGCGACGGCGAGCGCGTCGGTGAGGATCTCGATGACCAACTGAGTCCACAAGGGAGCGTGGGCGTGCTCGATCTCGTCGCTCAGCCAGTCGCCGAGAATCTCCGGCACGAACGTCACCGTGGTCAACGCCGCCACCGGCCAGAAGTTCCCCCGCACCAGGGCGACGCTCGTTCGCATCGCCTGCCAGACCCCCGTCCGCTCCAGGCTCACCAACGGGGTGGTCAGAACGAGAAAGGCGAACGCCACCAGACCCGGCACGATCAGCAGCACAAACCCGCACAGAACCACCACGGCCACGGTGAACGATGCGGCCGCCAGCCGCACGAACGGCACGTCTCGCGCGAGCTCCCACAACGACTGCTCCGGCAGGCTGAGCTGCCCGCGACGGATCATGTGCTCGGCCAGGCCGGCACAGAAGACTTCGCCGAGAACGGACATGGACACCACCGCGACGGCCACGCCAGCATTCACACCGGCCGGGCCGT
>Ga0081540_1002311_pt1 | contig 15633 bp, 15 predicted proteins | sample TabmetS2T1R1_FD_71024 | JGI IMG/M metagenome (GOLD analysis project Ga0081540, IMG submission 71024) | Tabebuia heterophylla rhizosphere microbial communities from the University of Puerto Rico - S2T1R1 | ecosystem: Host-associated > Plants > Roots > Rhizosphere ... | reverse complement strand
CGGCCGCGCCGCCTCCTCGCGGCTCACCCGCTGCCGCTGCTCATCCGCAATGTAAGCAAGGATGGACGGGAAGCAAGCCGGGGCATCACTCCGCAATGGGCACCGGTTCGACCACCTCGATACCTTCGCAGGTGATGCCGCAGCGGTAGGCGAGGGCTTCGACCCCCATGGCGCGCGCCGCATCGAATGCCGCGCCATAGGTGGGGTCGATGTCGCGGGCGAGCTTGAAGCGCCGCGCCGAACCGATCTGGATCAGGAACAGCATCACCGCGCGGGCGCCCGCCGCGGCCATGACGCCGAGGTCGGCCAGGTGCTTGGCGCCGCGCTTAGTCACCGCGTCGGGAAATTCCGCCAGACCCGCTTCGCGCATGAGGTGCACGTTCTTGATCTCGACATAACACGGCGGGCGCGCCGGCGCTTCGAGCACGAAGTCGACGCGCGAATTCTTTCCGTACTTCACCTCGCGGCGGAGCAAGGCGTAGCCGCCGAGCTCTGGTATGGCGCCGGCGGCGATCGCCTCGGCGGCAAGCGCATTGGGGTGCGTGGTATTGATGCCCACGAGCTCGGCGCCGCCGCCGAGATCGACCTCGATGAGCTCCCAGCTGTGCGCAAGCTTTCGCTTCGGATTTGCCGATTTCGACAACCACACGCGCGCGCCCGCCGCATTGAGACCGATCATCGACCCCGGATTGGCGCAGTGCACCGTGACCGTCTCGCCCGAGGGCAGGACGACGTCGGCGAGGAAGCGCTTGTAGCGCCTGACCAGCGTCGCGGGAAACAGCGGAGCGGGAAAGCGCATGTTATGGGTGATCTTTAGTGACACCGTCCAGGTGCATGCGGGTTACTGAACTCCCGCGGCGTGCAGGTATTGCAGATCGACGAAGCGCTCAGCGCGAGGAAGCGGAGCTTTGAGAATCCCGCCCTCGCCCATCAAGGCAATTGCCTGTTCCATTCCGCTGAGATTGATCTCGCCCAATTTGGGCAAGACTCGACGATCGGGCTCGAAGTAAAGCGCCAGCGTAAGCTTGGCGTTCGCCTCGGCAAATCCGGTCGTATCGACGATAGTCCGGATCAGTTGGTCGCGCTTGGCGGGGTCGCGAATGAATCTAAAGGCGGAAGATAGCGCGCGGACATAACGCACGATGGCATCTTTGTTGGTGTCGGCCCACGAGCGCCGGGCGGCGGTGACGGTATAGAGATATTCGGGAACGGCCTCGGTGGAGAGTCCGAGCAGGCGAAAACCCCGTCGCATTGCCACAAAGTCCTGTGGCTGGCCGAGCGGAACGGCATCGCAATCTCCCGCGGTCAGGCAGGAGAGACGCTCCGGCGTTCCATCGACGAACCTGGTGCGAAAATCGTCTCTGCCTAGTCCGTTCAGCGCCAAAAGTTTGCGCATGGCGATTGTGATCGAACCGGTTTCCGCCGCAACGCCGATCAGTTTCCCCTTGAGATCGGCATAAGTCCTGTTCTCCGGCTTCGCGACGAGACTGTAAATCGGGTTGTTGAACTCGGCGGCGATGGCGACCGCGTCGGAACCCGCAAGCGCGGCCTGAATCAAGAACGGGGTCGCGACGTGGCTGATGTCGGCCGTCCCGTCGTGCAGCGCGGCGATCAGCTTCTCGCCCCCACCCGGGACGGGAAGCATGCTGAAATCCAAGCCTTCACGGACGAAATAGCCTTCGCGTTCGGCAACCAACAGCGGCAGCGCAAAGATACTGCGAAGCGCCGAATAGGCTTGGCCGTAGCGGAGCGGGATGGCCTCTGCCGCGGCACTCTGACAGGCGCACAAGCACAGCAGCGCCGCGAGGATGGCGCGCATCAATTCTCACTCCATCACGGCTGGTGATGTGGGCTCGCGTCGTCGCCCTCGGTGCGGTCCAGTCCGGCTATCGCTGTGGCGCGAATTCCTGGTCTGGGAACGGGGATGCGTCGGGTACCTTGATGACGACAAAAGCGTGGTCGGTCGTTGCATGGCAGGCATTGCATCCTTTGGTCAGGCTTTCATAGGCCTCGTCGAACTGACGCCGGTATTTGAGTTTGACGGCATAGTCGAGCAGCGTCAGCGGCTGGGATACGGCTGCATCGACCAAATCGGGTACCGGCAAGCCCTTCCAGCGAGGGACCGCCTTCGATACGACTGCAAAGCCCTGCTTGAGCTCCTTGAGCATGTAGCCCGCGAGCGGCCAGTTCTCAGCGTTTCCAGCCAACCCAAGCTTGGTGTGGCGCGGTTGGATCAGCATGCTCATAAGGGCGGCCATCTGCGGATTGAACGGCGCCGGCTCGGCGTTGGGATCGCCGAATGGGCTTTGCGCCGCCGTGCGGTCCGACACCCCGGCTACCATCAAGGATGCCATAATGACGGCACCAACCATGCCTGCGATGACGGCACCGCGCATGTCGTTCGCCTCCTCGTTTGCTCGGGCCTGACGCCGCACGCTCCAAACCCCGCTTGCCTATCCCGCCGTCGCTCTAGATACGCTGCAGCGTGCATTCCGTCTCGATCGGGATTTTCGGATCGCTGCTCGGCGACGAACGTCGGACGACGCGCAGTTGCTTGTAGCCCGGCTTGTCGCAGGAGACCTCGACGTCTTTGGGATCGACCTCCTTGCCGAATCCTGGAACTTTGTAGGTGCCGAGAAGGTCGGTACGGGTAACGACGCCGCCGCGGTTTTTTGCCCCCACGGTCACCTTGGCATCGGGGACGGTGGCGCCGCTCGTGTCCCGGACGAAACCGAAATAGGAAGGCCCTTCCTCTTCGCTATTGTCGTCATCATCGCCGAAGCCCGCACCTCCGGCCCACGCGGCGAGCGAAACGGCACAGGTTATCGCGAGGACCGCGCCCGCCACCCGTCCAAAATGCCGAATCGGGGAACTCATCCAGCTCATTGCGTCGCTCATCCGCGCGCCGGGAGGCGCTGCGATATTCTAGCGGGTAAAAAACGGCGTCAGATAGTATGCCAAGACGACAAGCGCCCCGACCGGAACGAGCCATACCCATCCCTGCCACAACCGCTGTTGCCATCTCGTGGGCGCGAAAAAGCTGATACCGGCGGCCGCCAACAGCGCCGCGGCCACCGCCAGCAAGCGGGATTTCAGGAATTCCAGTTCAACGGTCGCCTTGTCGTAAATAAAGAGCGCGACCGTATAGAAGATCAGATAGCCCACCGCGGCGACACAGCCGAAAAAGATCGCCCGCTGAACCCACTGCTCCGAAACGATGCTGGCCAGCCAAGCGAGGGCGAGCGCGCCGATGAGAGACGTCAGCATCCAGCCGTACCAATACATCGCCGGACCGCGCCGTGCCGGCGCCCACAGTACGTCGACTTCTCCGATTGCCGGATGGTAGGTGACAAGCGGGAGGTTTATTTCCGTGCAGATCACGTAGAGAACTGCGTAGGCCACGCCGAACACGATCGTGAAGACGGCAACCTTGCTCGACGCCATCATGAGCCGAATCCGCGCGCGTTGTTGGTGATATGGCCGATGAGAAAATTCGCCCACACCATGATGGCCAGGAGCAGGGTCACGCTCTTGCGGCCGCCGGAATAGTCCTCGGACAACGGCTGCTGCCAGAATGCCCAGTACGCCGGCAGCACGATGAGTCCGATCGTCGCAACGTGCTCCTTCATCTCGAACACGCCGACGGTCTTGAAAAATTGAAGTTGTTCCAGCGCGAGGCGGGACGTGAAGCGGTACTGCGTGTATATCCATGCTCCCATGACGAAGGTGACGAGGTAGAGAACGATGATCGCCGTCACATAGGACGTGCTCGGAACAGCGCGGAAGCGCGTTACGAAACTGCCGGCCTTGGCGCGCACCGGCAGCCAAACCGCCACCGCCTGATGCGTGATCGCCCCCAGCAGGGCTACGGCTAAAAGCCCGTGGATGATGAGGAGTGTCGTCCAGAAGGTCATGGAGCTGGCCTAATCACGGGTGAGCGAGAAGCGAGTCGCGCGACGGTGATTGGCTTTGGGTCCCGCAAAGCCCAGAGGCACGCACGCGCGGCTAGTTGCCCGCCATACTATCCAAAGCCGGACAAGCGCGCTTTTCCATCGGCGTTTCGTAGTCCTGGTAGTTCGTCTTATCCATCACGATGGCCTTCAGGCTTACCTCTTTCGGCGTCGGCTGCTTGCGCAAATTGCGGATGGCGATCTGAGTGCCGAGACAGCCTTGAACGAAACCATTGTAGTCGCCGCTACCCAGGATATCACCGGACTTGACGAAATCGATCACTTCCTTGCTGGCATTGATGCCGACGACCAGCGCCTTCCTGTTTGCCGCTTTCAGCGCTTCGACGGCGCCGATCGCCATCGGATCATTGGCCGCGAGCACGCCGTCGATCTGTGGATAGAGTCGCAGAAAGCTCTTCATCACCTCGACCGCCGGCGTGCGGGCATAATTCGCCGATTTCGAAGCGAGGAGCTTCACGTCGGGAAACTCCTTGACCGCATCCTTATAACCCTTCACCCGTTCAACGCTGGTCGGAAGGTTGTCAGGACCTTCAAGGATGACGACGTTTCCCTTCTTGCCCATTGCGTTGATGAGATATCGTGCAGTCGCGAGGGCGAGCTGATAGTCGTCGGTTCCCACATAAGCGACGACACTGCCGCCGGCGAGCCGCTCGTTCACGTTGGTCACCGGGATCCCTGCCGCGTTGAGCTTGTCGACCGCCGGCACCATGGCCCCGGGATCGAACGGCGCGAGCACGACTGCATCGGGCTTGGCGCGCACGAGCTCGTCGACGAGGCCGAGCTGCTCGGCGGGGGTTTCGTTTCTCGGAATGAAATGAATGATCTGGGCGTCGAGAGATCGGGCCGCGGTCTCTCCGCCCATGCGCACGCCGCGAAGAATGGGATTGGAGGGATTACGGGTGAAAGTCGCAATGGTCTCGGCTCCGGCCGACAAGAGTGCGCTTACATTGAAGACAGCGAAGGCGGCTGCGAAACAGGCGGCATGACCTCGCTCCAAAATTTTCTTCTTGGGCAGAACAGCCATCACTCCCTCCATGAGCACGTCAGGAGAAAGAACGAAGGGGCGGCGCGGACGCCGCCCCTTGTAATCTCGTGAGCACTGCGGCGTTCACTTCGCGAGCGGATCCGGGCGCAGCTGGAAGTGCACGGCCATGGGTTTCATGCCCTTGCCGCCTTCGATGAGCCAGGGCGTGCGATCGCCGCTCGACGTCCACAAGCCGCGGCCCTTCCAGCCGGCATTTGGATCGTCGATGCGGCCGTCGAATCCCTTGGCATAAAAGCCGAGCGGATACGGCACCCGTAGTGAGATCATCTGGCCGTCCTTGAGCGCGACCAATCCGTCCATGAGGTTGGCGGTCGACATCGGCACGTCCTTGCCCAGGCCGAACGTGTCGTGCTGGTCGACCCAGCTGTAGTAGCTCGACTCCGCGCTGTTCTCGCCGATGCCTTCGAAGCCGGGCCCCGGATACCGGTAGAACGACCAACCCTCCGGGCAATGGTCGCCAGTCGCCTTGGGTCCGTTGAGCGGGCCTTTGCACTTGCGGCGGTCGAAGCTGCCGATATGGCCGCTCGCGAGCGACACCCAGACCACGCCCTGGCTGTCAATGTCGCCGCCGCGCGGACCGAATCCGGGCAACGGCACGTTGTAGATTTCCGCGAGCGCCGTTTCCGGCGGGTTGGAGCCGGGATCGAGCCGCACGACCGAGCCCGGGCTCGCACGCAGCGTGCCCCAGACCGAGCCGTCGACCGGGCTCGGCATGACCGCATAGAACACCTGGGCGATACGCTTGTCCTTGGTTGGATCGACCGCCTGGTTGGGCTCCACGTAGTCATCCCGCTTGCCGTTGCCGTTGGTGTCGAGGATGAGCGCGGTCCAGCCCTGCGATTTCGCCGCGTCGCCGGTCGCGTCGAACAGCTTGGTGTTGACCCACCCCACGACGCCGCCGCCGCCGCCGCTCGAGGTCCACAGCGTCTCGTTGGCGTCGTGGCCGAATTGCAGGTGATGGGTTTGGAAGCAGGTGTCGACGAAGGTGTATTTCATCGTCTTGGGGTCGAGAATCGAGACCGCGCGGTGCGTCTGCTCGAGCGGGAACAGCTTGGCCGAGGGATGATCGGAGCCTTTCTTGCAGAAGTCCGGGTTCTTGGGGCCGCGCACCGCCGCCGCCATCCACACCCGGCCCTCCTTGTCGAACATGGAATTGTGATTGTTGACCTTCGTGTCGTAGAGCTTCTCCTCGCCCCAATAGGGCGAAGGCCCGAGCGGCTTGTCCATGGCCGCGTGTCCCTGACCGAGGCCTTCCGGAGTATCCGCATCGCGCACCGGCGCCTTGAAGTCGGTGACGGTGTGCGTCTTGGGGTCGAGGATCGGGATGATGTCGGTCGAGTATTCGGGCGAGCCGAAGACCGGACCATAGGCATTGACGGTGGGATAACGCCGATCCGAGGCGATCAGGTCGTGCAGATACTTCTTCGGGTTGCCCCAGTCCCACGTGGTGACCACGACGTTGCGCTCGAGCCCTTGCGGCCGCGTCGGCTTGTTCTTGGGCAGCTCGCCGTTGGCGACCCGTTCGGTCCAGTCCGCGAAATATTTGATCGGCGCGCCGGCGAGTTGACCCGCGATGATGTTGACCATGAGCGCGCCGGACTGCCCGGCCTGGATGCGGCGCATCCACGCCTCCGCGTGGCTCGAGGATTCCCCCAGGCCCGGCGGGAGCGTTCGCGTCGACAATTGGCCCAGCTGGTGGCAGCCGACACAACCGTTGTTCTTCATCAGGTTGAGCCAATCGGTCTGCTTCACCTTGTCGGGGATCTCGCCGTCTTTCTTGCCGAACTCGCTGGCGTCCGGAATCTTGAGCATCGCGTACCAGTAGATCGCCGGATAGTATTTTGCCGCCTCGGCCTCGCTCGGCGCCGGCACCGCTTTGAGGTTCAATTGCTTGCCGGGCTCGGCCTCGACCTTGGGCGAGTCGACGAGACCGTAGCCGCGCACCCACACCTTGTATTTTGCTTTGGGGAGATCGGGCACGACGTAGCGGCCCTGATCGTCAGTCACGACCATCTTCGCGTAACGGGTGGGAAGATCGGTGGTTTCCGCGATCACCCAGACGCCGGCTTCCGGGCCGTTCGCGCCGGTCACGACGCCGCCGATATCGTCCTGGTCGATGGCAACCGCTTGCGGTTGCTGCGCGGCAAGTTTGACCGCCGAACCCGCCAGTGCCACCGCGACAGCGATCGCTGCCACGCCGAGAGACAGGCTGCTTCTGGTTGTCATGTTCGCTCCCTCCTTGGCTCCCCGCTCAGGCCCGGCCATAGACGAGGCTCGATGGCGGAATATCTCTCGCGATTGTCGGCCGAAATGGCGACGCTGTCCATCGCCTCCGCCGCAAATCGCACATGCCTTGGCGAGCGCGCCGCGTGGGGGCGTTTGGTGCGACGTTAGTTCACGAACGTGCCGCCGCGGTCTTCCTCGATATGGATGCGAACGATCTCGTCGAACGAGCTCTCGGCCTTGAAGCCGAGTTCGCGCGCGCGACGCGCCTCGATGCGCTGCGGCCAGCCCGCGACGATGCGCGCGACCAACGGGTCCTCAGCGCGGCGAATGCGCCCGGCAACGCGATCGCCGGCGATGCGGCGTAGCGACGCGATCTGCTCGGCGACGGTGCAGCACACCCCCGGCATGGAGAGATTGATGCGCGGAGCAAGTGCGTCGCGCGGCAGTCCCGCCGCGTGAACGAGGAAGCCGATGGCGGCGCGCGGGCTCGCGTGGGTGTGCACGACCGTCTCCGCGACCGGCAGCAACGCGTCCTGGCCGGCGAGCGGCTCGCGGATGATGCCGGAGAAGAAGCCCGAAGCTGCCTTGTTGGGCTTTCCCGGCCGCACCACGATGGTCGGCAGCCGAATCCCGACGCCGTCGCAGAAGCCGCGCCGGCTATAGTCCGCAAGCAGCGCCTCCCCGATGGCCTTCTGGGCCCCGTAGGAGGTGAGCGGTGTGAGGTGAAAATCGTCGGGAATCGTGGGCGGGAACGGCGCGCCGAACACTGCGACGGACGAGGTGTAGACGAGCCGCGGCCGATAGCCGTCGCCGACGGCGCGGATCGCCTCGAGCAGCGCGCGCGTGCCGTCGAGATTGACGCGATACCCCTTGTCGAAATCGAGTTCGGCTTCGCCGGAGACGACCCCCGCAAGGTGAAAGACGACATCGGGGCGTCCGGCGATCGCTTTGGCGGCCTCCGCGGGCAGCGCCAGGTCGGCGGCGACGGTCTCGACTTTTCCGGTGAACGCTTCCGGGTTGGTGGGGCAGACGATGTCGAGGAGCGTGAGCGCCTCGATCGGGTTGCCGGCGAGCGCGCCGTCCTTGCCGAGGCGTTCGGTGAGCTTTCTGCCGATCATGCCGGCCGCGCCGGTGATGAGGATGTGCACGTCGCCTCTGCTTCCTGAAGCGGTGGGGCCTCGAGCCTTGGCGCCGATTTGGCCGGCGCCTCCGATCCGTGCGCTCTAACCCACCGCGTTCAATTCGCGCACGCCGTTCAACTTGCTCAAGCTTGTCCGCTGCCGTCCCTGCGCATCGAAGTTTTCCGGCGCGAGCCAGCGCTCGAAGGCAGCCTGGCGCGCTGGCCATTCGCTGTCCAGCATCGAATAGTACGCCGTGTCGCGGCTGCGCTCCTTGCTGATCATGTGGAAGCGCAGAATGCCCTCGAACGCGAATCCATAGCGTAGGGCGGCCCGGCACGAGGCTGCGTTGAGCGCATTGCACTTCCATTCGTAGCGCCGGTAGCCGAGCGTCTCGAAGGCGTAGCGCGCGAGCAGATACTGCGCCTCGGTTCCGAGCGGGGTGCGCTGCAACGCCGGCGAATAGAGGATGTTGCCGACCTCGATCACGCGCATGGTCGGGCGAATCTCCATCAGCGTCGCAATGCCGAGCGCTTGGCCGGATCGATCGATGATCGCGTAGGAATAAGGATCCTCGAGCTTCACGCGCCCGGCAAGCCATGCGGAGAACGCGGCGCCGTCTGGCAGAGGGCCATACGACATGTAGGTCCAGATGTGCTCCTGGCCCTGGACGGCCTTCCACAAGGCGGCGTCGTGGCCCTGCGCCAGCCGTTCGACGCGGCCATAGCGGCCCTCGAGCGTTACCGGCGAGGGATGCTGCGCCGGCGCCGCGTCAACCGGCAATCCGACTGGCTGCCCGGTGACGGGATGCGGCTCGGATGCACTCGTCATCGCTTCTTCACATCTTCGCGGAAGAAGGCGTTAAGCTCGGGATTGCTCACGGTGCCGGCCAGGCTGTCGAATTTGCCGGTCGTGGCGATATCGCGTGCCGAGCGAGTGACGGCGGTCCAGGCGACGCGCGCGAGCGTGCCGCCGAGGCTGATGCGGCGCACGCCGAGCGTGGCGAGATCGTTCACCGTGAGATCGGTTGCGGTCGACATCAGGAAGTTCACCGGTTTTGGCGCAACCGCTTTGACCACCGCCGCGATCTGGTCGCGCGTCTTGATGCCGGGCGCATAGAGGCAATCGGCCCCCGCCGCCGCGAACGCCTTGAGGCGACGCACCGTCTCCTCGAGATCGGGCCGGCCGCGGATGAAACCTTCGCTGCGCGCGGTGAACACCACCTCGCCGCCGGCCGCATCGATTGCGGCGCGCGCGGCCCGCACGCGCGCCAGCGCCAGCTCGAAGTCGTAGAGCGGGATCGCGGGGTCGGAGGTCGAGTCCTCGATCGAAAGTCCGGCAACGCCCGTTTCGACGCACAGCTTCACGCTCTCCGCCACTCCTTCGGGCTCGTCGGCATAGCCGCCTTCGAAATCCGCGTTCAGGGGAACGTCGGTTACCGCCGCGATTTCTCGGAAATGGGCGAGCATCATGGCCCGCGGCACGGCGCCGTCGGCAAGGCCTTGGGTGAAGGCAAACCCCGCGCTGGTCGTGGCGAGCGCCTTGAATCCTAGCCCTTGCAGATAGCGCGCCGAGCCCACGTCCCAGGGATTGGGGATGACGAAGCATCCTTGCGCGTGGAGCTTGCGAAACGTCGCGCGTTTTTCGGCCGGGCTGGGCATGAGCGAAGCTCTTTCTCGGAGTTGGGCTGACTGCTTTATGTCGCGGTTGCAGCTGCGGGATATTGCGGCGGCGCCTGCACAGTGGGCGCCGCAGCAGCGAGGATCTCCTGCGCCGTACCCTGTGCCGGCGGATAGATGCGCTTGCGATTGATCATTTCCTTTATGACTTTCGCCTCGTGTCCGGTCGAGAATACGCGGCGGTCCCATCCGACAGTGTAGAGCGCCCCCCAGCCGCCCAGATCGAGCACGGTCACGTACCAGTCGATGCGCAGGGGAAGCATGGGTTTGCCGAACAGGTCGGCGACCACATTGTGGCCGGCGAAACGGCCCATGGGCCGTGCGAACTGACACGACATGACCGTGGAGTGCACGCCATCAACGAGACTCGAAGCCACGTCGCCCGCAGCGAAGACGTTTGCCAGTCCGGCAACTCGCATGAAGGGATCCACAGCCAGGCGGCCCAGCGCGTCGTGCGGGGCAGGTAGGGCTGCCGCCAGCGGGTTTGCCCGCATGCCCCCGCACCACACCACCGTTTGCGCGGGAATGATCTCGCCGGAGGCAAGCGTGACGGCGCTGGCGTCAATGGCGCTCACCTTCGCGGCAAGGCGCGTCTCGATACCGAGCGCCGTGAGCGCATCGCAAATTACCGGCCGCGCATGATCACCGATCGTGGCTCCGACGACAGGATTGGGATCGACGAGGATTACGCGCCCTGCGCCATTCGCCAGCGCGTGGCGAAGCTTCTCCGGCATCTCCGTCGCAACTTCAATGCCGGTAAAACCCGCACCGACGACCACAACGGTCGAGCGGCCTTGCGATGCCGGGCGAGTGCCGAGGGACGCAATATGGGCGTTGAGCCTAACCCCGGCCGCGTAAGTATCAACGTCAAAGCCGTACGCCGCGAGACCGGGAACCGGGGGGCGCACCAGTTGGCTGCCCAGGGCCAGCACGAGCCTGTCGTAGGCCAAGGATTCCCGGCCGCGTGGTCCGGCGACGATGACCTGCTGCCCGGCAACGTCGATCGTCTCAACCTCGGCGGTGAGATGTTTGACGCCGATCGGATCGAGCACCTCAGGGAGCGGAATGGCGACGTTGCCGAGGTCCGGCTCGTAGTTGCGCACGCGGATGCCGTGATAGGGATGGCGGTCGACGACGAGGATCTCGACCTGTCCCCGTGGAATCCCGAGTTCGGCAAGCTTGCGCGCCGCGCCCACCGCGGCCCACAAGCCGGCGAAGCCGGAACCGAGCACAAGGATGCGCGCCATGCTCAACGATAGCACGGCGTGGCCTTACCCGCACTACTCGGCCTCGTGGTTCGGCGGAAGCCCGGAAAAAATTCGGACAAAGTTGAGAATCGCAGGTGCGATCGAACAAGTAGAATCGCAACGGGCATGCCGATAGGATGGATTGCGCGCCGCCTCCATGCCAGCCGGAAAGAGTTGGGCGAAGCGAGGCCATTGCGCTCGAGGGAGGGCTCGCCATGCCGTCGTTCGCCGACCACGCCGCCAGCCGGCGCAAATTCCTGAGCTTTCTAGCGGGCAGTCCGTTCTTCGCCGCGGGCGTGGCGTTCGCCGGCGAAGGGCTCATGCCGCGGAGCAAACTTCCAGATCCATTGATATGGGCGCCGATGGGCGCCGACGACCTCATCAAGTCTCCCAAGGAGGCGATCAACGTCTTCGACTTCGAGCCGGTGTGCCGCCAGAACGTTCCGCCGGCGCATTTCGGCTACATGGCCTCCGGCATCGACGACGAGGTCACGCTGCGCGCCAACCGCGAGGGCTTTTTGAAATTCCAGCTCCGCCCGCGCCGGCTCGTCGACGTCAGCAAAGTCGACATGTCGATCGAGATTCTGGGGGTGAAATACGACAGCCCGATCATCGTCGCGCCCATCGGCGGGCAACAGGCGTTCTACGCAGAGGGCGAGCTCGCCACCGCCAGAGCGGCAAAGGCCGGCAATCACCTGCAGATTCTCTCGACCGTGACCAATACCGACGTCGAAGACGTGATCGCTGCGCGCGGTGCGCCGATCTGGTATCAGCTTTACGCCACCAACAAGTGGGAAGTTGCCAAGGCATTCGTCACCCGCGCCGAGGAGGCCGGGTGCGTCGCGGTGGCGGTCACCGTCGACCGCTCCGGCGGCCGCAACCAGGAGACTCTGTTCCGCCTGCGCCCCACCGACACGCGCGACTGCAGCGGTTGCCACGACCGCTCGAGCCTGCAGGCGAGCCTTACTCGCCGAGCGATGTACCGAGGGGTCGACGTCTCGGGGCTGAGGAATACCCAATCCTCCGCGATGACCTGGGACTTCCTCAAGCGGCTGCGCGATACCACCAAGATGAAGATCGTCATCAAGGGTATCCTTGCCTGGGAGGACGCGGTGATCGCCGCCGACAACGGCATCGATGCCATCATCGTGTCCAATCACGGCGCCCGCAGCGAGGATTCCGGGCGCTCGACCATCGATGCGCTGCCGGAAATCGTCGAGGTGGTAAAGGGCCGCATCCCGATCATCGTCGACAGCGGCTTCCGTCGCGGCTCCGACGTGGTCAAGGCGCTGTGCATCGGCGCTCAGGCCGTGTGTGTTGGGCGGCCTTACATCTGGGGCCTCGGCGCCTTCGGCCAAAGCGGCGTCGAGCGCGTGCTCGAGCTTTTGCGGACGGAAACCTATGCGATGATGCAGCAGGTCGGCGCACCGTCGGTCAAGCACTTGGTCCCAGCCATGGTGCGCCGCGCGTAATGGGCGAACAGCCACTAGCGAGCGCGCATCCATCGTCACTCGCCTCGGGAACGTCATGCCATGTTGAAAACCATAGCTGCCTTCGACCGCATCGGGGAGGAGAATGCGTTTGCCGTGCTGGCGCGGGCCAATGCGCTCGCCGCGCAGGGTCGCGACATCATCAATCTCGGGATCGGCCAGCCCGATTTCCGCACCCCGGACTTCATCGTCGAGGCCGCGGTCAAGGCTCTGCGCGACGGCCACCATGGCTATACGCCGGCGGTCGGCATCACCCCCTTGCGCGAGGCGGTGGCGGCGGACCTCGAGCGGCGCTTCAAGGTGAGCGTATCGCCCGACGAGGTGATGATCCTGCCGGGCGGCAAGCCGACGATGTTCATGTCGATCCTGATGTTCGGCGAAGCGGGCGCCGACATCCTCTACCCCGATCCGGGTTTTCCGATCTACCGCTCCATGATCGAATATACCGGCGCGCGGCCGATCCCGGTGCCGATCCGCGAGGAGAACAATTTTGCGTTCTCCGCCGAGGAGACGCTCAAGCTGATCACGCCGCAAACGCGGCTCTTGATCCTGAACTCGCCGGCCAACCCGACCGGCGGCGTGACGGGAAAGCGCGAGGTCGACAAGCTGGTCGCAGGCCTCGAGAGATTTCCCGACGTCGCCGTCATGTCGGACGAGATCTACGACCATATGGTCTACGACGGCGAGACCCACGTATGCCTGCTCTCCTATCCGTCGATTCGCGACCGGCTGATCCTGCTCAACGGCTGGTCGAAGACCTACGCCATGACCGGCTGGCGGCTGGGCTACGCGATCTGGCCGGGAAAGCTCTACGATTATGCGCGCAAGCTCGCGGTGAACCTGCACTCCTGTGTGAACGCGGCGACGCAATACGCCGGGCTTGCGGCGCTCAAAGGGCCGCAGGACGACGTGACGAAGATGGTCGCTGAGTTCGACCGGCGGCGGAAGGTCGTGGTCGAAGGGTTGAACCGCTTGCCGGGCATCTCCTGCGCCACGCCCAAGGGCGCGTTCTACGCCTTTCCCAATATCAAGCGCACGGGGTGGAAGGCGAAGGCGCTCGCCACCGCCTTATTGGAAGACGCCGGCGTCGCCATCATCGGCGGCCCCGATTTCGGCGTTCTGGGCGAGGGCTACGTGCGGCTCTCCTACGCCAACTCGACGGAGAACATCCTGCGCGCGCTCGAGCGCATGGGTGAATTCTTGACCAGCCGCAAGGCGGCCTAATCCACGATCGGATCCATCATCATGCTCGATATCACCCCAAGCCGCGGCCTCTCCGAGGAACAGCGCCTGATGCGGCAGAGCTGCCGCGATTTCGTCGATGAGGTCATCACGCCCTTCATTCGCTCCAACTGGCAGCGGGAATGGGACATGAATCCTCAGACCCGCCTGCCGCCGGAGATCCTCGAACGCGCCGAGGAGATCGGCATCCGCACGCTCGGCGTGCCGGAGGAGTTCGGTGGCGTCGAGCTCGACCCCAAGAGCGAGGTGCGCACCTTCGCGCTGATCTCCGAGGAGATCGCACGCGGGGACTCCGGACTTGCCGACAAGCTGGTGCAGAACTGGAAGGTCTCGGTGCTGTTGCGCAACCTCGCGCCGCGCCATTTGCAGGAGAAATGGTTCGCCCGGCTGGTCGGAGAGCCCCAGTTTTTGTTGGCGCATTGCCTGACCGAGCCGCGCGGCGCCTCCGACCGCTGGCTGCCTTACAACGTGCCGGAGGCGGCGATGCAAACGCGGGCGGTGAAGAAAAACGGCGAATGGGTCATCAACGGCCGCAAGCAGTTCATCTCCAACGGCTACGACGCCAGCCTCTACGTCGTCTACGCCAACACCAATCCGAAGGCCGGCATGCTGCAGGGCACGTCCTCGTTCCTGGTGCCGCGGGATACCCCCGGGCTGACGGTGGCGCGCTGCAACGAGACCATGGGATGCCGGTTCATGAACAACGGCGAACTGGTGTTCGAGGACATGCGCGTGCCGGAAGATCATCTGCTGGCCGAGAACGATGCGCTCGGCAAGGCCGGCGTCTATTTCCGGCCGGGCAAGATCATTCAGGCGGCGAAGAATCTCGGTGTCGGCGTGCATGCCTTCGAGGCCGCCGCCGAATACGTGCAGAATTACGTGCAGGGTGGGCGCATTCTCATCAAGCATCAGGCGGTGGCGCTGCGCCTTGCCGAGATGGCGACGCGGATCGAGGCGGTGCCCATCGCCCACGACTGGCAGGACGGGTGCCTGTTCGCCTTCTGGCGCCGCCCCGAGGCCTACCTGGACCCGGTCGTGCGGGCGAACATCTCCTACTTCGCGGCGGTCGACCAGGCCGATCTGGCCGAGGGCGTCGCGCGCCTGCGCGCCGACCTCGACAGCGGCGCCTGGGCGCGCCGCAATGCCGACCTGCTGGCCGCCGAGGAGCTCGACGGCGGCTACCGGCTGCTCGTCGCCGAGTGCGCTGACGCGCAGAACGCCTGACGGGCTCCTGACCTGCGCCTGGCGCGGCGCGCGAGCCCGCCGCGCCTGCTGCAGGTCGGCAGCGGCGAGTCGCACCGTGCGCTGACCACCCTCCGTCAGTTCACTCCAGTCGCCAGGCTGCGCGTCTGCCACGAATAACCGCATCTCGGTCACGCTAGGAAAACAAGCCGACGGCGTCGACGATTCCGCTCAGGCCGAATCCAAGGCCTTCTCTTCGGCTTCCTTCTTCACGTCGTGCACCCGGGTCTTGTACAGGCTGGCAGCGGTGGTGATGACGAGCGTCACCACGATCACGCCGAGGCTCACCAGGGTCGGGATCTCCGGCACCGGCACGTGCTCCCCACCGTTGATGAACGGCAACTCGTTCTCGTGCAACGCGTGCAGGAGCAGC
>Ga0081540_1002310_pt1 | contig 15637 bp, 23 predicted proteins | sample TabmetS2T1R1_FD_71024 | JGI IMG/M metagenome (GOLD analysis project Ga0081540, IMG submission 71024) | Tabebuia heterophylla rhizosphere microbial communities from the University of Puerto Rico - S2T1R1 | ecosystem: Host-associated > Plants > Roots > Rhizosphere ... | reverse complement strand
TACCGAGGATGCGGAGCGCCACGGCGCTTCGCCCGGCCCGATGCAACGAGGTCATTCCATGAAACTCATCCATATGAGCGACATCCACCTCACCGCCCCCGGCAGCACCATCGGCGGCCGTGATCCCCGCTACAATTTCGAGCGGGCGCTCGGCCACATCTTGATGGACCACAGCGATGCCGAGTTGATGGTGATCACAGGCGATCTCTCCGATTGGGGCGACCGGGCGGACTATGAATGGCTGCGAAGCCGGCTGGACAGCTTTCCGCTTCCCGTCCGGCTCTGCATCGGCAACCACGACAATCGCGCGGCCTTTCTCGGCGTATTTCCCGAATATGCCGAGCCCGACGGTTTCGCGCAGGGCGTTCAGGATACCGCCGCTGGCCGCTGCCTGTTCCTCGACACGACCGAGCCCAAAACCCATGCCGGCCACTATTGCGCACAGCGACAGGATTGGCTCGAGCGGCGGCTGTCGGAGCACGACGGACCGTTTCTGCTGTTCATGCATCACAATCCGATGCCGACACATCTCGGCCCGATGGACCAGATCCGGTTGCTCGACGATGCGGCCTTCCGCCAGATCGTCGGCCGCAACCGCGACAAGATCCGGCACATCTTCTTCGGCCATTGCCATCTGCCGCTCGGCGGCTCGGTGGCCGGCGTTCCCGCGACCTCGCTGCGCGGCACCAACCATGCGAGCTTCCCGCTGTTTTCGGAGAAGCTGATGCTGAGCGCGTCCGATCTGCCGGAGGCTTACGGCGTCGCCTTCGTCGGGCCCGACTACGTCACCGTACACATGGTCGAGTTCGGCTATCAGGGTGCAATCCGGACCGAGGGCTCGCCGGATTATGCGATGTGGGACCGGGAGACCATGCAGCGATGAAATTCGTCATTCTCACCGATACCCATTTCGTGCCGCGCGGTCGCAAGCTTTACGGCCTCGACCCGGCAGAGCGTCTCACTGTGGCTGTCAAAAAGATCAACGCGACCCACAAGGACATTTCCTTTGTCATTGTCACGGGCGACCTCGCACATTGGGGCGAACAGGCTGCCTATGCCAGCCTCGCCGGAGTGCTGGCCGAACTGGATGCGCCGACGATCCTGATGATGGGAAATCACGACAAGCGCGATGCATTCCGGGCCGAGTTTGCCGGCGCCGATCGCGATGCCAATGGCTTTGTGCAAGGCGTGCACGTGTTCGACGCCGCGACGGTCGTCACCCTGGACACGCTAAATGAAGAGACGCCCGATCACGCCGGGCTGTTGTGCGAAGCGCGGCTTGAATTTCTCGCCGAAGCGCTGGGCTCGGCAGCAACCGACCGGCCGCTATTGCTGTTCCAGCACCATCCGCCGTTCGACAGCGGCCTGCGCTACATGGACACCATCAAGCTCGCCAATGGCGAGGCCGAGTGGGACGTCATTTCCCGCACGCGAAAGCCCGATCACATGTTCATGGGCCATCTGCACCGGCCGATTGCCGGCACCTGGCGCGGTATCCCGTTCCACATCCAGCGCGCGTTGACCCATCAGGTCGCGTTCGATTTCGAGACCGAGGGCCATATCCCGGGAACGCATGAGCAGCCGGACTATTCCTTCGTGAATCTGGTCCATGGAAACGTCGTCATCCACCAGTGCTCGTTTCTCTACGACGGCCCGGCGTTTTCGCTTCACGACCAAAGGGCACAGCAGTCCCAATCGCCGGGTGAGTTAGCCGAAACTGTCGGCTAGCGGCGCTTGGCGCCGGGGCTCCGGCAGCTCTAGAGGCAAAGGCTGAGAATCTTTAGCCGGCACGATTCGGCTGCGCGAGATTTCGGCTTGGCAGCCGTCGCCTGCTTCGAAGCCTTCGGCGAACTGTCCGGAGAACTCTTGGGCGAACTCTTCGGCGGCTTCGGGCGCTCATAATCGCCGGCAATCACCATGGCCCAATACATGCGGCCGGTCTTCGCGCTCTTCACGCTGGCAACCCCGACGCGCGTCGCGCCGGGCAGCAGGAGGTTTTTTCGGTGGCCTGACGAGTTGATCCACTGGTCGAGAGTTTTGGGAAAACTGTCGTAGCCGTACGCAATATTCTCTGCGGCCCGCCCGGCGCCCGCGGGATTGACGCGCGTGTTGAACCGGCCGAGGACATCGTGATCCAGCTGGTCCTTGGCGGCCATCGCCTGGGCCTGATCATGTGCAATCCGTGTGAGCGTCGCGTCCAGGGTGACGCGCTTTTCCCCGTGCTTGAGCCGGAAGTCAGAAATCATCTGCGCGGGATTGGCCACGGCCGTCTGGCCCAGGACTGTGGTGGCAAAGCAAAGTGCCAGCCCCAGCAGCAGAGCCTGCCGCGCCAGAATGACTATCTTCGTACCAGTCACAAGTTTCCCCTGCCCCTTCCCAATTAGGATCGCCGGGAGAGATTCAGCCCGAAAAAGACGCAGCAAGTCATTGATTTTATTGGTCGGGGCAGCTGGATTCGAACCAACGACCTGCAGTACCCAAAACTGCCGCGCTACCAGGCTGCGCTATACCCCGATCTGTGCTGGGAAATGCGTCGATACACCGTTAGCCCGGTGCCATCAAGGCGATGTCGGCCCGATTAACGCTTGTTAAACAGCGGGTGCGCGACCCGGTCGCCGGGCTGAATGCCGTACTTTTGCGCCGTGCCGGCGATCACTTCGAGCACGCCCTTGGCGAGCCCGCCGGAGGAGATGATCTTGGTGGAGAGCGGCTCGGTATTCTCGGCGATCCGCAGGATGCGGCCGTCGGCGCGGATGAAGATCATGTCGAGCGAGATGTAGGTGTTCTTCATCCACATCGAGATCTGCTGCTCCGGCGAGAAATCGAACAGCATGCCTTTACCGTCGGGCAGTTCCTTCCGGTACATCAGCCCTTGGGTCTTCTCCTCCTCGGTCGTCGCCATCTCCACCGAGAAAACCTGCACGCCCGACTTGGTGACGATCTCGAGCGGCTGAACGCTCGCGGCTCTCGCGGCAGGACTGGTGAAAAGGGTGACGAGCACGGCGAACGCCGCCACGAGCGACATCATCAGCCGACCCGAGATGCGAAGCCGCGCAACCGTCGAAACGAAATTCATCAAAGCACTCACGCCGATATCCAGGGATTTGCGGGGAACCCTAACCCGAGGATTGCGGCAAATGCCAGAGGCCGCCGCGCAGATGCGCGGCGGCTGGCTCAAATTTCCGTCAGCGCATGGCCGGATTTTAATGCGAGGACAGTGCCGACGGGCCGGTCTCCGGATGAATCTCGGCCGCCATCATGCCCTTGGAGCCGGGCCCGAAGCGCACCAGCACATACTGGCCCGGACGCAGCTCGGTCATGCCGAAGCGGCGCAGCGTTTCCATATGGACGAAAATGTCGGGCGTGCCCTCGCCGCAGGTCAGGAAGCCGAAACCACGCAACCGGTTGAACCACTTGACCTGCGCCCGCTCCAGACCGCTGGTCGGCGTGACGCTGACATGGGTCCGCGGCGGCAGCATTTGCGCCGGATGGATCGCGGTCGACTCGTCCATCGAGACGATCCGGAACGCCTGATAGCCCTTGGCGCGCTGCACACACTCAACTACCAGTCGTGCGCCTTCATAGGCGGTCTGATAGCCGTCGCGCCTGAGCACGGTCACGTGCAGCAGCACGTCGGGCCAGCCATTGTCGGGCACGATGAACCCGTAGCCCTTTGAGGCGTCGAACCATTTGATGACGCCTGATATTTCGACAAGGTTGGCTGCGGCATCGCCGAGCCCCGATAATGCGTCCACCGCCGGATCGCGCTGCGCTCCGGTTGTGTATTCACCCGGTCCAAGCCTGTTATGCCCTGTCCCGCCTGACGGCGGCCCCCCGAGCTTCTTGGACCCAAATTCGTCCGACCCCATGACCCCGGACCTCACACTTCAAAAATGCGGCCCGCCATCGCCCTGGCGGGACCGGAACACGCGCTCATCCATGACCACTCATGACAACGCAGCGCGAATCTCTCGAATCAAAAGATAACACTCCCGACTGCGGCGCATAGCTAAAAAAAACAAAATTAAGGAGGCTATGAACAGGCTTGCACAGCCACGAATCAGTTGGAGATCAATTGCCTACAAACGGTCCGAGCGTTTCCCCGATGTCGTGACGGATCACCAGATCGGCCGCGTCATCCTGCTCCGTCGGCTCGTTGTTGATGATCACGAGCTTCGCGCCGCAGTTCTTGGCCATCATCGGAAAGCCTGCAGCCGGCCATACCACCAGCGAAGATCCGATCGCCAGGAACAGGTCGCAATGCTGCGCCAGCTCGGTGGCGCGGCGCATGGCGTCTTCCGGCATCGCCTGTCCGAACGAGATCGTCGCCGTCTTCACCGGCTCCTCGCAGACAGTGCAGTCCGGGGCGCTGCCGGTTTCTTCGAAGCGCGCCCTTACCCAAGGAAGATCATAGGCATGTCCGCAGCCGATGCAGCGGGCATAGGTGGTGTTGCCATGCAGTTCGACCACGTCGTCGGCCTTGAAGCCCGACACCTGATGCAGATTGTCGATGTTCTGGGTGATGATCGCGGGCGTCTTGCCGGCCTTGTAGAGCGAGGCCAGCGCGCGATGCCCGCGGCCGGGCCTGGCCGCCGCAAACGTCTCTTCCATCGCAAAGCGCCGGCGCCATGCCTCGGCCCGCGCATCGGCGCTGGAGACGAACTCGTCGAACCCGATCGGGCGGTTACGGGTCCACAGGCCGCCGGGCGAGCGGAAATCGGGAATGCCGCATTCGGTGGAAATGCCGGCTCCGGTAAAGGGGACGATACACGCGGCTTCGGCAATCATGTTGCCGAGCTGCTCGACACCGCTGCGCAAATCCTTGGCGATCACCGTTGATGTTTCCGAATTGTTGGACCTGCGCGGACTATAGCACGGCCGTTCGGATTGCCAGGTCGACGCGTCCTCCGATCTTACTGCGCCGGCTTTATCCCCTCATCCTGCAGAGCCTGCGAAGCAAGCGTCTCGAAGGGTGGGGCCAGGAAGCAGCACCGAGGCCTCATGGTTCGCCCGGCGATGCGAAGCATCGTCCGGAGACGGCGCTTGCGCGCTTCCTCACCATGAGCGGTTAGCGACGCAGTCATACCAATCGGCTGCGCATGCGCGTCGATAAGGCTGCTGTATAAAGCAGCCTTATCGCGCTGACTCGTCAGGCCGGCGAATCAAGTCTTCTCAAGCTGCTTTGGCGACCTGCTCCTTCGGCTCTTTGGCGTCTTCGGCCTTCTTCGCCTTCGGTGCCGGTGCGCTTTCCGCTTTCTTCACTGGTGCCTTGCCGTATTGCGACAGCTTCTCCAGCTCCGCTTCGAGCTCTGCGCGGCGCGCGGCAACCTTCTCGAACAGCTTGTCGGTCGCGTGCTCGCGCAAGCCTGCAAGCTCTTCGATGCTCAGTGTATCCAGATCGATCTTTGCCAATGGAACCTCCCGTTTGTTCCTTTCGCTAACGGGAACCCGCATGAGCGACAAGAATGCAGCACAATTTATCCACCGCCTTCGCCCCGTAACGGCGTGCAATCACGATCCTGCAACCCCGCTTCCCCAATCACGCCTCATTCGCACGGGCCAATCGTGGCGGGGCACGAATCAGCAAGAAAATGGATGGCGATGACAGAGAAGGAAGAAAGACTCGCGCGCGACCGCGCCGAAATCGCAGCGCGCGTCGCGAGATTCAGGGAAACCCAGCAGAAGTTCGAACGCGAGCGCGAGAAATATTACGAGACCACCATGGCCAACGCGCTGAACGGAACCAGCCGCCCTTCGTTCTGGCGTTGAGGCGGCGCCGGCGAATCGGTGCTCGTCTCTTCGCGTTATCTCCAATGAAATATGGCGTGTGGAACCCCCGCGAAGAGAATCGGAGAATTCCGGAAAGGCGGGAACGAAGCAGGAGCCGCGAAGTTTTCTTTATAAGTGCAGCAACCTTGCGAGAGGTGAAAGCACGAAAGACCCCGTCTGTATCTTCGGATGCAGGCGGGGTTTTCATTTTCCGGGCGGAAGGAGCGCCGGCGCACGCGTTTCCGAGCCATGCGATCGGGCGGGTCTGATCATCGGATTACGCAGGAACTAACACGGCACTCGCGGAGTTAACCAACACGGAAAGGTGCGTCGTGTCATGCCCGCGTGGATGGAAATTTTGATCAATGTGATTGGCTATGCCGGCTTCATCGCCGTCGCGACGTATCACAAATCGCCGGGCGAAAAATTCCCGGACCGTTGAGCGTTGGCGCTAGTTCGCTTTTGTGCGGTTCACCCGCGATGCGCGACGAGCCTGTCGGCCTTTACCGGCGCATGACCGCTTTCAGCTTGCAACCGCAACGAAAGCTGAAGACGACGAAGGCGGGTTATCTGCCGTTTCCCGGAAGGAACCGCGCAGCAGCAATCGCGTGGGGATTCCAGACTCCTTTTGTTCTCCTGGAACGAACAGGGGGCGCGTTTTCCGTCACCGCTGCCCGCTTAAGATATCGTTACCCTCACCGCTCCGCTCCTCCTCTCGACAGTCCGATCGATCTGGCACGGATTTCTCTGTCCTTCACTTCGCCGTGTCCGGCCGGGTGCTGGCGTCGAACCTTTTTGGCGCACCCCATACTCATTTTAAAAAGGTGCTGCCATGACCCAAGCCGACCACTATCGAGACCAGTCCAACAGAGCCCGGCGGCTGGCCGAGGCCGTCAAGGATCCGGAAGCTTCGAAAAAGCTGATCGAGATGGCCGAGGAATTCCGCCTCTATGCCGAGCGGCTGGAACAGATGCACTGACTTTTTTGCTCCCGGCGCAAAATCTTAACCTCGCATTTACCGCGCGCCCATGAAGTGCTGCGCCATTAACCGAACCTCTTTACAAGACGTAAATGCACGCCTGACAGGGTTGGCCCAGGAGGGTCAATCCCATGGTCATTTATCCCATACCGGTTGAAGTGACTCAGGCCAGAATACAACTCGTCGTCGATCAGACCGCCAAGGCGCCGCCGAATACGATCAACCAGGATCTTCAGGCCGTCTATCATGCCAAGGCAGCCGCGGTAGAAGCGGCGCTTGCCGATGTGCAGGCGGACGAGCCGTCCCTGCTGGACGTCAAGGTCTGACCTGACTGGAATACCCATCTTGCGCGCGAGGGCCAGACTGCGTCCGGCCCTTCTCTCTCACGCACGCCACGCGAGCTGTTGCGCGTGCACGACGCCGAGCGTCAGCAGGCCGCCGATGCCCGCGAGCACGGCCAGTCCTGCGAACCAGATCCATTGCGGCCGCTCCTTGTAAGCCAGGAAGGCGGAGCAAATGGTGCAGACGATCGTCGGCATGTTCACGACCAACAAAACCCATGCCAGCATCTCGAGCCTCCCGGGGTGAGCTGATGCGCAAAGGCTAGCGCGCGCGGCGGACAAGACTGTGCCGCCTGTCACAGCCGCATCGGTCGCGACGACGCTATCGTTTGCCCATGATGCTGTTCCGCGCCATCGTGATCTGGACTGTACAGGTGCTGCTCTTCGGCATCGGAATCGGCGCGGCGGGGCTCGCGGCGCATCTGGCCGGCCCCCTCATTGCCGGCCTGTTCAACGTCGATGAACTGATACCGATGGCGCTCGTCTTCTTCGCCGTGGCAGCGGTTCTCGGATGGATCGGAAACAGGTTCTGGCCTGAAGACTGGCTGTACAACCCCCTGCTCTAGCCGTTGCGCTGGTTTTCCGCGTACGGCGGCGGTTCGTTATCGCGGTATCGATTCAGCGCGATAGATCTTCGTCCCCGAGGTTTCGACGATCCGGCCCTTGAGCGATTTTACGAACGCCTTCGATCCTTCGACCGCAAAATGGGCGCGCAGCGCCGCCTCGTCAGCCCATTGCTCGAAGAAGAACAGCCGCATCGGGTTCTGGCAGTCGACATGCACGTCATGCGAGATGCAGCCGGGCTCCTTGCGGGAGCGCTCGACATGCTCCAGGCACGAGCGGAGCACGTCGTCGAAACTGTCCTCGCGCGCCAGGATGCTGCCAGTTACGATGATCATGTCGAGCCCCGTTCGCGTCAGCCAACCGTCCGGCCTCGGCAGGCGCGGGTCATTGCGCGAGGCTGGCGATCCCTTCGTTAGTGCATCAGGCGCGGCACGACAACCGATGCCGCCAGCAATGCGCCGAGGCTGCCCAGCACGGACAATTTCATTCGAACCGTCCTGGCGTCGGTAATCGGGAGCACGAAAAAGAAAATCATCGCGAGTATGAGCAGGCCGTCGATCAAATACATGGGCGATCCCTCCGTCGGCATCACAATGGATGGGGGAGCCCATTTGCGTATGTGTGAGGGATCACGCTGCTGACGCGGAGTTCTGGCGCGCCAAAGCAACCCGTCCGAAACAGGGCCGCGACCGAACACGCTTAACCACATCTGCCGCCCTGGTCAGCGAGAACTACAATTTTACGCTTTTGGTTGTCATAATGGCAACTTGGGCGTGCCACACCATTTTCGTCAAGCTTGGGAGAGATGAATGCTTCGAAAGTTTCTGCGCGAGGAGAACGGCGCGACCGCAATCGAATACAGCCTCATCGCCGGGTTTATCGCACTAGCCATCATCGCCGCAGTCGGAATGACAGGTGAAAGGCTCGTTGCGCTGTTCGAGAGTCTGATCCCGGCGCTCACGCGCTGAGCTTCGGTTAAAGTCCGGCAAGGATCAGGATTGCCAGGCCAGCCAACATCCAAAGCGCAACCCCGGTAAGCCGTGAGGCAAGATCACTGGGGTCCTTTGCCAAACAACTGAAGTACCGACGATCCTGTAGCAAGGAAAAGAAGTTCGAGAATTCAGCTGAGGAGCCGGTCGAACATTCGATTTTCCAACGCGGCGCGCGTGTCTGGTTTGCTAAGATCTCTGCGCCTCAGCCAAAGCTGAAAAGCTGCAGCCGAGACAGCGCCCTCAACCCTTCCGGCTGCAATTGACCTTCTTGCGTATTGACGCGTTTCGAAGCGATCCACGAAAAAGGTAATGGTTTTTGTCGGAGACAAAGACTTTCATCACCTTCGATTTTGCCTTGTCGATCGCCTGATCCAGTTCGAACATGTTGTTGAGGTCGGCTCGACTGTCTACTCCCCACTCGAAGTAGAGTGATCCGACAGATCCAACACCGAGCCTTTTGGCATCGCACTTGAAAACAAACGGATAATCCTTGCCGTCGATCGTCAATGTGACGTTCGAAATCGGGTTCTTCATGCACGCCAGTTCGGCGTTATCCAGCTTCAGGAAGTAAGCGACGTTGTCGAGCCCGAACCTGTTTGGATCATTGTAACATTTGTAGCCAAAAAACGCCGCGCCGGGCTCTCCGGATGGCTTGTACAATTCGACCGATGCCGATTCCCCGGAGTCGTCGAACGGGACCCGCTGCCAATCAGGCAGCTTCTGCGCCATCGACGTGCCGGTCGACAGCACCAGCGCGAAAGCCGCGAGCGCTAGCAATTTTCTCATGAATCCCCCAAGCCGCGCGAAGCCTAGGGTTACCAGGGAGACTTTTCAATCGAATGGCCGGCCGGCGTGTCGGCAGCACCCGACGTTGCGTCCGACCTGCCCTTTCCCGGGTTTTCAGCCTGCCGAGATCGATCGCCGACTGCGGCTGCCCCGCCAACTTGCCGGCGCGAACGGCAGCTCCGGGCGTTGGGGAGAGAGCTTTGACGCCGGAGAATTGACCGGAGAAAGAATCTTCGACGCGCACGACGGTGCACTCAGGCCCTGCGTCGCGGCTGACGATGCCGCTGACGCCGACCGGGCGGCCACTGACGTTGCCTTCAAGCCGAATTGTCTTGGCATCCAAACCTCCCTCAATGAACACCCCTGCTGACGCCGGGTATTGTCCCCGATCCAAGCCTAAGCCAAATCCATGTCTCAATCATTGAGCTTTTGGCTTACCCACAAGTAACAACGGCAGCTTATGTTTTGCGTTGCGGATGGCCCCCCGGACACCATCAAAACCCCACATGAATGGGAACGCAAAGGGCCCAGGGTGGCACGCAACACCCTGCCCCTCGGCGCGTTTTGCTGCTAATTATCGCCCCGCCTGCCCAACCATAACCAAATCTCCAAACGTTCTCAGGAGGACAAGAAACATGCGCTATCTCCACACCATGCTGCGCGTTCGCAATCTCGATACCGCGATGAAGTTTTACCAGGACGCGCTGGGGCTGAAGGAAGTACGCCGGGTCGACAACGAAAAGGGCCGGTTCACGCTGGTGTTCCTGTGCGCGCCCGAGGACGAGGGCCTGTTCAAGGCGGCGCCGCAGAACCGCGGCGCGCCGCTGGTCGAGCTCACCTACAACTGGGACGAGGAGAAATACGGCGAGGACCGCCATTTCGGCCACCTCGCCTACGAGGTCGACGACATCTACGCCACTTGCGATCGCCTGATGAAGGCCGGCATCACCATCAACCGGCCGCCGCGCGACGGCAACATGGCCTTCGTCCGCTCGCCGGATCTGCATTCGATCGAGCTGCTGCAGAAGGGCGAGCCGAAGCCACCTGCGGAGCCGTGGACGTCGATGCCGAACACCGGCCACTGGTAGGCCGCACCGGTTCTTCGTGCGCGTCCGCCATCCGGGCTACTGGCTCGCGACACGCGCGGGCGCGCAGGACTCCGTCCGGCGCGCGTGATAGAGAATGGCGGCTCACGCGCCGCCATGCGGGCGACGTCAACGCCGAAGCGCGCGAGGCTGTCGAGCAGGATGGCTACTCGCTGTCTCGGATTGTCGCTCCCCGAAATTCCGAAACCATAAAACGTTCCTCGCGCAGGCCTCTTTTCTTCGCAGGAACAGGCTACGCCATGGTGCGTTTTCTCCTCGATATATTTTGAGGAGGAAATGATGGGACGAGGAATTCTGTTGTGGTTGCTGGGCGTGCCAATTCCAGTGATCATTCTGTTGTGGCTGTTTTTCGGTCACTGACCGGCTGATGCACGCGACGCGTTTTGCGAGAATCGGGCTCTGTCGCACTGCGGTGGAGCCTGCTTTTTGTCGGGCTTGAGCCCGTGCGAAGGCGCGCTTTTTCACTGATCTTCCGCTATGAACGGCCATCGAAAGATCAGCGGGAGCAACACGCGTGGCCGAAAACAACCAACAACAACTCACCATCTGGGGCCGGGCCAATTCGGTCAACGTTCAAAAAGTGCTGTGGTGCCTGGCCGAACTCGATCTCGGCTATGAGCGCATCGACGCCGGCATGCAGTTCGGCAAGAATAACGAGCCGCCCTATCTGGCGATGAACCCGAACGGCCGCATCCCCACGCTGGTCGATGGCGACTACGTGCTGTGGGAATCCAATTCCGTGATGCGCTATCTCTGCATGGCCTATGGCAAGGATACGCCGATCTACCCCTCGCAGCCGAAGGCCCGCGCCGGCGTCGATCGCTGGCTCGACTGGACGCTGTCGACGCTGCAGCCGGTCGACCGTCCGGTGTTCTGGGCGCTGGTGCGCACCCCGGTTGAAAAGCGCGACATGGTCGCGATCCAGAAGGATGTCGACGCCGAGGCCGTGGTGTGGCGGATCGCCGAGGCGCGAGTGGCGGCGCGGCGCTTCATCGAAGGCGATCAGTTCACCATCGCCGATATCGCGCTCGGCGCGTTTGCCCGGCGCTGGTTCGGCGTCGAAGGCGTCACCAAGCCCAGGCTGCCGAACCTCGAGCGCTGGTTTTCGGAAATCTCGGCCCGCCCCGGCTTCGTGCGGTTCGTCGCGCCGCCGATGACGTAAAGCGCCTCGAATCTCGTCAGCGCGAACCGCTGGAAACGCCGGCGCCGACACTCACCGCGCCGCCGATTTTCATGCAGGTGCTGGTGCCTTCGATCCTGACGAAGCCCGCGCCGTATTCCGCGCAGGCATTGGCTGAACCGGGTCGCTTCAGCGGAAGCGACCTGCCCGATGTCGCGGCCTTGTCTGGTTTCTGAAGACGGGGCTGCTCGGCAGAAGCTGCAACCGAAGCCAGCAGCACGGCGGCCACGACAAGGAGGGATTTTCGCATCCCGCCTTTTATCGCCGCCCGCCGATCAGCGCCAGATTAGCGGACGAACTTGACGCCGACCGATTTGCCGCGGCGCCAGACCACTTCGCAGCGGCGTCCGGTCCTGGCGTCGCGGGAAAACGCCAACCGCAACTTCGCCGGCAGCGAATTGGGATCGTCGATCGTGACTTTCGCCCCGGTCGTGGACAGATTCTGCACCACGCATTGCCGCGCGGCAAAACCGCCATCGAGCGTGATCCACCCGGGCTGACTTAATGATTTGCGCGTCTCGCGCTTTTTGCTCGATAGCAAGGCCATGTCGGATGTTCCCCCGACCCAGCCTTACGCCATGCGGCTTTAAAATCCGTTGCATCCCCGGGCGTCGCTGGAAATAGCCGGGACGGCCCGAAAAACGGGTTTTCGAGCGGCTTGCCCACCCGGCCAAACGCCACTATACGTTCGCCCGTCGCCGCCTCCATGAAACATGACGGCCGGCGGCCAACACGGCCCATCAGGCACACAACGCCTTGATATTCCTGTTGTTTTTGCTCCCTTCGTCTATCGGTTAGGACGCCACCCTTTCACGGTGGAGAGAGCGGTTCGATTCCGCTAGGGAGCGCCAACGCGCAAAAATCCAATAAATCTCCGAGCAACTACAGCAGCTTACAAACCTGCCCGATTTGCTGTTGCACAGGACGGCTGCGAGCGTTGGGCGCAAAGCAGTTGCCCGGGCCATAGGAACGTCAACAAGGCCGGCGCGTTGATTTGGAGGCGCTGAGCCACCGCTGTTCGGTGCCGACCCGACGACGCAGGACTGCGAGGCCATCATGGCCAAGGTCTCGGAGCGCTCCGCCGTTGCGAAGAGCAACACGGAGGAGACATGAGAAACATCGTCAACGAAGCCGGCGAGATCGTCGCCAAGGCAACCTGTGACGGCACGTTGGTCGGCGGACACCACCGTCTCGCGGTGGAGGCTAGCCTCGGTCAAAAGCTGTTCTGGCAAGACACCGGCAAACCTGTCAACCTTGAGGCCTTCTTCAGGCATCCGGCAAGTTCTCTCCGACATATAGCTTGATGCCCTCGCCGAGCCCGCTGCGACCGACGAAGATTTCCGCAATCGATCCGCCGTCAACATGGTGGGCGGGAGAGCGCGGCCGAGACAGTCGGCCGCTTCGCTCAAAAACCAACATCCGGACTGACCTACGACGCGTCCGCTCTGGGCCCAGGCTGTGTGAAAACCTTGTCGATGCTATGATTCTCTTGCTGAATCGGCGGGGGAAGTGATGCAGGGTTTCGTTCAAGGGGCGGACCGCCAGCAGACGACGCTGTTGCCGGAATGTCTCGATGATTGGGTCGACGAGGGCAATTCCATTCGTGCGGTCGATGTGTTCGTGGATGCGTTGGAACTGCGCGACCTCGGGTTCGATGGCGTTGATCCTGCAGCGACCGGCCGGCCGGCGTACCATCCTTCGCCGATGCTCAAGCTTTACATTTACGGCTATCTCAACCGGGTGCAATCGAGCCGGCGGCTGGAGCGCGAGGCTGGCCGCAATCTCGAGGTAATGTGGCTGACCGGACGGCTCGCGCCGGATCACAAAACCATCGCCGACTTCCGCAAGGACAATGGCGCAGCGATCAAAAAGGTTTGCGCGCAATTCGTCGAGTTGTGCCGCAAGATGGGCCTGCTGACGAAGGCCAGCGTTGCCATCGACGGCAGCAAGTTTAAGGCCGTGAACAGTCGCGACAACAACTTCACGCAAGGCAAGATCCAGCGCCGCCAGAAGCAGATCGAAGAGAGCGTGGCGCGCTACATGAGTCAACTTGACACCGCCGACCGCCAGACTGCCGCAGGAGAAGAGCCGTCGGAACCGGTGCTGCTGACCAAGGCGCGGCTTAGGGAAAAGCTGGCGAAGCTCGAAGAAGAAGTGAAACGGCTGGCCGCGATTGAAAAGGCATTGCTCGCCTCGCCCGACAAGCAGATATCGCTGACCGATCCCGATTGCCGCTCGATGGCAACGAGCGGGCGCGGCTCCGGCATGGTCGCCTACAACGTACAAAGTGCGGTCGACACCACGAACCATCTGATTGTCGCGCACGAGGTCACCAACGTCGGCACCGATAGATCGCAACTGGCGACGATGGCGCAGGCGGCGAAAGCCGCGCTGCGCAGCGATCATTTGGACGTCGTTGCGGATCGGGGCTACTTTAAAGGTGAGGAACTCCTGGCATGCGAACAGGCCGGGGTCGCGGTCACGCTACCCAAGCCGCAAACCTCGGGAGCCAAGTCGGCAGGCCGCTTTGGGAAGCCTGATTTTGTCTATTTGGCCAAGGACGATGTCTATCGCTGCCCGGCCGGCGAGAAGCTGGCGCACCACTTCACCGCTGATGAAGATGGCCAGAAAATGCGGATTTACTTGACGAAGGCGTGCCGCACATGCCCGTTCAAGGATCAGTGCACAACGTCCAACGAGCGCCGCATCAAACGCTGGGAACACGAACACGTCGTCGAGGCCGCGCAGATGCGGCTCGATCGGAACCCGCAAGCCATGCGCGTGCGCCGCGAAACCGTCGAGCATCCGTTCGCCACACTGAAGATGCGGATGGGCGCAACACACTTTCTAATGAAACGGTTGCCCAATGTGGCGACCGAAATGGCGCTGAACGTGCTCGCCTACAACCTCACGCGCGTAATGAACATCGTCGGCATCAAGCCGCTCCTGGCGGCAATCCAGGCGTGAAGAACTGGTGCTGTTATGCGCATCGTGTGACCGTTCAGGTCGCTCAGCGTGGCCCGAGCTTGCGCCCGGGTTGACTCCGGAATCGATAAAGCAAAAATCTCCTCAGACCGTCGTGTCGACGCGGATCGTTCCCGGTTGCGTGCAGTTTTTGGGGGAGGAAAAACGTTTTTACACAGTCTGGACCCCAACCGGACATTGAGCGAGTTGTCCGATGCCAACGAGGCATCAGGCCGAGCGAGCCATGCCCCTTAAGGACAGTATCGGAGTCTCGCTCCATGGGACACTGTTAGCCCGACGGAGGATCGGCCACGGACGGTAGAACCGATTGCCGTTATTCATCAGCGCGGGCCACACCGCAGATCTTCACAAAAGGGGCAACGTGATCGGCGCGCACATTGAAATCATTCTGATTGTCACCGGTGCTGCCACGGCGCTCGCGCTTGTGCAGTTCGTAGCCCCTTCGGCCGTGCTCCGCATGGTTTACGGTGCGGCGCCAGCAGACGTAGTTAGCATGGCCCTGGCCGGTCATTGGGGCTTACTCATTTTCTTGATCGGGATACTGCTCATCTACGCGGCATTTCACCCCGCGGTTCGCGATCCGGCCATGGTGGTCGCCGTAGTTGAAAAATTCGCGCTAGGCGCAGGTGTATTCGGCACATCCTTGCGCAAATATCCCGTTGCAGCCGCGATTGCCGCTGGGGATTCGGTTATTGCGCTCATCTATGTTCTGTATTTGGCGGGTTTTTAGGCGAGGTTGGATAGGTAGCTCTTGGCCCGAAAGCGAAGTCCGGTCTGGCTCTTCGATTGTCGGCTTATCGGGGCAAACCGGAAGCGGCCGAACGATCTTCCGAACGTCGCTTTTTGACCGGCACTTAGCCGACATCTGCAATTTGCGGAATGGCCGCCTTGCGCCAGAAGCGGTCATCACCGCACGGTCACCCTTTGACCGTGTG
>Ga0081540_1002309_pt1 | contig 15641 bp, 12 predicted proteins | sample TabmetS2T1R1_FD_71024 | JGI IMG/M metagenome (GOLD analysis project Ga0081540, IMG submission 71024) | Tabebuia heterophylla rhizosphere microbial communities from the University of Puerto Rico - S2T1R1 | ecosystem: Host-associated > Plants > Roots > Rhizosphere ... | reverse complement strand
GGGCGCCTTCCGCGGCGCGGGGACCTTGCGCGGCGGCGACGTGCGCGGCGGCGCGTCGGGCTCGCCGTGCAGCAGTTCGAGGGCCGGCCGGAACGGATCCCGGCCGGCCCCACCCTCACGCACCGTGCGCCCGCGCGGCGAGTACCGGCGCGCCTCGGAGATGCCCGAGCGCTCCGGGCGCTTCAGCGGGCTGTCGGCGGCCGCGCGCCGTCGCAGCGGCAGCACCGTCGGCTCGGTCGGCTCCCGGCGCGACACCCCGCGGCGCGGCGGCTCACCCCGACCGGCCGGCACGGCTCAGTGCCCCGCGGCCGGGGTGGACGCCGACGGCTGGGCGCCGGTCGACGGCTGGCCGGCTCCGGCCGGCGCCGACGGTGCGGCCGACGGCTGCTGCGCGGCCGCCTGGCCCACCGCGTCCGGTACCCCGAGGGCCGGCTGCGGCACGCCGAACACCGCGCCGTTGGGCAGCGTCATGAACGCCGGCGTCCCGACGCCGACAAGGCCCTGGGCGCGACCCTTGGCGGCCACGTTGGTCGGTGACTTGTCATCCGCAAGCTGCTGGTCCAGCTGCTGCTCGCGCTCGTCCAGCCCGTCCTGCTGGTGCTGCAGGTGCGCCAGCCGGAACGCGTTCTCGGTGATCTTCGTGTTCAGCACCAGGATGCCGAGCACGCCGGTCACCACCACGAACAGCACGAGCGCCACGAACGGCGCCCGCGGCGCGCTCACCGGCACCGGCGGCGCGACACGCAGCCGCTCACGCGCCGGCTGAACAGCCTTCGCCGGACGCTCGCGCGCCGGCTGTGCCGCCTTCGCAGGCCGCTGGCGCACCGGCTCGACCGGGCGACGCTTGCGTGGCGTCGCCGGTACCGGCTCGGGCGCCAGCGCGTTCGCGCCCCTTGTCGGGTACCGCCCGTTGCCGGCTCCCGCCGGTGCCTTGCGGCGCTGGGTGGTCGTCGCGGTCGACTCCCTCATCGCCCTTCCCCCTTTACTGCTCGTCCCCCCGGTTGGCCGGCGGCGGACCGCCGGTCGTATCCGACTGATCGCCGGGCGGCGCGCCACCGTCGCCCGGCCCCGGGCCCCGGCCCGACCGCACGCCCCCCCGGCGTGCGGTCGGCTGGTGCAGGGCCCGCACCTGTGTCCTCTTGTTCGCGTCTATCCGCTCGACCGCCCGCAGCCGCACCGACGCGGCGCGCGGGTTGGCCGCCACCTCTTCCTCGCCCGGCAGCTCGGCCCCCCGGGTCAGCAGCCGCAGCGTCGGCCCGGTACCGGGCAGCTCGACCGGCAGGTCCACAGGTCCGGTCGACCGTGCCCGGGCGGCGAGCGCCTGCTTGGTGATCCGGTCCTCCAGCGAGTGGTAGGACAGGACCACCAGCCGACCGCCGATCGCCAGCCGGTCCAGCGCCGCGGGCAGCGCCCGGCGCAGTGCGTCGAGCTCGCCGTTGACCTCGATGCGCAGTGCCTGGAACGTCCGCTTGGCCGGGTGGCCGCCGGTGCGCCGGGCCGGTGCCGGGATCGCGTCCCGGACCAGCTCGGCCAGCCGGGCGCTGGAGGTGATCCGGCGGCGCTCGCGCTCCCGCACGATCGCCGAGGCGATCCGGGACGCGAACCGCTCCTCGCCGTACACCCTCAGCACCCTGGCCAGGTCGGCCGCCTGGTAGGTGTTGACCACGTCCTCGGCGGTGGGCCCGGTGGTCGGGTCCATCCGCATGTCCAGGGGCGCGTCCTGCGCATACGCGAAGCCGCGCTCCGCCTCGTCGAGCTGCATCGACGAGACCCCGAGATCGAACAGTGCCCCGTCGACCTCGTTCAGCCCCAGCTCGTCCAGTACCTCCGGCAGCCGGTCGTAGACGGCGTGCACCAGGTGCGCCCGGGTGGCCTGCGCGGCCAGGCGCTCCCCGGCCAGCCGCAGCGCCGCCGGGTCCCGGTCCAGCCCGACCAGTACCAGGTGCCGGTGCGCCGCCAGTACCGCCTCGGCGTGCCCGCCCAGGCCCAGCGTCGCGTCGACGTACACGGCGTCGCGGCCCGATCGTCCCGGCGCGTCGAGGGCCGGGGCGAGCAGCTCGAGACACCGCTCGAGCAGCACAGGGACGTGTCCGTCCCGAGGGCGTGATCCGCCCATCGCCGACCCCCTTGCACCAGGCCGGGCGGGCGATTCGCGGTCGCCTGCGCACCCCTGGCCTCTGCCCTTGCCGTACCGTCAGATCCCCATCCGCTCTACCCACCTGGCGCCGGGGAAGGGGCGCCAGGAGCGCGAGCGGCTGGAGATCTCGCGGTACGGCGGCGGCGGTGCCGCCACTACAGCCCGCCGGGCAGTACCCCTTCCTCGATGTCCGCGAAGTCGTCTTCGCTGGCCGCGAGGTAGCTGTCCCAGGACTGCTTGTCCCAGATCTCGACCCGGCTCGACGCCCCGATCACCACGAGGTCGCGGTCCAGCCCGGCATATTCGCGCAGGTGCGCCGGGATGGTCACCCGGCCCTGCTTGTCGGGCACCTCGTCGTGCGCGCTGGCGAAGAACACCCGGCTGTACGCCCGGGCGGCCTTGTGGGTCACCGGCTGCTCACGCAGCTGATCCGCGATGCGCTGGAACTCCGGCGCCGGGAACACGTACAGACAGCGCTCCTGCCCCTTGGTGATCACGACACCTCCCGCCAGCTCGTCCCGGAACTTCGCAGGGAGGATCAGCCGCCCCTTCTCGTCCAGGCGCGGGGTGTGGGTGCCGAGAAACATCGGCCCAACCCCCTTCGCCCGACCCCCCGGGACCAGCAGAGCCTCCCAGCTCCGCCATTGCGCACCACTGTACTCCACTTCCCTCCACCGTCAACGACGAAACACGGCGGCGGACGCGGCCCACGGCCGAATACCCGCAGGTCAGCGCGGTGGAGGGTGGTGGAGGACGGGAACGCGACAGGTACCGGCGGCGGCGTGCGAACCGGTCGACAACGCCCAGCGGGCCCGGAACTAGGGCGTCGCCGGGCGCGGGTCGACCGGGCGCGAGGGTGGCCGGGGAGCGTTGTGGAGGGGGGCGGCGAGCAGGTCGACGGCGGCCCGCGCGGGGTCCGCGCCCCACCGGGTCGGGAACGCGTCGACCAGCCGCCATCCGGCCCGCGCCAGGGTGCGCTGCCGCTCCAGGTGCGCCGCCGGACCGTCCGGGTGCACGGCGCAGATCAGCCCCACGGCGTCCTCGCCGGTACCGAGGCAGACGTCCACGGTCCACGGACCCACCGGGTACCCGACCCGGACCGCGGTACCCGACCGGGCCAGCTCCCCGGACAGTGCCGCGACCCAGCCGCCGGACAGCGCGTCGATTCCCGGCGGTACCGGCGGCCGCTCGCTGTAGCGGAGGTAGTCGCCGATCAGCCCGTCGGCGTCGCCGGGGTTCAGGCCGGTGACCACCACCATCCGCCGCCGCGCCCGGGTGACCAGCACGTTGAACAGGCTCGGGTCGGCGGCGAACCGGCGGCGCCCGGCGGCGTCGTCCGGGGTCAGCCCCAGCGAGGCCACCACCGTCTCCGCCTCGCTGCCCTGGAACGCGTGCACGGTGCCCACCCGCAGGCCCAACCGCTCGATCTCGGCCACCGGGAACGCCGCCAGCAGCGCGGACTCCAGCGCGTCGGCCTGGCCGCGGAACGGCGTGACCACGCCGATCCCCTGCCCGCCGGCGGCCACCAGCTCGCGAACCGCGTCGACCACCCCGGACACCTCGGCCGGGCACACCCCGTCGACCAGCTTCGCGTCCGGTACCCACCGCACGTCGATCACGTCGGCCGCCTCGTTGCGCGGGTGCCGTGAGGTCAGCGCGATCCGGTCCCGGTAGAACCGGTGCGCGGAGAACTCGATCAGGTGCGGTGCGCACCGGTAGTGCTCGGCCAGCCAGGTCACCGGCGCGGTACCGGCGGCCAGGTCGAAGGCGCTGACGCGGCGCACGTCGACCCGCTCGTCCAGCCCGTGCCGGTGCAGCGTCTCGGCCACGTCGACATCGGCCACGAAGGAGACGAAGCGCAGCTGCCGCGGATCGCCGACGATCAGCGCCCGGCGCGCCCGGGCCAGCACCGGCGCGGCCCGGATCTGGTCGACGTGCGACGCCTCGTCGAGGATCACCAGGTCGAACAGGCCCGGTACCGGCGGCAGCAGGTCCTCGACGTCGGTGACCGTGCCCACCCACAGCGGCAGCGCGGAGACCAGCTCCCGGCCGGGCAGCTCGGCGAGCAGCTCACGGCGCCGGCCGCGTCCGGCACGCAGGGCAGCGGCCAGCCGCCCGACACTGCGCCGGGCAGGCGCGCTCCACCGCCGGCTGCTGCGGCTGCGCTCACGCATCGCACGGCCCACCGCCCCGGCCAGCGCCAGGTCGGCCGATGTCAGCGCCGTCCAGGAACCGGCGAGGTCCGTCCCGCCCGTAGTGGCCAGCCGGGCCATGGCCGAACTGGACCGGGCCGCCCGGACGGCGGCGTCGAGCTGGGCGTCGGGTACCGGCGGCGGAGCGCCGAGCAGCCCTCGCAGCCGGCGGCCCGCGCGCCTGGCCCACAGCCGGCGCCAGAACCCCGGACCGGCACTGCGCGACCGGTCCAGCAGCCGGCCCGCCCGAGCGAGGTCGGTACCGTCGGCGAACGCGCCCGGTGCGTCCGCCCGCAGCGCGGTCAGCAGCGGTGCCCACCGGTCCAACTCGGCAGCCGTCGCCTCCAGCTCCAGCGCCGCCCGGATGGCCGCCTCCAGCCGGGCCACCTCGGCCGCGGCCGACTCGACCGCCCGCTCGGCCTGCCGCAGGGTCCGGTCGTCCACGCCGGCCGGCGCCCCCTCGGCCAGCTCCGTGGCCACCGCCGCGCGGCGCTCCGCGTCACCGAACAGCACCGGTGTCGGCCCCGGGTACCGCGCCAGAAGCTCACCCAGCACCTCGGCCGCATGCCCCGACTGGGTAGCCACCAGCACGCTGCCTCCCCGGTCGACCACGTCGAGGGCGGCGGCCACGACCGCGTGGCTCTTACCGTTGCCGGGCGGCCCCGAGACGACCACGACCGGCTCGGTACGGGCGCGGCACACCACCTCGCGCTGTGCGCGGTTGAGCGGCAGCGGAGACACCACCGGGCCGTCCTCCACTGTGGACGGTTCAGGCAGCGGTTCAGGCAGCTGTGCCGGCTCGCCCGTTGGCGTGTCGGACCGGTACACGCCGGCCAGGGCGGTGCCGTCCAGCCCGGGTCGGGCAGCCCAGGCGAGCAGCGTGTCACGCAGTCCGGCCCGGGACCCGTCCCGGGCCATGAACAGGCCCGCCACCGCGACCCCGGTCAGCCGGTCCTCGGGCACCCGCCGCCGGGCCGGCGGTACCGCGACGATCGCGTCCAGGTCCAGGCCGGCGCTGGCGGCCGCCCGGGTCACCCACTCCGGACCGGCCCCGGGTGGCAGCGCGGTGACGTCGGTGACCGCCTCCAGCAGCGCGGCCAGCTCCGGGTCGTCGACCAGCGGGCCCAGCTCCACATCCCCGGCGGGCACCACCCGGTACCCGCGCAGTGCCGTGCGCAGCCGGACCGGCTGGGCGACCAGCGGCAGGCACAGCCGGCGTACCGCGCCGTCCAGCTCCGTGCTGCCGAGCACGAAGCCCCAGCCCAACCGGAGCGTCCGGGCCTCCTTGTGCAGCGCGTCGAGGGCGGCCAGCCGGTCGAGCGCGGCACCCCGGGCGACCCAGTCAGGCCCGGTCAGCCAGGCGACCGGCGGCCCGCCCTGGGTGACGTCGTAAACCCGCTGGTTACCGGCCGGCGCGAGGTCGGCGAGGGCGCTCAGCACGGTCCGGGGCTCCATCGGGGCCCGAGCGTAGCCGACCGGCACTCGCCCGCTGGAGAACGCTTGCGGAACGCCGCTCCGACAGGCTTCGCGGCTGGCCCGTCCGATACGCTTGCCCGCGTGACGCCGCGGAAGCCCCTCCGTGCCAAGCTCGCCTCGTCCGTTTCCAACGGCGCGGCGGCGCTGTCCCGTGCCACGGGCCGGGGGGACGGCGCGGTGATCGGTGGCCGGCTCGGCTTGATGATCGACCCCGACCTGCTGGCCCATTTGTCCGGTGGCCGCCGGATCGCGCTGATCTCCGGCACCAACGGCAAGACCACCACGACCCGGCTCACCACGGCGGCGGTCGGCGTGCTGGGCCCGGTGGCCACCAACTCCCTCGGCGCGAACATGCCGACCGGGCACACCTCCGCCCTGGCCAAGGCGGGTGACACGCCGTATGCCGTGCTGGAGGTCGACGAGCACTACCTGCCGCGGGTGATCACGGCGACCTCGGCCGAGGTGGTCGCGCTGCTCAACCTCAGCCGCGACCAGCTCGACCGGGCCAAAGAGGTCGCGATGATGGCCCAGCTGTGGCGCGACGCCCTGGCCGGCAAGCCGGTGCACCTGGTCGCCAACGCGGACGACCCTATGGTCACCTGGGCGGCGTCGGTGACCGACCAGGTCACCTGGGTCGCGGCCGGCCAGCGCTGGCACGACGACTCGTGGGTCTGCCCCAACTGCGGCGGCGCGATCGAACGGGTCGAGGTGAGCGTCGAGGAGCCCGCGGCCGCCACCGCGGTCGAGCCCGCGGTCGCCGGCGAACCCGGCGGGGAGGCCGAACCCGGCGCAGGGGCCGAAACCGGCGGTGAGCCGACCGCCGGCGAGCCCAGCGGCGCCGAGGTCGTGGCCGTCGAGCTGGCCAGCCAGCCGACCATCGGCTCCGGTGGCGGCGCGCCCGACGCCGACTGGCACTGCACCAACTGCGACCTGCGCCGGCCAACTCCACAGTGGACGATCGACGGTACCGCCGTCGTCGACCCGAAGGGCCGGCGGCACGAGATCACCCTCCAGCTCCCGGGTCGGGTCAACCGGGCCAACGCCGCCGTCGCGCTCGCGGTCGCCGCCTGGTTCGGGGTGGATCCGGCCGACGCGCTGCCGAGGCTCACCGAGGTCGCCTCGATCGCCGGCCGCTACGCGCAGGTCGTGCGCGACGGCAAAACGATCCGGCTGCTGCTGGCAAAGAACCCGGCCGGCTGGCTGGAAGCCTTCGACATGGCCGACGTCGCGCCCACCCTGCTGTCCATCAACGCCCGCGACCCCGACGGGCTGGACACCTCGTGGCTGTTCGACGTCGACTTCTCGCCGCTGGCCGGCCGCCCGGTGCTCATCACCGGCGACCGCGCCTTCGACCTGGCGGTGCGCCTGGACGTCAACGAGATCCCGTTCCGGCACGTCCGCACGTTCAACGAGGCGCTGGCCGCCACGCCGCCCGGGCGGCTGGAGGTCATCGCCAACTACACCGCCTTCCAGGACATCCGAGCGGAGCTCGACCGTGTCAACTGAGTCCGCGCTGCGCATCGTCTGGGTCTACCCCGACCTGCTGTCCACCTACGGCGACCGGGGCAACCTGCTGATCCTGTCCCGCCGCGCCGACCTGCGCGGGCTGCCGGTGGAGTGCTGCGAGGTGCGGTCGGACCAGCCGGTACCGGTCGACGCCGACATCTACCTGCTGGGCGGCGGCGAGGACGGACCGCAGGCGCTGGCCGCCGAGCGGCTGATCGCCGACGGCGGGCTCGGGCGCGCGGTCGACCGTCGGGCCGTGGTACTGGCCGTCTGCGCCGGGTACCAGCTGCTCGGCGAGTCGTTCTTCGCCAAGGGCCAGCGGTGTGCCGGGCTCGGGATGCTGGACATCCGCTCGGACCGGGGGCCCAGCCGCGCGGTCGGCGAGCTGGCCGGCGAGGTCGACCCGGAGCTGGGCCTGCCGACCCTGACCGGCTTCGAGAACCACGGTGGGCGCACCCACCTGGGTCCCGGGGTACGGTCGCTGGCCAAGGTGACCGCCGGTGTCGGCAACGACGGCGCCACCGAGGGCGCGTGGAGCGGCAGCGTGCTCGGCACGTATTCGCACGGGCCGGCGCTGTCCCGCAACCCGGCGCTGGCGGATCTGCTGCTGCGCTGGGCGACCGGGATCGAGACCCTCGATCCGCTCGACGACACCTGGTCCGGCAAGCTGCGCGGCGAGCGGCTGGGCGCGGTCCGCGCGGGGTGAGCGCCTCCGGGCGCGCGACCCCCTGGTGGCGGCCGGTACCGCTGGTCGTGGCCGTGGCGGGGCTGGCCGTCGTCGGGTACTCGCTGTCACCGAGCCGGGTCGCCGAGGCGGCCGCCGCGCTCGGGCCGGTACCCGCGGTCGGCGCGGCCACCCTGCTGCTCCTGGCGCTGGTGCCGCGCACTGCCGTGTCGCTGGCCTGTGGCGCGCTGTTCGGGCTCGCGGCCGGAGCGGCCTACGCGCTGGCCGCCGCGATCATCGCGGCCACGGTCGGCTTCGCGGCCGGGCGCTGGCTGGTGCGCGGCGTCGTCGCCGAGCGGCTCCGTGGGCGGGCATCCCGGCTGGACTCCTGGCTGTCCCGTCGCGGGCTGCTCGGGGTGATCGTGGTCCGGCTGGTACCCATCGCTCCGTTCGGTCTGGTCAGCTACTGCTACGGGGCGACCGGCGTGCGTACCCGCCACTACCTGCTCGGTACCCTCGCCGGCGCCACGCCCTCGGCGGTGACCTGGGCGGGCATCGGCGCGGCGGCCATCGACCCGGCCGGCATCGGTCCCCTCACCCTGCTGCCGGCCGCGCTCGGCCTGGTGGTCACGGCCGGGGCCGCGCTGTGGTGGCGTGCCTCCCTGCGCCGCGAGCGGGAGTCGTCAGCTCTTGCGGCCGAGGAAGGCGGCGAGCCGCTCGATCGGCCCGGCGTCCGGCGGCGGCGGTAGCGCCAGCCCGAACGGCGCGCCCTCGCCCCTCGGCAGCACCGGCGCGGTCTCGAACTCGGCGAGGCTCACGTCGGCCAGGTGTGGGTCGAGGGTGTCGGCCTGTGCGGTCGCGGCGGCCAGGTCCCAGCCGTGCACGACCAGCTCGTTGAAGCGCATCATCACCAGCCTCACCCCCGGCGCCGGCCCGAACGGCGTCGGGAAGGTGCCGCTGAGCACGTCGCCCGCGGCGAACGCCTTCGACACCCGGTGCACCGAGTCACGGAACGCGACAACGTGGTCGTCGCCGAGGTGGTCGGCGGCGCGATCTGGTCTCTCGCCGCCCCCGACCATGCTCGCGAACAGCAGGTTGCCGGTCACCAGATGGTTGATGAGGGCGCGCACGTCCCACTGCTCGCAGGGCGTCGGGTCGGCAAGCCGGTCGGCGGTCACCCCGTTGACCAGCCGGCTGGCCTGAACCGCGGCGGCCGCGAACAGCGCGATCGGATCGTCAGTCATACCCGGGATCCTGTACCCCGGGTATGACACTCACGCGACGACGCTGACCATCCGGCCCGGTACCACGATGACCTTCTTCGGCTCGCGGCCGGACAGCGCGTCGGCGACGGCGGCCAGCGCGGCCTCGCGCACCGCGTCCTCGCTCGCGGAGGCAGCCACCTCGATCCGGCCCCGGACCTTGCCGTTGACCTGCACCGGGTAGGTCACCGACTCGGCCCTCAGCAGCTTCGGGTCGGCGATGGGGAAGTCGACGTAGGTGATCGTGCCGTCGTGCCCCAGCCGCTGCCACAGCTCCTCGGCGACGTGCGGCGCGAACGGCGCCACCATCTGTACCAGCGGCTGCGCCACCTCCCGCGGGGTACCCTCGGCGCCCACCACGGTCACCCGGTTGGTCAGCTCGATCAGCTTGGCGATGGCCGTGTTCAGCCGCAGCCCGTCCATGTCCGAGCGGACCCCGTCGATGACCTTGTGCAGCAGCCGGCGGGTCTCGTCGTCGGCCGGAGTGTCGACCACCCGCGACTGGCCGGTCTGCTCGTCCACCACCGCCCGCCACACCCGCTGCAGGAACCGCTGCGCGCCGACCACGGCCCGGGTGTCCCACGGCCGGGAGACCTCCAGCGGCCCCATCGACATCTCGTAGACGCGGAAGGTGTCCGCGCCATACCGCGCGCACATCTCGTCCGGGGTCACCACGTTGCGCAGCGACTTGCCCATCTTGCCGTACTCGCGGCGGACCGGCCGCCCCTCGAAGTAGTAGTGGCCGTCCCGGTCCTCGACCTGCTCCGCCTCGACGTAGCGGCCGCGCTCGTCGGTGTACGCGTAGGCCTGGATGTAGCCCTGGTTGAACAGCTTGCGGAACGGCTCGAACGAGGAGACGTGGCCCAGGTCGTACAGCACCTTGTGCCAGAAGCGGGAGTACAGCAGGTGCAGCACGGCGTGCTCCGCGCCGCCGACGTACAGGTCGACGCCGCCGCAGTCGGCCTCGTCGCGCGGCCCCATCCAGTACCGCTCGTTCTCGGGGTCCACAAAGGACTGTTCGTTGGTCGGGTCCAGGTACCGCAGCTCGTACCAGCAGGAGCCGGCCCACTGCGGCATGACGTTGGTCTCCCGGGTGTACCGCCTGGGCCCGTCGCCCAGGTCCAGCTCGACCTCGACCCAGTCCCGCGCCCGGGACAGCGGGGTCTCCGGCTCGGAGTCCGCGTCGTCCGGGTCGAAGGTCTTGGGCGAGAAGTCGTCCACCTCGGGCAGCTCGACCGGCAGCAGCTCGTCGGGCAGCGCGATCGGCAGCCCGGTCTCGTCGTAGACGACGGGAAACGGCTCGCCCCAGTACCGCTGCCGGCTGAACAGCCAGTCGCGCAGCCGGTAGGTGGTGGCCCCGGCACCGTGGCCGCTCGCCTCCAGCCACTCGATGATGCTCCGCTTGGCGTCCACAATCGACAGTCCATTCAGGAACCCGGACTCGATGGCCGGGCCCTCACCGGTGTACGCCTTGCCGTCGAAGTCCGCGGGCGGCTGCACGGTACGGATGATCGGCAGGTCGAAGACCTCGGCGAACTCCCAGTCCCGCTCGTCCTGCCCCGGTACCGCCATGATGGCGCCGGTACCGTAGCCGGCCAGCACGTAGTCGGCGATGAACACCGGAACCTGGGCGCCGTTGACCGGGTTGGTCGCGAAGGCACCGGTGAACACGCCGGTCTTCTCCTTGGCGTCCGCGGTCCGCTCCGCCTCGGTCTTCTCCGCGGCGAACCGGCGGTAGGCGGAGACCGCCTCCCCCGGCGTGTCGTGGCCGCCCGTCCACGCCGCCCTGGTGCCCGCCGGCCACACGTTGGGTACCAGCGCGTCGACCAGCTCGTGCTCGGGCGCCAGCACCATGTAGGTCGCGCCGAAGACCGTGTCGGGTCGTGTCGTGAACACCCGGACCGGGCCGGCCGCGGTCGGGAACTCGATGTGCGCGCCGGTGGACCGCCCGATCCAGTTGCGCTGCATCAGCTTGATCGGCTCGGGCCAGTCCAGGGTGTCCAGGTCGTCCACCAGGCGGTCGCCGTACGCGGTGATCCGCATCATCCACTGCTTCAGGTTGCGCTTGAACACCGGGAAGTTGCCGCGGTCGGACCGGCCGTCCGCGGTCACCTCCTCGTTGGCCAGCACGGTGCCCAGGCCCGGGCACCAGTTGACCGGCGCGTTCGACAGGTACGCCAGGCGGTGGTCGTCGACGATCAGGCGCCGCTCGACGTCGGTCAGCGACCCCCAGGGCCGACCGTCCGGAGTGGACCGCTCCCCCGACTCGAACTTGGCGACCAGCTCGTCGATCGGCCGCGCCTTGCCGCGCCCGCCGTCGGCCTCCCGGTCGAACCAGGAGTTGAAGATCTGCAGGAAGATCCACTGGGTCCAGCGGTAGAAGGCGATGTCCGTGGTGGCGACGCTGCGACGGTCGTCGTAGGCCAGGCCCAGCCGGCGCAGCTGGCCGCGGTACCGCTCGACGTTGTCCTCGGTCGTCTTGCGGGGATGGGTCCCGGTCTGCACCGCGTACTGCTCGGCGGGCAGCCCGAACGCGTCGAAGCCCATCGGGTGCAGGACGTTGTGCCCGGTCATCCGGTGGTACCGGGTGAAGCAATCGGTGCCGATGTAGCCCAACGGGTGTCCGACGTGCAGCCCGGCCCCGGACGGGTACGGGAACATGTCGATCACGTACAGCTTCGGCGCCCCGGCGCGCGGGTGCGACGGATCCGCCAGCGGGCCGACCGGGTTGGGCGCGTGGAAGGTGCCGTGCTCCTCCCAGTAGTCCTGCCAGCGGGCCTCGATCCGGCCGGCCAGCTCGGCCGTGTACCGGAACGGCGGGGTTTCCGCCGCCGGCGCCTCGGCCGATGTCGTCGTCGCTGGGTCGCTCATCGTCGTCACCTGTTCTCGAGTTGGGCCTGGGTCTCGGGCACGAAAAAACCCCTCGCGCAGGAGGGGTCGCCGTGCCGTCGCTATCGCGTCAGCACGGCCGCCTAAGAAGCCGGAAGGCCCGGAACATGAGCGCAGTGTACCCCCTGGCGGTCTATGTCCGCCCGCCTGTTGACGCCGGAGCCGGCGTCGGCCAGGCTCGGGCCCCGTGAATACAGCCCTGTGGGCGCTGCAGGCGGTGCTGGCCGCGGTCTTCCTCGCGACCGGCCTTAACAAGGCAATCCGGCCGAAGGCCCGAATGGTCGCGATGAGCCATTGGTGGCAGGCGTGGCCGCCGGGTGCGATCAAGGCGCTCGGCGCGGCTGAACTGGTCGGCGTGGCGGGCCTGGTGCTCCCGTGGGCGACCGGGATCGCGCGGGTGCTCACCCCGCTGGCCGCGACAGGCCTGGCCGTGGTGCTGGTCGGCGCCGCGGCCACCCACCTGCGGTACCGCGAGTACCGGGTCGTGCCGGCCGTCGTCCTGCTGCTCGCGGCCGCGATCGTCGTAGCGGTCGGAAGGTTGCATTGAAAGGCCACATGCAACGATCTTGTGACTGCGGATAACCCGAACGGTGGTTACCTTGCTGTACTATTCGGGCCACTCGGCGTACCCCACAAAAGTGGCTAGCCTGAGAAGATGCAGGTGGTCCTAGCGGGGGAGGCAGGGGACTGGTCTCCCGCGACCTACCGGCATGCCCGTGAGTCGCCACCGGCAGCCGCGTAGACACGAAGAGGAGCCCAGTTGACCATTCAACGCACCGCCGACGAACTCGGCGGCCCGCTCTCGGCCCCGGATTTCGCGGCGGCCGCCGAATCGATCGTACGCAACATCGACCAGGTCATCGAGGGCAAGACGGCGACTGTCCGGCTCGCGCTCGCGGTGTTGCTCGCCGAGGGCCACCTGCTCATCGAGGACGTACCCGGCGTCGGTAAGACCAAACTGGCCAAGGCGCTGGCCCGGTCCATCGACTGCACGGTGCGGCGCATCCAGTTCACCCCGGACCTGCTGCCCAGCGACGTCACCGGGGTCAGCGTCTACAACCAGGAGACGCGCGACTTCGAGTTCAAGCCCGGCGCGGTGTTCGCCAACATCGTCGTCGGCGACGAAATCAACCGGGCGTCGCCGAAGACCCAGTCGGCACTGCTGGAGTGCATGGAGGAGCGGCAGGTCACCGTCGACGGCGTGACCTACCACCTGCAGCGGCCGTTCATGGTCGTCGCCACCCAGAACCCGATCGAGATGGAAGGCACCTACCCGCTGCCCGAGGCGCAGCGCGACCGGTTCACCGCGCGCATCGCCATGGGATACCCGGACGCCGGGGCGGAGCTGGCCATGCTCGACGTGCACGGCGCCGAGGACCCGCTGGTCCAGCTCAAGCCGGTCACCGACGCGGAGACGGTACGCGCACTGATCGCGACGGTACGCAACGTGCACGTGGCCGACGCGGTCAAGCAGTACGCGGTGAACCTGGTCAACGCCACCCGCGAGGCGCCGGAGCTGCGGCTGGGCGCGTCCCCCCGGTCCACCCTGCAACTGCTGCGCACCGCCCGGGCGGTCGCCGCCCTGGAGGGTCGCGACTACGTGCTCCCCGACGACCTGCAGGCGCTGGCGGTCCCGGTGCTGGCCCACCGGCTCATCCCCACCGCCGAGGCGCAGCTGTCCCGGCGCACCACGGACGCGGTCGTCGCCGACCTCGTGCACCGGCTGCCGCTGCCCACCGACCGGCAGCGCTCCCCCTACGACACCCGCCCGACCCCGCCGCGCGACCCGAACAACCCGTACGGCCGGGGGCGTTGACATGCGCGAGGGACTGCGCGGCCTGACCACCCGGGGCAAGTCCTTCCTCGCCTCGGCCGCCGCGATGGCCGTGCTGGCCCTCGTGTTCGGCGAGAAGGACCTGCTGCGCGTCGCGGTCCTGATCGCCGCGCTGCCGCTGCTGGCCGCGTGGTATGTCGGGCGGACGCGGTACAAGCTGGCCTGCACCCGGGCGCTGCAGCCGCACCGCACGCCGGTCGGCGCCAGCGCCCGGGTCGTGCTGCGCCTGCAGAACCTGTCCGGCCTGCCGACCGGCACCCTGCTGCTGGAGGACCGCCTGCCCTACGCGCTGGGCAGCCGGCCCCGGCTGGTCCTCGAGCGGCTGGCCCGGCACCAGGCCAGCTCGGTGGCCTACACGGTGCGGGCCGACGTGCGCGGCCGGTACGAGGTGGGTCCGCTGGTTGTCCGGCTGACCGACCCGTTCGGGCTGTGCGAGCTGACCCGCTCCTTCCCCTCGGTCGACCACCTGACCGTCATCCCCCAGGTCAGCCCGCTGCCCACGGTCCGCCTGGCCGGCGAATACGCGGGTACCGGCGAGTCCCGGGCCCGGTCGGTCGCGGTACACGGCGAGGACGACGCGGCCACCCGCGAGTACCGCAACGGCGACGACCTGCGCCGGGTGCACTGGCGCTCGACGGCCCGGGTCGGCGAGCTGATGGTGCGCCGCGAGGAGCAGCCCTGGGAGAGCCGGGCCACGCTCGTGCTCGACAGCCGGGTGCTGGCGCACCGGGGCGAGGGTCCGACCGCGAGCTTCGAGTGGGCGGTCTCCGCCGTGGCCAGCGTCGCAATGCACCTGCGTCACAGCGGGTACAAGCTGCGTCTGGTCACCGACGCGGGCGCGGACATCGACGCGACCGAGGCGGACGGTGACGGCGCGATCCTCGACCACCTCGCCGAGGTCAAGCTGTCCCAGCGCGGCGACATCGCGCACCTTGTGGACAAGGTCCGGCACCGCAGCGACGGCGGGATGATCGTCGCCGTCCTCGGGCTGCTGTCGCCGGCCGAGGCCGAGCTGCTGGGCGCGCTGCGCACCAACAACGCCACCTGCGTCGGGTTCCTCATCGACTCGACCACCTGGCTCAACCTGCCGACGGTGGCGCGCGAGGAGGCCGACCTCGCGCACGGGACGGCCGCGCTGTCCCTGCTGCGCACCGGCTGGCGGGTGGTCGGCGTCGGGCACGGCGACAAGCTGCCCGCGCTGTGGCCGCAGGCGGCCAGGGGCTCGCAGGGCTTCGCCTGGCGGGCGACGATGGCCGAGACCGTCACCACGACCACCGCGGGGGGTACGCGATGAACCAGCGCCGGCACGTGACCCTGGTCGCCGCGGCCTCGACGCTGCTGGCCACCGCCCCGCTGTCCACGGTGTACATGGCCTGGACGTGGAGCGTCGACTGCCTGTTCGCGGTCGCCGCCATCTGCGCCGCCGCCCTGGCCACCCGGGCGGTCCGGGCACCGCTCTGGGGCCAGCTGCTGGCCATGTTCGGCGCGCTGGCCATCATGGTGACCTGGCTGTTCGGCAAGGGCGCGCTGGTGGGCACGATCCCCACCGGTACCACCGTGACGCACTTCGGCGACCTTCTGGTCAGCGCGGGACACGACATCAGCGACTACGGCGTGCCGGTACCCGACCGGGACGGCCTGCTGTTCCTGACCACCCTGTCGGTCGGGCTCGTCGCGATCC
>Ga0081540_1002308_pt1 | contig 15641 bp, 12 predicted proteins | sample TabmetS2T1R1_FD_71024 | JGI IMG/M metagenome (GOLD analysis project Ga0081540, IMG submission 71024) | Tabebuia heterophylla rhizosphere microbial communities from the University of Puerto Rico - S2T1R1 | ecosystem: Host-associated > Plants > Roots > Rhizosphere ... | reverse complement strand
CGGCGCCCGGACCGACGGGCACCGGCCAGAATGTGGTGGTCCAGCGCCCTGCCCCGGCGGCATCCCCGGTCAAGGCGGCGCCGCCCACCGACGGCGACGAGGCCTGGCAGAAGCTGGTCGACGAGCTCGACAAGCCCTGACCGGCGGGGACTCGACCCGACTCGCAACCTCGCGGGAATCCGAGGGGTGCGAGGTCTCAGAGACCTCGTTTTCCGGACAAGCCCTGACCGATCAGACGTCTCAGAGACCTCGCTTCTCGCGAGCCGTTGTTTCTCGAGAAGACCTCGGGTCCGGAGGCGACCTCGGTCGGCCGCTGCCGGCGAAATTCTCCGGCGAAAACGTGAGACGCGGTTCCAGAAGACGCCGGTGACCGGTGACAGTGACGCGTCCGAGTGTGTCAGAGGTACCCCGGAGGTCACCGGCGGCCCCCTCGGGAGTCGACCCGCGGTCGGGCTGCGCCGGTGACCGGTGAAGCTCTAGAGAGCGGCTCGCGCCTCGCGGAGCACGTCGCGGAAGCTCAGGTTCGACAGCACCTGCCACACTCCGCTCGACTCGCCAGGGGAGCCCATCTCCTCGCGAACACGCAGGCTGACTCGGGCCAGCGCCCGCACGAGCACCCACCCCATCAGCAGCAGGAGCCCTCCGGGCAGCAGCAGCGCCACGACTCCCAGCCAGGTTTTCAGCCCGCGCCAGCTCACGTTCGCACCTCTCGGAGCCGTCGGCCCGGCTCCGTCCACACCCCGCTTTGCACGTGCCGGACCAGCGTTCGTGCCCGGCTGCCGCACCTCTGATATCCACGAGATGCGCATCGGCCATGCGGCCGGCAAGAAACAGGGACGGCAACTCACCGTGGAAAATTCGGTCACACCTTCGCCCTCTTCTTCAGGGGTGTCCGGAAGCTTCACCTCCGTGACAGATGCGCTCGGCCGCCTCGAGGCGACGGGGTACCTGGCGTCGACCGAGATCGCCACCGCGGCGTTCCTCGCCGATCGCCTGCAGAAGCCCGTGCTGGTCGAGGGTCCGGCCGGTGTCGGAAAGACGGACTTCGCCCGCGCCCTGGCGCAGGCCCTGGGACGACCGCTGTACCGCCTCCAGTGCTACGAGGGTCTCGACGAGGCCAAGGCGCTGTACGAGTGGGAGTACGCGAAGCAGCTGCTCTACACGCAGATCCTGAAGGACAAGCTCGGAGAGTCGCTCGCCGGCGCAGGCACGCTCAGCGAGGCGGCCGACCGCATCGCTGCCTCCGACGCGGTGTTCTTCTCAGAGCGCTTCCTGGTCCCGCGCCCCGTGCTCCGGGCGCTGCTCTCGGAGCAGCCGGCGCTCCTGCTGGTGGACGAGGTGGACAAGGCCGACCCGGAGTTCGAGGCCTTCTTGCTCGAGGTGCTCGCCGATTCGGCGGTGACCATTCCGGAGCTCGGAACGCTGCGGGCGAAGTTCCCCCCGCGCGCGGTTCTCACCTCCAACGCGGCCCGCGAGCTTTCGGACGCGCTGAAGCGCCGGTGTCTCCACCTCCACATCGACTTTCCCGATCGGGAGCGTGAGCTGCGCATCGTCCGGACCCGGGCCCCCGAGGTCCCCGCCGCGCTCGCCGCCCAGGTCGTCTCGGCCGTGGAGCGCATCCGGGGCATCGAGCTGAAGAAGCCACCCTCCATCAGCGAGACGCTGGACTGGGCGCGGAGCCTGGTGCTGCTCAACGCCGAGGCTCTCTCGCCCGAGCTGGTCGCCATGACGCTCAACGTGGTCCTCAAGCACGCGGCCGACGTGGAGAAGGTGCGAACCCAGCTGGGGCAGATCGCCGCGCCGTGACCACCGCGGGGCCGGGCACGCTCGGGCTGCCCGAGCGCACCGGGCGAGAGCTCGAGGCGCTCGCGGTTCGGCTCGGGCCCGAGCGCGCCGCGACGCTGCTCGAGGCGATCCGCGACACCGGCGAGGTCGAGCCCGTCGCCCGGGGACTCCTCCGGATCCAGGAGGCGCTCTTGGGCGCACCCGGAGCCGAGGCCCTGGCCACCCGGCTCGTGCTGGCGAGCGAGTCCATCCAGCGCCTGCTGCAGCGCCGCCCCGGGCTCCTCCGCTGGGTGCATCGAAGCGCGACGACGACCGGTGCGCTGGAGGCCTCCGCGCTGGCCGGGCCGCTGGCTGCCCTCCTCCGCCGCGCGGGAGATGACGGGGCGGAGGAGCTGCTCCGGCGCCTGCGCCGCTTCAAGGCGCGCCAGGCGCTTCGCCTCGCCGCCCGCGACGTCTGGCTCGGAGTCCCGATGGAGACGCTGGGACGTGAGCAGACCGCGCTGGCCGAGGCGCTGCTCCGCGCGGCGCTGCCGCTGCTCGAGGCTCCGCTGCGCCGGCGCTACGGTGCGCCCTCGCCCGAGGGCTTCGTGGTGCTCGGCCTGGGGAAGCTCGGCGGCGAGGACCTCAACTGGAGCTCGGACATCGACCTGGTGCTGGTGCACCGGGGAGACGGCACGACCGAAGGAGGCGCCGCCGGGTCCGTGCCGACGGTCACCTACTACACCCGGCTGGCCGAGGGGCTGGCCCGGAGCATGTCGAAAGTCACCGAGGACGGCTTCTGCTTCCGGGTGGACCTCGATCTCCGACCTCAGGGACGCGCGGGAGCAGCGGTCAGCTCGCTGCCGGCGATGCTCCAGTACTACGAGCAGCAGGGCCGCACCTGGGAGCGCGCGGCGTGGATCAAGGCTCGTCCCGTGGCCGGGGACCTGGACCTGGGGCAGGAGCTGCTCGAGGAGCTGAAGCCCTTCGTCTGGCGGCGGACGCTCGACCTCGCGGCGGTGGAAGCGCTTCGCGATCTCAAGATGCAGATCGATCTGCGAAGCACGGCCCGCGAGAACGACGTGAAGCTGGGGCCGGGCGGCATCCGCGAGGTGGAGTTCGTCGCCGCGGCGCTGCAGCTGCTCCACGGCGGGCGAAATCCGGCGCTCCGGGTGCGGTCCACCCAGCGTGCGCTGCGGCGCCTCGTCGAGGCAGGGCTCCTCTCGCAGGCGGATGCTGACCGGCTTCTCGAGGCATACGCATTCCTTCGCCGGGTGGAGAACCGTCTCCAGATGGTCGACGAGCGGCAGACGCAGGCCGTCCCTCCGCCCGGGCCGGAGCGGGAACGGCTGGCTCACTCGCTCGACTTCGAGGACCCCGCCGCGCTCGAGGCGGAGCTCCACCGTCACCGGAGTTACGTGGCGCAGGCGTTCCAGGTCCTGCTCGGCCAGGAGGCGCGGGGGGAGCTCCCGCAGGAGCCGGATCTCGTCATCGCCCTCGACCAGGATCTGGATGACCCCGCCCGCACCGAGGCGCTCGCGCGCCGGGGATTCGCCGATCCGGCCGCGGCGCTGGGCTCGGTGCAGCGGCTTCGCCGGGTGCTGGGCGCGGCGCGCCTGGAGGAGGGACCCGGCCCTTCGGGAATCGCCCTCGAGCTTCTGCAGGGTGCCGCACGGAGCCCCGACCCGGATCAGGCGCTGTTCTACCTCGCCGAGTTCGCCTCGGCGCTGTCGGTGCCGGCAGGGTATCTGCGCCTCCTCCACCAGCGGCCGGCCGTGGCGCGACGGCTGCTCGACCTCTTCGGGCAGAGCGCGTACCTGAGCGCCGAGCTGGTGCGAACGCCCGAGCTGCTGGACCAGCTGGTGTCCTGGGATGCGGAGGCACTGCACAAGCCACCGGAGCGGATTCGCACCGAGCTGGACGGGCGAGCGGCCCGTGCCACCGAGGATCCGGAGCAGCTGCTCGGCGCGCTCCGCCGCATCAAGAACGAGGAGGTGCTGCGGGTAGGCCTCGGCGACATCGCCGGTGAGCTCGAGGTTCCCGAGGTCGCGCGGCAGCTGAGCGCGCTGGCCGACGGGCTGCTCGATCACGCGGTGCTCCTCGCCGCCGAGCACGCCCGTTTGCGCTGGGGAATCCCCCGCATGCGGGACGGGCGCCGGGCGCCGCTGGCGGTCCTGGGGATGGGGAAGCTCGGCGGCCGCGAGCTCGGATACCATTCCGACCTCGATCTGCTGTTCGTCTACGGGTCGAGCGCCGACGAGGAGACCACCGGAGGAACGGCGGGACGGATCGGCCACCACGAGTACTTCGCCCGGATGGTGCAGCGGCTGCTCTCGCTGCTCACGCTGCAGTATCGGGAAGGGCGGCTGTACCAGGTGGACACGCGACTCCGGCCATCGGGGAACCAGGGGCCGCTGGTGGTGAGCGAGGAATCGTTGCTCGAGCATCACACCCGTCGAGCCCAGCTCTGGGAACGGCAGGCGCTGGTGAAAGCACGGGCAGTGGCGGGGGACGTCGCGTACGGGCAGCGGCTCCTCGACGGCGCGCTCGCCCCGCTCGTCTGGGAGCGTCCGCTGCCCGACGGCGCGGCCGGGGAGATTCACCGGCTCCGGATGCGGATGGAGCGCGAGGCGGCGGGCGAGTCCGTGGAGCAGCTGAATCTCAAGACCGGCCAGGGCGGTCTGGTCGACGTCGAGTTCGCCACCCAGTATCTCGAGCTGCTGCACGGGGGGTCCCTTCCCGCGGTCCGCCAGCCGGGGACGCTGGATGCGCTGGCCGCCCTCGCCGGCGCCGGGAAGCTGCGGCGCGAGGACGCCGCCGAGCTGCGCGAGGGCTACCTCTTCCTCCGGCGGGTGGAGAACCGACAGCGTCTGGTCCACGGGCGGGCGCTCCAGCATCTCCCCACCCGTGGGCGTCCCCTGCTCCTGCTGGCGCGGCGGCTCGGCTACGGGGGCCCGGACGCGGGCGGTGCGTTCCTGTCGGAGTACCGGGCGGTCGCGGCGACAGTGCGCGCGGCGTACGTCCGTGTCCTCCAGCAGTGAGCGTGGTAGGAAGGCATCCAGGTGGCCCCGACGGACCCCGTCCACGTGCTGGTGGTCGATGACGACCGCAACGTCCAGCGCATGCTCGCGGATGCGCTCGGCAGGGCGGGATTCCGGGTCACGGTCGAGCGAGATGGCGAGGCCGCGCTGGCGGCCTTCGAGCGGCAATCGTTCGACGTGGTGCTGCTCGACGTCCTGCTCCCCGCGCTGAACGGCTACGAGGTCGCGCGGCGGATCAAGAGCACCGCCCGTGGAGAGCGGGTGCCGGTGCTGATGCTGTCCGGCATCTACAAGACGAAGATGCACCAGGCGCAGGCGCTGGAGCGGCACGGCGCCGCGGCCTTCGTCGAGAAGCCGTTCAAGCTGACCCAGCTCTTCGGAAAGCTCCAGGGCGTGCTCGGGGATCGGTACCCCCAGCCGCCGCCCCCGCCTCCCGCGAACGGGTCGCCGGAGCCGGCATCCGAGCCGCTGGCGGATCCCCGGGCCCAGGCGGAGGCCTCGCTCGTCGAGTTCGCCGCGGCCGAGCACACGGCATCGGAGACCGTGGCGGAGGAGCCCGAGGAGACCGCGCCCGTCCCGGCCGGCGAACCGACCCCGGATCGCGGGACGTTCGCCACCCGGGCGTTTCCCGAGCTGCTCGCGGACCTGCACCGGCGCCGGGCCACGGGTGGACTTCTGCTGCGGCGGGAGAAGGTGAAGAAGATCGTCTTCTTCCGGGCTGGCGCCCCGGAGAGCGTGAAGAGCAACCGGCTCTCGGAGTGTCTGGGGCGGGTGATGGTGCGGGAGCGGATGATCTCCGAGGTGGACTGCGAGGAGTCCCTGAAGCGGATGAAGGCATCGGGACGCCAGCAGGGCACGGTGCTGATCGAGATGGGGTGCATCAGTCCGCACAACCTCCGCTACGCGCTGGAGCTGCAGCTGCGGCTCAAGCTGCTCGAGGTGTTCGGATGGACGCGGGGGGAGTTCCAGTTCAACCCCAAGGCCCAGCCGCCGGCGGAGACGGTGCGCCTGCAGATGTCCACCGCGGCGATCGTGTACGAGGGAATCAAGCGCAGCTACGACACGGCCCGCATCCAGGGCGCGCTGGGGGAGATCGCCGCGAGGTACGTGCACCCGGCGGAGGACCCGCTCTTCGCGGCCCAGGACATGTCGCTCGGCGAGGAGGAGTCCGGGCTCCTGGCGCTGATGGACGGCGGCAGGACGGTGCGCGAGCTCCGGCGGCGGGGGCCGCTCTCCCCGCTCGACACCGACCGCTTCCTGTACGCCTTGCTCGCCTCGCAGATGGTGGAGCTCCGGAGCGAGCGGCGGACCGGGCCTCCACCGCAGGCCCCCCTCCAGGCGGTGAGCTCATCCGGCTCGGGGGACCGACCCTGGGACGACGACGAGGAGGTCCTCGAGCTCGAGGACGAGGTGCCGGCCAGCGACGACGAGGGGCACCTGCGCGAGCGCCTGCTCGGAGCGCTCGCGGCCATGCGCCGGATGGACTTCTTCGAGCTGCTGGGCCTCCGGCGCGATGCACCTGCCGAGGCGGTGCGATCCGCGGCGGTGGAGCTGCTCCGCGAGTACCGGGTCGACGGTCCGACCAGCTCGACCGAGGTGGAGACGGTGGTGAAGCAGATCGCCGATCTGGTCGGGCTGGCGCACGACACCCTCGTCGAGCCGGCCGCGCGGGCACGCTACGAAGCGGAGCTCCGGGCGGGAGGGGTGAAGCACGAGGTGGGCGAGGCGGTGGGGCGGATGCTCGAGGCCGAGAGCGCCTTCCGGCGGGGTGAGCAGCTTCTCGTCTCGGGGGACGTGCCCGGGGCGCACGCAGCGTTCAACGAGGCGGTGCGGCTGCAGCCCGAGGAGGGCGAATTCCTGGCGCTCCTGGGCTGGACGACGCATGCCCGGGCCCCGGCCGACGCAGGCGCGGGTCGACAGGCGCTGGGGTTGCTGGCGGAGGCGGTGGAGCGGAGTCCCACTCTGGACAGGGCCCACCTCTACAAGGGGCACGTGCACAAGGCGCTGGGGCAGACCGCCGAGGCGCACGGTGAATACGAGAAGGCAGTGGAGTGCAACCCCGGGTGCACCGAGGCGCTCCGGGAGCTGAGCATCCTCACCTGGGCGGCCCGGGCGACACAGTCCAGGCCGTCCTGAAGGCTTTGACTGCGGGGCCCGCGGCGTGCGGTGGTTCGCCCGGACATGAGCTCGACCTCGAACGCGATCCTCACCGCAGACAACATCTGGCTCGACGGGAAGATCGTGCCCTGGGCGCAGGGGCAGGTGCCGATCATGACCCACGCCCTGCACTACGGGCTGGGGGTGTTCGAGGGAATCCGGGCCTACCGGACGCACGACGGGCGGCTGGCGGTGTTCCGGCTGCGCGAGCACATGAAGCGCTTCGCGGACTCCTGTCACATCATCCAGCTGCAGCTGCCGTACACCGAGGATCAGCTCTGCGAGGCGTGCCTGGAGGTGCTCCGGACGCAGCGGCAGCGTTTCGCTGGCGGGGCGTACCTGCGGCCGATCGCCTTCATGGGAGACGGGGCAATGGGGCTCGGGGCGGTGAACCCCACCCGGGTGGCGGTCACGGCGTGGGACTGGGGCGCGTATCTGGGTGACAAGGGAATGCGCGACGGGATCCGGGCGAAGGTGTCGAGCTTCACTCGGATGCACGTGAACGTGAACATGGTGCGGGGAAAGATCACCGGGCAGTACGTGAACAGCATCCTGGCGAAGCGCGAGGCGGTTCAGGCGGGATACGACGAGGCGATCCTGCTCGACATCGCGGGGTTCGTGGCGGAGGCGTCGGGCGAGAACATCTTCATGGTGAACAAGAAGGACATCGTGCGAACGCCGCCGCTGTCCTCGCCGATCCTCGCCGGCATCACCCGGCGCACGGTGCTCCGGATGCTGAGGGACACGGGGCACCCGGTGGAGGAGGTCACCTTCACCCGGGATGCGCTGTACATCTCGAACGAGGTCTTCTTCACCGGGACGGCGGCGGAGATCACCCCGGTCCGGGAGGTGGACAACCGTCGGATCGGGACGGGGGCCCCGGGGCCGGTCGTGAAGAAGGTCCAGGACATGTACTTCCGGGTCGTTCGCGGTCAGGAGCCCCGGTACGCCGAGTGGCTCACCTACGTCTGAAACGAGTTCTCTGAGACCTGGGCACGGCCCGAAACGAGGGCCCCAAACGAGGTCTCTGAGACCCCGAAACGGGTTTCCCTAGGACCAGAATGAGACGTCCGCGCGGCCGTGGGCGGGTCTCCGGGCCGGGACCCTCGTCTCCAAAGCCGGCCCCTCCCCGGAGGCTCGCCAGCCGCGCTCGACGCGACCCGAAGCGAGTCCCCAGACGCTTCCCCCGAGAATTCCCCGTCCCCAAAGCCCGAAGCGAGTTCTCTGAGACCTCGTTCGGGGTTTCACGACCCTGCGGGAGCGTTCCTCGAGCGGTTGGGCGGTCGGTCGACCCTTGCGCAGTGCGTCCGAGGCGATTAGCCTCCCCCGCCCTCCGCTGCGCCCCCACCCCCCTTGAAGGAACGCTACCAGGACATCGACGACAAGAACGACGCGCTGCGGGAGCTTCTTGCCGAGCACCCCAAGGCCGCGGAGTTCATGGCCCGTTTCGAGCGCGCGTGGGTCTACCACGACAACGCGCTCGAGGGCGTCGTGTACAACGAGCAGGAGCTCGCCGCGGGACTCGATCCCAGCGGCGCGCCTCCCGAGGCGTCACTGCTCCCCGCGGTCCTCGACATCCGGAATCACAAGGCCGCGATCGACTTCATCCGCGAGGAGGCGCGCACCTCGGGGCGCAAGGCCTCGTCCGTGCCGATCGCCACGGTGAAGCGGATCCACGACCTCCTGCTCGGCAACACGCCCGAGGCCCAGGCGATGCGGGCACAGCTCGAGCGCCGCGAGCGGACGGAGAAAGAGCTGGCGAAGGAGCGAGAGCGAGCCGGTCTGCGGAAGGACATGCCGCTGCACCGCACCTACTTTCACGACATCGCTCAGCCGGCAAAGATCCAGGGCCTCCTCGACAAGCTCATCGAGTTCACCGGAACGACCGAGTTCCGCGAGTACCACCCCATCAAGCAGGCGGCGACCTTCCAGTTCCAGTTTCTCCAGGTCTTCCCGTTCAGCGAGCACTCCGGGAAGGTGGCGCGGATGACAGCGAACCTGATCCTCGCCCGGCACGCGTACCTGCCATGCATCATCCACTCCATCGACCGGCAGCGGTACTACGAGTCGTTCCGCGGCACTCCGGCCTCGTTCCGGGTGCTGATGATGGACGCGATGGAGAATTCGCTGGACAACGGACTCAAGTACTTCCGCGATCAGGCGCGGCGGTACCGGGCGATCAACTGAACCGGGCGCCGTGAGGCTCGGAGCCCATGAGTCGGTCGCGGGCGGCGTCTCGCTCGCCTTCGGACGCGCGGCGGAACACGGCGCACGCTCGCTTCAGATCTTCACCCGTTCGGGCCGGGCGTGGTCCGCTCCCCCGCTGGCTGCCGAGGAACGCCGTGCCTTCCGCCGTGCAGCGCGAAAGGCCGGGGTCCCGGCGATCGCCCACGGCAGCTACCTGGTGAACCTGGCCTCGGAAGATCCCGTCGTCCGAGGACGGAGCCTGGAGGCGGTCCGGGAGGAGCTCCTCCGCTGCGAGGCGCTCGGGATACGGTCCCTGGTGTTCCATCCCGGATCGCACCCGTCGACGGGGCGGGGACTGCGGCTGGTGGCGCGAGCTCTGGACGAGGTCCACCGCGCGCTGCCCGGACTCTCGACGCGGGTGTGCCTCGAGGTCACGGCCGGTCAAGGAAACTGTCTCGGACACCGGCTGGAGCACCTCGAGGAGATCCTCGCGCAGGTCGATGCTCCCGGCCGAGTCGGCGTCTGCCTGGATACCTGCCACCTGTTCGCCGCAGGGTACGACCTGTCCAGCGAGACCGGAACGGAGGCGGTCATGGACGAGGCGGTCCGTCGCTTCGGCCCGCGGCGGATCCGCTGCTTCCACCTCAACGACAGCGCGCGCCCCCGTGGGGCACGGGTGGACCGGCACGCGAACATCGGGCGGGGTGCGATTGGACTCCCGGCGTTCCGATACCTGGTCAATGACGAGCGTTTTCAACAGACACCGGCGGTCCTGGAAACCCCGGATCCGGGCCGTTATGCCAGGGGGCTTCGGCTTCTCCATTCTCTGATCCGGAAGTAAAAGGCCGCTCCATGCCGTCCGCTTCATCCACCTCGAGCCGAACCAAGGCCGAGGACCCTCCCAGTGCAGAACGCGTGCTCGCCGAGCTCCCGGTCCGGAGCAAGCTCGACGAGCTCCTGAAGCTGGCGCGAGGGCGCCAGCGGGTCCTGGTACTGACCCACGACAATCCGGACCCCGACAGCATCGCCTCGGCCGTCGCGCTGGCCTTCCTGCTCGAGAAGCGGGCCGGGGTCGAGGCACGGGTGGTGTACGGCGGAATCATCGGTCGATCCGAGAACCTGGCCCTGGTGAAGGTGCTCCGGCTCCCCATCAGCCCGGTGAGCCAGGTCGTGTTCGACGAGCATGACCTGCTGGCCCTCGTCGACACTCAGCCTCCGGTGGGAAACCACTCGGTGCCGGCCCAGTACCCGGTGGAGGTGGTCCTGGACCATCACCCGCTCCGGGACGAGAGCCTGGTCGCGCCCTTCGCCGACGTCGGCGGCGAGTACGGCGCCACCTCCACGATGTTGGTGGAGTACCTGCGTGCGGCGAAGCTGGAACCCACCGTCGAGGTGGCGACCGCGCTGTTCTACGGGATCAAGACCGACAGTCGAGACCTCGGACGGCAGACGACGCCGGCGGACGTCGAGGCGTACCTCTGGCTGTTCCCCCGCGTGGAGAAGCATCTGCTCGGGCGGATCGAGCACCCGGACCTTCCCGCCGAGTACTTCCGGCTCTACCACTCGGCCATCGGGCGAGCGCGGCTGTACGGGCAGACGGTCGTCATGGTGGATCTGGGCGAGGTGTACTCGCCGGACATGGTGGCCGAGGTGGCCGAGCGGCTGAGCTTCCTCGAGGGAATGAAGTGGTCCCTCGCGATGGGCACCTTCCGGGGGCAGCTCTACGTCTCCCTCCGCGTGCGAGATCGCCGGATGAACGCAGGACGGCTGATCCGGGACATCTGCGAGAACCGCGGCGGTTCCGCCGGTGGCCACGGAAGCATGGCGGGCGCCCGGCTGCCGTTATCGGGTGCGAAGACGCCGGCGGCGCTGCGGCGGGAGCTCAGCCGCGCCTTCCTCGAGGCGTTCGGCGTGAAGGGGGAGCGGCCGCGCTCGTTGCTCCTCGCCGGGAAGAGCCCCGCCGTCGAGCGGTGACGTACCTCGACCACAACGCCGGGACGCCTCTCCACCCCGAGGTGGCGGAGTTCCTCGCGGCGGCCTACAGGCGGGAGCCTGCGGGTAACCCGAGCAGCGTCCACGGGGCAGGCCGCGCGGCACGGACTCGCCTCGACGCGGCGCGGGCCAGGGTGGCCCGGGTGATCGGTCGGGCCCCACGCGAGGTGTTGTTCACGGCGTCCGGCTCGGAGGCGTGTGCCACCGCCGTGCTCGGCGTGGGCCAGGGCGGCACGCTGGTGACGAGCGCCATCGAGCATCCGTGTGTGCTGCTCGCCGCCGAGCGCCGAGGATCGCGACTGGTGCAGGTCCGTCCCGGGACGGACGGGCGGGTCGTTCCGGCCGCCTTCGATGCAGCCTTGTCCGAGGGGGCGGTTCTGTGCGCGCTCCAGGCGGCGAACAACGAGACGGGAGTGGTCCAAGCCGCCGACGAGGTTGCCCGCCTGGCGCGTACGCGCGGCGTCACGAGCTTCGTGGACGCGGTGCAGACGCCCGGCCGGCTGCCGCCGGTGTTCGAGGCGGACCTCGTCGCGTACTCGGCGCACAAGTTTGGTGGGCCGGCGGGGATCGGGATCCTGGCGGTTCGCCGCGGGGTCCCGCTCAAGCCGCTGGTGCCGGGGCATCAGGAAGGCGGGCTGCGGGGTGGGACGCCGCCGGTCGTGCTCTGCGAGGCGGCGGCGCTGGCGCTCGAGCTGGCGGAAGCGAGCCGGGCCTCCGAGGTGCCGCGGGTGGCGGCGCTGCGCGACCGTTTCGAGCAGATGCTCCGCGAGGCGCGTCCCGGAGTGCGGGTGCACGGAGCTGGGGCGACCCGACTGGCGAACACGACGAACGTCTGCTTCCCGGGCGTGGATGCGGAGACAGTGCTGATCGCCCTGGATCTCGAGGGCTTCGCGATCTCGGTGGGCGCAGCGTGCGCGTCCGGGACGATGCGGCCGTCGCCAGTGCTCCTGGCGATGGGCGTCTCGGTCGATGACGCCCGCGCGTCGATCCGGATCTCCTTCGGCCGGGACACGACCGACGCTGACGTGACCGGGCTTGTCGGGGCGCTCGATCGAGTCCTTGGAGATCGAGATCGTTGATCGGATCGTTGATCGAGGTCTCTGAGACGCCGGTTGGCCCGATTCGTGCTCTCGCCCCTGCTTCGGCTGGAGGGGGGAGAGCGTGGCTTATCCGCTAAGGATGTTCATTCCGGGGTTGGGGTACTTCGTCACCGCGCGCTGCTGTCAGGCGCGCTATCTCATGCGTCCGTCGCAGGAGACGAACGAGGTCCTTGGCGGTGTACTGGCCAGGGCTGCTCGACTGATGGATGTCGAGATTTTCGCCTTCTCGTTTCAGTCGAACCACCTCCATCTCCTCGTCCGAGCACCTCGCGGGAACTTGTCGAAGTTCATGCAGTTCGTCATGGCGAACGTCGCTCGGAAGGTCGGCTGGCTTGTGCGCTGGCGTGGCACGTTCTGGGAGCGAAGGTATTCGGCTGAGCCCGTGCTCGACGACGAGGCGCTGGTCGAGAGGTTGCGATACATCCTCTCGCAAGGGGTCAAGGACGGACTCGTCCGCAGATGTCGTGACTGGCCAGGCCTGAGCTCTCTCCGGATGCTCGTGCGCGGATCTCGGAGAACGTTTTGCTGGTTTTCGTGGTCCAAGCGCTGGGCCTCCCGGACCGCCCAGGCGTCAACGGAGCGGTTCCATCCGCGGTGGGCAGAGCGTGAGACACTCGAGCTGACCACTCTTCCATGCTGGGCACACCTGCCGCAGAAGCGCCGTGCACGTCGAGTGCTCGAGCTCGTGCGGAGCGCTGAACGGGAGGCGGAGGGCGCGCACGAGTGGTTCCTCGGGAGAGCACGGGTGCTCGCGCAGCACCCGCACCATCGGCCTGCTCAACCCGAGCGTTCTCCGAGGCCCTACTGTCACGCGACGGCACCGTCCGTCCGGCGTGCATTCATGGACCACTACCGCGCGTATGTCGTGAGCTTCCGCTCGGCATCGGCGAGATGGCGCCAGGGCGATCTCGCGGTTCCGTTTCCGCCCGGTTCCGTGAAGCCATTCGTGTGGCCTGACGTCAGCCCCGTCCTGGCCGCCTGAAACGGGCTCGACCACCGTTACTGCCGGGTGAATCACCCGAAGCACGCGTGTCGAGGGCAGGAACTAGTTCCGACGCGCGTCCGGACCCGTCTCGGCTGACTGAATCCTGGGATTCGAGAAGCGGATCGGAGCAGGACTGGCTTCAGTCCGTCGGCCTCGCCTCACCCAAATGCGCTTGCGCGGTCGTGGCGAACTCCGTGCGCGTGAGTTTTTCCGGGCGGCACGAGAGAGCACCTTCTGGGACGAGAAGAACGTGTCGACGACGAGTCCTCGAAGACGAGTTCTCTGAGACCTAGCCGGCCGCGCCGAAGAGGCCGCGGACCAGTGCGGCGATCGCCAGCGGAGTTCCGATCCGTTCGTCGCAGTGTGGCTCGAGCGCCGCAGCGAACTCTCCCGCCGTCGGGAACCGTGCCCGCGGGTCCGCCGCCAGCGCCCGGTCCACCACCGCCTCCAGCCCGGCCGTCACCTCCGGGCGCCGCTCTCGCACCCCCGCGCGCCGGCCAGCTCGGATCGTGGTGAACACTTCCTGCGGATTGTTCCCCTGAAACGGCCGCTCCAGCGTCAGCAGCTCGAAGAGCACCACCGCCGTCGCCCACAGGTCCACCGCCTGGGTGACCTCACCCGCGGTCGCCTCGGGCGACAGGTAGTACGGCTTCCCCGCAATGACCGCATCGCGCACCCCCGACTTCACCCGGACGCGCGCGACCCCGAAGTCGCCCAGCTTCACCTCGCCCACCCGCGAGATGAACACGTTCGACGGGGACACATCGCAGTGCACCAGCTGCAACGGCGCCCCGCTCGCGTTCTCCGCGCGGTGTGCGTACTCCAGCGCCTCCAGCAGCACTCGCGCGAGGTACACCGCGAAGTCGATCGGCAGCGCGATCCCCTGCTTCCTGCACCGCCGCAGCACCTGCCCAAGATCCCGCCCGTCCACCCACTCCATCGCGAGGTAGGCGACGCCGCCGATGGCACCCACGTCCAGCGTCTGGACGATGTTCGGGTGCCGGAGGGCGATGGAGAGCTCGGCCTCCTTGGCGAAGAGCTGCACGTACTCGGGTGCCCGCGCCAGCTGCGGCAACAGCCGCTTGATCGCGACCTCGGTTCCGGCCCACGGGCCGTCGAGCGTCCGCGCGCGGACCACCTCCGCCATCCCGCCTTTCCCCAGCGGGGCCAGGATCTCGTAGTGGCCGAACCGTGCCCCGGACGACCAGAGGACGACCTCGGATTGCTTCACCGTCGCCGCTCCTCGTTGTTCCTCGTCCGCGCCAGGAGGCCAGAGAATCGAGGGTCGCCCCGGAGCGGTGCCAGATCGGGGTCACGGAGGAGGTCGTTCGGCGCTGCGAATCCGCGCTCGATCGAGTCGCTGAGGCTGGCCAGCGCCTCGTCGACGTGCCCCAGCCGCGCCTGCGCGCAGGCCAGGTTGTAGGAGAGCAGCACGCCCGGGGCGAACGCTCTGGCCTTCTGGTACGCCGCCACTGCCCCCTGGTCGTCCCCGAGGAGGACCGAGGCGAGCCCCAGCCCGTGCCATGCCTTTCCCGGGTCTTCCCTGGCCGCAAGCGCCTTCTGGAACTCGGCCTGCGCGGCCTTCCCGCGGCGCAGCTGCAGGAGCTTCTCGCCCGCCTCGAGATGGTGGCTCAGCGGTGGACGGCCGGTCGGCTCGGCCAGGGGTGCGAGCACGAGCCTCCCACGCTCCAGCGCAGGTGACTCGCAGCCCGGCACCAGCGACGAGACGTCCGCGACGACCGTGCCGTTCGCGGAGACATGGACGCCGAGATAGGGCACCGTCCGTTCTCCGCACGAGGTACACAGCGTGAGACGCCCGACGAGCACGTCGCCCTCCCAGGCCGCGTCCACGACGGCGCGGCCAACTTCGAATCCGCACGGATTCGACTCACCGGCCCGACCCAGAACGTGCTCGTTCACCGCCTGCCAGTTCAGGACACCCTTGCTACCCCAGCGCGCCCGCGATGCCAGCAACGGCACGGCCGCGCGTGCCGGTCCGGCACCGATCACGGCACAGAGCGTGGTGGCCAACAGGAGCCGAAACACAGGACGGGGCTGGATCTCCACGATGCTGGCACGAGCGGCGCGGCCGATGCCAGCCGGTGTACCGAAAGGGAGCGCCCAGGTTCCCTTGACCCCCCTCCAGCCCGTCCTTATTGTCGGACACGACTGGTCGAGGAGGACCGGAAGCCCTTGCAAGGTTGTCCCCTGCGGGGTGCGTGATGTGCAGCAGAAATTCGAACCGATACGTCCATTCCGGGGGCCGTACCGGGGTTCCATGCGTCAGGCCCGGGGCTGCCGGCACGCGCCGACGACCCGGGAGACCTACGGCACCTCACCTCGGCTCCCACCTGGCTCAACTGGGTTCAATGGACGCTGCGCACACGGCCCAGCGGCGGGGGGCGGTTTTTTTGG
>Ga0081540_1002307_pt1 | contig 15648 bp, 14 predicted proteins | sample TabmetS2T1R1_FD_71024 | JGI IMG/M metagenome (GOLD analysis project Ga0081540, IMG submission 71024) | Tabebuia heterophylla rhizosphere microbial communities from the University of Puerto Rico - S2T1R1 | ecosystem: Host-associated > Plants > Roots > Rhizosphere ... | reverse complement strand
TGGTACACCGACCACAGCTTCGGGTTCGTCGCGTCGAGCCCGGCCGTGCGCCGCAGGTAGGACTTCAGCGGCGGGGGCAGCGCGAGCATGTCCGTCTTGAAGTAGACCTTCATCCCCATGTCGTGCGCGTAGCGCCAGACCGGGCCGAATGCCGCGACCATCGCCCTGGCCCGCTCGACGTGCGGGTCGCCGGCCGGGTAGACGCCGGTACCGGCCAGCGTCAGGTACTCGAGGTAGCCCGGAATGACCACCCCGTTGTATCCGAGCGTCAGGGCGTGGTCGACAAACTGGCGGTACTGGTCGGAAATGGTCGCCACGGCGGCCTGGTCCACCCACGGCGCGCGCGGCAGGATCGCGCTGCCCACCACGTCGGTGTTGAGGTTGTAGTTGGTTCCGTCGACGAACTGCTGCCGGGTCGGTTCGAGGCCGACCGCACCGAGGTCGACCAGCCGCAGCCCGAGCCGCGGGCTGACCACCCTCCCGTTGTCGGCGGCGGACAGCACGGGCTCCCCCGACCGGATCCGGTCCGCCACCGTGTAGAGGCCGGCCGCCGCGCCGGCCGGGCCGCCCGCCTCCAGGGCCAGGCCACCGCCGGGGGTCGCGCTGAGCCGGAATGCCTCGTCGCCGCCCGCCAGCGGTGCGACGATCCGGACCTCCAGGCCGGCGGGCGCCGCCGCGTCGGGCCCGACCACGGCCGGTTTGGCGGCCCCGCGCTGGCCCAGCGCCGCCGCCACCGCCTGCGCCGCGAGGGTGACGCGCTTGTCCTGGGGTACCGCGACGGTCGTCAGGGCCGGTACGGCCGCGACCGGTTGCGCCTCGGCGGCCTTCGGGTGCTCGGCGGGCGCGGTGACGGGTTTGAACGAAATGCCCAGCGCGCCGGAGACTCCCTGCGCCACGAAGGCGCCCAGGCCGAGCAGCACGGCGGCGGTGACGAGCAGGGACAACGCCCGGCGGGGGAGCGACACGCGAACACCTTAGCCGTGAGCGAGCCCGATCTCGGCGAAGTGGGGGGTGCCGCCGTTCCGCTGGCTCACTGCGCACGGTCGGCGGCCGGCACGGCCGACCCGGGGACCGGCACGTCCGGTGGCAGCAACTCCTCCGCGCGCAACCGGGCCCAGACTCCGGGCGGGATGTCGAGCGCCGCCCAGGCCAGATTTTCGCTCAGTTGTTCCGGTGATGCCGGACCCGTCAGCACGCAGGCCACGGCCGGATGCGCCAGCGGGAACTGGATGGCGGCCGCCGCGGTGGGTACGCCGTGCTCGTTACAGATCGACGCGATGGCCGCCGCCCTGGCCCGGATCTGCTCGTCGACAGGCCGGTAGCGGAACTGGGGGTTCGCCACGCCGTCGATCAGCCCGCCGTGCATGGCCTGGGCGGCGATCACGCCGACCCGGTGAACGGTCGCTTCCGGAAGCAACTCGAGGCGGGCCTGTGTGTCGAGCAACGTGTAGACGCCGGCCGCCAGGACGAGGTCGATGTCGGTTTCGCGGATGAACCGGGCCAGCATCGGCGCCTGGGTCATGCCGACCCCGACCGCGTCAATCACGCCCTCGTCGCGCAGCTGCGCCAGCGTCGGCCACGCGGCGTCCAGGGCCTGTTGCCAGTGGTCGTCGGGATCGTGGATGAACACGATGTCGACGCGGTCCGTGCCCAGTCGCCGCAGGCTCTCCCGCAGCGAGGTGAGCACGCCGTCGCGGCTGTAGTCGTAGATCCAGTCCGCACCCGTGCGTGCGGTGTCGGCGTGGCCGGGTCTCACCAGACGCCCGACCTTGGTGCTCAGCAGGTAGGACGAGCGCGGCTGACCGTGCAGCGCCCGACCCACAAGAATCTCCGAGCGCCCGGCGCCGTACATGGGTGCGGTGTCGAAGTAGCGCAGACCGCGGTACCAGGCCGCCTCGACACAGTCGATGCCCTGCGCGATGGAGACGGACGGTGCCGCGATGGCTGCCGCGCCGAACCCGAGACGGGGCAGGGCCGGCATCCGGGGCGACCTGTTGTCGTCGGTCATCAGGCTTTCACGCCTCCCGACAGCAGGTCGACCCGCCAGTACCGCTGCAGCGAGAGGAACAGGACGGCCAACGGCACGATCGACACCAGCACGCCGGCGATGACGATGGAGTACTGCGCGGCCTGGCCGCCGGTGATGATCAGCAGTCCGTACAGCCCTTCGGTGAGGGGGAACAGCTGGTCTCTGTTCAGCATCACGAAGGGCAGCAGGAAGTTGTTCCAGATGCCGATGAACTGCAGCAGGAACACGGTCACCAGCGCCGGAGACATGAGGCGGGCGCCGATGGACAGGAAAATCCTCGCCTCCGAACCGCCGTCGACGCGGGCCGCCTCGACGATGTCGTCGCTGACCGAGGCCTCGGCGTAGATCTTGCACAGATAGATGGCGAAGGGGCTGACCAGTTGCGGCAGGATGACCGCCGCGTAGTTGTTGGTCAGCCCGAACTTGGCCAGCAACAGGAACTGCGGGATGGCCAGCATGATCTGGGGCAGCAGCACCGCGGCGACGATGACCCGGAACAACAACACGCTGCCCGGGAAGCGGTACTTGCCCAGCGCGTACCCCGCGCAGCCGCAGACGACCGTGGACAGAGCGGCGCCGCCGACGGCGTAGATTACCGAGTTGATCGCCCAACGGCCGAAGATGCCGTGGTCGTAGGTGAACAGGGCGCGCATGTTGGTGACGAAGCCGCCGTGGAACGCCGGCTCGAACGGTGGGGTCGAGAACAGCTCGTCGTTGGTCTTGGTGGAGGCGATCAGGATCCAGACCACCGGTGCCACGCAGTACAACGCGCCGATCGCCAGGATGAGCGTGGGGATCAGGTTGACCCGCCGCCGGTGCCCGGGCCGTCGGCGAGTGGTCGCCACGGCGGTTGGGGCGGCAGATGTGGCGGCCATCAGCGCTCACTCCTTCGCGAAATCCTACGGAGGATCGCGTTGGCGATCACCGTAGCGGTGACTGTCATGACGATGAGCAGGAACGAGGTCGCCGCGCCCGTGTAGATGTCGTTGTTGACGAAGGCGGCGGTGTAGACCCGCAGCAACGGCACCCAGTTGGAGCTGATCGCGTTGGCGATGGGCTTGAGCGTGGCCGGCTCGTTGAACAGCTGCAAGGCACCGATCAGCGAGAACACCGTCACCAGCGTCAGCGTGGGGCCCAGCAGGGGCAGCTTGATGCGCAACGCGATCTGCAGCTCACCGGCTCCGTCGAGCTCGGCCGCTTCGAACAGGTCCCGCGGCAGGCTGCGCAGCGTCGTGTAGATGACCACCATGTTGAAGCCGAGGACACCCCACACCGCCACGTTGGCCACCGAGAAGAAAATCTCGCGGGAGCCGAAGTAGTTGAAGCTGGCACCGCCGATCGGGCTGGTGGCCGGCAGGTAGATGAAGCCCCACAGCAGGGAGGCGACCACGCCCGGCACGGCGTAGGGCAGGAAGATCGCCAACCGGGCGATGCCGACCAGACGCGCCCGCTTCGCGTCCAGGCACAGAGCGAACAGCGTGGAGAAGAAGATCGTCGCCGGTACGCCGATGACCGCGACGGTCAGCATCCGCAGGACGCTGTGCCAGAACTCCGCGTCGGCGAAGGCGGCCCGGTAGTTCTGCAGGCCGGCGAAGACGGCCGTCGGGTTCTCGTCGCCGAGCAGGCCGCCGCCGACCTTCACCTTGAGGAAGCTGAGGTAGATCGCGTAGAGGCCGGGGGCGACGGTGAACAGCAACAACAGCACCACCGCGGGCGTGAGCAGGGCCAGCGGCAGCAGCGAGCGGCGGTGCCTGCGCCTGGCTCTGGCCGCGGGTGCGAGGCCATCGGAGCCCGGGCGGGTGCCCGCGCGGTCGGCACGTGTGTGCGGCGCGGACGATGTGTCCGCCCGGGCTCCGATGGCGCTCATGGGTCGAGTTCCCCTGTCTGGTGTGGTGACGGCTCAGCCGTTGACGGTGAAGCCGCGTTGCTTCATGTCGTTGACCGTCGCCTGCTGCATCTGCGTCAGAGCGTCGGACATCGGCGTCTTGTTCTGCAGGGCGTTGGCGAAGGCGTTGGAGTACGAGTCGAACGTGACGTTGGCGTTGGGCCCCCAGATCTGGAAGGTGCGTACGCCCTTGGCCACCTGGGCCATCAGCGTGTTGTAGTCCGCCTGGTTGGACATGAACGGTGGCGGGGTCTTGAGCGCCTCCTGGGTCTGGTTCGAGATCGACGCGGGGAACGCGTTCACCTTCTCGATGAGGATCTTCACGCCCTCGGCGGAGGAGTTCATCCACTTGACGAACTTCGCCGCCTCCGCCGGGTGCTTGGAGTTCGCGGTCACCGCCTCGGTCTCACCGCCCCAGATGCCGATGGTCTTGTCACCCGCGGTCCAGGCGGGCAGCGGCGCGGCCACCCACTTGCCGGCAGTGTCCTTGGCGATGGACGGGAGCTGGTTGGGGCCCCACTGCGCGCCGACCCAGCTGACCAGGGTGCCGTTGTTCATGTCGGTGTTCCACTGCGGCGACCAGTTCGGCTCGGGGCTGACCACGCCCTGCTGGATCAGGTTGTTCCAGAAGTCGGCTACCTTCTTGGTCGCCGCGTCGTTGATCGCCACCGTCCACGTGTTACCCGAGGTCGTCCACCAGTTGGCACCCGCCTGCTGGGCCAGGCCGGCGAACCAGCCGGAGTCGACCGCCGTGAAGTTGCCGATGTACTGCTTGGCGTTGGCCTTGTGGATGGCCGCCGCGACCGTCGCGTACTCGTCCCAGGTGGTCGGCGGCTTGAGCCCGAGCTGGTCGAAGATGTCCTTGCGGTAGAAGAACACCATCGGGCAGATGTTCTGCGGGACTCCGTAGGTCTTGCCCTCGAACTGCACCTGCGCCAGCGACGCCTTGTCGAAGTCGCTGGAGAGGTTGCCCACGTACTGGTCGATCGGTACGACCACCTTGTTCGAAATCAGCGCGGGCAGCGCCTGGTACTCGACCTCGGTGACGTCCGGGTTGGTACCCGCCTTGTTGTTGGTGATCAGCTTGTTGTACAGCGTGTAGCCGGTGCCGGACGGCTTGCTCAGCTTCACCTGGATCTTCGGGTTCTCCTTGTTCCACTGGTCCACCACGTCCTGCATGCCGCCGTCCCAGTTGACGTAGGTCAGCGTCACGACGCCGTTGCCGCTGCCCGAGGAGGACGATCCCGACGAGCCGCAGGCGGCTACGACGGGCAGCGCGGCCACGGCGATCAGGCCGAGGACCGCGGCTCTCCGCATATGAGTCTTGAGCACTGCGCAATCTCCTTAACGGTGACGTACCTGCCGACCCGCGATGCACGATGCGCGGGCCGTAGATCATCCGCCCTGTGGACGACAGGCCGGGTAGGACACCGCCGTGGTCTGGGTACCGATCCACTGCCGGCGGGTGAACGCGACGAGTTGCCTCTCGCCGCCGTGACGGGCGTAGCCGTCGTCGACGCGTACTTCGTTGCTGTTGACCTGCGCGGCAGAGACGTGGCCGCACGCGTCGTCGAGGACGGGGAGCCAGTCGGAGGCGCACGGTCTCATGTGGTTCCTCACTTCATCGGTGCGACGGTGCACTGCTGCGAGGTTGGAGCATTGCCGGGGGGACTTCGGCTTTGACTTAAGATAAGTCCCTAGTCACATCCCGTCAACGGGTTGGAAACCGCTTTCCTCTAACGGCCCGCCCAGGCCAGGCCGCGGGCCGTGAGCGTGTGCGCGGTCGGCTCGGTGAGGTCCGCGACCCGGTGGCCGAGCGCCGAGACGAACACCTTCCCAGCCCCCCACCGCCGGGTCCACGCGACCGGCATGGTGACCGGACCGCCCCCGTGGCCGCCGTCGGCCGGACTGACCACAGTGGACGCCAGCACCTCGTTGAGGGAGTCGGTGAGCATCCAGTACAGCTCCGTGCTGGCCTTGAAGTCGGCCAACCCGGCCACGATCGGGTGCCCGGCCGCGGCCGGTTCTATGCGCACCTGGTAGTCGACGAACTCGGCCGGGTGGAACAGGAAGACGCCGCCGGCCATGCGCAGGTAGTCGCGGTCGTTCTCGAAGGTGGCCAGCACGCCGCCGTGCCAGCCGGCGAAGCCGGTTCCGGCGGCCACCGCGGCACGCAGCCCGGCGCTCTGCCCGGGTGTCAGCGTGCCGTTCGACCAGCACTGCACGATCAGGTCGGTACCGGCCAGCAGCGCTTCGTCGCGGTACACCTCCAGGTCCTCGGCGACCTCGACGGCGAAGCCGGCCGCGCGCAGCCCGGGCAGGAACAGCTCGGTCGCCGGTACCGGGACGTGGCCCTCCCAGCCGCCGCGCACGACCAGCGCGCGCCGCGGCGCACCGGCGGCGGTCACCGGCGTCCCGCCGGGTCGGCCGTCCACTCCGGCAGGTGCAGCGGCCCGCGCTGCACGCCGATCCACTGCCGCTTGGTGAAGCCGGGCATCTGGTTCTCCGCGCCGTGCCGGGCATGGGCGTCGTTGACGTGCACCTCGCCGGCCTGCAGCCGTTCGGCCACCGCCAGGCCGCGCATCAGGTCGGTGGTGAAGACCGAGTTCATCAGCATCGGGTACCCGTTGGTCAGCGCGACCGCCTCGTCCTCACTGTCCACAATGGTCACTGGTATGACCGGGCCGAAGATCTCCTCGGTGAACGCCGGCATGTCGACGGTCACCTCGGACAGTACCGTCGGCCGGTAGAACAGTCCCTCGTAGACGGCCCCGGTGAGCACCGAGGCACCACGGTCGACCGAGGGCCGGACGATGCCCTCGTGCAGCCGGTCGCGCTGCCCGGTGCTGATGAGCGGGCCGAGGTCGGTCTCCCGCTCCATCGGGTCGCCCACCCGCAGCGCCTCGACCCGCCGGGTGACCGCCTCCAGGTAACGGTCGGCGACCGCGCGCAGCACGATGTGCCGGCTGGAGCTGATGCACGTCTGGCCCTGGAACTCCAGCGAGGCCACCAGGGCACACGAGGCGGCCAGTTCCACGTCGGCATCGTCGAGTACCAGAAAGGCGTTGTCCCCGCCCAACTCCAGCCGCACCGGCCGGAGGTCGGCCGCGGCCGCGACGGCGATCGCCGTGCCCACCTCGCGCGAGCCGGTGAAGTCCAGCAGGTCCAGGCCCGGGTGGGCGGCGAGCGCGGCGCCCGCATCCGGGCCGTCCCCGGTCACCACGTTGAACACGCCCGGCGGCAGCCCGGCTTCGGCGGCGGCCTCGGCGAGCACCTGGCCCCCGATCACGGGGGTCAGCTCGGCGGGCTTGAGCACGACGGTGTTGCCGAACGCCAGACCCGGTGCGACCGCGCGCATCGCGAGGTTCATCGGGTAGTTCCACGGCGTGATGATGCCGAGCACCCCGAGCGGGACGGCACGCGACAGCGACAGCTTGCCGGCCTTGTACGGCGGCAGGATGTCCCCGGCGTTCTCGGTGGCCTGCACGGCCGAGATGTCGAGCTGGCGGATGCTCGCGCCGACTTCGTCCTCGGCCTTGGCGCGCACCCCGCCGGTCTCCCGCATGCTCTGCTCGACCAGCCGCGCGTAGTTGGCCCTCAGGTAGCCGGCGACGCGGCGCAGCGCCTCTGCCCGGTCGGGTGCGGACAGGGCGGCCCAGCCGGGCTGCGCCGCGCGGGCGGCGGCCACCGCGGCGTCGACGTCGGCCCCACCGCCCAGCGCGTAGAAGCCGATCACCGCCCCGGTCGCCTTCTCCCGCACCGGTGCGGCCCGCCCCGAGGCGGCGGTTCGGAACGTTCCGTCGACGTACAGCCGGCCATCGCCGGGGCGTTCGGTCATGAGTAGCGGCTCCGTGGTGGAGGCGGGCGCGGGGACCATGGGTCCCGCTTCGGCTGCGACTTAAGATAAGTGCCGGCCGCCTTGCCAGTCAACGCCGTCGTGGCGCGCGGTTACCGCGCCGGTACCGCCGGCCGCTCCCCGGTCGCGAGGATCTGCATCACCGGCAGGGTGGCCGCGCCGACCGCGACCGCCTGCGAGCCGAGCTGGCCCAGCTCGATGCGGATGTCGCCGAACATGTACGGCAGCGCGTGGCGGGCGGCGGCGTCCCGTACCCCGGCCAGCGCCACCGGGCCGATCAGGTCGCCTGCCCAGCCGGACAGCACCACCCGGTCCGGGTGCAGCAGGTTGACCAGGTTGGCGATGCCGATGCCCAGGTATTCGGCGGCCTCGGCGATGACGTCGGCCGCGGCGCCCGGCTCCGCGGCGCGGCGCACCAGCTCGGCCACCTGTGCCTCGACGTCGGTCTCCCGCAGCGGCCGGCTGCCCCGGCGCGCCGCGTAGGCCGCCAGGATCGCCTCGGCGCCCACATAGGCCTCCAGGCACCCGCGCGAGCCGCACCGGCACGACGCGCCGCCGACGTTGACGACCGTGTGGCCCCACTCGCTGGTGTCGCTGGTCGCGCCCTGGCCGGTCGCCGAGCCGACGGTCAGCGCGGCGCCCAGCCCGACGCCCAGCAGGGCGACGATGGCCCGGCCGGCGCCCCGCCCGGCGCCCAGCCACATCTCCGCCTGGCCCAGCGTGCGCGCACAGTTGTCGAGGTAGAGCGGGGCCTCGATGCTCGGCTTGAGCATGTCCATCAGCTCAACGGCCGACCAGCCCAGCGTCGGCGCGTAGACCGAACTGCGGGGGTGCTGCCCGGTCCCGGCCACCGGTCCGCGCGCGGACGCCTGCACCGCGCCCGGCACGCCGATGCCGATGCCGAGCAGGCCGCCGGCCTCGACGCCGCCGTCGGCGATCACCTTGTCGACCCCGCCCTGCACCCGACGCACCACCGAAGCCGGGGTCAACCGCCGGTCGGTCACCGGGTACGTGACGGTCGCCTTGGTGCGCAGCGTCCAGTCGAACAGGCCGACCTGGATGTGCGTCTCGCCGATGTCGACGCCGATCACGTCGCCGAACTCCGGGCGCACCTCGAGCAGCGCGCGGGGTCTGCCGCCCTCGGAGTCCTCCGAGCCCGCTTCGCGGACAATGCCGTCGGCGATCAGCTCCGAGACGACGTTGCTGACCGTCGCCGAGCTGAGCCCCGAGGCGCGTGTCAGTTCGACCCGGCTGGCGCCCCGCTGGTGGTAGAGGTATGAGACCAGCGTGGAACGGTTGTGCCGGCGCAGGTCACGCGTCGTGTGCCGCACCGTGGGAGTCACGGTCCGATTCTGCCAGATGACTGGATGCGCTCCCAGCACGGTCCCTCCGCGCGCCGCCGCATCGTCCGTTCTATGCCGAGACTTAGTTAAAGTCCTGTATTGACTTCCGGAACTGCCCGGACATAGCCTCTGGTCGATCAGACAAGGACCTTACCCGTTGACCGGATCGCGACGACAGCGGGGTCGCCGCGGTGCGCGCGGGCTCCCGACCGTCCGTCGGGAGACGGGCCGGCGGAGACATCCGGCCGGCCGCAGGGAATCCGTCCCGTTGGCGCGGCGCGCCAACGTCCCACACCAGAGGAAACAGCATGCAACCACCAGAAGTCGTCCGGAGCCGGCGTCGCCGAACCCGGCTCGTCGTGGCCGGTGTTGTCGCGACCCTCGCCGTCGCCCTGGGCGTCGCCGGGTTCACCATGAGCGCCGCCTCCGCCGCGAGCGCCGGGGCGATCACCGGGTACGGCGGCAAGTGCGTCGACGTCGCGGGCGCGAGCAACGCGAACGGCACCGCGGTCCAGCTCTACACCTGCAACGGCACCAACGCCCAGAACTGGACCGTGGGCAACCCGGACAACAGTCTCCAGGCGCTGGGCAAGTGCATGGACGTGACCGCCGCCGGTACCGCCAACGGCACCAAGGTCCAGCTCTACGACTGCAACGGCACGAACGCGCAGAAGTGGACCGTCAACGGCACCCAACTGGTCAACACCGGGTCGGGCAAGTGCCTGGACGCGACCGGCCCGTCGTCGGCCGACGGTACCCGCCTGCAGATCTGGACCTGCACGGGCGGCGCCAACCAGCAGTGGAACCTGCCCGGAGGTACTGTGCCGCCGACTACCGCGCCGCCCACCTCGCCTCCCCCGGGCGGTACCCCGGACTTCGGCCCGAACGTGACGATCTTCGACCCGTCGATGAGCCAGTCGTCCATCCAGAGCAAGCTCACCAGCGTCTTCAACTCGCAGCAGTCCAACCAGTTCGGCAGCCAGCGGTTCGCGCTGCTGTTCAAGCCGGGCACCTACAACGTCGACGCCAACGTCGGCTTCTACGAGCAGGTCGCCGGGCTGGGCTTCTCCCCCGACCAGGTCAACATCAACGGCGCGGTGCACGCGGAGGCGGACTGGTTCGGCGGCAACGCGACCCAGAACTTCTGGCGGGTCGCGGAGAACCTGTCGGTGACCCCGAACGGCGGTACCGACCGGTGGGCCGTGTCGCAGGCGGCGCCGTACCGGCGCATCCACCTGCGCGGCAACCTGGCCCTGGACGACGGCGGCTGGTCCAGCGGCGGCCTGATCGCCGACTCCCGCGTCGACGGCCAGATCCGGTCCGGCTCGCAGCAGCAGTTCCTCACCCGCAACACGGAGATGGGCTCGTGGGCCGGCTCCAACTGGAACATGGTGTTCGTCGGCGACACCGGCGCGCCGGGCAACAGCTTCCCCAGCCCGCCCTACACCACGGTCGGTTCGACGCCGGTCGTCCGCGAGAAGCCGTTCCTCTACGTCGACAACGCGGGCAACTACAACGTGTTCGTCCCCGGCGTGCGCACCAACTCCGTCGGCGACTCGTGGAGCGGCGGCAACCCGGTCGGTAACTCGCTGCCGATCAGCCAGTTCTACATCGTCAAGGCGGGCGCCACGGCCGCGTCCATCAACGCGGCGCTCAACTCGGGCCTGAACCTGCTGTTCACCCCGGGCGTCTACCACGTCAACGACACCATCCGGATCAACCGGCCGGACACCGTGGTGCTGGGCCTCGGCCTGGCGACCATCGTGCCGGACAACGGTGTGACGGCGGTGTCCGTCGCCGACGTCAACGGCGTGAACGTCGCGGGGCTGCTCATCGACGCCGGTACCACGAACTCTTCGGTGCTGATGGAGATGGGGCCGGCCGGCTCGAACGCGGACCACAGCGCGGACCCGTCCTCGCTGCACGACGTGTTCTTCCGGGTCGGTGGCGCGGGTGTCGGCAAGGCAACGGTCAGCCTGCGCATCAACAGCAACAACGTGATCGGCGACCACTCCTGGATCTGGCGGGCCGACCACGGCAGCGGGGTCGGCTGGACCAGCAACACGGCCGCCAACGGTCTGGTCGTGAACGGCAACAACGTCACCTTCTACGGCCTGTTCGTCGAGCACTACCAGCAGTACCAGGTCATCTGGAACGGCAACGGCGGGCGGACCTACTTCTTCCAGAACGAGATCCCCTACGACGTGCCGAACAACTCCTCGTGGAGCAGCGGCGGCGGGGCGCAGGGCTGGGCGGCCTACAAGGTCGGTGACTCGGTCACCAGCCACGAGGCGTGGGGCGTGGGCAGCTACTGCTTCTTCAGCACCAACCCCAGCGTCGTGCTCGGCCACTCGTTCGAGGTACCGGCGAACGGCGGCGTCAGGTTCCACAACCTGGTGACCGTGTCGCTGGGCGGTACCGGGACGATCAGCCACGTCATCAACAACACGGGTGCGGCGGTCAACTCCGGCCACCAGGTCACCGATCTGGTCAGCTTCCCCTGACCCGGACGGGACACCGGGCGCGTGCCACGGCGGGCAACCGTCGTGGCCCGCGCCTTTCGCCGTTCAGGGCCGGGTGTCGTAGGCCGATCGCGCGGCCAGCACGTCGTCCATGTGCGAGGTGGCCCAGACCTGCAGGCCGGAGATCACGTCGAGCAGGCTGCGGCCGAGTCCGGTCAGCGCGTAGTCGACCCGGGGCGGTACGGCGGCCTGGACCGTGCGGCTGACCAGCCCGTCGCGCTCCAGGCCACGCAGCGTCTGGGTGAGCATCTTCTGGCTCACTCCGCCGATCGTCGCGGCCAGCTCGCCGTACCGCTTGGGCCCGCCCTCCAGCACCGCCACGACCAGGACGCTCCACCGGTCGCCGATGCGGTCGAGCACCTGCCGGCTCGGGCAGTTGGGGTCCAGCAGATCTGGCTCCACCTGGTCACTCTCCACAGGGTGCGTACCGAACTTCAAGGTGCCTACTCTCCGTTGGGAAGTGTAGGCCGGAACCCGCGGTTGGGGACGGGTGTAGCTCACCGACCGTGAAGGAGTACCCGGAATGTCCATCGTCGTCACCGGTGCCACCGGCAAGCTCGGCCGCCTCGTCGTCGAGTCACTGCTCAGCCGCGGGGTACCCGCCGGGGAGATCGTCGCCGTCGGCCGCGACGTCGGCAGGATCGACGACCTCGCCGCGCGTGGCGTCAACGTGCGGCACGCGGACTACGAGGACCCGCGGTCGCTGGAGGCCGTCTTCGCGGGTGCCGACAAGGTGCTGCTGATCTCGGCCAGCGAGGTGGGTCAGCGGCTGCACCAGCACCGCAACGCGGTGGAGGCCGCGAGGGCGGCCGGCGTGGGCCTGATCGTCTACACCAGCGCACCGAACGCCGGTACCGCCAACTACGAGATCGCCGTGGACCACCGGGCGACCGAGGACCTGATCAAGGCGTCCGGGCTGCCCTACGTGATCCTGCGCAACGGCTGGTACCTCGAGAACTACACGCCGCAGCTTCCGACCTACCTCCAGTACGGCATCGCGGGCGCGGCCGGGAACGGGCGCTTCTCGGCCGCCACCCGGGCCGACCTCGCGGAGGCGGCGGCCGCCGCGCTCACCACCGAGGGCCACCAGGGCCGCGTCTACGAGCTGGGCGGAGAGCCGTTCACGCTGACCGAACTGGCCGCCGAGATCTCGCGTCAGGCGGGCCGGGAGGTCACGTACACCGACCTGCCCGAGCAGGAGTACGCCCGGCTCCTCACCGGGGCGGGGATACCCGAGGCATTCGCCGCGCTGCTCGCCGACTCCGACCGTGCCGCCAGCCGCGGCGAGCTGTACGCCGACCGGACCGACCTGGAGAAGCTCCTCGGGCGCCCGGTCACCCCGCTGGCCGACGTCATCCGCGCGGCGCTGGCGCCGGCCTCGTGACGGGTGTGACGCAGCCCGCGAAATAGCCGGACCGCCGAGCCGTTGCACGACGCATGGGCGCGGATCACGAGACAGACGTGGTGGTCGTCGGGGCCGGGCAGGCCGGCCTCTCGGCCGCCTACCACCTGCGCCGTGCCGGCTTCGCCAACGGCTCGGGATATGTCGTGCTCGACCACGGCAAGCGGGCCGGCGGCGCCTGGCAGTACCGGTGGCCGTCGCTGGTGCTCGGGAAGGTCCACCGCATCAACGACCTGCCAGGGATGGCCTTCGGCACGCCCGACCCGTCCCGCCCGGCGGCGGAGGTCGTGCCGGAGTACTTCGCGCGCTACGAGCGGGTCCACGACCTTCCCGTACTGCGGCCGGTCGACGTGCGGTCGGTGACCCGGGACGCGGCCCGGCTGGTCGTGTCCAGCGCCACCGAGTCCTGGGCGGCCCGCGCGGTGATCAACGCGACCGGTACCTGGGACCGGCCGTTCTGGCCGCACTACCCCGGTCAGGAGACGTTCGCCGGCCGGCAGCTGCACACCGCGGACTACCGGGGCGCCGAGGAGCTGCGCGATGCCCGGGTGGTCGTCGTCGGCGGCGGTACCTCCGCGGTGCAGCTGCTGATGGAGATCGCCCCGGTGGCGGCCGCGACCGCGTGGGTGACCCGCCGCCCTCCCGTGTGGCGCGATGACCCGTTCAGCGAGGACTGGGGGCGCGGCGCGGTGGCCAAGGTCGACGAGCGCGTGCGCGCAGGGCTGGCGCCGGGCAGCGTCGTCGGCGTCACCGACCTGGCGCTGACGCCGCAGGTGCGCGCGGCGATGGAGGCTGGAACTCTGTACCGCCGCCCGATGTTCTCGCGGATCACCCCGTCCGGTGTCGAGTGGGCCGGCGGCGAGCGGTTCGACGCCGACGTGATCCTCTGGGCGACCGGATTCCGCGCGGCAATCGACCACCTGGCGCCGCTGCACATCCGGGAGCCCGGGGGCGGCATCCGGATGGACGGCACCCGGGTGGTCGCCGAACCGCGGCTGCACCTTGTGGGCTACGGCCCCTCAGCGAGCACGATCGGTGCCAACCGCGCCGGCGGCGCGGCGGTCCGCGAGATCCGGCGGCTGCTGAGCGCGACCGGCGGGTGAGCCGACCCGGTGGGTCGACCCGGCGGGCGGTCCGCCACCCTGTACGGGTGATCAGCGCGGAGACCCGGGACCGGACCAGCCTCATCCGCATCGACCGCCACGAGCGCCGCAACGCGCTGGACGCGGAGCACTGCCACGCGCTGCGGCAGGCCGTGGAGGAGGCCGTCGCGACCGGGGCGCGGGCGGTGGTCGTGACGGGCGAGGGCAGCAGCTTCTGCGCCGGGGCAGACCTCGACACCGTCTACGACGACGGGTTCCGGGCCGCGCTCTACGGCATGCTGGCCAGCATCACCAGTGCGCCGGTACCGGTGGTGGCCGCGGTCAACGGTCCGGCGATCGGCGCCGGTACCCAGATCGCCCTGGCCTGTGATCTCCGGGTCGCCGCGCCGGCGGCGGTCTTCGCCGTGCCGACCGCGCGCAACGGCCTGGCCGTGGACCCGTGGACGGTGCGCCGGCTGGCCCTGCTCACCGGCGGCGGCCCGGCCCGGGCCCTGCTGCTGGGCGCGGCGAGTCTGGACGCCGAGCGGGCGCACGCGCTGGGCCTGGTCGACCGGCTGGCCGACCTCGACGCCGCGCTGGCGTGGGCCGCCGAAATCGCCACCTTCGCGCCGCTGTCGCTGCGGTACTCGAAGGTCGCGCTGGAGGCGATGCTGGAGCCGGGGCGTTGGGACTCCATTGTGGACGAAGCGTTCGAGGCGTGCTGGCGCAGCGAGGACCGGGTCGAGGGCCACCGCGCCCGGGCGCAGCGCCGCTCGCCCCGGTTCCGGGGTCGCTGAACTTCCGGGAGCCCTGAACGCGCCTCAGGCGTCGACGGACACCGTGCCGCCGAGCGGGATGCGCCCGTAGTCCGTGTTTCCCTTCGCCTCCATCCACCGGTCGATGTACTGGTAGCCGATGTCGCTGGACAGCATCCGGTCGTGGATCGGGAAGGCCCTCGCCGGCGCGACCGCCCGGGTGAAGTCCAGCGCGCCGCGCAGCGTGAACCACGGGCCGCCGACCGGGACCAGCAGCGCGGTCACCGGCTGCTCGGGCACGAAGAACGAGTCGCCCGGATGGTAGACCCCGTCCACGACGTAACCGAGATTCGGGCAGCCGGGCAGGCCGTCGTAGATCTCTGCGTGGGCGCCGCCGACCGCGGTCACGCCGAAGCCGCCGGCGGTGAAGGTGTCCCCCGGCCCGACCGTGGTGATCGCGTCGACCACCGCCGCCGCGTCCTGCCGCGCGGCGCTGTCCCGCACCGCTTCCGGCGCGAAGACGCGCAGCTGCCGGGTCTTCAGCAGCGACGCGAGCTGGTCGATGTCGACGTGGTCGGCGTGCTCGTGGGTGACGAGGATGTCGGTGACGCCGTCGTAGGCAGCGGGCTCGGTCCACATGCCCGGGTCGACCAGCAGCCGCCGGTCACCGTCCTCGACGAGTACCGCGGCGTGGCTGAACTTGGTCAATAGCATGGCACCCAGCCTACGGGGTCCCCCGGGTACGAAAAGGCGGGTGCCGGCCCCCTTCCAGGG
>Ga0081540_1002306_pt1 | contig 15659 bp, 20 predicted proteins | sample TabmetS2T1R1_FD_71024 | JGI IMG/M metagenome (GOLD analysis project Ga0081540, IMG submission 71024) | Tabebuia heterophylla rhizosphere microbial communities from the University of Puerto Rico - S2T1R1 | ecosystem: Host-associated > Plants > Roots > Rhizosphere ... | reverse complement strand
GGCGACGCTGGCCGAATACGGCTTCCGCCTGCCCTCCTGCATGGACAACCGCCCGCTGCGCTTCGAGGAATGGGACATGATGCGCCCGCAATCGGTCGCGGTGTCGGCGACCCCCAGCGGCTGGGAGCTGAACGAGAGCGGCGGCGTGTTCGTCGAGCAGGTGATCCGCCCGACCGGACTTATTGATCCTCCTGTAGATATTCGCCCCGCCCGCACCCAGGTCGACGACCTCGTCGGCGAGGTGCGCGCCACCGCGGCCGCCGGCTATCGCTCGCTGGTCACCGTGCTGACCAAGCGCATGGCCGAGGACCTCACCGAATACCTGCACGAGCAGGGCATTCGTGTGCGGTACATGCACTCCGATATCGACACCATCGAGCGTATCGAGATCATCCGCGACCTGCGGCTGGGCGCGTTCGACGCGCTGGTCGGCATCAACCTGCTGCGCGAGGGCCTCGACATTCCCGAATGCGCGCTGGTGGCGATCCTCGACGCCGACAAGGAAGGTTTCCTGCGCAGCGAGACCTCGCTGATCCAGACCATCGGCCGCGCCGCGCGCAATGTCGACGGCAAGGTCGTGCTCTATGCCGACACCGTCACCGGCTCGATGGAGCGGGCGATCGCCGAGACCAACCGCCGCCGCGAGAAGCAGGTCGAGTACAACGAGGCCAACGGCATCACGCCGGAGAGCGTGAAGAAATCGATCGGCGACATCCTCAACTCCGTCTACGAGCGCGACCATGTGCTGGTCGAGATTGGCGACGGCGGCATGGCTGATGACGTGATCAGCATTGGCCACAATTTCGAGGCCGTGCTGAGCGATCTCGAAACGCGGATGCGCGAAGCCGCCGCCGACCTGAACTTCGAGGAAGCCGCCCGTCTGCGCGATGAAGTCAAGCGCCTGCGCGCCACCGAAATGGCCGTGGTCGACGATCCCACCGTGAAGCAAAAGGCCGTCGCTGGCCGCGCCGGCGCCTACGCCGGCACGAAGAAATACGGCGAAGCCGCGAATTTGCCGGTCAGCGCGATGAAGAACAAAAGCGCGAGGACGGCTCTGAAGGCGGGCGGCAAGTCGGGCTCACGGGTGCACAAGCCGCATCTCGACGAAATGCACGGCCCGGAGTCGCTGCCCTTCCGCCCGAGCGGCGCCCTGCCTGCCAAGCCGTTCGGCAGCACCAGCCGGATCATCCAGCCGACCGACTCGCGGCAGTCCGGCCCGGAGTTCGGCCCGAGCCCGCGATCAAGCGGCGGCGCGCCGGGGCGCAGGGGTGGGTGGAAGAAGAGGTAGCGCACACGGCCTCTCGTTCGCTGTGCATACGCTTATTGATTAGTGCCCAACCACTTGCGAACCACCGGAACAGCCTGCTAGATTCAACCGATGCTTGCATCGGTCATTCTGGGAATATTTGATGGCTAAGAAAATGAAGGAAGCGCGTCCAAGTTTAATGCTCTTGGAAGGCGACGTCCTCAAAGTTTTGAACGATTTGCCGGAATCCCAGAAGTTCAATCTCATTGTCTCTTCTCCACCTTACAATATCGGCAAGGACTATGAGAAGGATTCTAGACGCTCGCTGGACGAGTACGTGAAATGGCTAGACAACGTCGTTGAAGCACTCGTTAAGCGGCTCTCTCGAACGGGGAGCATCTGTTGGCAGGTCGGCTCATACATAAAGGATGGCGAGACATTCCCACTCGACATCTACCTCTACAATAGCTTCAAGAGCCGCGGACTACGTCTTCGCAATCGGATTGTATGGAAATTTAATTTCGGCCTCCATTCGTCAAAGCGCTTTTCAGGCCGCTATGAAACCCTGATGTGGTTCACCAAGTCCGACAAGTACAAGTTCAACCTAGATCCGGTCCGGGTTCCTCAACTGTATCCAGGAAAGCGCCACTCGGCAAAAAAAGGTAAAGCTTCGGGCAAGCCGAGCGGTAATCGATTGGGAAAAAACCCATCCGACTACTGGGAATTCTCTGCGCCTGAGCATTTCGAAAACAATCCTGTTTGGGATATTCCAAATGTAAAAGCCAACCACCCCGAAAAAACAATTCACCCCTGCCAATTTCCGGTTGAGTTGGTTGAGCGGTGTATCCTCGCCCTGACGAAAGCTGGAGATTCTGTACTCGATCCGTTTATTGGCGCGGGGACGACCGCAGTTGCGGCAATAAAGCATGGGCGCAAAGTTACTGGCATCGATAAGGATGCAACCTTCTTGAAGATAGCGCAGCAGCGCGTCGACAAATTGGTCGAAGGAAATTTGAGGACCCGCCCCTCTGGAAAGCCCGTCATGAGGCCTCGGCAAACGGATAAAGTTGCGAGAATCCCAGAAGAGTGGCTAGGCCTATAGAAAGGAGGCGTGCTTGGCCAAACGCAGAAGGAAGAAGCGCGTAAAGCTGACTCCTGCGGCAAAGCTAGCAGCTCGAATAAAACGCGAACATTTCCGCGAAATTCGCTCCATTTTCTTATCCACAGGCTTTGTCCGAGTACCGAGCGCTTCCGACAAGGAGTTTACTTACAACGGAACGACAAGCGATTTGATGATGTTTTCCTGCACGAGAACGTTATCGTCATAGCAGAGTGCACTGTCCTCGCTGAAAAGATTTCCGAACACTTGAAGAAGAAGAAGGTCCTTTACGACAAGATTTTTGCTGATCCGATCGCCTTCATCGACTTCCTCGATTCGACCTTCCCCGAATTCTCCAGCGCCCGTGGCTCGAAGTACCGGCCCGAGCACTACCGCATCGCCATCATCTATTGTTCGCGCAACTTGGTTGACAGCGATCTCAAGGAAGAAGTGCCAGGCATCCGATACTTAGATTTTCACATCGCGAAGTATTTTAAGACGATTACAGACCGCATCAAGCTTTCAGCCCGATTTGAGCTGTTCAATTTCTTGGGCCTACCCCTCTCAGAAATCGGCGACAACGTGATCTCTCCATCCACGGGATCGTCGCGGGCATACAAGGGCTCCATCCTGCCAGAGGGACAATCCCATTTTCCAAGAGGTTACAAGGTAGTTTCTTTCTAAGTCGACCCAGCTGCCTTGTTGGAACGGTGCTACGTCCTTCGTAAAGACGGATGGGATGAGAAGGGCGGCCTCTACCAACGAATGATCGGCAAGACGAAGATTGAATCCATTCGACGATACCTTCGTAGCAAGAAGCGCGTCTTCATAAACAATATTATCGTTACGCTTCCTAGCAATACGCGCCTGATAAATTCTGAGGGCAACACATTTGATCCCAGGTCAGTCAAGAAAACTGAGCCCGTTGAGATACAGCTCCCATCCGAATACAATTCGGTCGGACTTATTGACGGTCAGCACCGTGTATTTTCTTACTACGAAGGAGGAAATCACGAGAGCGATTTCGCAACACTGCGACAGCAGCAAAATCTCCTCGTGACGGGCATCATATATCCCCCATCGATCAAGCCCGAGGACAAAACAAAATTCGAAGCTACTTTGTTTTTGGAAATAAACGCGACCCAGACGAACGCAAAGTCAGACCTGAAACAGGCCATCAGTCTTCTTCTTGATCCCTTCTCGAATGTATCGATCGCCAAGAATATCGTGAACAGACTGAATGAGGGCGGGCCACTAGCTGATCGCTTCGAGCGCTTCTTCTTTGACAAATCAAAATTAAAGACAACTTCGGTGGTCAGCTACGGAGTCCGCCCTCTCGTGAAGTTGCAGGGAAGCGACTCACTCTTCCGCGTTTGGGACCATCCAAGCAAGGATGATCTTGGCAAAGAGAACAATCCGCCGTTGCTGCAGGAATATATCAAGTTCTGCGCGAAGGAAATTAATCTCTTCATTGGCGCAGTGAAGGATGGCATTCCGAGCGAGAGATGGACATCAGACAAAAAACAGAAAGATCGAATTCTGACGACGACAAATATCAACGGATTCATCAACTGCTTGCGACAAATTGTTGATCACGACAAGACACACGCCATCCAGTACTATAAGAGCCGGCTGAAAGACATCGACAAATTTCCTTTCAAAAACTATCGATCAAGCCAATATGTTCGAATGGGCGAAGATATGTATAAGAAGTATTTCGCGAAATGATCGCGACGATCGATTGATCATTCAGCTTATGGCTAAATCAAACCACTTGGTCATCGCACTGGTCTTTGGCACCATTACCACCTCCCCCGCCCACGCCCAGGACGCCGCCGACCGCACGCTGCTCGCCACCTTCTGCGATGCCGGCAACATCAAGGGCGACACCTGCACGCATGCGAAGGGGTACCCCGCCAGCGGCAAGCGCAACTGCGAGGTCAAGCTGCTGAAGGATCGCTTCACGGGCAGGTTCATTGCGTCAGGCAATCCGTTGCTGGTGGTCAATTACGACAGCGGGTGCGAGGCGCGGGCCAATGACGACGGCGGGTCTGCCGTGTTCGAGCTGGTCAAGGGCCAATACAGCTTTGTCGGCTTCCAGCCGGGCATGCGGGTCAACGACTGCATCACGGTGCCGCGCAGCGAGAAGCAGGATTCGCTGGTCTGCCTCACCGGGCACATGGGCCAGGGCTATCTGGAAGGCGGCGTGGCGCAGATGCTGTTCGCGCGCGACTATGGCAAGGGCATCGGCATCAAATACGACTTCCTGCTGCGGGCGACGGATTCGACCGGCGCGTCTGGCTCCAATGTCGTGACCTGCAAGAAGAAGCCGCCGGCCTTTTTCGAACTCTCGAAGCTCGGCGCCGGGCCGCGCAAGGAGACGGTGGCGTTCGATGCCACCTGGGCCGATGCGGATATTTTCAAGACCGCGTGCGGCAAGGGCTTTCCCAAGCCGAAGGAGGTTTTCGGCACGCTCGCCAAGGGCGATGCCTACGTGCCGCCGGGGTTCGAGAAGAAGGGGCGCGTGATCATTGATCTGGCCACGCGGAAGGTGGTGCCGTAGGGCTAAAGCTGGATCGTAAGCAGCAACGGGGACGGTGCCCCACCTCTCCCTTGGGAGAGGTCGGCGCGAAGCGCCGGGTGAGGGGCTGAGGTCTATCGTTAGGATGAAGGCCCTCACCCGGAACGCATCTGGCGATGCGTTCCGACCTCTCCCCGGCGGGGAGAGGTGTATCGAGCATGCGGATTGAACGCGTGAGGCACGCCCTCACCCCGACCTGCGGTTGCTCGTGTTCTGCGTGAGATTGCCGTGTGCGGCCTGTTCGCGAATGTTTTTCTTCTCGTCGTCGCGATGGCCCTTGGTGGTGTCGAGGGGAACGCTGGGCTCGCTGCCGGGGCCTTTATGACTCCTGTTGTCCTCCGGAACGGGCGGGGTGACTTGCTTCGCAGTCTTCGTCATTCAACAGTCTCCCTGGTGACACCGGAAGAACGATTGCCGTGCGGCCATCGTTCCCCACGGGGACAGCGTTCCCTCGCGCGACCTCATGAAGCGTCGCTGTTCTTCCTGACGTAAGCGCTGTTCCGCGCACCACAAGGACGCGCGCGGAGATGTGACGGTCCTTCACTTGCTCTCGCACCCTACCGCTCAAAGCTCATGAAGCGGATGATCTGCCAGCGGCCGTCGCTGCTGCGGCCGTCTACCAATCGTCGTAATAGTACCAGTCCTGCCTCGGCATCCAGGGCCGCGGTCGCGGACGCTGCGGCTGAACCGTCCGCTCGGGCTTGCGCAAGGCCAGGGAAGGCTGCGCTGGAGGCGGTGACGTCCTGGGCGGGTTCGGCTCGGAAACCTTCGCGAGCGCGCGTTTCATCTCTTCCTGGCTCGCCCTGAGCTCCGCGATGTTTCTTGAATTGTCGTCGGCTGCCTTGGCGAGTTGTTGCTGGGTCGCGTTGAGCTGCTCGATGCTGCGCTGGAGGTTCGCCAGATCGCGCGCCATCGTTTGCAGGAGTTGCGCGGGATCGGCAACGGCTGCGGTGGCGGTCGCGGCGCCCTGCGGTGCGTTCTGGGCCACGAGAGTTGGTGGCGATGGCGTTGCTTGCAGTGGCAGTGCCTGCGGAGGCGTTGCTTCCGGTGGCGTTGCTTGCGCTGGTGGTGGCGCAGGCGGCGGCGCCGGCTCCGCCGCGGCCAGCTTGCCGCCAGGCGAAGCGGGTTCTGCGGCAAGCTGTGGATTTTCCGGCGGCGACGATTGAGTCGAAACCGGCTGCGACGGCCAACGGCCGACAAGCAGCTTGGCCCCGCCATAGGACGACAGCAGAACCAGGGCCGCGACAACGATGCACGCCGCCCATGGCAAGCTGACGAGAGTCCGGGACGCCGGCCTTGCAGGCGGTGGCGGTGGTTGCGGCTCAGGTCCGGCCGCAGGCGCGCCCGCGGCATCGCGCTCCATTCTTGCAACCTGTTCGCTCAGGCGCGCAAGCTGCTCATCCGCGCTCACGATCTGTTTATAGGCGTGCGCGAGTCCCTCATCCGCGGGCGCGCCTGAGGCATCGCCGCCTTCAGGCGCTTTCGGAGCGGGCGTGGAGTTCATTGGCGTTTCCTTTCCGTCCAATGTCTTCCGAAGCTGGCGGCCGCCTATCTGTCAGGTCGATCAGCCCCCCAAAGAATGGCCGTATGATGGAAGCATATGGGGTTACATGGCACAGCGTCCATACTAGCGACGCGACCGTTACGCATCCAGCGGCTGGCGATCTGAGTGGCGGCGGATGCTCAAGTCGGCTGGAACAGCATCCACACGCCTGCGGCGAAAAAGGCGAGGCCCGCAATCCGCGCTATCCCGCGACCGGACGGCGCGACTTTCTCAAGCAGGACGAGGATAGCGAGCGCGGCGATCCAGAAAAGGTTCATCACACCGAGAGAAAAGAGGAGAACCATTAGCGCCCAACAGCATCCGAGACAATAGGCGCCGTGGCGAAGGCCCAGCGTTAACGAACCGGTCGCGGTTTTCTGGAAGCCGCCATGACTCAAGATAAAGCCAAGCGGCGCCTGGCATTGCCATAGGCAAGCGTCCTTCAGCGGTGTCCACTGGTAGAGACCAGCGAGTATCAACAATATGCCGCCGACAATGTTGCTGGCGCCAGCCATCATCGGCGTGAGCAACGCCGCACGTTCGAGAGCCCATTGCAACGGCGTCGCCACGAGTGAAAAGGCGATCCAGGCGAGAAAGTAGCCGCCTGCAAACCACGCAACTGAGGCGAATGGCTGGCTTTCCGTCGCTTGGCGCCTGACACGCGCGTAAACAAGGATCATCGGCGTCACTGATGGCGTCATCATGCCGATCATCATCACGACCCACATGACGAAAACGTATGCGAACTCGATCGGCTGCCAGGACGCGCTTGCCGGCATCATCAGGGCCTGGCCCGCCGGGATCATGCGGTAACCCGACATGTCCATGCCGCCCATTTCCATATCGTTGGCAAGCCAGACCAGATCGGCCCAGGCAAGCAAGGTCAGCACCACCAGCGAAGCAACTATAATAAGGCGCTCACGGCGCAAAATGGCTTCGAGAGCCGAGGTGTTCATCAGGAGGTGCTAGACCACCGTATCGGCGCATAGTGGCCGTTCTTGCCGGAGTTGTCCCAGCGCATCCCATGATCACTGAATGTATTTCCGGGGGCTCCCACGGCAAGCGCGAGCTTATCGGGACTGACCGGATGGCCGATGTTCGCCCACATCTCGCCGCTGGGATGTGCGGTTGGCAGCGGATCAACGCTCATGTGCAGGATGCCCGGAATTTCGGCGGAGCGCGTCTTGCCTTTGACGCTGTAGGTGATCGGAACCTTCTTCGCGCCGAGGTTTTTCGCAATCAGCGGCGCGAAATGCGCCATGGGTCCGCCGGCCGCTCCGGTGAAAATGGCGCCCAGCGCTTCCGTCTGCTTCTCGTTGGCGCGCTCGTCGATGTAGGCGGCGACTGACCAATTTCCGTCTGCCATGGGTCCAGGTGTATGAACGGCGAGCCCGACGTTCAGGCCGTCCAGCGCGGTGCTTTCATAACTTCCCTTGTCAATGTGAAAGAGCAGCGCGACGTCGCATACGCCTTCCGTTGGCCTGGAGGTAAGGGGCGCGGACTTCGATACCAGACAGGGACAGACCACGCTGCAGTTGCAGTTCTCGAAATAGTCTCCCGATATCTGCCAGGCAGCCGCCATTCTTGCCTCCCTCTTGAAAAATGTTGGTCAATCGCGAAAATTCACAATGGGTACTGGAAGCTGACCCATCCGGCTGAATGCTCGGGATTATAGCGAGTAGATGCGAAAACATCCATCAGCGCGCTCAACATGTGGGCCCCCGATTTTTCCACCTCGGCTGGCTTTATGAGCACATGCCCTAGTCCAGCTTCTTGCCGCCTTCGGTCACGATGTCGAGAAACGTCGCGGTCTCGCGGTTGATGAACTCGACATCGGCCGATATCGCGCCTCCAGCGGCGGCGTGGCCGGTGACGGTGCCGGGGCTGATGGTCATGATCTTCGCGCCGGCGATGTTCTTGCCCGCCTCGATCGGCTCGAATTCCGGATTGAGCAGATCCTTGGTGCCGGTGAGGATCAGCGTTTTCGCCTTGATCGATCCCAGCGCTTTCGCAGTGTCGCCGTTAAAGCCGGGCGTGGTGCCGACGTCGTGCCGGTCGTAGGCCCAGGTCTGGTAGATCCAGTCATTGGCGTCGAACACTTTCAACAGCGCCGTCTCTTGGCTTTCCAGCCACGGCAGGATGTCGAGGCCGTTCTTGAACTGCGCCGCATACATGTCCGGCGTGCGCGCTGACAGGAAGGTCAGGATGTCGCGCCAGAGGCGGATGCCCTTTTCCGGCGGCGCGTCGTAATTGCCGTCCTTCCAGGCGGGATCCAGCATGATTGCCTTGCGAGAGGATTCCATCACCGCGATCGACCAGGCCGGTGTCTTCGCCAGCGGCACCATCGCCACCAGCGCGTCCATGTAATCGGGATGGCTGACGCCCCATTGCAGCACCTGCATGCCGCCCATTGACGGGCCGACCACGGCAACGACGTGGTCGATGCCGAGCTTCTCCTTCATCAGGCGGTACTGCGACTGCACCATGTCGCGGATGGTGAACTTCGGGAATTGCATGCGCGGCTGCGCCTTCGAATTGCTCGGCGAGGTCGTCAGCCCATTGGCGATCGCATCGGTGCAGACGATGAAATATTTGTCGGTGTCGAGTGCCTTGCCCGGGCCGATCATGAAGTCGATGCGGTGGTGATTGCCCGAGATCGCCGTCACCATCAGGATGGCGTTGGACTTCTTGTCGTTGAGCTTGCCGTGGGTGACGTAGGAGATCGAAAAATCCTTGATCACCTCGCCGCTTTCCAGCTTGAGATCGCCCTCGCTGTACGACTGATGCGGCGCCTGCTGCGGCGAGTGCGCTTCCGCCGGCAGCGAGAATGCCAGGCAGCTTGCAAGGATCGTGACTGGGATCGTGGCGGCACGTTTCATGTGTTTCCCCCCGTTTGCTCTTCTTGATGTTCCGAACAGGATAAAGGCTGTGCCGTTGCGGACAAGCATGCAGCGGCGCGAATTAAGGCCGGCGGTGCGGGAATAACGCGGCGGCCGCGCGGTTACGAGTTGGCGCTCGCACCGGCGAGATGGCTTTTGGCTCCTTAGGTTAATTGCCAACGGCGCCGGCCTGACGACAATGGAGCGGATCGAGTCGCAAAGAAGCGGCGGAGCGGAAGATGGCAGAACAACTCAACCGTCAGCGCATCCTCAACCTGCTCGAGGTCTATTATTCCGGCGACCTCGAGGGCGCGCTGGCACGCTGCGCCGACGACGTCGAGTTCTTCTCCAACGCGCCGGTCGACATCCTGCCCCACCTCGGCGCGCATCGCGGCAAGGCCGAGCTGCGCGCGATGTGGGAGATCATCTACCAGCGCTACAGCGAGATGCGGCACGAGGTGCCGATCATCGTCGCCGAGGGCGACAAGGTCGCGGTCCTGATCCGCCTGTTCCTGCGCAAGCGCGCCAACAACCGCATGGTGCAGTTCGACATCGCCGTGTTCTACACGCTGCGCGACGGCCGCGTCGCACAGATCCGTGAGGTGATGGACACCTTCGACGTGGTCGAGCAGGTGCTGGAGCGCGATCTCTCGGCCGTGCTCACGGGAAAACCGCCGGGAGAGACGTGAAGCCCCGCCTTCACGCTCGCGTTCACCAATTCTTGTCCCGAGCGTGAACCCGTTCGCAGACCTTCACGACCCAGCACCGGGCCGCTCCGGACCGGGCCCTGTGAAGGGATAAATGAAGATCGCGCTGCTGATCTTGCTGGGTCTGATTCTGGGCGCGCTGGGCGGTGCCGCGCTCGGCATCGGAGCTGGCCTGGCCTGGGTCGAAATCTTTAAAACCTCGAATTTTGAAGGCCATAGCGGGATGCTGGTGTTCTTCACCTTCATGCCGCTGGGCGCCATTCTGGGTGGTCTTGCGGGCACCGTCACCTTCGGCGTGCTGGCCTGGCGGGACGCCGAAATCGCCATCGAGCGGCCGCGAAAGCCGTAGCATCTGGAATGCCGCGACATTTGTGCAATGCAAAAAAGCCGATTGTTTTTTGAAACCTTCGCCCTATTTCTGCGACCAACAGTTGAATGAAACGCAGCCGCCGCCCCGGTGTCATTGATGACACCAACGGGCCTGTCGGGCGTTAGCTACTCAATATCAGGATCGACCCAAAATGACAGAGCATAGCCTCTGGCGTTTCTCGCGCGCATTGCACCGCGCGATCAACGAGCGCCAGTTCGCCGACATCGAGAACTTGATCGACGAAGACATCGAATGGACCATTCACGGACCAGTCGAGTGGTTTCCATTTTTCGGCTCGCGCCACGGCAAGGCCGCGGTGATGGAGGTGATCCGGCAGATCGCGGAGAAGGTGCGTGTGCACCGCTTCGACCGCGAACAGATCATGCTGGGCGCGGAATCGGCATCCTCGCTGCTGCGCTACTCGCTGACGATGCTGGACACCAACAAGCCGGTGCGGGTGCGGGTGGCACATTTCGCCCAGTTCAGGGAAGGCCGCCTGTCGAGCATGCGTATCATGGTCAACAGCCACGAGTTGGTCGAACAGGCGGTCTATCCGCCGTACGCACGGATGGTTGCCGTCTCGGCGTGAGGCACGCTCCCATTTGGTGAATGACGATCCATCGTCGCGGTTCACCTCTCCCCGGTGGGGAGAGGTAAAGATTCGATGACGCTACACTTCAATCTAATGTCATCGAGCTTTGGCCGCGCGCCAAATGGTCCCGCCACAATTTTGCGCCAGAATGACCGCATGTAGGTCCGACTGGAACCGGGCGGGGTCATGCAGTTCAGGACATCGATGGGGCAATGGCGGCTGCTCGCGCTGGCGGCCCTTTTTGCGTTGGGCTCGGCAAATGCGCTGGCGCAGTCCCCTCCCACTGCGGAGGAGACCGATGAGGCCGAGGAAGCGGCCGAACCTGCGCCCGAGAAGAAAGATGAGGACATCCTGAAGGATGTCGACATCGACAAGCTCGACTGGAGCCAGCTCAACGTCGATGCCTCCACGCTGAACCTGCCTTCCGCCAAGGGCCGCGCCGCTTCGAAGGGCGCGGCAAGCGACGAAGCATCGTGGTCGTCCAGCGCCCAGGGCAATGGCGCCGCTTCCGTGTCGGTCAAGCAGTCGATCTCACCGTTCTGGGACACCCGCATCGGCGCCGACATGACCGTGGTCAACCAGCCCTCGGGAACCACCAGCGGCGACCTGCTGCGGCAGAAGATTTCGCCCAATGCGCCGCCGGAGAATTCCTCCGGCAGCGCCTGGGCCGCGATATCAGCTCCCGGCGTCGGCTCGATCTGGGACAAGACCTCGGTCGAGGCGCGCGTCGATCCCGGCGCCGAGCAAAGCAAGCTCGGAACCAGCCTCAGCAAGTCGGTGCCGCTAAGCGACAGCTATTCGCTGACCCTGCAGAACGGCTACAACGTGATCCAGCAGGGTTTGGTCGCCGTGCCCGGCGTGCCGGCGCACCCCTCGCGCAACTACGAGACCGACCAGTCGGCAAAACTCTCGATCGGCGATACCGGCACCAGTTTGACCGCCGGCAGGACGTTGTCCTCGAGCGACGACAAATGGCTCGGCAAGGTCGGCGCCGAGCAGAAGCTGTTCGACGGCGTCACCGTCACCGGAACGATCGGCGAGACCGCGACCGGCGCCACCAGCAAGAGCATCAGCGCCGGCTTCAAGCGCAGCTGGTGAGCGGGCTAAAATGCACTGAAAACAGGCATTTCCCCGCCTTTTCCTCCCCTTGAATGAACCCAGCATCGCCGCAGATCGGCCCAGATGCGGTCAAATTCCGCACGCCTAGATTACCACGCACTTAACATTCGTCGTGCGGGGGACGTCCGCGCTCGCGCCAACGCGAACCAAGGGAATAGCCGATGAACGCTCACAATCGTGCCGAACAGATCGAAGAGAACGTCGATATGGACGAGAATGGCGCTGCCGTCTCGGACGTCGAGGAAGGCATCCGCGATTTCGTCCGTAACGATATCGCCTATCTGCGGCGGCCGCCGATCCCGAGCCCGGAAACCGCGCCGGTCGATTCCAATGCCGAGGCGACCGCGAACAACGTCAATTCGCTGATCCAGCGCGTGGCCGGAACTTCGCTGGCCGAAATCGAAAAACTGATCGCGGAGCTGGAGAGCCTGCGCGACCTGCTCCATGCCGAGGGCCAGCGCGTCCAGCGCGAGATCTCCGGCTACGCGCAGCTCAGCCACGCCGCGATGAAATCCACCCGCATGATCGCCGACAACGTCACGCAGTGGAAGCGCGCCGCCGACGGTTTGCGCAACAGCTGACCTTGATTACGAAGCGCCGCCGTTCCTCCCGATCCGGAGGGCGGCGGTGTTGTGTCGGGGACGGAACGACCGGCCGACCAGGCCGGGATTTTCAAACTTGATTTGAACGCGACGGCCGCAGGCCGCAACCAAGGGCGGGGCCGCTGAGGCGGCGGGCGTTCAGTTTTGGGACATATCCGATGGAAAGCATTGGTCCGAACAACGTCGAGCCGATTTCGGCGCAGGCCTCGCAGCACCATGTCGGGACCATCGTGATCCGCTTCGTCGGATCATTGATTTTGGCGATCGCCGTGATGGCGCTGCTCTGGAGCCGCTAGCGTTCGCTATCGCCCGCAAGCGCAACGACCGTGCGGCCACTATCGAGCGAATAGACGCCGTCGGCGTAACCCTTCGCCACCATGCCCGCGGTGAGCATCACCGCCAGCGTCACGGTTGCGAAGATGAAGCCGACAAACTGCAATGCGTCGCGATCCGCCATGATAGTCCCCCGTCCGTTGGCGGGGACTATTGCCTTGAGAAGTTCACAATGTGTTAGCGCAAACGCGGCGCAGCCCAACAGGATTAATTGCGCGCAAACGGAAGAGGCGCGCGGTAACCATCTTTGTCCTCCCGCCGTCATGGCCGGGCAGAAGCGCGAAGCGCGTCTTCGCGCTAGATGTCCCGGGCATCGACGTCTTCGCCGCCAAAAGAAAGTCGTGGATGGCCGCGCGGCCATGACGCGTGGAGATACTACGCCTTGGGATCGCGCAGCGGCACGAAGGCGCTCCAGGCGCCGATGGAGAAGACTTCCTCGCCCCGCTGGTTCACACCGTCCGCGCGCGTCTGCAGGACGCCCCAGCCCGGGCGCGATTCCGACACGCGCTTGGACACGATGCCGGTGGAAAAGCTGACGGTGTCGCCGGCCAGCACCGGGCGGATCCAGCGCAGGTCGCGAATGCCCGGCGACGGTCCCGGGGTCGCGACCTTTTGGCCGCGCGCCTGCGCCTCCTTGAGTCGCCGCTGCCCGTCGGCCACCAGCATCTTCATGCAGACCGAGGCGACATGCCAGCCGGAGGCGGCGAGCCCGCCGAACAGCGAGTTGCGCCCAGCCTCCTCGTCGAGATGAAAGCGCTGCGGATCGTATTTGGCGGCGAACTTCTTGATCGCCTCCGCGGTGAAGGTGTAGGCGCCGATCTCGCGGCGTGAGCCCACTTCCAGATCCTCGTAGAAATTCATCGCGCCCTCTCCGCCGCCGCGTCTGCACGCCTGACGATGATCGGCGAAGTCATTTCGCACAGCGCCACGCCCGCCGCATTGCGGGCGGTGCATTTGAAGGTGACGATCCCTGTCTCCGGCCGGCTCTTGGAGACCCGCGCCTCCGTGACATCGACATCGAGCGTCAGTTCGTCGTCCGGGCGCAGGGGCGCCATCCAGCGCACCTCGCTCACCCCGGGCGAACCGAGCGAGGCGGTGCGGCCGATAAAGCCGTCGAACAGCAGGCGCATCATTACCGAGCAGAGATGCCAGCCCGAGCCGGACAGGCCCTTGAGCATCGAGCGGCTGGCGGCCTCCTCGTCGAGATGCATCGGCTGCGGGTCGAATTCGCCCGCAAACTCCAGGATTTCTTCGCGCGTCACGCGGCGCGGGCCGAACGTGCCGAAACGGCCAAGTTTGAAGTCTTCGAATGTCAGCGTGGTCATGATGGAGAAAAATAGCCGGAAGGAAGCCCGATTGTGGCCGTTATTTGCGGCAATCTCAACCCGATCATACGCATGGTGCATACGCGTTCTGATTCGGGGCTACTCCGGACTTGTCTGAAGCGTACTTCGGCGCTAGCCAGCGGCAAATTCAATGCGACCTAAATCTACCTTCAGGCTGGGGGAAGAGAGATGTTCGATCTGCAGGATCTGTTCCAGTGGGACCGTTTTATAACGCCCACCATTATCAAGACGTTCTACTGGCTGGCCATCGGCCTCATCGTGCTGTTCGGCATCCACGGCATCCTGCAGGCGCTTGGGCAAATGGCAATCAGCCCGTTTGTCGGCTTCATCCTGCTACTGTCCTCGATCGCGAGCGTGATCGTCGGCATCGTGTTCGCGCGCATTGCCGCCGAATTCATCCTGATCGTGTTCCGCATCAACGAGCACCTCGGGGCGATCCGCGACCAGGGCGGGATGCACTGATCAGGCCGGCGCTTCGATCGCGAAGTAAAGCGCGAACAGAAAGCCTGCGACCGTCGGCAGCACGATGACCGATCCACCCTGGTGGATCGCCTCGGCACTTATGACGCGCCTATATCTGCGTCCGCGCTGCCGACTCGTTTTCCTATGCGGCCGACGGCATCATCCGCCCATGGGACGAAGAACAAGAATGCACAGGGTCGAGACCATCGACCTTGCCGTAACACTGCTGGGCGTCGTGGGCTTTCTCGGTTTTGTCGCGGCCGCCCGCATGAACGACGGCTTTCCTTTCGACGTCGTCGCGATGGTCTGGTTCGCCAGCTTTGGCGCGATCAAGGTTGGCCTACCGCTGCTTCTCGAGAAGCGCGATGATTTGCAGCAGCGCCGAACGGAGCGCCGCGCTACGTATTGAAGCGGAAATGCATCACGTCGCCGTCGGCGACGATATATTCCTTGCCTTCCAGCCGCAGCTTGCCGGCGTCGCGCGCGCCGGCTTCGCCGTTCAGCGCCACGTAGTCGTCATAGGCGATGGTCTCGGCGCGGATAAAGCCCTTTTCGAAATCGGTATGGATGACGCCGGCCGCGCCCGGCGCCTTGGTGCCGCGGTCGATGGTCCAGGCACGCGCTTCCTTCGGACCGACGGTGAAATAGGTGATGAGGTCGAGCAGCGTGTAGCCGGCGCGGATCAGGCGATCGAGACCGGCCTCCTCCAGCCCCAGCGTCTCCAGGAATTCGGTGCGCTCCTCGCGCGAGAGCGTCGCAATCTCGGACTCGATCTTGGCG
>Ga0081540_1002305_pt1 | contig 15660 bp, 14 predicted proteins | sample TabmetS2T1R1_FD_71024 | JGI IMG/M metagenome (GOLD analysis project Ga0081540, IMG submission 71024) | Tabebuia heterophylla rhizosphere microbial communities from the University of Puerto Rico - S2T1R1 | ecosystem: Host-associated > Plants > Roots > Rhizosphere ... | reverse complement strand
GGGGTTCGGCCGGCTCAACGCGACCGTCGACGCCGCGGCCGGCGCCGCGGGGCGCGACAAGGCGGAGATCGCTCGCAGCGCCTGCGCGCTGGTCGTGCTGGACCATGCGGCGGGCAAGCGCCCGATCCCGGAAGGCATGGCGCTCGTGGAGGGCTCGCCCGACCGGATCGCCGCGCACCTCCGCGCCCTGGCCGGGGCGGGCGCCGACGAGGCGATCCTCGTGGTCAGCCCGATCGACGAGCGGTCGATCCGGACCCTGGGCGCGGCGCTTGCCGCGCTGGACGGCTGAGGCGCTAGCCCCAGTTCTTGCCGCCGAGATCCGCGCGCAGCTGCGCGATCTCCATGACGGCCGAGCCGACGTACGCGTGGCGCGTCGCGAGGATCTCCTCGTCGAGATCGGCCATGTAGCGCGGGTCGTCGCGCAGCGCGGTGTCGAGCGCGAGCACCTTCTCCTGCTGGAGGAGATCGAGGTGGTTCTTGATGTCGGTGGCGGTCTTGACGGACATGAGGTCTGTGGATCGAACTTGCTAGATCATCGGGAGTTACGCACGAGAGCGGAATCCGGTTGACAACCGTTCAGACGTACGGTCAGCCCTACTCCTTCCCGGGGCTGGCCATATCGGCCCAGGTCTCCCGGGAACTTGCGCCGTTACGTCGGATCGTTCGCCGCCACCCCATGCAATACGCTCGCGCCCACGTTGGACGCTGTGTCACAGGCCAGGCGCGCCGCGGACGACGCTCGGACCGATGGCGCCGCGACACCGGACGTCCGCCTCGTCGACCTGATGCGGCGCTTCGCCGACGTCGTCGCGGTCGATGCGGTGTCGCTCGACATCGCGCGCGGCGAGTTCTTCACCCTGCTCGGCCCTTCGGGCTCGGGCAAGACGACCACGCTGCGCCTCGTCGCCGGGTTCGACCAGCCCGACGGCGGGCGCATCGAGCTCGCCGGGGCCGACGTGACCTCGCGCCCGCCCTACGCGCGCGACGTCAACACGGTCTTCCAGGACTACGCGCTGTTCCCGCACATGACCGTGCTGCAGAACGTCGAGTACGGGCTGCGGGTGCGCAGGGTCGCGCGTGACGAGCGCCGCCGGCGCGCCGAGGAGGCGCTGGCGATGGTGCGTCTCGAGGGCTACGGCGCCCGCAAGCCGGCCCAGCTGTCGGGCGGCCAGCGCCAGCGCGTCGCGCTCGCGCGGGCGATCGTCAACCGCCCGCGCGTGCTGCTGCTCGACGAGCCGCTCGGGGCGCTGGACCTCAAGCTGCGCCAGGAGATGCAGACCGAGCTCAAGCGCATCCAGGGCGAGGTCGGTATCACCTTCGTCTACGTCACGCACGACCAGGAGGAGGCGCTGACGATGAGCGACCGCCTGGCCGTCTTCAACCGCGGGCGCATCGAGCAGGTCGGCACGCCCGCCGAGGTCTACGAGCATCCGGCCAACGAGTTCGTCGCCGGCTTCGTGGGGGTGTCGAACGTCGTCGAGCGCGACGGGCGGCGGTTCACCATCCGCCCCGAGAAGGTCAGGCTGCTGGACGACGGCGAGCCCGGCGACGGCCTGCACGTCGAGTCGGGCACCGTCCGCGACGTCGCCTATGTGGGAATGGTCACGCGGTACACGGTCGAGCTCGACCGCGGCGGCGAGCTGCAGGTCGTGCGCCAGAACCTCGAGACCTCCTCACAGCAGGCGCAGGAGCTTCGCGGGCGCCGCGTGCGGGTGGCATGGCACGAGGCGCAGACGTTCGCAATAGGGAGAGCGCAGGCGGGACCCGCCTCCGCGGCCCATGTGGGCCGCTCCGGCACCCGCCAAGACGAGGAGGAGGAGCGACCATGACCATGCGAGCGACGGCGGCTGCGGTCGCCTGCGCGGCGCTGTTCGCGGCGGCAGGATGCGGCGGCAGCGACAACGGCGGAGGAGGAGGCGCGAGCACGAGCGGCGGAGCCGGCGGCTCGAAGGCGAGCGCCGGGTTCAAGGTGCCCGACGTCCCGATGCAGAAGACGCTCGGCGCGGGAGAGGGCAAGCTGAACATCATCGCCTGGGCCGGCTACGCCGAGGACGGCTCGACCGACAAGAAGGTCGACTGGGTGACGCCGTTCGAGAAGCAGACCGGCTGCCAGGTCAGCGTCAAGATCGGCAACACGTCCGACGAGATGGTGACGCTGATGCGCACCGGCCAGTACGACGGCGTGTCGGCCTCGGGCGACGCGACGCTGCGGCTCATCGCCGGCGGCGACGTCGCGCCGGTGAACACCAGCCTGGTGCCCAACTACGCCGACGTCTTCCAGCAGCTCAAGAACCAGGACTTCAACTCGGTCAACGGGCAGATGTACGGCATCCCGCACGGCCGCGGGGCCAACCTGCTCATGTGGCGCTCGGACAAGGTGCCGGGCAGCCTGGACTCATGGGGCGCGGTCTTCGACCAGGGCTCGCAGTACAAGGGCACGCTGACCGCCTACGACAACCCGATCTACATCGCCGACGCGGCCCTGTACCTCAAGGCGACCAAGCCCGACCTGAAGATCACCAACCCCTACGAGCTCGACGACAAGCAGTTCCAGGCGTCGGTCGACCTGCTCAAGCAGCAGCGGGCGAACATCGGCGAATACTGGTCGGACTACACCAAGGAGCAGGCGGCGTTCACGAGCGGCGACTCGACGGTCGGGACGACCTGGCAGGTCATCGCCAACCTGCTCGAGGCCGACAAGGTCAAGGTCAAGACCACACTGCCCAAGGAGGGCGCGACCGGCTGGTCGGACACCTGGATGATCTCGTCCAAGGCGGCCCATCCCAACTGCATGTACAAGTGGATGGACTGGATCATCTCCCCGAAGGTCAACGCCGAGGTGGCGGAGTGGTTCGGCGAGGCGCCGTCCAACGCCAAGTCGTGCGCGGAGACGACGGACAAGAACTTCTGCACGACCTTCCACGCCGACGACCAGGCCTACTTCGACAAGGTCTCCTACTGGACGACCCCGCGCAAGCAGTGCGGTGACTCCCGCGGCGACGTCTGCAAGGACTACTCGGCCTGGGTCCAGGCCTGGACCGAGATCAAGGGTTGATCAAGCTCCGGCGGCGAGCCCAGCTCGGGCTGCTGCTCAGCGGCCCGCTGGGCTGGCTCGCCGTCGCCTACCTCGGCTCGCTCGTCGTTCTCTTCGTGGCGGCGTTCTGGCAGCTGGACGACTTCAGCGGCCAGATCGTCAAGGAGCCCACGCTCGACAACTTCAAGCTGCTGTGGAACGACCACGTCTACCGGACGATCGCGATCCGGACGATCGGGATCGCCGCGCTCGTCACGGTGACCGACGCGATCCTTGCCTTCCCGATCGCCTTCTACATGGCCAAGGTCGCCAGCCGGCGGGTGCGCGGGCTGCTCGTCGTCGCGGTGCTCATGCCGCTGTGGGCCTCGTACCTCGTGAAGGTCTACGCGTGGCGCGAGATCCTCGCCGAGGACGGGATCCTCAACTGGACGCTCGGGCCGCTGGGCGTCAAAGGGCCAGGCTTCGGCTTCGTGGCCACGTGGCTGGTGTTCACCTACCTCTGGCTGCCGTACATGATCCTGCCCGTCTACGCGGGGCTCGAGCGGATCCCGGACTCGATGCTCGACGCGTCCGGCGACCTCGGCGGCCGGCCCGGCCTGACCTTCCGCCGGGTGGTGCTCCCGCTCGCCGCTCCGGCCGTGGTGGCCGGGTCGATCTTCACCTTCTCGCTGACCCTCGGCGACTACATCACCCCGCAGCTGGTCTCCTCGACGCAGTTCATCGGCAACGTCGTCTACGCCAACGTCGGCGTGGCCAACAACCTGCCGCTGGCCGCCGCGTTCGCGACGGTGCCGGTGTTCGTCATGGTCGTCTACCTGCTCGTCGCGCGGCGGCTGGGCGCGTTCGAGGCGCTGTAGGCCGTGCGGCTCTCGGGCTCCTCGAAGTGGCTGCTCCGGGCGGGGACCGCGGTCACCCTGCTGTTCCTCTACATCCCGCTGATCGTCGTCGCGCTCTACGCGTTCAACGCCACGCGGGTGCAGAAGTGGCCGCCGGCCGGGCTGACCTTCGACTGGTTCTCGAAGGCGCTCGACAACCAGGGCGTGCGCGACGCGCTGTGGACGAGCGTGCGCGCCGGGCTGGGAGCGACCGCGATCGCGCTCGTGCTGGGCACCATGGCGTCGATCGCCGTCGCGCGCTTCCGGTTCTTCGGGCGCGAGGCGGTGTCGTTCCTGGTCATCCTGCCGATCGCGCTGCCGGGCATCGTCACCGGGATGGCGCTGAACTCGACCTTCACGCAGGTGCTCGGGGTCTCGCTCGGCCTGCTGACGATCATCATCGGCCACGCGACGTTCTGCATCGTCGTCGTGTTCAACAACGTCGTCGCGCGCCTGCGGCGCACCTCGACGTCGTTCGAGGAGGCGTCCGCCGACCTCGGGGCCAGCGCGCTGCAGACCTTCCGCTACGTGATCTTCCCCCAGATGCGCTCGGCGCTCGTGGCCGGCGCGCTGCTGGCCTTCGCGCTGAGCTTCGACGAGGTCATCGTCACGACGTTCACCGCGGGCCGCGAGGAGACGCTGCCGATCTGGATCCTCGCCAACCTCTCGCGGCCCCGCCAGCTGCCGATCGTCAACGTCGTCGCGGTGCTCGCGATCATCCTGTCGCTGATCCCGGTGTGGATCGCGCAGCGCATCACCGCCGACCCGGTGAGCGCCGGCGCGGCGCGCGCGGAGGCCGGCGGCGAAGCCGGGGCCTAGGCGTCCGGGACCGGCGGCTCGTTGGCCAGCACCCACTCGTCGGCGTCGCCGCGGTGCACGAGGCCGCGCTCGCGCAGGGAGCGCAGAGCCAGCGAGACGGTGGGCCGGCGCGCGCCGACGAGGCGGCCGAGCTGCTCCTGGGTGACCGGCAGGCGCAGGACGATGCCGTCCGCGCGGACGTGGCCGCGGCGGTCGGCGAGGTGCCAGAGCAGGCGGTGCAGGCGGTCCTCGACGCGCGGCAGGTGGCTGAGGGCGAGCGCGATCGCGGTGCGCCGGGCACGGTCGTGGACGCGATCGACGAGCGCGGAGGCGATCTGCGGGTAGCGGGCGATGCGCTGCGCGAAGGCGGCGTCGAGGACGAGCAGCCGGCTTGGCTCGAGCACCTCCCAGCGCGGCTCGAGGCCGACGATGCGCTCCTCGGTGCCGTCGTCGCCGCCGAGCAGGTCGCCCTCGGCGACGAGCTCGGCGCCGAGCGCCTCGGGGCTCTCGAGGTCGCGCATGAGCAGCCCGCGCAGGACGAGCAGCCCGTAGCCCCCGCGGATGCGCTCGGCGGCCGCGTCGGGGCTCCAGCGCCCGCGCGGAATGGAGACGCAGCCGGCCACCGCAGCGGCGCGCGCCTCGGGGAGATCGCTGCCGGCACGCCTCGCGAGCTCGCGGTCGGCGTCGAGCAGCCTGACGGCCTGAACCGTGCCCTGGCCGCCCGGTCGCGCGAACCGCCGGCCCGCGGTGCCGGATTCGGAAACGAAGGCCACCGTTGGATCCTTCCATCCCCAGGCCGGGGAGGCGAGAAACCCATTGCGAAACGGGGACCCGCCTGCGCGGCCCACTTTGGGCCGCTCGGCACCCCAGGTGGAACCATCCGCGAATGAGGATCCTCGTGGTCGACGACGAGCCGGCGGTCCGGACGGCGCTCGAGCGTGCGCTGGTCCTCGATGGCTACGACGTCGACCTGGCCGCCGACGGCCTCGAGGCGATCGACCGAATCGCCCGATCGCCCCCCGATGCGGTCATCCTGGACGTGGCGATGCCCGGAATCGACGGGCTGGAGGTGTCCCGGCGGCTGCGCGCCGCCGGCGACCGCACGCCCGTGCTGATGCTCACCGCGCGCGACGCCGTGGACGATCGCGTCGACGGGCTCGACGCCGGCGCCGACGACTACCTGGTCAAGCCCTTCGCCCTCCGCGAGCTGCAAGCGCGCCTGCGCGCGCTCCTGCGCCGTACCGATCGTGGCGCGGAGCCGCTCCGTTACGCGGACCTCGTCCTCGACCCGGTGGCCCACGAGGTGTGGCGCGGCGAGCGTCGCGTCGACCTCTCGCGCACCGAGTTCGCGCTTCTGGAGCTCTTCATGCGCCATCCTCGCCAGGTGCTCACGCGCAGCCAGATCTTCGAGGCCGTCTGGGGCTACGACCTCGGCGCGACGTCCAACTCGCTGGGCGTCTACATCGGCTACCTGAGGCGCAAGATCGAAGAGGCCGGCGAGCCGCGGCTCGTGCAGACCGTCCGCGGCGTCGGCTACGTCCTGCGCGAGGACTGACCGTGGCGCTCCGCGGGCGACTGACGCTGATGTCCGCGGGCATCGTCGGCGTCGTCCTCGTGCTCGCCGCGCTGGTGGCCTACGCCGCGGTGCGCAACCAGCTCACCGGCCAGGTCGACGACGCCTTGCGGGGCAACGCCGCGTTCTACCAGCGCGTCGCAGCACGCTTCTCCGGCGGCCCGGCGCCTCCCGGCGCCGAGGCGCCGCCGCCCAGCCTCGGCGGCCCCGGCGGCTACGCGCAGGTCGTGCGCCCCAACGGCACGGCGATCGAGCTGGGGCCGCCCTCCGAGCTGACGCTGCCGGTGACCGAGGAGGCGCTGGCCGCCGCAAACGGGCAATCGGAGGGCGGCTTCTCCGACGCCCACGTCGACGGCCTGCATCTGCGCATCCTCACCGCGCCGCTGGGCGACCTCGGCGCCGTCCAGGTCGCGCGCCCGCTCAACGACGCCGACCGCGTCCTGCACCGGTTGCGGGTCGTGCTCATCCTCCTCGTGCTGGCCGGCACCGCGCTGGCCGCGGCGGCCAGCCGCCTTTTCTCGCGCCGTGCGATCGCGCCGGTGACCGAGCTCACCGAGGCGGCCGAGCACATCGAGGCCACCGGCGACCTCGGCCGGCGCGTTGACGCGGCCGGCGACGACGAGGTCGGGCGCATGGCCGCGCGCTTCAACGCGATGATCGCCCGCCTGCAGGACTCGCAGTCCCAGCAGCGGCGGCTCGTCGCCGACGCCTCGCACGAGCTGCGCACGCCGGTGACCTCGCTGCGCACCAACGTCGAGGTGCTGCGCGACGCGCCGTCGATGCCCGCGGCCGACCGCCGCGCCCTGCTCGACGACGTCGTCGAGCAGGCCGAGGAGCTCGGCAACCTCGTCGGCGACCTCATGTCGCTGGCCCGCGACGGCGAGGCGCCCCCGGCCACCGAGGACGTGCGTCTCGACGAGCTCGTCGACGAGGCGGTCGTCCGCGCGCGCCGCCACGCGCCGCACACCGACTTCCAGCTGCTGGCCGAGCCGTCGGTGGTCACCGGCGCCCCCGACCGGCTCGGCCGCGCGGTCAACAACCTCCTCGACAACGCCGCCCAGCACTCCGACCGCGTCGAGGTGCGGGTCTCGCGCGACGGTACGGTGGCCGTCCGCGACCACGGCCCAGGCATCCCCGAACCCGACCTGCCACACCTCTTCGACCGCTTCTACCGTGGCGCCACCGCGCGCGGCCGGCCGGGCTCCGGCCTCGGCCTCGCGATCGTGCGCCAGGTCGCCGAGTCCCACGGCGGCTCCGTCCGCGTCGAGAGCCCCGAGGACGGCGGCGCGCGCTTCGTGCTCTCGCTGCCGGGCAGCCCGGCCTAGCGTTCGCGGCGCCGGCGCGGCGCGCGACCGGGCGGCTGCTTGGGCTCGGGCCGCGGCTCGACCTGCTGCACCGCGAGCTCGAGGGGTCCGCCGGGCTCCACGGTGACGCGATCGCCGTGGTGGGAGAGCTCGAGCGCCTCGCCGTCCAGGAGCTCGTAGCTGGCCCTGTTGTTCTCCACCGACACCTGGAGGGTGCGCCCGCGCCAGCCGAGCCGGAAGGTCAGGTGGGTCAGGTGCTGGGGCAGGCGCGGCGCGAACGTCAGCTCGCCGCCGTGGTCGCGCAGGCCCCCGAACCCCGCGACGGCCGCGATCCAGGAGCCGGCCAGCGACGCGATGTGCAGCCCGTCGCGCGTGTTGTGCTCGAGGTCGTCGAGGTCCATGAGCGCCGCCTCGCCGAAGTAGTCGTAGGCGAGGTCGAGGTGGCCGACCTCGGCGGCGACGACCGCCTGCGTGCACGCCGACAGCGAGGAGTCGCGCACGGTCATCTCCTCGTAGTAGTCGAAGTTGCGCTGCTTCTCCTCGTCGGTGAACGCGTCGCCGCACACGTGCAGCGCCAGGACGAGGTCGGCCTGCTTGATGACCTGGCGGCGGTAGAGCTCGAAGTACGGGAAGTGCAGCAGCAGCGGGTAGTCGTCCTCGGTCGTCTGCGAGAAGTCCCAGCGCGGCTGGCGGGTGAAGTCCTCCGACTGCGGATGGACGCCGAGCAGGTCGTCCCAGGGCACCATCATCGCGTCGGCCGCGGCGCGCCAGGTCGCGAGCTCCTCGGCGTTGACCCCGAGCGCGCGGGCGCGGTCGACGTGGCGCGGGGAGGCTTCGGCTGCGGCGCGGAGGTTCCGCTGGACCATGAGGTTGGTGTAGACGTTGTCGTCGGCCAGGGCCGAGTACTCGTCGGGCCCGGTGACGCCGTCGATGTGGAACGCGCCCTGGGCGTCGTGGTGGCCCAGGGACATGTACAGACGCGCTGCCTTGACCAGCAGCTCGACGCCGACGTCGCGCTCGAAGTCGTCGTCGCCCGTGGCCGCCACGTAGCGCACGACCGCGGCAGCGATGTCGGCATCGATGTGGAACGCCGCGGTGCCCGCGGGCCAGTAGCTCGAGCACTCCTGCCCGCGGATCGTGCGCCATGGGAAGGCAGCGCCCGCGAGGCCGAGCGTGCGCGCGCGCTCCTCGGCGAGGTCGATCGTCGAGAGCCGCCAGCGCAGGGCGTCGGCCGCGGCGGCCGGCGCGGTGTGGGTGAGGACCGGCAGGACGAAGGCCTCGGTGTCCCAGAAGCAGTGCCCGTCGTAGCCGGGGCCGGTGAGGCCCTTGGCCGCGATCGCGCGCTGCTCGGCACGCGCACCTGCCTGCAGGGTGTGGAACAGCGAGAAGCGCACCGCCTGCTGCAGCTCGGCGTCGCCGCCGACCTCGACGTCGGCGCCGGCCCAGAACGCGTCGAGGTAGGTGCGCTGATCGGCGGCCAGCCCGTCGAAGCCCGACTTGCGCGCAGCGGCGAGCGCCGCGTCGACCTGGTCGCGCAGCGAGGAGAACGAGCGCTGGCTCGACCAGCCGTAGGCGAGCAGCTTGTCCAGCCGCAGCGTCGTGCCCGATTCCAGGTCGGCGGTCACGGTGACGCGGCCGAGGTCCTCCTCGGCCTCGGCGCCGGTCACCGTCCCGTCGGGTCCGTCGACCATGTGGTCCATCCCTGCGGCCATCCCCAGGCCGCTGCGGCGCGTGGCGTGCATGAGCAGCACGCGCAGGTCGCGCGCGATCTGGTTCTCGGCGACCAGCGCGTCGGCGAGGGCCGCGGCGGCGCGCGGGTCGTGGCTCTGCGGCGGCTGGGACTCGTTGGTCACGAGCTCGCTCTGGACGACCACGCGCATCGTGCCGTCCAGCGGCTCGACCTCGTAGCGGATGGCGGCGGCCGAGCGCTGGGCGAACGACACAAGCCGGATGGAGCGCACGCGGATCGAGCGCCCCGTGGGCGATCGCCAATCGACCTCGCGCGTGAGCGTGCCGGCGCGGAAGTCAAGGCGCCGGACGTGGCGGATGAGCTCGCCGTAGCGGATGTCGAACGGCTCGTCGTCGACGAGCAGCCGGATGAGCTTGCCGTTGGTGACGTTGATGAGCGTCTGCCCGTCCTCGGGGTAGCCGTAGCCGGCCTCGGCGTAGGGCAGCGGGCGCGTCTCGTAGAACGCGTTCAGGTAGGTGCCGGGGATGCCGAACGGCTCGCCCTCGTCGAGGTTGCCGCGGAAGCCGATGTGGCCGTTGGAGAGCGCGAAGACGGATTCGCTCTGCGCGAGGACGTCGAGGTGCAGCTGCTCCTCGGCGACCGCCCACGGCTCGACGGTGAACCAGGGGTGCTCGATCATCCGCGGTGGTCGTCGAGCAGCTCGGCGAGGTCCTCGACGACGACGTCGGCGCCGTGCGCGCGCAGCGCGTCGGCGTGGCCCACGCGGTCGACGCCGACGACGTAGCCGAAGTTGCCCGCGCGGCCGGCCTCGACGCCGGCCAGGGCGTCCTCGAACACGGTGGCGTGCGACGGGTCGACGCCGAGCAGCCTGGCTCCCTCGAGGAACATGTCGGGGGCCGGCTTGCCCTTCAGGTGGCGCTCCTCGACGGTGTTGCCGTCCACGCGCGCCTCCATGTAGCCATCCAGACCGGCGGCGACAAGGACGTCATGGCAGTTGGCGCTGGAAGAGACGACCGCGCGGCGCAGGCCCGCGTCGCGGGCGGCCTTCAGGTAGCGCACCGAGCCCTCGTAGGGCTCGACGCCGTGCTTGTGGATGAGCTCGAGCACGAGCTCGTTCTTGCGGTCGCCGAGCTCGTGCACCAGCTTCTCGTCGTGATCGATCCCGCGGGAGTCCAGGAACGAGCGCACGCCGTCGTAGCGAGGCATCCCGTCGACGTGGTCGTTGTAGTCCTCGTCGGTGAAGGGCTCGAAGCCGTCGCCCTCCCGCTCGCGCAGGAACCCGTCGAACATCTGCTTCCAGGCCGCGGCATGGACCTTCGCGGTCTGGGTCAGGACGCCATCGAGATCGAAGAGCAGGGCGGTGATCCCGCCGGGCAGCCCGAGCACCCCGTCAGCCTAGCTGCACGCCTGCGGCCATGAGGGCGCCTGCGAGGGTCCCGAGCAGGAGCCCCTGCAGCTCGGCGCGCTCGAGGTCGCGGTGGGCGATCCAGTCCAGGCACGCGCCGTCCATGAACCACAGCCAGCCCCGGACGGCGGTGCGCGCCCGCGCGTTGTCGGTCGCGCCGATGCCCTCGACGATGCGGTCGGCGGTCGACGTGCGCACGCCGTCGACGAGCTCGCGGACCTCGGCCACCGCGCCGGCGCTGCGGAAGAGCTTCTCGTAGGCGTCGGCGTTGTCCTCGATCCAGGCGAGGTAGGCGTCGACGGACGCAGCGAGCGCCTCCGCGGGCGGCAGGCTCGGGCTCGGCTCCACGCGCCGGCGCAGCTCCTCCGCGCCGCCGGCCAGCGTGGCCACGAAGTAGTCGCGCTTGGACGGGAAGTAGTGGTAGAGCAGCGCCTTGGAGATCCCCGCCGCCCGCGCGATCTGCGACATCGAGATCTCGTCGTAGGCGTGCTCGGTGAAGAGCCGGGCGCCCAGCTCGAGCAGGCGCCGCCGGCGCTCATCGTTCTCCAGGCGCGTGTACGCGGGCGTGCTCACCGGACGTCGAGCACAGCGCCGACGATCGTCTCGGCGTCGATGCCGTGGTGGCGATAGAGGTCGGTGATGTCGCCGGACTGGCCGAACTGCGAGACGCCCAGGCAGGCGATCGGCGCGCCGTGGACGCCGGCCAGGAAGGCGAGCGTGTGCGGGTGCCCGTCGATGACGGTGACCAGCGGGCGCGGCGCCGGGAACAGGCGCGCGAGGATGGCGTGGTCGGCGTCCTGCAGGCCGGCGCGCGCCTGCAGCGCACGGAAGACTAGGTCCGGGCTCGTGAGGCACACGACCTCGGCGTCGAGCTCGGCGGCCGCCTCGAGCGCCTCGGGGACGAGCGCGCCGACGGCGACGATGGTGGGGTGGGTGGGATCGGCATTCTCGCGCAGGCGGTAGCCGCCGGCGAGCACGTCGCGGCGGCGCTGCTCGCGCGCGCCGGGGTCCTCGGGCATCGCGGCGAGCGCCTGGTCGACCGGCCGCGTCGACAACCGGAAGTAGGCCGAGCTGCCGCGCTCGCGGCCCAGCGCGCCGAGCGCCTGCAGGAAGCACCACTCGAAGTCCTGCGTGAACGCGGGCTCCCACGCGACGCAGCCCGGCTGCTCGATGCCGATCGACGGCGTCACCACGGACTGGTGCGCGCCGCCCTCGGGCCCGAGCGTCACCCCGGAGGGCGTGCCGACGAGGATCGACTGCCCGCCCGCGTAGATGCCGAACGACCAGGGCTCGTGCGCGCGCGTGACGAACGGGTCGTAGATGGTGCCGACCGGCAGCAGCGGGCGGCCTTCGCGGCTCCAGGTGGCGCCGAGCTCGCCGAGCAGGCCGACGAGGTTGACCTCGGCGATCCCCAGCTCGACGTGCTGGCCGTGGTCGGACTCGCGCCAGCGCACCAGCGTGTCGGAGTCGTCGGCGAACCAGTCGATGCGCTCGCCGAGGTTCCAGATCCCGCTGCGGTTGATCCAGCCGCCGAGGTTGGTCGACGAGGCGACGTCGGGCGCGACGGTCACCACGTGCGCGGAGACCTCGGGCGCCTCGTGGTCGAGGTCGACGAACAGCCGCCCCAACGCCTGCTGGGTCGACGCGATCCCGGCGTGGGCGCGTCCGAGCTCGGCCGGCACCTGCGGCGGCTCGTGGCGCTCCACGGGCGCGCGCCGCAGCCGCGCGGCCGTCTCCGCGCACAGCCGTCCCTCGGGCGAGGCGCCGGCGAAGCTCGCCCACGGGTCGGCGACGTCGGCGCCGAGCTGGGCTGCGAGGTCGGCGAGCTGCTCGGTCGTCAGCAGCGCCGAGTGGTTGGACGGATGGCCCTCGGTGGGCAGCGACCAGCCCTTGATCGTGTAGGCGAAGACGACCGACGGCCGGTCGCGGACCGCATCGGTGGCGCGGTAGGCGGCGAGCAGGCCCTCGAGGTCGTGGCCGCCGAGGTCGCGGAAGGCGGCCAGCAGCTCGCGCGGGTCGAGGTCGGCGATGAGCCGGGCGATCGAGGACTCGGCGCCGGGCAGGCGCTCGCGCAGCTCGGCGTCGTCGGCGCGCAGCAGGCGCTGGTACTCCTCGTTGCCCATGAGGTCGATGCGCTCGCGCAGCGCCTCGCCGCCCGGGCGCTCGAACAGCGCCCGCAGCCGGCGGCCGTACTTGACCGTCTCGGTGTGCCAGCCGGCGGCGTCGAACATGGCCAGCAGCCGCCCCGCGGCGATGTCGGGGACCACGCGGTCCAGCGACTGGCGGTTGAGGTCGACCACCCACAGCACCTCGCCCAGGCGGGCGACCATCGGGTCGGCGATCGCCTCCCACACCGCGCCCTCGTCGAGCTCGGCGTCGCCGAGGAGCGCGATCTGGCGCCCGCCGCGCGGCACGTCGAAGTGGCCGGCGACGTAGCGGTGGGCCAGCGCGCCCCAGATCGGCGCCGTCGCGCCGATGCCCACGCTGCCGGTCGAGTAGTCGACGGGGTCGGGGTCCTTCGTGCGGCTCGGGTAGGACTGCAGCCCGCCGTACTCGCGCAGCCGCGGCAGGTAGGCGGCGTCGAGGCGGCCCAGCAGGAAGTTGATCGCGTGCAGCACCGGCGAGGCGTGCGGCTTGACCGACACGCGGTCGGGCGCCTCGAGGTGGCCGAACCACAGCGCGGTCATGAGCGAGACCATCGACGCGCTCGAGGCCTGATGGCCGCCGACCTTGATGCCGCTCGGGTTCGGGCGGACGCGGTTGGCGTGGTGGACGATCGCCGTCGCCAGCCACAGGACGCGGCGCTGGACGGCGTCGAGCACGTCGAGATCGACCCCGTGTGCGGGCGGGGTTGCTTCGATGGCGCTCACCGAGAGAGCTTCGCACGTCGCCCTGCGGCGAGGTCGTGATCGCGGCGATTCGCGACGCGGCGTCGGGGTAGCCTGTTGTACATGCAACGACCGAGCGCATCCTCGCCGGACCGGGAGGTCTCCGGCGGGCGCTTCGTCCGCCAGCGCAGCCGATTCACCGACCGGGTCACCGCGGACGGGTCGTCGGGCTTCAAGGCGCAGCCCGGGCGCTACCACCTCTACGTCGCGCGCGCCTGCCCGTGGTCGCAGCGCACGCTGATCGTGCGCCACCTCAAGGGCCTGGAGGACGCGATCGGCGTCTCCTACGCGGACCCCTACCGCGACGACCGCGGCTGGGCGTTCAGCGGCGGCGGCTTCACCGACGTCCTCCACGGCTGGGACCTCCTCGCCGAGGCCTACGCGGCCAGCGACCCCGGCTACGTGGGGCGGATCACCGTCCCGGTGCTGTGGGACCGCGAGACCGGCGCGATCGTCAACAACGACTCGGGCGAGATCATCCGCATGCTCAACCGCGCGTGGGACGAGTGGGGCGACGCGTCGGTCGACCTCTGCCCCGCCGAGCTGCTCCCGCAGATCGACGAGCTCAACGGCTGGGTCTACGAGAAGCTCAACAACGGCGTCTACCGCGCCGGGTTCGCCCGGTCGCAGGAGGCCTACGACGACGCCTTCGCGGACGTGTTCGAGGCCCTGTCTCGTCTCGAGGCCATCCTCGCCGAGCGCCGCTACCTCACCGGCGAGCGCGTGACCGAGGCCGATTGGCGTGCGTGGGTCACGCTCGTGCGCTTCGACCCCGTCTACCACACGCACTTCCGCCTCAACGGCCGCCGCGTGATGGATCAGCCGAACCTGTGGGGGTTCACGCGCGAGCTCTACCAGCTGCCGGGCATCGCCGAGACCACCGCGATCGACGAGATCAGGACCCACTACTACACGACCCACGACGAGCTGAACCCGAAGCGGATCATCCCGCGCGGGCCGCTCGACTGGGACCTCGCGGCCCCGCACGGGCGCGCGTAGCACTGGATTGCAGATGAACCGGCGCATTAGGATCGGCCGGTGCCGACCGACGCCCTTTCGATCCGCGCGGCAGAGGTCGTCGGCGCCGTCTCGCTGGCAACCGATCTGGGGACCGGCCAGCCGCTGGAGCACACGCTGCGTACCGCGATCCTCACGGTCCGCCTCGGCGAGCTTGCCGGCGTCCCTGCGCCCGACCTCATCGACGCGTACTACGTCGCGCTGCTGCACTCCTTCGGCTGCACCTCCGACGGGCCCGAGGCGACCGAGCTCTACGGCGACGACATCGCGCCACGTGCGGCGTTCGCGCTCGTCGACTCCGGCAACCCCGAGGAGGTCGGCGCCTTCCTCTCGGCCTGGGTCGGCTCCGGGCGGCCGCCCGAGATCCGCGACGCTATGGTCGCCGAGGCGCTGGCCAACGCGCTCCCGCTCGCCCAGGCGACCTTCGCGTTGCACTGCGAGGTCGCGCAGCGGTTCGCCGGCTGGCTGGGCTTCGGGTCGGGAACCCTCGACGCTCTCGGGTTCGTCTTCGAGCGCTGGGACGGGCACGGGCTCCCGGGCAGGGTCGCCGGGGAGGACATCGCCCTCGCCGCGCGCCTGCTGCACGTGGCGCGCGACATCTCCGTCTTCATCTCGGCGGGGGGCGCCGCCGCGGCGCGCGCGGGGGCGCCGCTCGGGCATGATTTCTGCGCGATCAATCTCTCGGACAATCTGAAGCCGTGGCCGGTGATCGAGAAGCGCCTGCGGCTCGCGGCCGAGGCGGACTTTGCGATCGCGATCTATAATCCGCGATCGGTCAGCCGTTCCGAAGGCTTTGCCCGCGCGCTGGAGGTTTTGAAGGACGCAGGCTGCGGCGAACGCACCGTCATCTTCGCCCATGCCGTGACGACGCCGAAGGAACGCATCGAGACGGTCGCGCTGGACCAAGCCAGGCCCGAGATGGCCGATATGGCGACGCTGGTCATTGTCGGCAATTCGGCGACGCGGCGCGTCGGTCGTTTTGTCTACGCTCCGAGGCGCGCGTCATGACCGAGCCACGCCATGACCTCGTCGATGTTCTCGGCGCGTGGCCGATCGGGCAGGGCTGGCCGCGCGAT
>Ga0081540_1002304_pt1 | contig 15663 bp, 13 predicted proteins | sample TabmetS2T1R1_FD_71024 | JGI IMG/M metagenome (GOLD analysis project Ga0081540, IMG submission 71024) | Tabebuia heterophylla rhizosphere microbial communities from the University of Puerto Rico - S2T1R1 | ecosystem: Host-associated > Plants > Roots > Rhizosphere ... | reverse complement strand
GGGGTTAATGGGGTCGGTAACTTTTTAGCTAGGGCTCACTCTCTCCATTCGTCATGCTTGGCCTTGTGCCGGTCATCCACATCTGTGGCGCCACGGGCAAGAAAAGACGTGGATGGCCGGGACAAGCCCGGCCATGACGGCGCGGGCGAAGCCAAGCATTTTGGAACGTAGGATGGGTGGAGCGTAGCGATACCCATCAATTGCCGCGGCGAAGGCGATGGATATCGCTTCGCTCCACCCATGCTACGATCCTCCGACTGCAGCAATCACTTTATCCGTGTCTCGGCCGCGATCAGCTCCCTGCCTTGCGCGGTCCCGATCGACAGCCGCACCTGTTCGCCGCTGCCGCCGGCAGGAATCGCCGCGGCAATTCGATTGCCGTTTTTTGGATCGGCCGTCACGGCCTCGTCGAACAATATCGCATCGCCGCGCACCAGCTTGACGCGCAACGGCGCGGCCGGTTCGATGCTGAAGAACTGGAGGTTCACGCCGGATGTCCCGGCCGAGAGATTGACCAGGATATTCCCGTTCGCATCCGTCACGTTGCTCATGCCGACGGTCGGACTATAGGTTTCCGAAATCGACACCTCGCCACGCGCGGGAAACCTGGCCTTATGGAAAAACTGGTCCGACACACCCGCCCATAATTCGACGTAAGGCCGCGCTTCGTTCGGCTCCTTGCGCGCGTCGGTCTCGTTCGTGAACGCCTGAAATCCCCACGTCCACATCTTCAAGCCCGGCGTAACCCTATTGTCCGCGATGCGGATGATCCCTTCCTCATTGTCGTGGTTGATGACGCCCCAGAAATTTCCGCCCTGCATATCGGGCGCCGCATAGGCGATGCCCATCGTCGGCCAGTTTTTGAAGTAGCGCAGTTTCTCGAAGCGGCTCCTTCCCGGCTCCTCGCTCTCGTCGCCGTCGGACAGGTTCTTCGACCAGGCGGGCGTAGTGTAGGCCTTGATCGGCGCGATGATTTCGGCGCCGGCGGTGGTCCTGGGATTTTTCGGGTCCGATCCCGGCGCCAGCGTCGTGCACGTCCAGTACTCGTAGTCGATTGTCTCCTCGCGCGGATTTTTCAGCACCAGCCGCGCATCGAGCGCGGCGCGATCGGCTTTCAGCGTGACATAGTAAGTGGCTTCGATGCCCGTCGCCCCCTTGAAGAACTGCCTTGGCGCCGCGGAATAGGCGAAATCGTCCTTGAGCGACATCGCCACCGTGACTTCGCCGGCGCTCTCCTTCACCACCTTGAATTCCCACGGCTTCAGCCACGTCCTGCCATGCTCGGGATCAGGGAAGGTGGGAAAGATGCCGCCATACACCATCAGCCAGTCGTAATAGAAATTGCCGGCCTTCATCCCGTAGGGCACGCCGACTGCCGTCCGATAAAGCTGCTCGTGGCCGGTCGGCTTATAGATGATGGAAAGAATGCGCCCGCCGAATTCGGGGACGAGCGTTACCTTGAGATAGCGGTTCTCGAGCACATGCGTCTTGAACGTGCGATCGACGATGGTGTTCTTGTCGAGCGACCCGTCGACGAATCCGTTCTCGGCGGAAGTCGTGTATTTGACGGTGCTCCACGAAATCGTCGACTCGCTGAGAGTTACGCCATCGGACCCCGGCGAAGCCGCATGCGCGACAGCATTGAACACGCAGGCCACTGAAAGCAGCGCAACCGTGAAACAACCCCGGGTGCGTGAGCAAGCATGAATTGCCATGCGGCGCGTTCCAGCGCGTAGGATGGGTGGAGCGAAGCGATACCCATCAATTTTTGCCACTCGCGAGGACGATGGGTATCGCTTCGCTCCACCCATCCTACTCTTCAAACCACCGGCTTCACGCCGGGTATCGCCGTCACCAGATCGCGAAACTTCGCGCCGAAATTGCGGTGCTGGTCGAACGAGGCGCGCAGGCCGGCGACTACGCGCTCATCCAACCGGAAGCAAGCCCTTCAACAGGTGCACCTCAGGCACATCGGAAACGTTGTCTCGCGCGGCGCGAAGCAAATCCTGATCGGCCTTTGAGAGGGATGATAAGTCACCGTCCTTGAAAAAGCCGAGCGCTTTAAGAGGAAGCGCAGGATCTCTTCGGTAGTTCTTGGCAAATGCCCCAAGCGCCTTCTCCAGCGAAACACCCGCCGAAAGTATCGCAGAGATGTCTCGATAATCCTTGGCTTCGGCCCTGTCGAGGATCGCTTTCAGCTTGGTCGCGAGCAAGTCCTCAAGCGAAGCAACCAGAAGCACCCGATCCTTGGTTCGAAGCGGATCATTGATCCGATCAAGTGCAAGTCCGCCGAAGAAGGACACCTTTACCGGCCCCGACGGCATCGGCACGCCCACAACCAAGGTGTTTTCGTCTTCCTGAATGGTCTGTGCATTCCGAACAAACTTAAAGCTCGCCTCAATCCGCACTTTCTCCAAAGGCTCCGCTCTGAAAAAATCGAAATCGATCGAGACGCGATGACCTAGTTGGAGCGCAACGGCAGTGCCGCCATACAGCACGAACGAGAGATCGGGCGCGGGAGCAAGTTGGGGCCAGATTTCTCGCTGGGCCATCGGAAGTATTTCGGTCCGAGGATCAAACGGATCCGACATCGAATGACCTCGCCGGCGCTGTATTGGGTATAGGGCGGCCGGTGGCTCTCATCAGGCGGCCACGCCAAAACTCCCATGACCGCCTGTCAATCCAGCCCGGCTCGGCCTTGAGCATCGTCTCGACAAGTCGATCGTAGCCGAGCATTTGCTCTAGCCGCCGCACCTCGTCGAACCCCGCCATACACATCGCCTGGGCCAGAATTCTGGCGTCCGAACGGGGCTGCGAGCCGACAGGCTCCCACCAGAAGAACTTCCTCTCCAGTTCAGACAAAAACCCCGCGGGGAGATCGCGTGCCGATGAAGTTTCCATAGCAACAAACTAGCACGAGCGCTCAAACTAAGCCAGTCGCAGGACACGTGGTCAGGCGATCCTGCCCTCAAACCACCGGCTTCACGCCCGGTATCGCCGTCACCAGATCGCGAAACTTCGCGCCGCGGATTTCGAAATTGCGGTACTGGTCGAACGAGGCGCAGGCCGGCGAGAGAAGCACAATCGCGTCGGCGAGCCCGGACGCCTCCGCGTCGCGCGCGGCATTGGCCACCGCGACATCGAGCGTCTCCGAAATCTCGTGCGGCACGCGCTCGCCGAGCGTGCCGGAAAATTCCTGCGCGGCCTCGCCGATCAGATAGGCCTTGCGGATGCGCGGGAAATATTCGGTCAGCCCGGTGATGCCGCCCTGCTTCGGCTTGCCGCCGGCGATCCAGAAGATATCGGCGAACGACGACAGCGCGTGCGCGGCGGCGTCGGCGTTGGTGCCCTTGGAGTCGTTGACGAACAGCACGTTGCCGCGCCGGCCGACCTGCTCCATCCGGTGCGCGAGGCCGGGGAAGCTGCGCAGGCCGTTCTGCAGGGTTTCGGTCGAGATGCCCATCGCCAGCGCGCAGGCTGCCGCGCATGCCGCGTTCTGCGCATTGTGCAGGCCGCGCAGCGAGCCGATGCCGCCAAGCCGCGCAATCTCGCGGCGCGCGCCGCCGGACTGCTGCACGATGGTTTCGCGCTCGACATAGACGCCGTCCGCCAGCGGGTTCTTCACTGATATCCGCACCACGCGCTTGCCGGCCTGGTCGAGCCGGTCGGCGATGTTGCGGCACCAGCCATCATCGACGCCGACGATGGATGTACCCTGCGGCTGCACGCCGGCGACCAGCCGCGCCTTCACCGCCGCATAATGCTCCAGGGTGCCATGGCGATCGATATGGTCTTCGCTGATATTCAGGAGGATGCCGACGGAGGGATCGAGCGAAGGCGTCAGGTCGATCTGGTAGGACGACATCTCCACCAGATGGACGCGCCCTCTCCGCGGCGGCTCCAATGACAGGATCGCGGTGCCGATATTGCCGCCCATCTGGGTATCGTAGCCGGCGACCTTCATCAGATGCGCGATCAGCGCGGTCGTCGTCGACTTGCCGTTGGTGCCGGTGATGGCGACGAACGGCGCATCCGGCGCGTGGCGGCGGCGTTCGCGGCAGAACAGCTCGATGTCGCCGATCACCTCGACGCCGGCCTGCTGCGCCATCAGCACCGACCAGTGCGGCGCCGGATGGGTGAGCGGCGCGCCGGGGGTGAGGATCAGGGCCGAAAAGTTTGCCCACGACACGGTGCGCAGATCGGCGGTGGTGAACCCCGCTTCCGCCGCCTTGGCGAGATTGTCGAAGCTGTCGTCGCCGGCGACCACTTCCGCGCCGCCCGCCTTCAAGGCGTGGCAGCTTGCAAGCCCGGAACCGCCGAGGCCGAAGACGGCGACTGTCTTGTCGGCAAAGGAGGTGACGGGGATCATGTTGCCCCCACGGTCATTCCGGAAACCGCGCAGCGGTTATCCGGAATCTCGAGATTCCGGGTTCGCGCTTCGCGCGCCCCGGAATGACGGTGGAGGGTTTGCACCGCGATCACCGCAGCTTCAGCGTGGAGAGACCGGCGAGCGCCAGCATCACCGAAATGATCCAGAACCGGATCACGATCTGCGGCTCGGTCCAGCCTTTCTGCTCGAAATGATGGTGCAGCGGCGCCATCCGGAACACGCGCTTTCCCGTCAGCTTGAACGAGGTCACCTGCACGATCACGGATACGGCTTCCAGCACGAACAGGCCGCCGATCACGGCCAGCACGATCTCGTGCTTGACCGCAACCGCGGTGGCGCCCAGCATGCCGCCGAGCGCCAGCGAGCCGGTGTCGCCCATGAAGATCGAGGCCGGCGGCGCGTTGAACCAGAGGAACCCAAGCCCCGCGCCGAGCACCGCGCCGCACAGCACCGCAAGCTCGCCGGTGCCGGCGACATATCTGATCTGGAGATAGTCGGAGAAGACCGCGTTACCGGTCAAATACGAGATCATGCCAAAACTGGCGGCGGCGATCATGACCGGCACGATCGCAAGCCCGTCGAGACCGTCGGTCAGGTTCACCGCGTTGCCGGCGCCGACGATGACAAACGCGCCGAAGATCACGAAGAACCAGCCAAAATTGATCACCACATCCTTCAGGAACGGGATCGCCAGCGAGGTCGAGGTCGCATCGCGCCCGAGCCGCACCAGCGCGTAGCAGGCGGCAACCGCAATGATGCCTTCGATCAGGAGACGCAGCTTGCCGGCGAAGCCGCTGTGGCTTTGCTTCGTCACCTTCAGATAGTCGTCGTAGAATCCGACGAAACCGAAGCCGAGCGTCACCGCCAGCACGATCCAGACATAGGGGTTGGCCGGATTGGCCCACAGCAGCGTCGCGACCACGAGGCCGGACAGGATCATCAGCCCGCCCATCGTCGGCGTGCCTTTCTTGGTGATCAGGTGCGACTGCGGGCCGTCGGTACGGATCGGCTGGCCCTTGCCTTGCCGAAGCCGTAAGTGGTCGATGATCCAGGGGCCGAACAGGAACACGAACAGCGCGCCCGTCACCATCGCCCCGCCGGTGCGGAAGGTGATGTAGCGAAACACATTGAAGAAGCCGCGGAAGACGCCAAAACCGGGAACGGTGTTGGAAAGCTCGATCAGCCAGTAAAACATTCAGATAGGCCCTATCACGCGGCTTGGTTGCGCCGTCTTGGCGGGGAAAGCGTTCCGAGCGCCTTGATAATCGTTTTCATCCTCAAACCAAGCAAATCTTGGTCATGCATGGGGTATTGACGAATCGCCTGGCGAACGGATCGGCGGCCCGGCCAGTTTACGCCTTTGCCTGCAAGGCGGCCAGCAGCCTGGGCACAAACTTGTTCACCCAGAACATCTTTTTACTGCCCTTGACCACCACCACATCCCCGCCCCGCAGCAATGCGGCGATTTCTTGCGGATCGAGCGTGGCCGGATCGTCGTGCCAGCCCAGCGCCCGTTCCGCCGGCACGAGATCATATAAATGACGCATCAGCGGGCCGACGCAGTAGACGGCGTCGATCCCCGGCAGGTCGGCTGCGAGTTTTTCGTGATAGGCGGGCGCGTCATCGCCCAATTCCAGCATGTCGCCGAGAATGGCAATGCGCCGCCCGGCCTGCACCGGCCGCGCCTTCAGGCTGCCCAGCGCGGCCACCATGCTGGCCGGATTGCCGTTGAAACTGTCGTCGATCACGGTGACGCCGGAGGCCGCCTGCTCGACGCCGCGGCCGGTCATGATGCCGACATGATCGAGCTCTTTCGCCAGCGCCGCCGCATCGAGCCCCGCGGCATGGATCGACGCCAGCGCGGCCAATGCATTCTGCACGCGGTGCGGCGCACCGGGCGTCAGGCCGAACGCGAGTTGCGCGCCGTTCACCTGCGCGGCGACGTCCCAGCTCTCGCCGCGGGCCGTGTGCGTCAACTCCCGAACCGCAGATCCCTCGCCAAAGCGAACGACCGCGCCGTTCCATTCCGGCGCCTCGACATCGGTCGGCAACACCAGCACGCCATCCGCTGGAAGGCCCCGCGCAATGCTTACCTTCTCGCGCCGGATCGCTTCCAGGCTGCCGAGCTTTTCCAGATGCACCGGCTGCACGTTCACGACCAGCGCCACCGTCGGCCGGGTCAATTCGCTGAGCCGCGCGATTTCGCCTGATTGGTTCATCCCCATCTCGACGACCCACACACTTGCTTCGGGGCTGGCATTGCACAGCGTCAGCGGCACGCCCCAGAAATTGTTGAAGCTGCTCGGGCTGGCATAGGCGGCAGGATAGGCGGCGAGGAACTCCTTGGTGCTGGTCTTGCCGGCGCTGCCGGTGAGCCCGATCACCGGGCCGTTGAACCGCGCCCGCGCGGCGCGTGCGAGAGCCCACAGGCCGTCGATCAAGGTGTCCTTGACGATCAACTGCGGAACGCGGACGCCTGCGATTGCGTGCGGAACGATCATCGCCACCGCGCCCGCGGCCTCCGCCTTGTCGGCGAATTCCCAGCCGTCGCGCGCGCTGGCGAAACTGGAGATGAAGCCGCCGCTCGGCGTGCCGCTCAGCGCCACGAACAGGCACCCCGGTTTCACCAGCCGGCTGTCCTGCGTGACGAAATCGATCGGCGTTTCCGGGAACTGCCCCGGAAGCCCGAGCAGGCGCGCAACTTCGGCAATCGTCCACAATGGCTTCGCGCTCATGCAACCCTCGCTGCGAGCGCGGCCGCCACCGCCTCGTGATCGCTAAACGGCAGTGTCTTGTCGCCGACGATCTGGCCGGTCTCGTGGCCCTTGCCGGCGATCAGCAGCGCGTCGCCGGGCTGCAGCGCCGCGATTCCGGCCCGGATCGCTTCAGCGCGGTCGCCGATTTCCGTTGCGCCTTTCGCCGCGGCGAGAATGGCGGCGCGGATCGTTTCCGGGTTCTCGCTGCGCGGATTGTCGTCGGTGACGATGACATCGTCGGCATTCTCGGCTGCGATCGCCCCCATCAGCGGGCGCTTGCCCGCGTCGCGGTCGCCGCCGGCGCCGAAGATCACGACCAGCTTGCGCTTCGCGTAAGGCCGCAGCGCCTGCAGCGCCTTCGCCAGCGCATCCGGCTTGTGCGCGTAATCGACGAAGATCGGCGCGCCATTATGTTCGCCGACCCGTTCCAGCCGGCCCTTGGCGCCTTCGAGATGCTCGATCGCTGCAAGCACCGCCGCCGGATCGCTGCCGGTTCCGATCGCAAGTCCCGCCGCGACCAGCGCGTTCTCGATCTGGAACTCGCCGACCAGCGGCAGCTTGATGGTGTAATTTCGCCCACGATGTTCGAGCGCAAGGTGCTGCGCAAATCCTTCGACGGTTGCGCCAACCAGGCGAATGCCTTCGCCGGCACCATCCGCATTGCGGCCGACGGCGATGATCCGCAAGCCCCTCCCGCCCGCAGCGTCGATCACTTCCTGCGAGCAGTCATGATCGGCGGAGATCACAGCCGCGCCGCCGGGCGGGACGAGATCACGGAACAGCCGCAGCTTGGCCGCGAGGTAGTGCGCGACGTCGGGATGATAATCCATGTGGTCGCGCGTCAGATTGGTGAAGCCGCCGGCGGCGACGCGCACGCCGTCGAGCCTGAACTGGTCGAGCCCGTGCGAGGACGCCTCGAAGGCGAGATGCGTGACGCCGTCGCCTGCGATCTCGTCGAGCTGCTTGTGGAGCGCGATCGGGTCCGGCGTCGTCAGCGAACCGTAGACGGTGCGTTTGGGCGAGACCAGCCCGATGGTGCCGATGCTGGCGGAGACATGGCCGAGCCGCTCCCAGATCTGGCGCGTAAATGCGGCCACAGAAGTCTTGCCGCTGGTGCCCGTCACCGCCGCAATCGTTGCCGGCTGTCGCGGATAAATCCGCGCCGCCGCCAGCGCCAGCGCGCGGCGTGGATTTGGCGTGACGACAAAAGGCACGCGCCGGTCCTGGGAAGGACGATCGCCGGCGACCGCAACCGCACCTGCGGCGATCGCGGCATCGATAAAGCGCGAGCCATCGGTCTTGCTGCCGGCCAGCGCGAAAAACAGGTCGCCCGGCTTGACCGCACGGCTGTCGACCGCGAGGCCCTTCACATCGACAGCTTCCGCCTGCGGCTCGATCGCAGCGTCATCGCTGAAGAGGTCGCGAAGTTTCATATTCTTCCCGTTCGGCCCGGCGCGGTGAGGCGCGCGTGATACACGCCTTACTGGGTTGTCCTCGATGCCGCAAGAATAAGGCGGTCGGACGGCGGCAGATCGAACCGCGGCGCGATCCCCAGGAGCGGCCCGATGCGGGCGATGACTTTGCCGCCGGTCGGCACCGCGTTGAAGCCGGAGGTGATGAAACCATGGGTTTCCGGCAGCGCCTTCGGCTCGTCCAGCATGACCAGGAGCTGGTATTGCGGGTTGTCGGCCGGGATGATGGCGGTGAACGAGTTCAGCACCTGCTTCTTGGAATAGCGGCCATTGACGACCTTTTCGGAAGTGCCGGTCTTGCCGCCGATATAATAGCCCTTCACGTCGGCCTTCTTGGCGGTTCCGATTTCGGCATTGAGCCGCATCAGGTAGCGCATTTTCTCGGAGGTTTCGGGCCGGATCACCCGCTTGGCCATGGCCTTGGCTTCCTCTTCCGATCGCTTCAGGAAGGTCGGAGGGATCAGAAGACCGCCATTGATGCAGGCGTTGATGCCCATCACCGCCTGCAGCGGCGCCACCGCGATGCCGTGGCCGAAGGAAATCGTAATGGTGTTGAGCTCGCTCCAGCGCTTGGGCAGGATCGGCGAAGCGCTTTCCGGCAGTTCGGTGCGCAGCCGGTCCATCTGGCCGAGCTTCTTCAGGAAGGCCCGGTGCGCGTCGACGCCTTGCGCCAGCGCGATCCTGGCCGCGCCGACGTTCGAGGAGAAGGTGAACACTTCCGACAGCGTGATCGAGCGGCCGAGCGGATGGGTGTCGTGAATGGCGAACTTGCCGAAATGCAGCGCGCCGCGCGCATCATATAATGTGTTGAGCGTAGCCTTGCCGGAATCCAGCGCCATCGCCAGGGTCAACGCCTTGAAGGTCGACCCCATTTCGAACACGCCCGTGGTCAGGCGGTTGATGCGATCGGGATCGTGCGCCTCCTTCGGATTGTTCGGATCGAAATCCGGCAGCGACACCAGGGCGACGATCTCGCCGGTCCTGACATTGGAGACGAGGCCCGAGGCCGCCTTGGCCTTGTACTTCTCCTTTGCCTTCAGCAATTCGTCGCGCAGCGCGTGCTCGACGCGCAGGTCGATCGACAATTCCACCGGCTTCTGCAAGCGGTCGGTGGCGAAGCCCGCGCGGTGCAGATCGGCCAGACCGTTATTGTCCAGCCATTTCTCCATCCCCGCGATGCCCTGGTTGTCGATATTGACGAGGCCGATCAGATGCGCGACCGAGGCGCCGGTCGGATAGACGCGCTTGTTCTCGCGCAGAAAGCCGATGCCGGGAATGCCGAGGCGGTGGATGTCGTGCTGCTGCTTCGGCGAGATCTCGCGCTTCAACCACACAAACCCCTTGCGCGACGACAGCCGGGTGCGCGCCTCCGCTTCGTCGAGGTCCGGCAGCGTCGCGGTCAGAAGCTCGATTGCCTCGTCCTTGTCGATGATGCGGCGCGGCTCGCCAAACAGGCTCGGCGCCTTGACGTCGGTGGCGAGCACCTCGCCATTGCGGTCGACGATGTCAGGCCGCGCGGTCGCAATCGCGTCCTGTGCGGCGGCGCGGCGCGCACTGTGGCTGTCAGCGCCGATGGCAAACATCACCAGGCGTCCGGCCAGCACGGCATAGATCGCGGCGAACAGCAGGATCGCCAGTCCAACACGGGCACGGGCCTTCGCGGCGCGATCGACATTGCGCCCGTAAAGCAGGCTGCGGATCAGCCGCTGCTGCCACGGTTCCGCGAGCCGTTTGGTGGTGGCAAGCGCCCGGCCGGTCATTGCTGCTCTCCCTGCGCGGGCACGGAGCCGGTCGCAGCGGGCGCGTCGGCGGCGGCCTCGATGGTATTGATCATCGCGCCGATCGGATCGGGCGCGCCCGGCCTTGCAAAGGCCGGCGGCCGTTCCGGCAGGTTCTTCAACTGGTCGTATTGCGTCGCGACCAGCGGTTTCAGCCCGAGATGGCGGTCGGCCAGGCCCTGCAGCCGCAGCGGCGCATCGAGCTTGGCCCATTCCGCGCGCAGCGCCGCGATGGCGTCGCGCTGCTCGCGGATTTCTGCGTTGAGCCGCAACACCCGCTCGACGCGCGCGGTCGATTCCATCTTGATCCGGTAGACATAGGCCGCAGCGAACACCAGCATGCCGATGACGAGGAAGTGGACGACCCGCACGATCAGCCTCCCCTCATCACGTCGGCGAGAACGGGCCATGCCGGCAGGCGGTCCGCGGAATGCGCGGGCGCCGCGGTGCGTTCGGCGGCGCGCAGTTTCGCCGAACGCGCGCGCGGATTGGCTGATACCTCCGCTTCGCCCGGCGTCACCGGGCGCTTGGTCAGGATCTGGAAGCTCGGCGCGGCCTGCGCCATTTCGGGCAGATGCCGCGAGCCGCCGCCCGACTTCCCGCGCGCGTTGAAGAAATCCTTGACGATGCGGTCTTCGAGCGAATGGAACGAGACCACCACCAGCCGCCCGCCCGGCTTGAGCACGCGCTCGGCCGCCGCGAGCGCCAGATGCAGTTCGTCGAGCTCGGCGTTGACGAAGATCCGCAAGCCTTGAAAGGTCCGCGTCGCCGGATGGATCTCGTTCGGTTTCGAGCGAACCACCTTGCCGACGATATCGGCGAGCGCCTGCGTCGTCGTGATCGGCGTCTCTTTTCGCGCCGCCACGATCGCGCGCGCCACCGCGCGGGAATGGCGCTCTTCGCCGAAGATGTAGATGATGTTGGCGAGATCGGCTTCGGAAGCCTTCGCAACCACGTCCGCCGCCGTCGGGCCGTCATGACCCATCCGCATGTCGAGCGGACCGCCGAGCCGGAACGAGAAGCCGCGCTCCGCCTGATCGAGCTGCATCGAGGAGACGCCCACGTCCATTACGACGCCATCGACCGTGGCCGCGCCCTCGACGGCGCAGACCTCCGCGAGATTGGAGAACCGGTCCTCGACCAGGGTCAACCGGCCATCGGAACCGTCGACCAGATCGAATCCGCCGGCGATCGCCGAGCGGTCACGGTCGATGCCGATGACCCGGGTTCCCGGGATGGCGAGGATCGCGCGGCTGTAGCCGCCCGCGCCGAACGTCGCGTCGATATAAATGCCGCCATCATGCGGGTTGAGCATCTCGACCGCCTCGCGGCCAAGAACGGAAATATGACGTGGCGCAGCCGCACTCATGCATGTGCCTCTGGCGCATTCCAGTCGAGGATACGAAAACCGGACGCGAACGGGCCCATTGCGCCTCAAATCCCTGCGCTTCGCCGGGCTTTTCCGGCCCAAATGCCACGGACCGACACAATCGCCGTTCCCCGCCCGGCCCGGCAGCCCGTCATTTCCCCACGGAATTTGCTGGGCTGCCATGACATTACAAGCGTGAAAAAGGGCCTCGGCCGTCCCCAACACCGGTTCGGCACTTCACTACTTAGTAACGGCACTTAGCGTTAAGAAAGCGTTGATGATCGGCGGCAGCTTTTGCGTGCTTTCCAGACACTTTGGCGGCGGGGATGCGCTCTGCAAACTGCGCTGTGGAACACGGGCCATGCCGGATTGCACGGACCGCAGGGTAAAGGAATAGTAAACGATATTGTTGCCTGAAGCGTATGCTGCCGTTCTCCTGCCCGCTTTGAGTTCAAGAAATGACTTCAGGTTCGTTCGCATCTCTTGGTATTGATTCGAAGCGTCAACGCGCCCTTCCCGTTCTCAGGGCCAACGCCGAAATGAAGACTTTTACCCCGGATTCCTCAATCGCTTCGGACGTCATCCCGTCGCCGAACTATGGCGACCGCAACAAGGGGCGGCAGGCCGACATGATCGTGCTGCACTACACCGGCATGCCGGATGTGGAGGGCGCGATCGCACAGCTCTGCACCCCCGGCACCGACGTCTCAGCGCATTACATCGTCCTCGAAGACGGCCGCATCGTGCAATCGGTGCCCGAAAGCAAGCGCGCCTGGCATGCCGGCGTGGCCTCCTGGGCCGGCGAGGAAGACATCAATTCCTGCTCGATCGGCATCGAGATCATCAATCGCGGCCATGACTGGGGCTATCCGGATTTCCCGTTGCGCCAGATCGCCGCCGTGATCGCGCTTTGCCGCGGCATCATGCTCCGCCGCAAGGTCCCTTCGCATCGCGTGCTCGCCCATTCCGACGTGGCGCCGTCGCGCAAGAAGGATCCCGGCGAAAAGTTTCCGTGGCATTCGCTGGCGAATTCCGGCGTCGGCCATTGGGTGCAGCCGGCGCCGATCGTCCGCGGCGAAACGCTCATGCTGGGCGCCATCAGCACCGACGTCGCCGATCTGCAGGCGGCCCTTGCCAAATACGGCTACAGCGTCCCGACCCACGGCAAGTTCGACGCCGCCACCATGAGCGTGGTCATCGCATTCCAGCGTCACTTCCGCCCCGCGCGCGTCGACGGTGTCGCCGACCACTCCACGCTGAGCACGCTGCATGCGCTGCTGGCGAGCCTGCCCGCGGATGCGACGGCAGTCGCGGCGAGGTAGTTCTCTCCGTCATTCCCCGCCGTCATTGCGAGCGAAGCGAAGCAATCCATCCTTCCGCGCGTGAGGATGGATGGATTGCTTCGTCGCTATGCTCCTCGCAATGACGGTTAGAGCGCATCCATCTCCGCAATCCTTCGCGCATAGAGCCTTCGCAGCGGCTCAAGCTGCGTCGCCGCCGTCGCCGCTTGATATGCCTCGCGCGCGTCGTCGTTCCGCCCCAGCCGGCGCAGAAGGTCCGCACGCACCGCCGGCAGCAGCGCGTAACCCTTCAGTCCGCCCCTCGCCTCCAGCGCATCGATCAGGTCGAGCGCCCGCGCCGGCCCGTCGACCATCGACACCGCCGCGGCGTGGTTGAGTTCGACCACCGGCGACGGGCTGATCCGCAGCAGCACTTCGTAGAGGCCCGCGATCTGCCGCCAGTCGGTGTCTTCATAATTGGCCGCACGGGCATGCAACGCCGCGATCGCCGCCTGCACCGCATAGGATTGCGGCCGCCCCGGCATCCGCAGCGCCTCTTCCACGAGGCGCAATCCCTCCGCTATCTGTTCGCGGTCCCACAATGAACGGTCCTGCTCTTCCAGCAGCACGATGTCGCCGCCTGCGGTCTCACGGCCCGCGCGCCGTGAATCGTGCAGCAGCATCAGCGCCAGCAATCCCTTGATCTCGCCGCGCCCAGGCATCAGCGCATCGAGCAGCCGCGCCAGCCGGATCGCTTCGCGCGCCAGGTCAGGCCGCATCAGGTCTTCTCCCGATGTCGCCGCGTAGCCTTCCGTAAAAACCAGATAGATCACCGCGAGCACGCCGCGCAGCCGCGGCTCCAGCGCCTCGCGCTCCGGCACCTCATAGGGAATGCCGGCGAGACGTATCTTCTGCTTGGCGCGCAACAGGCGCTGCGCCATCGCATCCTCGCTGACGAGAAACGCGCGCGCGACCTGCGCCGTCGTGAGCCCGCATACCGTGCGCAGCGTCAGCGCGACCTGCACCTCGTCGGCAAACGACGGATGGCAGCAGGTGAAGATCAGCCGCAACATGTCGTCGTCGAGCGCGTCGTCGGAAGGCTCGGACGGCTCCGGCGCATTGAGCAGGATTTCGTGCGTCAGCTCCTGCTGCTTGCCGCGAAATGCGACGTTGCGGCGAATGCGGTCGATCGCCTTGTTGCGCCCGACATTGACCAGCCAGGCGCGCGGATTGGACGGCAAGGCGGCGACAGACCATCGCTCCAGCGCCACCGCGAACGCGTCCTGCAGCGCGTCCTCGGCCAGATCGAAATCGCCGACGAGGCGGATCAGCGTGGCCAGCGCCCGCCCCGCCTCGTCGCGAAAGATTTTTTCGATTTCGATCGGGGTCATGCGGGATCCGTCATCGGTCATTCCGGGGCGATGCGAAGCATCGAACCCGGAATCTCGAGGTTCCGGGTTCGCTTCGCGCCCCGGAACGACGGCTAGTCATAAATCATGACTGGCCTTACCTCGATCGAACCTGTCCTGGCGCCGGGAATGCGCGCTGCGATGCCGAGGGCATCATCGAGATCCCTGGCCTCGACCAGATAATAGCCGCCGAGTTGCTCTCGCGTCTCCGCGAACGGACCGTCGGTCGTCAGGATCTTGCCGTCACGGACCCGCACGGTGGTTGCCGTCGTTACCGGTTGCAGGCCGTCGCCGGCTTTGAAATGGCCGCTCTGGATGATGGATTGGGTGAACGCGCCATATTCGCCCGTCAACTTCTTGCGATCGTCCGCCATCATGCGGCTGTATTCCTCGTCATTCCGGTAGATCAACAACAAATACTGCATCCTGAATACTCCTCTTGATCGGCTGGATCGCCGACATCCAGTCGAACGGGCGACACGGCAGACGACATCGTCAGGATAATTTATTTCCGGCGATGGCGCGGCCGCGCGGCATTCAAGGCTGCCCGCCGGCCCCGGCTGCTCGGCGCCTCAATTCTTTCAGTTCCTCGAAGCGCTTGGTCACGTCGCGCATGACCGCCACCGTGCCCGTGGTCTCCTGCGCGGCGTTGCGCAGCAACACGATGGTGAATTCGACCGAGATGCGCCGGCCGTCACTGGTCAGGCCGGGCACCGACAGCAGATCGCCGTGCCCGTAACGGCTCGTTCCCGTCTCCATGGTGTGGCGAAAGCCGGCCCAATGCCGTGCGCGCAGATTTTCGGGAATGATCAGATCAAGCGACTGGCCGATGGCCTCCGCTGGCGCAAAACCGAATATCCGTTCCGCGCCAGGATTCCAGAACGTGATGCGCCCCTCGCGATCGGTTGCAATGATCGCGTCGGAGGTGCTGTGGAGCAGTGCATCGCCAAGGCCGGGGGGAATATCCATCGCTTCCACTCGCAAATCGCAAAATCGGCTAGGGCCGCATCAAATGCCGCGATTTTGCCGATGTCAAAATTGCGCCGATGGAACCGGATTAACCATGGCTATCGCTTGACGCGGCGCGCCTAAGCCCCCATTCGTAAGGCGTCAGTCGGCCGGACGGCCGCTCCCGCTATGGTCGAAAGGCTGCGGGGGAGGAAAGTCCGGGCTCCATCGACATGCGGTGCCGGATAACGTCCGGCGGGG
>Ga0081540_1002303_pt1 | contig 15665 bp, 20 predicted proteins | sample TabmetS2T1R1_FD_71024 | JGI IMG/M metagenome (GOLD analysis project Ga0081540, IMG submission 71024) | Tabebuia heterophylla rhizosphere microbial communities from the University of Puerto Rico - S2T1R1 | ecosystem: Host-associated > Plants > Roots > Rhizosphere ... | reverse complement strand
CACGGGCGATCTCCTTGATCGTCTTGCCCTTGATGAAGTGCTCGCGCCGGATCCGGGCAATCGTCTCCACGATCAGCATCCCCCACCACCCGCTTCGTTCCAAAGCAGGCAGCGCAACAGACCAATCTGTAGGGGGTCAATTTTGGGCTCTGACGCAATCCTGATGACGGGCAACCTCGCCAGAATTGACTTTGTGGAATCAATTCAAGGAAATGGAAGCAACGAAGCAGAGCTACCGCGCCCTCCGTTGCGTGGACCCCGGCACTGGAGCTTCGGCCGAAATCGAGAGTCGTTTCAATGGCATCGGTTAACAGCGATAGCTTAGTCCATCATCAAAACTGAGTCAGAGCCAATATTGCAGGCCGAATGACAGACAGAAGTCCTCGGTGATCGCCGCCAAGTCCTCAATGATGACGGTCGTCGGCACTTCCTCAGGCTTAATATCCAGCCTGGTGTTTGCGCGATCTCTGGCTCGAGAGCCAGCTGCGGCTAGGAGAGCGGGCGCAGGAGCGTCTGACTCATGCCCGGACCGAAAACCGGTCGAACGCGGTCAAAGTCTGCAGGCGCGGCTCTACGCCACGGAGATAGATCTCAGTCTTGAGGAATGAGATCTCGTCATCCAGTTTGCTTTCATCGACATCCACAAACCACGACCGCGGCCTACCATCGCTTCCGTCGCTCCAACGGTAGCCGCGGCGCTTGAGCGTGTCCTTGAGATCGAAAGGCGATTGCTCCGCCCACACCCGAATCGTCTTCTTTCGCGCCTTCTCGAGCAAGACCGCGAGCGCCGATGTGCCGATAGTGGGTAGCTCGAACGCGAGTAATTCGAGCAGGGCATGGCAATCGTCGACTGCCCTATGGGCCTGGTGGAAGAAGCCGGCGCCATTCAAAAGATAGCTCAGGCGGGAGCCTTCGAAACCGTGCTTTCGCCATTCGACCTCGGTCGCCGAGCATCCCCAAGCCTTCTGCTGGAAGATCGGCCAGTAGCGCTCCGCGAATTTGCGGTCGAAGCTCGCGTTGTGGGCAATGACGATCACGGCACCGTCCGCGAACGACGAGACGGCAGCTTCGTCGATCCGATGGCCTGCAACCATCTCGTTCGTGATCCCCGTCAGCGCGACCACGTCCGGCGGAATTGGCGCCGTTGGTTCGTTGAACGATGAGAAGACTTCCCTGAGACCCGCGATGTGGCCATCCGGCAGGTAGTCGAACTTGACCATTCCAAGCTCGAGGACCTCGTCCTTCAGCTGATCTAAACCGGTTGTCTCTACGTCGAGCAGGATGCCTGTCTTGACGCTTTGACCGATGGATGGCGCGAAAGCCTCCCGCCGCGTCAGGCGCCGAAGGACACGATAGTCGGCAGATTTGGCCAGTACTTCAGCCATCTCGGCCAGTGTTAGGTCGCTCTCGAGCATGGGTGTTACAGTCTCCGGCTACCACGCAGTGCGGCTGGCCGAGCCGCAAATCTAGTCCGGGTCAAAGCCCAAAATCCAGTTGTGGCTCGGTGTCGTTGACCAAGCCCATCGCGTGGCGATGGTCGTCCTTTAATGCGCCTGTACTCATCTCGAATTCCTGCCACCGACTTTGTCCACCAAGGACGGCTTCGAGCATCCCTAGATGTCCATCAATGCTTTCCTAGATTTCGATGACGAAGTTCGGATCGAAGCGCGGGTTGTCGTAGGCGCGCTGCTGCGGCGGCCAGGGCCCGTATCCCTTGGCGTTCGACACCACGCGCGTTGCGCCGATCACGGTGTCCTCGTACTCGTGGGTATGCCCGTAGATCCAGAGGTCCGCAGGCCGCAGCTCAGGCCTGCCGGTTGCGACCGGCTCCGGCCACATCAGCGAGCCCAGGGCGCTGCGATATGCTGCGGTCAGGACCTCTTCGTCGGACAGCCTCCCACCGGGATCGTACGGGCCCAGGCGGCGCGCTCCGCTCGGAATCGGTGCATGATGCGTGACGACCACCAGGGGCCCGCCGCGCGGCTTGCGCATTTCGGCTTCGAGGAAGGCGCGGGCTTGGAGGTGCCGAGCCAGGGCGTGTCTCGGCCGGAAGCGATTAAGATAACGGTTGATTCTGATCTTGCGGAAGTCGTTCATCCGTTCGGCGGCTACCATCATTGCGCGATGCTGATCACCGAACAAATCGAAGTCCGTCCATAGCGTCGCACCGGCGAAGGCGACGTCACCGATTCGGATGGAGTTGTGCTGCAGCACGTGGATATTCGTGCCGCCTGCTGCTGCCTTGGCCTTCTCGACCGTGCGGTCGATGTCGCAGCCATAAGCTTCATGATTGCCGACGACGTAGATTACAGGTCGATCCGGCACGCGTTCGCGCAGCCACTTCACCCCGCGCTCAGCGCGCGGAATGAGGTCGCCGGCGACCACCAGCACGTCGAACCGAGGGCGCGCGTCGCCGGACGGCAGGTCCCAGCCGCGGGTCAGTTCGACATGCAGATCTGACAGGATCCATAGCAACACGGTTCAGTCCTCGTCGGTTGGATGGTCGTCCAGCGGCTCGGGAAGGCTCAGCGCCTGCACGATCCGGTCGATGAGTTCGTCGGGCATCTCGTCTATGCCGAGTGCGAACTGCACCTCGGACGAGCCGCAATGCGAGCATCCGTGCCGCGTCGGATCGTAGGTGAACTCGCCTTCCTGGCCGCATTCACGGCAGCGAAATCTGGCCATCGTTTTCCTCCGCCGGCGTCCACCAGAAGCACTCTTCAGACCGCCCACTCGCGGCCGGCGTCGATCCAAAAGATCTCTCCGGTCGCCTGGACCTGACCGTTCTCGTCGACTCTCATCAAAATGGTGGCCAAGCTGTAGAACTCTTCGTCGTCCGGATAGCGGAGCAGGTCGATGCCAAACCGCGCGCGCCGCAGCGTCCGCTGGGGGATATCCGGTCGATCTCGTGCGGATACCCGGGCCGCCAGCCGGTACGGCACCGAGCAGCGCGAGCCTCGATCTTGAGATGGGCGGTCTCGGCATTAACGATGGCCGGCACTACACGAGCGACGATCTGCCACGTCGTGTCGGCGCCGGCGATGTCGGTCCAGAAACGGTCGCACCAACCTCGATACCACAGCGCTTTGAGATAGAACAAAGCAGGAACATTGACCCGAGTCAAGCATCTTATATAATTATATGGGAGTGATTTCGAATGACTGCGGGTAATGCAAATCATTTCGTAATCTCAAGGGGGCCCGCACCGTGAACGCGGCGTGGTCGTAAAAAGGAATCCGCCAACTCACGAACCGCACTGTCGGACACCGCTATAGACGCCAGGCTTGGATCGGCATTTGCCGGTTGGCCGGATTTTCGGCCAGCTCCCTGGTCATCAGGTGCGGCCGCGGTCCGCGCAGCAGGTTTTCTTCCAAGTACCTGAAAATGCGCGGCCAGCGTCCACGTCACCCCAGTGAAGGAACCCCACATCTGCCGGCACGGTCGGCAGAACCTTCGCTAGAAGCTCGACAACTCCCATTGCCGGGAAGCCGCCGGTGTATACGACCAGGCTGCCGTCCTCGATCTCGCGGACCTGGCGATTGAAGCTTGCGTAGTTCTCGATCGTCAGGATTGGCTGGCGTTTGGGTCGGATGTGCGGCACTTAGAGCAGGAGGCACTCGATCCCGCTGCGATCTAACTAACGCCTGTTCCAGCGACGATCATCGTCTTCCTTGTCAATTGTCGCTCATTTCGACTGTCAGTAGAGTCGTGGCGTACCATACTTTTCCTCTCAGCGCTGCAACCACTGTCTTGCTGCTTCTTCCATCATATCCAAGCAGCGATCATCCTCCAAGGCAGCCTTCTTGATGGCCCTGATGATATCTGGGCTCATCATGGTCAAGAACTGCCGGCGATCGCCGAGCGGGTTTCACCGTCCGCGTTTCATCGCTTTTTTCCTTTCGATCATCCCAAGGTCGCTGGTGGGGTGGGCCTCGCAAAGTCCCACGACTTCTTGGACCCCGCAAGCGCGACCGGTTGGTTCAACCGTCAGCATGGATCTCGAAACAAAAGCACAACCAACGTCCCGCACTTGTCATAACGCGAGTTAGAGTACCAATCCGATCGAACCAGCTGAGCCTGGCTCAGAACGTTCTTAGATGTGATCGCTAGGTGGCACCTGCCTTCGTGATCTCCTCCAAAGCCTTCGCCAGCAAAGCCCATACAGATTGCGCGCGAGCGACTCCGCGGACGAGGCAATGAACGGTGCGCGGCGGAGCGCCGGTAAGCGGATTGCTGGTCTCGCTGGCCGCGATCCGATAGTCCGACACCTCTGCAAGGTCCGAAATGTTCGCTATGTTCATTGCAGCGATCGTGCGCCGCATGGGCGCATATCCGCCTGGCACCAGGTCGATCGTGATCACCAGCATCCCGTGTCTCCTTCTTCAAGCTGAATACTTTCCAGCGTGCGGGCGGCGACCGTTAGTTGCGGAGTTTACGCCAAACTCGTCCACACGAAGTGGTGCCGGTGGGGGCGTCTCGGCGAGGTAGATGGACGCGTAAACCGAACCGCAATAGGCGGGCATTCGTGCCGCGTCGGACCGGAGGTGAACTCACCTTCCTGGCCGCAGGCGGGGCAGCGAAATCTATTCCTCCGCCTTGTTCGATGGCGAGAAGTTCTTGTCGTCCTTCTTGGAAGGGGAATCCGGGTAATTGAGTAGTGGATCGCCCTCGGGCACTTCCTCCCGAGATATGATGAAATGCACGTCAATGGAATCGCACAATGGGCACGTGAAGCGTTCCGGGTCGTAGACCCAGGTGCCTTCCTTCCCGCACGTGCGGCAGCGAAAATCTCCATCGCTATCCCTCAACTTCCTTGTTGGATCGGTGCTCTCGGTCAGCGTGTCGTTCTCGCGGTCACCGCACGCATAATACATGTTGGCTTGACCACGTGGCCGGCGAAGGCAGGCGGATCCTCTCGGAGCCACGCTCGCGCCAGCAGTCGCCGACAAACGGCCAGCCCGCGGCCGCGGGCGGATCGCCGGCGGGGTGAAAGAGTCGGGGAAGGCCCCGACCAACTTAGACCGTCAATTCCACAACCACGCCAGACATCACATGACCTCGAACCACCAACGCCATAGATGCAAACAAATCGGGAACATGACGCGAAGTCAAGTTCTTATATAATTATATAACTTCATTTTTGTACAGCGCGCTCGCGCCGACTCGAATCATCCCATAATCTCGACGGGGTGGTCGCAACGTGGACGGGGCGATGGTCGCAAAAAAGAAGGCGTCGAAGCGGGGGCGAAGGACGCCCGTTGGGGATAGGAGGCAGTTCCTGACCATGATGTCTCCGGACATCATTAAGGCGGTGAAACAGGCAGCTCTGGATGATGATCGCGCCGCCTGGGACGTGATGGAGGAGGCCGCAAAAGAGTGGCTCGAACGACGAAAGGCTAAGCGAAGCTCCTGATGGTGTTTGCGGTTGAATAAGGGGGCGATTAATCACGCGTCTGACCGTTTTGGGAGTTCTTGAGGACGAGTAAGGGCGCCAGTCTCATGCCAGCGCTTTCTACCGTCGCGCTCACTGCGATGATCTGCGCTCGGTTGACAGCCATTCTTGCGAGGAAAGCAAGCTGCTTCGCAGAGCGGGCGCCAAGCCTCAAGTGATTGCGTGTTGGCGCCTCATCGTCGAACAAGTGGACCTCTGCAGTTCGCCTTGGCCAACGTTGGGCAAGGGCCGCCTTCAACGTTCGATTTCGCGTCGTTCGTGGAAGGCAACTTCTCGAAGCATGATGTGCACATTCCAAAAGTCGCGTAGACTGCGATTTCGCAGGGCGAACAGCACGATACATTCTTCGGAATGATCCACTCCATGCTGAAAGAACCTGAGTTAAAGCCGTTCTCGATTGAGGTATCCTGTCGTAATCTTGGCAAGCGCGAACATGCCGAAGTTTTTTTCGCCGGGACATTGGGCTGTTTGAGGTGAGGGTGCTGCGCGTATTGGTGGCAACCCAAGCAAGACCTCTTGGACACGATGAAGGCACTCGTCAACGAAACTACAAAAGTTAACCTCGCCTAGTTTGCCGGTCGAAACCCCTACCCGGGCCGAGCGGCAGCGCGCGAGGAGCAGGGAGTGGCTCGACCAAGTTCGAGCGGCGAACGGGAACGCGCACGACGCAGCCATCGCACGATAGCCTAACGCAATTCCTGCATATCGGCTCTTGGCGTGATGGCCGGGCGGGGCGTGTTCTGAGCGGCTTGCAATCGCGAGCCGAATGTGCCGGGCGACAGTGGTGTTGTCCCCACGTTCGTTCTCTCGGTATCAACCCCTGCAATGGCGATGTATCTAATTGTAATTACGCATGTATTTTGCGACGCTTGCGCATACTTATATAAATATATAAGTATATAAAAGCGCTGATTTCATCGTTTGACGGAGAACTGGCTATGAGGGATTGGCGAATCACTCTGGTGGAGGCCCATCCCCAGCTCTTCCATGCGTTGCCGGGTAAAGCTGCGGCTTCCCGCGCCTATCCTAAATGCGGTGATGGTTGGCATGGTCTTCTGGAATGTGCATGCGAACGGATCGAGACTGCACTTGCGGACGGGGACAGGTTCGTCGCAAGAGAAATCAGTCAAAAGCTTGGATCGCTGCGCTTCTATTGGAGCGGCAAGCTCCGGACCTCCTCTCAACCACTGGTCACGGACGCGGTTTGTCGCGCAGAAGCGCGTTCGCATTGCACATGTGATGTGTGCGGCGAGCCAGGGCGCCTCTATCGCGCCGAGTTGTTGATGACTCGGTGCATAGTTCACGCCAGCGGAGTTCCCGTACCGATCGAGCCTGGCTTTGAGAACGCTCACCTTGTGCAACAGGCCCGCAATGGCCGCTCGAAGGTGATCGCTTGTCGCTACGATCGAGCGACCGATGCATTCGTCGAGATTCGGTCTGCATCATGCTGCAAAGATGAGATGCCTGGTCGGCGCTTTGGGGGCAGCAAAGCCTCGAGTGGTGGGATCGATTGGCTCAGATGCGGGAGCCGCCATCGCCAGCTGTGGGTTTCTCATCGTCGCGAGCACAGCCCCGCTAGAAGACACCTTCACGACCGTCGCGCTCCGGCGCTTCGCCAGGATTGACGCCACTATTTTTAGTTCATACGAGCGCTCCACATGTATGGCAATCGTCAAGCTGCAAGCCCACCCGAGCAATTCACTTCGGCTAAGACAACAGCAGCGATTCCAATTAGACACCCAGCGGTCCGAGACGCTCTCGTCCAGTTCTCGCTCTCTCCCGCCATTAGATCGATCGACTACATCCCGTCGGCCATTGTTGCATCGGAGCTGGTGGATCTGGGCGCAATTATTGTACAAGGTGAGAGTGACCGCGTACTTATCGATATCGTGGAGGCTCGTCCGATCAGAGATCTCGAAGATGAAGGATTGGCGCTGATCGCTGTCGGAAAGCTCCATCTCCGGACAAAGGTTGTTACGTTTAAGGATCTCCGGCGCGAGCCCCGCTACACGAACTCCAGGTCAGTCTGGCGATACAACAAGCATCACGTCGCGCTCGATCTTCGCATTCGAATCCTGAAGCTCCTACTGGAGCGCCAGTCGATGAAGTTGGGGCAACTCCTTGAGGAAGTCCAAGCTGGGCCACGAGGAAGCCAAGCCGTCATGGCGTTGGCGTGCTCCGATCTCCTAGAACTAGATTTGGACTCCCAGCCGCTCGGCCCGACGACCTTCGTGCGGTCTCGCACGCCTCTGCCGGACCGCGTCGAGCCGCCAGTTTCTTACAAAAAAAGACCTAGCCCAAGGATTCGATTACCGCCTGAAAAGGCGCGCCACGGCCGCTTTCGGTGAGGCCGGTCTTTGCGGACGGGCGATCTCGAATGATGCCACATCGGTAATGGAGTCATTGACACGCGGTAATTGAATCCTTGAAGATTCAGCTTTGTTGACCCGCAATCGAATCCTTGCCTAACTCATTGAAAAGTAACGTATTCTTACCTAGATTTGGGCTCGACTCCCGGATGCATATAACCTATTGTCCTTGGTGGAAGACGCGTTCAATCCGATTGTCCGACCGGAGTTCCAAGGAATGCGGTTCTGAGGCCACCTTTTGTCGACGACTTCTTTCCCGCGAGAGAACGGACGGAAGCGGTTTAGGGACAAGGGACCGAGCATGGATTGAAACATCGCAAGGAAACGGCTCGGTCGTCGCCGAATGGCGGGCTGCAGACAGCGCTGATGTACGCACGGAGATCTTGTGAGGAGAGGGAGCTAAGACGATGAGACGAGCGCGTTAGAACATCCGAGCTTGCACAGGACAATATCGGGCGCCTGCACGAATCCTTTCTCGCATCTTCCGAAGCGCTCAACTCGTGCGATCAAAGAGAACAATGCCGAAATCCGTCGCGAGCACTAGGAAGGGCGATCGATGAAATTACGGGGCTGGAAGAGCGGTTAGGCTTCAATCCATTCCGGACCCGTTGAAACTCCGGGTTGGTCGAAAAGAATTCTGTTTTGCCGTGCAGCCCTATCCTGGAGTGTTGCAATGCGACCAATTGTGGGTAGCGGAACGACCAGCCCGATTTTGGTTATAGCGAGGGTGTCGGGCGCGTTTGAGGCTGTTGGCCAATTTCATCCTCCCGCGAGCGCTGAAAACGCAGTGATAGACTGGGCACGCTTTGAGATGCTTCTCCACAATTGGATCGCGGCCGTTTACGGCGAGTCCGATCCGGAGAAATGAACCGGAGTGCGGCCCAGACCCTCATAGCTGGAAAGAGAGAACGTCTTTGCACTCGAGTCTATCTGGAGGACGGAACGCTTCTCTTTCTTGACGTCATGTTCGCCCCCCGACCGCACGGTCAAGTGCTGGCGCATCCGCCACGAATAGGAATCAAGACAGCGTCGATTTGGAGGATGCTGAATGAGCGCGTCAAAGACGACTAGTTCAAGCGAATCGGCGGTCACGCGGATCGCGCGTTCAAGAGAAGGCAGGTACGAACAGGCGACACGTGGCTCACTTGCTCGGCTCAACGACCACTCTCTACCCACCTTTCTTCCATCTGCACCAAAGCCGAGGGAGCGATTTGGCTGGTGCCGCCTGGCGCCAGACCCTTGCCAGGTGTCGCAATCATATTGCGTCATCCCGCGCGTACGTTCGCATTCGCGAACATCGAGACGCGCAACATGGCCAGTATCGTCGCATGACTCGAGCAGTCTGCTGTTCAAGGTCGCGGATTCCGACCAAAGTATTGCACATGGAAACTGACCGATGTCCCGTCGTCGCTATTCCTGGGACGAAAGGCGAATCAGCAATTACATTCGCGAGGGCCGAGGTATAGGGAGAGGGTCCAATTATACTCCCTGGCTCACGACAGCGGACGTGCCATCGATCGGACGCAGTCACCGAGCGTTCTGTTCAAAGACGGATCGTGTGCATCATCTCCTTTCGGACAATGAGTACGCTTCGTTCTTGCGATATTATTACGAGGACGACGTAGTCGATATTCGCGAACAATTCCCGTTGGACCGCATTGAGACGATCTTGATCGCCGAAGTGCTTGGAGTTCGCCACCCCGTCGATCGCGTTTCTCGAACCCCTCTCGTCATGACAACCGACTTGCTCATTACGCGCAAAGTGCCTTGCGGGCTTCGTGAATACGCTTATGCGGTGAAGGAGGATGAGGATCTCGAAAAACCGCGAACAATCGAGAAACTCGAAATCGAAAGAATTTACTGGGCAACGCGAGGAGTCGCTTGGAAAATTCAGCGTAGATCCGAACTCAAGACTAACGCCGCACTCAATCTGGCTTGGATATTTGATTCTGATGCTACTGTTGACTGGGGAAGTGCCTGGATCGCGCACATCAAATCGCAATTGGAATCGATAGTCCGCCTGTATCCGGCCGCGGCAATTGGATTGGCATGTCGCCTGCTGGACAATCAATCCGGGCTGGCGATCGGTACGGCGTTGGCGGTAGCGCGGGCGCTTTTGGCCAGAAAGGAATTGCTCGTCGATCTCAATCTCGACCCGCCATTAGCAGAGAGATCCTGCTCTAATTTCTCCTTTGCCGAGGGCCGGACATGATTGGTTTGCGGCCTTCGATTGAATCGCTAGCGGTCCGCGTCCTAGTCCGCGACCGGGACGACGAAGACCGTCTAAAACGCATTGTCCATATCGACGCTTCATTGGACGAGATTTGGCTCAAAAACCTTGACGACCGGACCTGGCCTTATCGATTTAGCTACTCTGAATTTGTCGCCGACTATGAGCGCACTTCTCCGCGTTACGAAATAGATTTCGATGAGCCGCGGCCGCTTTACATCCGGCCTCCGAATAGCGACACCGCCACGGACGCAAGGCAGAAAGGACATTGGGACATCATAGAGTGTCTTCTCGCCGGCACCGAGCAAGACGAGCGAAGCCTCTTCTTTCCGGCCACTCGCAGGCGGCTCGTCGCAATCGCTCGCAAGCAGTTCAGTGTAACGCGTCAGACCGTTGTCAATATTCTAATCCGGTACTGGCAGCGGGGAATGACTTTCGATTCGCTGCGACCCGACTTCCGGGAGTGTGGCGCGCCGGGCGTTCCTCGGAATATCGTGAGCGGAGCGAAAGCCGGGCGGCCATGCACGATTAGCCCAGATGGAGGAGTTTCAACGAACGATGAACTTCGGCGCATATTCCAAATCGGTGCCGACTACTATTTCGCCTTGAGGCGACGCCGAAGGATGCAGGATGCCGTCGACTACATTGTTAGGAAGTTCTTCTCGAACCAGATCCAGGGATTGGAAGGCGGCCGGGCAAAGGTGGAGGTAGTGACGGACAAGCCGACCGTTCGACAGCTCCAACACTACATTGAGACCCATTACCGTCGCAGCGCCCGTTACAGGAAACGAGAGGGGGAAAAGAAATGGCTGCTGGAAGGACGCGCAATCCTGGGGCGCGGCGATTACGGCACGCAGGGTCCCGGCGACAAGTATCAAATCGATGCAACAGTCGCGGACATCTATCTGGTGTCGCAGTACGACCGCAGAAGGATTGTTAGGCGCCCCGTAATATACTTCGTGATCGACGTCTGGAGTCGTCTCATTGTCGGGGTCTACGTAGGTTTCGAGGGGCCATCTTGGATGGGAGCAATGATGGCTCTTATTAGTATGGTCACGCCCAAGGTCGAATTTTGCAAACAGTATGATATTCGCATCGATCTCGACGATTGGCCTTCGCATCATCCGCCAAAAGTACTCCTAGCAGATAGAGGAGAACTCAGCAGTGTTGGGCTAACTGAATTGATCGAGAGGTCCCTGCGCATCCAGATCGAGAACGCGAGCCCCGGACGGGCGGATCTAAAGGCACTGGTCGAGCGCAGGTTTGGCATCGTTCCGGCAATCTTCAAGCCCTTCACACCTGGATATGTTGAGGCGGACTTCGGCGAGCGCGGGGCTCGCGACTACAGGTTGGATGCAAAGCTAAATTTATTCGAGTTCACCCAGGCGTTGCTCTATTCGGTTATTGAGCACAACAACCACCCAGTGAAGGGCTTGAGAGCTCCTCCGGGAATGATCACAGAAGGGCGAGAGCCGACGATTGTCGAACTCTGGAAATGGGGAATAGCAAACCGAAGCGGTGCGCCTAGGCATCTAACAATTGACGAAGTCGCTTTGGCCGTAATGCCTCGCGGAAAGGCCCGCGTCACCCCAAAGGGAATTAGATTCAAAAAAGCATACTACGAGTGCGATACAGCCATCCGCGAAGAGTGGTTCTCGGAAGCTCGGAACGGTGAGTGGAATGTGGACGTATCCTTCGACTTGCGTGCGAAGGAAGTGCTTTACCTCCGAAGCGAAAAGCTGCGCCAAGGATTCGAGATCTGCCGTTTGCTGCCCGGCAGCATAAACGACACAGGCAAATCGCACTACGAAGCCGACGAACTCGACCACGCGCAAAAGGTCCTCTTGGCGGCTACGGCCGATAAACGACAAGAGGAGCGGATTGAAGCAGACATCATGATCGAGCGGATAGTCAAAAAGGCCACCGTTGCTGCGATGGCGACTAAGGACGCAAGCCGCTCGAAATCCGAACAACTGTCCTCAATCCGCGAAAATAGCGCGCATGAGAAGTCAGCGCGAAGACGTGAAGAAGCGGTGGACCTGACTCCGATAGAGAGACCGCAATCTGAGGCCAGTCAGGAAAGCGAAGATGACGATCCCGCATGCGATCAGATGTCATACGAAGACCAGTCACTTGATTTCTTAGAGCAGCTAAAGACGGGGGGCAATGAATGAAACAGCCCGACGCTAAATCCGCTCGAGGGATCCTCGCAGAATATCGTCAGGGCGAATTGCCGGAGTACCGCGGAAATCCTCTAATTGAGGCCATTCCTCCATTTCGGACGGCAAAGGAGCTTATGCCCTTTTTTGGAAAGTACCCCTACGTCGGGGATACCGATCGCCTATTGCCGCCGAAATTGAGAATGTTAGCAGTCCTTCGCTTGAACGACTATCTGGAGCCGCTCTATGATCAATTCGATTTCCTGGAGCAGATCGAGTTAGTAATTCTTAGCGGGTATGTGCAGAGAAATCCTGCAACATCAGACTACCAAAAGGCGTTAATCGAGCTGTACCGCAAGAGTATGGCGGGCTCCATTTGCCCGATTCAAACTTCCGGGCCTCCAACCGCTCCGTCGTGCTCCCTCTTTGGCATCTCGGGAGGTGGGAAGAGCACCGTAGTCGAAAGAATCTTATCATTCTACCCGCAGGCCATTTCACATCCAAAATATGGATTCATTCAGCTCGTCTGGCTGAAGCTCGATTGTCCGCTGGACGGCAGTCTTAAACAACTTCTGTGCACCTTGATCCGACGTATCGACGAGATTCTGGGGACAAGCTACGCAGAACTAACCAAGCGAGCTGGCGTCGACGAACTCGTAGGATTGGTTGCTATAATCGCAGCTCAGCATCATCTCGGTCTTCTTGTCATTGATGAAATTCAGAACTTGTTGCAGGCGTCCCGCGTGGGGCCAGCGAAGATGCTGAGTTTCTTCGTTACACTCGCGAACGACGCAAAGATTCCCTTTTGCGTTGTGGGGACATCCAAAGCGAAAAACTTTCTGGAAACGCTTTTCAGGGAGGCGCGACGCCTAAGTGGTTCCGCCTTTTGGGACCGCATGAGCCCCGGGAGGCAGTGGGACTATTTTCTAAAAAGGCTGAGCAAATACCAGTGGACAACGCATTCAGTTGATCTGAGCGAACCCAAACTATCGAAGCTTGTGTATTTCCACACGCAAGGTATTCGTGACTTGGTCGTGAGGCTCTTCCAGTTGTGTCAACTACGGGCGATCAGGGATGGAAGCGAACGGATCAGTGCACGGCTGATAGAGAATGTTGTCTCAGAAAAGTTTGTTTTGCTCAAGAAGCCACTCGCCGCGTTGCGGAGTGGGGATCCAGATGAAATCGAGAAATATGAGGATTTGCTGTCGTCTGGATTGTTGCAATTGCGGTCGCAGGCAGATGTTGGGAACGGACAATCGACCCAAGAGCAGAAGCTAAGGGCCGAGACGAAGCGGAAGTCAGATCGGCGTCGGCTACTATCGAACCTGATGAAGCTTGGTGTTGAGGAGAAGGAGGCCCAAGTCGCTGTTGACGCAGTGTTTTCGAACGAAACGGCTAATCAGACACGGCGCGAACAGATCTTTTCGAGGATTGTCGCAGCGGATTTGCAGAATCCAAGCGAAAGTTTGATCGAGTTATTCAAAGAAGAGATGGAGAATGCCGCTAACGTGGCTGCTGCCGCGCCTTCTTCCGGCAAGAACAAAGCAAAGAAGGGAGCCGGTCGGTGATTTCGCTCCCAAAGCCCTATGAAGACGAATTGCTATACTCCGTGCTCGCAAGGGCCGTCGCTTACTTGGCTCCAGAACATGATTTTGCAGTGAGGAGGGTACTCGGAGGTACCTATCTCTCTGTTCTGTTCGGCCCCCCCGTGCATGCGCTCTTAGGACAAAACACCGATGCGATCTGGGGACTTTCCGCCCGGGATATCGTGTATCGTCACACGATGTTTCCGCTTTATGATCGATTTGTACCGCCAGTAGTGCGCACCAAATGCTTAGATATGATCATATCCGGCGGATTAGGAAGTGTTGCAACCTGCCTGGGGCTGCAACAGCAAAGCAACGTCAACACTCCGGTTTTTCTCAAGTTTTGTCGGTCTTGTGCACTGAATGATCTCTCGGCTTACGGGGAGACATTTTGGCGGCGATCAAACCAATTCAGTGGTGCACTGGTTTGCGTTTTTCATAGTGAGGTGCTGCGGATCTCTGGAGCGGAGATGTTCTCCAAAGCGCATCGTCCTCAAGACGCTACTGCGTTCATCGATGTAGAGGCTGCACCCGAGTGTGCATCGCTAACGTCGGCAGAGCGAGCAATGGCGAAGCGGATAGCAATAAGGTGCATCGAATTTCTTCAAGGTAATCCCACTCGTTGGGATCATGCAGTCGCTCGTATAGAATACAGGCGGTCTGCAATTTCAACTGGATATTTCGAAGGCAGCGGCCAGCATATCTCATCCCCGCCGCTGATCTCTGAGTTCATAGAGTTCTTCGGCTTGGAGCTGCTAAAGAAGATTGGGTGCAACGACAATTTGGATCCTAATTCGAGTTGGCTAAGAAAAATGCTACAGCTCGCAAAAGCGGGTCGATATCATCCGCTGCTGCACGCCCTTGTTCAATTATTTCTGGAAGAAAAAGAGGCGACTAGGCTGCGTAGCCGCGACACGAGTGCTACGAGTGGCGTTAGCTCTGAAGTCAACAAATGGAAATGCCCGAACCCGTACGCTCCGCACGATGATCAATTTCAGATTCCTGCGGTGGATCGCCGCTGGAAACTCGGAGGGACCTACCTTCGAGCGCGATGTTCTTGCGGCTACGGCTTCTCGTTCAAACACGGAACTGCGGAGGACCCGCTCCTTCCGCGGGTTAATAAAGTCTTTGCGTGGGGACCTTATTTTGTGTTGGAAGCGAAACGGCTCAAAAATGACGGGCTTTCAACTCGCAGGATCGCTTCGCAGTTAAATCTTTCCCACGCGGTCGCGAAGCGGCTAGTGAAGGGAAAGATGAATAAGTTCGAACATAGCGAGAAAGAAATTCACGCCCTGAGAGGGGAGTGGTTCAGAACCAGATCAAAAAGCGTGCGTGATAAACTATTTCAATATGACCGAGCGTGGCTCACGACCCAGGAAAGGGGGGTAAGCCGCGGCGGGAAAGGACGGCCGAAGAATTGGCATAAGCTGGACCAAGTTTGGGCTCCTTTAGTTCGCGCGGCTATAGGGCGCCTGAGAGCGAATTACCCCGACCGGAAAATCAGCTATCTCGCTCTGGAACAGGAGTGCCGTATTAAGTCGCTGAGGAAAAAGGCACGCAAGTTACCCAAGTGCCACGCGATTCTGTCCAAAGCTTCGGTAGGTTGGAGTAACGGGCGGCCTTCAGCAAAAACTATTTGTCGCCAAAAAGCGGCAGGGACTCACTAATCGCAAAAAGTTTAGCTTATCGCCCAATTCGAGGGGGCGTTGGTGATGCGCAATTCTGCGCAGAAAAGTGCAAAAACTATATTGTATTCCGACAGCCATGCCGGTGCGGCAATAGTCGATGACGTCGTTCCAGGAGGCGAGCGCGATCTTGCGCTTGATCTCGCCCTTCGCCACCCGGCTCGCGGCCGCGGCGAGCAGTTTG
>Ga0081540_1002302_pt1 | contig 15667 bp, 12 predicted proteins | sample TabmetS2T1R1_FD_71024 | JGI IMG/M metagenome (GOLD analysis project Ga0081540, IMG submission 71024) | Tabebuia heterophylla rhizosphere microbial communities from the University of Puerto Rico - S2T1R1 | ecosystem: Host-associated > Plants > Roots > Rhizosphere ... | reverse complement strand
ACGACGGACACGCCCCGCCGCGTCCGCGCCGTCTGGATTGCGGTCTCGAGGACGTGGCACAGCTGATCGGGGTGCTGGACCACCTCGCAGTAGTGACTGCACTGGGCGAAGAGATGCTTGGGATCGGTTTCCTGGAAGTAGCCGCTCCCGATCTCCGCGCTGGGGATGTGGGCGGCGATCGCGATCACCGGAACACGGTTTCGGTGGCAATCGTAGAGACCGTTGATCAGGTGCATGTTGCCGGGGCCGCAGCTGCCCGCGCACACGGCAAGTTCTCCCGTAAGATGGGCTTCGGCTCCTGCGGCAAAGGCCGCCGCCTCTTCGTTGCGCATGTGCACCCAGTCAATTGTCCTGGATTTACGCAATGCATCGGTGAAACCGTTCAACGAATCGCCAACGATTCCATAGACTCGCTTCACACCCGCCGCGAGCAGCGACTCAACCATTACCTCGGCGACTTTCTTGGCCATGCTCTTCTCCTGACAAATGAGTAGATGTGAGCAAGGCAGCGCGAGAGCAAGAAAATGTTGCGTCGGTGTGGAGATTTTTTAGTGAGAGTGGAGAACGGTCAAAATTGCGAACCGGTCTTAAGTTCCGCTTCATTCTCAGATGCGGCTTGATCGAGGATGCGTTTTGCTTCGTTCATGCTGATATCCGTCGGGACAGCCTGAAAGGCGGACCGTGCTTCGTAGTGATCCTTACTGACGCTCTTGAGGAAAATGATTCGTCCTGAAACATGAACATCGACCAGGTCTGTTTTCCAGCGACTGGCGCTTACCTGCTGACGATGCACCTCGAACCGCCCCCCCTTATCCACGTAGCCGAGCAGTCCATAACCGAAATCAATCCGGTCGATCACCGTGCCGTGTATAGCGACGAAGCGCTTCAATCGTTGATTGACCTCAATGGTTCCCGCCATCCCGTGGAAAACCCGCGATTCGTAAGTCGGTGGTTTAAAGTCAGGATTTGGCCAAAAACGGAGAGTGATCATATCGCCTGATGGGCGCCCCTGCTGCTCGTACAAAAACGCGTCGGGCATCAGCCTGACCATTCTTTGAACCCGCTCTTCATCTTCTTCGTGATCTTCGCGATTTCTAGCCAGAGCCCGGGGGCTATTAATCAGATGGTCCAATCTGGCCTGTTCTTTACGGTTCTCATCGCCAGTGAGCGGTCTACCGTTTTCTTCCAGGATACGGAAGATGGGGCCCTCGTTTGTCTCGACCTGCCGCTTCGCATAACTCGCTTGGCCAATTTTCTGATCAATGTCGTAGGCCCAGAAGCTATCCCGTTCCCGATCCTGTAGTTCGTTGTAAGAGACGTCTTTAATGAGTTGTTGCATCGCGTTTGAGGTAGCTTGGGCCCGACCTGCCGAACCAAATAACAGGTTGAAGGCTGCGAGAAACACAATGGTCCGGGAAAACCGCATCATCATTTCCTCCAGTCTTAGATGCTGCGATTTTGCGGCACATTGTGTTCGCGCCATATGAAAATCCGGCAAGTTTTGCGTGCTCTTGAGAGTTTGTGCCAAATCGGTAACCTTGCTTGCTACACTGGTGCCATGTTAGATGAGCTTACATTCCGCAAACATGCGGATGCTGCAATTGAGTCTCTCAAGAGAAGTTTAATTGCTGCTGAAGAAGACGGCGACTTTGAAGCCGAGGAACAAAATGGGGTGCTCAACGTTGTTTTTGACGAGCCACCTGCCAAGTTCGTCATCACTCCCAACACGCCTGTGCGCCAGCTGTGGATCTCCGCGTTATCAACGAGCTTCAAACTTGACTGGTCCAACGAAGCAAACGACTTCATTCTGCCCAAAGATGGCACTCAGCTCAAAGCCTTGGTTGCGCGCCTGATCAACGAACATCTCGGTACAGATTCCATCGTCCTGAATTAGCACATCTGGCATAGCGGGTTCGGCTGAATGGGAAAGACTCTTTCTGTCGCCATCATCACACGAAATGAAGAGGCAAATCTGTCCCGAACCCTCGCAAGTGTTCGCTGGGCGCATGAAATCGTCGTCGTCGACTCCGGTTCGTCAGATGCTACAGTCAGCATCGCCAGGAACTTCGGCGCAAAAGTTATCTGCGAGGAGTGGCATGGATTCGGAAAGCAGAAGAACCTGGCTATTGAACACTGCACCGGCGAGTGGATCCTGTCACTCGATGCCGATGAAGAGGTAGGTGAAGCGCTCGCACAGGAGCTGACGCAGCTGCTTGAAGAAGCACCTGAAGTGGATGCGTACTTTGTGCCACGACGCAATTTCTTTCTCGGCCGATGGATGAAGCATGGCGGCTATTACCCGGACCCAAAACTGCGACTTATTCGCAAAGGCGTGGCAAGGTTCGAAGAGCGCTCCGTGCATGAAACGCTTCAATACTCCGGCGCAACACACACCCTGCATGGAGACCTGTTCCACCATGCGTATCCCACGCTCGATGACTACATTGAGCACATGAATCGTTACAGTACGCTCGGCGCAGAGCAGGCCGCGTCAAAGAACAAAACGAGCCGGAGCTGGTCATCATTCATGTGGAATGTATTGCTGAATCCAGCTGCTACCTTTTTCTACAATTACATTTTGCGCCTGGGTTTTCTCGATGGCCGTGAGGGGCTGCTCCAGCATCTGTATCACTCGGTTTATGTGAGTTGGAAATACGCTAAAGCATGGCAGAGCAACAAAGGTTAGAGCACGCAACAGGGAGAAGTTCATCCGGCTTGCAGATGACACCCTGTCTCACCTATGCTAATGAGTTTTCCTCCCGGAGAGAATCTTCATGTCGGATGTGACGCAAGCCAACTCGCTCATCTCAATGGCATCCGCAGAAAAAGAGCGATGGGAAAAGCAGACTCTCAATCCGGCTTTAAGCAAAGCCGCCGAAAGACCGATCGGTGAGCCAACAGGTATTAATCTCGATGCATCCGGTCAGACTCATTTCACCACCATCTCCGGTGTTCCAGTCGAACGTCTGTATACGGAAGCGGATCTTCCCCAAGACTTTGAATCCAATCTCAACGTGCCAGGTAACCCGCCCTACACTCGCGGGGTTCATCCCAACGGCTATCGTGGCAAGCTCTGGACGATGCGTCAGTTCTCGGGCTTTGCTTCGCCTGAGGAGACAAACCAACGCTACAAGTATCTGCTGGCCAATGGAGGCAGCGGTCTCTCCGTTGCCTTTGACCTGCCGACGCTCATGGGTTGCGACTCCGATGACCCGCAAAGCGAAGGTGAAGTGGGCAAATGCGGTGTGGCCATTGACTCGCTTGAAGACATGGAGACCCTCTTTTCAGGCATCGATCTGGAGCAGACTTCCGTTTCGATGACGATCAATTCGCCAGCAAGCGTCATTTGGGCCATGTATCTTGCTGTTGCCGAACGCCAGGGCGCTGATTGGACGAAGATTTCCGGCACGCTGCAGAATGACATCCTTAAGGAGTACATCGCACAGAAGGAATACATCTATCCGCCAGCTCCTTCCATGCGCCTCGTCATCGATACGTTTGAATTCGGCTCGCGCTTCACGCCGCGATTCAATCCCATCTCGATCTCCGGCTACCACATCCGGGAAGCAGGATCGACCGCGCAACAGGAACTTGCTTTCACGCTCTACGATGGAATTGAGTATGTAGAATGGGCGCTGCGTCGTGGCCTGGCCATCGATGACTTCGCTCCACGACTCAGTTTTTTCTTCAACTCGCACAACGACTTTTTTGAAGAAATAGCCAAGTTCCGCGCTGCGCGCAAAATCTGGTATCGCGTCATGACGGAACGCTTCGACGCTAAGAAACCGCGTTCTACGTGGATGCGTTTTCATACGCAGACAGCAGGCGTCTCGCTTACAGCCCAGCAGCCGAAAAACAACATCGCTCGCGTTGCTATCCAGGCGCTTGCCGCCGTGCTCGGCGGAACGCAATCTTTGCATACGGACGCGTACGACGAGGCATTGGCTCTTCCCACGGAAGACGCTGCACGCATCGCGCTGCGCACTCAACAAATCCTTGCACATGAGTCCGGCGCAGCCAGCGTCGCCGATCCTCTCGGAGGCTCGTATTTCGTCGAACGTCTAACCCTCGATATGGAAAAGGCTGCTTTCGAGTATTTCGATAAGCTAGACGCGATGGGAGGCATGGTGCGCGCCATCGAGCACGGCTTCCCGCAGAAAGAAATAGGACAGGCCAGCTACGATTACCAACGCGCCGTTGAAGCTCACGAGAAGATCATCGTCGGTGTAAACGAATATGCCGTAGACGAGCCGTCACCAGAGATTCTCTACATTGATGAATCAGTGCGCGAGGCACAGACGACAAAGTTGAGAAATCTGCGACGAAAACGCTCCAACGAAGCAGTCGCGCGTTCTCTCCTGTCACTCTGTCGGGCTGCAGAAAAAGATCCATCCACCGTTACAGATGGAATTTCCACAGAGAATACAATGCCCTATTTGCTCGACTGTGTAAGGGTTCACGCTACGGTTGGCGAAATATGTAATGCGCTCAAGAAGGTTTTTGGAACCTATGAAGAAGCCACGATCGCCTGATCTCGCAACTTGCAACAAGTAGTGCTCTCGTGCGCAAACGTGCTACAAATCTCTATGGGTGACGACCGCAAAGAAAAGCAAGAACAACGGCCGCGCGATGGCGAGCCGATCAATCTGAAACAGCTCGCCGCGATCCTTCAGCTTTCACAAACAACAGTTTCTCTGGTGCTGAATGATTCGCCGTCGGCCAAATCAATTCCGGCTCGTACGCGCGAACGCGTTCTTCAGGCGGCGAGAAAATATCACTATCGCCCAAACTACTTTGCGCGTTCTCTACGCAGAAACCGCAGCATGTCAATCGGAGTCATCGCTCCCGATCTGAGTGAAGGTTACTTCACCATGGTCATGAACGGCGTCGAAGAATATCTGATGCGTGCGCAGTATTTTTACTTCACTGCCAGCCACTACTGGAACCACGACCTTATGCAGGAGTATCCACGCCTGCTTGTCGAACGCGCGGTCGATGGATTTCTGCTTCTAAATACACCATCAGAGATCCGCAGCCCGCTGCCCACAGTTGCCGTCTCCGCGCACAACAACTCGCCCGGCGTCACAAACATCATCCTCGACCATATGAAGGCCGCGGAACTTGCTCTACGGCACCTCTACGATCTCGGCCATCGCAAAATTGCGTTTGTAAAAGGCCCGAATATCATCCCTGACACGGAGTATCGCTGGCGCTCTATCCTTGAAGTAGCACGGCAACTCAATATCAAAGTGCATGCAGATCACTGCATTCAGCTCGACGCCGACAGTTGGTCGCCGGGAGTAGGACATGAGCCAATGCGAGACCTGCTTGCGCGGACCCGCGATTTCACCGCTATTTTCTGTTTCAACGATATCTCAGCGATCGGCGTTATCCGCGCCATCTACGATGCCGGCTTAAGCGTGCCCGAAGACATTTCAGTCATTGGCTTCGATGACATTATGAGCGCGGCCTATCACAAACCAAGCCTCACTACCGTTCGGCAACCGTTGCGCGAAATGGGACGTGAGGGCGCTCAAGTCTTGTTGGAGATGATTTCCAATCCGGATAAACAGTTTCCTGAAGAGATTGTCATGCAGCCGGAACTGATCGTTCGTGAATCGACCGGACTTGCCGCCACTCAACGCGGCAAACGCCGCGCCTGAACGAAATTACTTATTCCCCCGTTCCAGTTCCCGCCCAACGCCTTCCAACAGGGCCGCGCCGACTGCAAGTGCGCGTCTGCTTTCCTTCGATCCGAACCGGCCTAACAGGCCCCACAACGACGGCGGCTCTTTCGCCTCCGATTGACTCATTGCCTGAGGCAGCATTGTCGACATTCGCTGCAGCATATCTGGATCAACACTGCCCAGAAGCTTGGCAAGGATCAAAAGATTCCGAATGCCACGTACAGATTCCGGCTGCGTCGTCATGCGCACTACATGATTCAGAACTTCATCGCCCGCGCCCAGAGCTCCCCGAAGAACGTCGAGAGTCCCGGAATCATGCAATTGCTGGAGCAGTTCGTAAAGCGAAAGCATTGCATCCGCATGTTCGATCGGAGCATTATCAAGACGGCGTTGCAACTCTTCACGCGCGTTGCGCGGCTGCGGTTTGATCTCTATCGGCTTCGCCATACATGCTCCCTTAGTTGTTAGTTTGTATCTGCACCAGCCCGCTACCCGGCATTCGATAATCTGCACGCTTCCACTTGCGTTCTACCTCCACTCCACGTTGCGGAGTAGGCGTGCCAAAACGGAAGTTGGTACGCGGTAACGGGTTCTCGCCCCGCCATGGCAGCACCTTTATCTTCACTGGCGTTTCCTTGTAAGCTGGCGTGTGCGTCGTTCGGTCAGTAAAGCTTCCTGTCAGCAGATTCAAAGGCTTCTCCGGTGAGTTCAGAGGCATGTAGACCTGATTTCCCTTCACGCGGTCCGTAACCAGCACCTGCGTGCGAATTTCGCCATACCGTGAAGTCACATCAACCCACTGCCCAGTAGCAATGCCACGTTCCTCTGCCAATTCTGAGGAAACCTCGATAAACCGGTTTGGTGATACCTCATGCACTCCTGCAATACGATAGGTCAGATTGCCCTCATGAAAATGTTCAAGCAATCGGCCATTGTTCAGGTGAAGATCGAATTCATCGTCAACGGTTTCACATGGGGGAATCCAGTCCATCGGATAGAATTTGGCCTTGCCATCCGGGAAATTGAAGTGCTTCGTGTAGAGCAGTGGCTGATCGGTACCGTCCACCGCAACTGGCCATTGCAGCGTCTTGTAACCTGCGAGCCTGTCATAAGTCACTCCCGCAAACATCGGCGACAGCGAGGCAGCTTCGTGCATCACGTCCGCAGGATGCGTGTAGTTCCATTTTGCCCCTAGACGATTTGCAATCTCCTGCACGATGATCCAGTCTGGCCTACTCTCACCAAGCGGTTTGAACGCCTCGTAGAGCCGCTGAATGCGGCGCTCTGTGCTGACAAATGTTCCTTCCTTTTCCAGGCTTGGACTTGCGGGAAGCACTACGTCGGCGTAACGGCATGTCTCGCCGAAGAAAATATCCTGTACCACAAAAAATTCCAGCATGGAAAAGGCAGCGCCCACGTAGTTCGCATTTGAGTCGGCGCTGTACATGTCCTCACCGAAGAGATACAGCCCCTTCACCTTGCCTTCGTGGATCGCGTCCACCATCTCATGGTTATCGAGGCCTTTGCTGGTCGGCAACTTCACGTCCCAGCCCTGCTCGTAGCGCTTGCGCACCTCTTCATCAGCGACCTTTTCATAACCAGGGAAATAAGCCGGCATGCAGCCAAAGTCGCTTGCGCCCTGCACGTTGTTGTGCCCGCGCAGCGGATATGCTCCTGTTCCCGGTCGCATGTAGTTACCGGTGGCGAGCAACAGATTTGAAATTGCAGTTGAGGTATCCGATCCGCCGCAATGCTGCGTGACCCCCATCGCCCACAACACACACATCGAAGGAGCCGCGATAATCTCCTCGGCAATCCTCACCAACGTCTCTTGCGAAAGGCCAGTGATTTGCTCTGCATCTTCCAGTGTGAACGGCTCAAGGCTCTTCTTATATTCGTCGAACTTGTTCACCCATTGATGAATAAAATCTGTCTTCGCCTTGCCATGGTCCACAATGTATTTCGTGATCGCCGAGAGCCATACAAGATCGGTACCGGGCCGTGGACTGATATAAATATCAGCACGGCGCGCCATTTCGTGTTCACGAATATCGGCAACTATCAACCTCTGACCATTCAGTTTGTGCGCACGTTTAACCCTCGTCGCCAGAACTGGATGGCTCTCCGCCGTATTACTCCCGATAATCAGAACCAGGGCTGACTGCGCGATGTCGCTGATCGATCCCGAATCACCGCCATATCCTACTGTACGGAACAATCCTTGCGTTGCCGGCGATTGGCAGTAGCGCGAACAGTTATCAACGTTGTTCGTTCCCACCACCCCTCGAGCCAGCTTCTGCATCAGGTAGTTTTCCTCATTCGTACATTTCGACGAAGAGATGAATCCCAAAGCATCCGGCCCATTCGCCGCTTTGATCTCACCTAGCCTGCGCGCTACCAGTTCGAGAGCTTCATCCCAGCTCGCTTCGCGAAAACCATCGCCTTCGCGAATCAGCGGCCGCTGAAGGCGATCCTGATGGTTGACGAAGTCCCAACCGAATTTCCCTTTGACGCATGTCGAAATATTGTTTGTAGCGCCCTCGCCCGGCTCGACCTTCAGTATGTGTCGATCTTTGGTCCAGATATCGAACGAGCAGCCAACGCCACAGTAGGTACAGACCGTCTTCGTCTTCTTAATGCGCGCCTTGCGCATTGCTGCTTCCGTTTCGGAAAGCTGAAGAATCGGCCCATAACCCAGCTCTGGTTCAATCTCCTTCACCAGGTCGATCATTCCCGTAAGCGCCTGCTTCGGCCAGCGCGTAAAATATCCGGCCTCGCCTAGCATCGATTTCTCCATAAGCGCATTACATGGGCACACAGTCACGCAATGCCCGCAGCTCACGCAGCTTGATCCGCCGATCTGCTCGCCACCATCCCAAAGTACACGCGGGTGCTCATCCTCCCAACGGATTGAGAGCGTCTCGTTTACCTGAACGTTCTGGCACGCCTCTACGCAACGCCCGCAAAGAATGCACTGATCGGGATCGTAGCGGTAAAAGGGATTCGACATGTCCACTTCGTACGGCTTTGGCTTGTAGGGGCGCTGCTGATGCTCAACTTTCAGTAAAGCGGTCGTGTTATGCACGGTGCAATTGCCATTATTGTTGTCGCAGACTGTGCAATAAAGCAGGTGATTCCCAAGGATGCGATCAAAGGCTTCGCGTTGCGCTGCGCGAGCCGCGGCCGATTCCGTCACAACCTTTATGCCCGCAGAAACGGTCGAGCCACATGCCCGCGCCAATTTGCCATCGATCTCAACCATGCAGGTATCGCACGTCTGAATCGGACCAAGACGATGGTGATAGCAAACCTGCGCCAGTTCTTTGCCGCTTCGATTAATCGCATCGATCAGACGCTCGCCCACAAAGGCAGAAGCTAGCGCGCCGTCAATAGTAATTTCACAGGAAGGTAGATTCACAGACGAATCAGGCAGGCTGGGAACCGTGTGTACAGAGGAAGCTTCTGTAGAACGCATCATCGTTAATTCCTTCTATTTTGGATGCGATCCAAGAGCATCGCTACCAGTAAATGTTCGCGTCTATTAGTGCAATTTCAAAAAGTGCACGCCAGTTGTCCTGCATGAAAACTCTCATCATATTTGCTGTTCGCTGCTTCTTCAAATCTCCTCCTGAGCCGTTAGGCTGCCCGACACATCCAATTGAAAAAGCGTTCAATTCTGAAGTAGTCGCAGGAGACAGGCAGAATGCAGTATGTAAATCTCGGCTCAACCGGGCTCAAAGTTTCACGTCTATGTCTAGGAACCATGACTTATGGCTCAAAAAAATGGCGTGAATGGATCCTGGAAGAAGAGGAGAGCAAGCCATTCTTTCGCAGGGCACTGGAAGCGGGCATCAACTTTTTTGATACTGCAGATGTATATTCGATGGGCGCAAGTGAAGAAATCACCGGGCGTGCGCTGAAGGAATTCGGCCCCTCTCGTGACAAAGTCGTGATCGCCACCAAAGTATTTGGGAAGATGGGAGACGATCCGAATCAGGGTGGTCTCTCCCGTAAGCACATTTTTCACGCCATCGATGAAAGTTTGCGTCGCCTTGGCACTGATTACGTGGATCTCTACCAGATTCATCGCTTCGACCCTGAGACACCGATCGAAGAAACACTCGAAGCCTTGGATAACGTGGTAAGAGCAGGTAAGGCTCTCTACGTCGGCGCGTCCTCCATGTTCGCCTGGCAGTTTCAACAGATGCTGCATACATCGGACAGGCTTGGCATCAGCCGTTTCGTCTCCATGCAAAACCACTACAATCTGGTCTATCGCGAAGAAGAACGTGAGATGATTCCGCTCTGCAAAAATCAGGGTATTGGGCTCATGCCGTGGAGCCCTCTGGCGCGCGGATTTCTGGCCGGCAACCGGGATCGAGAGAATCGCGGCGAAACCTTGCGCGCCAAAACAGACCAATGGGCGCATAGTATCCAGTACCGCGACTCCGACTTTACCATCCTGGATCGAGTGAAGGACGTTGCCGAGAAGCGTGGCATCACCAACGCGCAGGTAGCGCTTGCCTGGATGTTATCGAAACCAGAAATCACGGCTCCGATTATCGGCTTCAGCAAACCGCAGCAACTGGATGAGGCCATTGGTGGGCTCGAAATTCATCTGGACGCGGACGAAATTAAGTCTCTCGAGGAACCGTACGAACCGCACCCAATCATTGGTCACAGCTAGGCTTCACTTGCTCTTCACTCAGACGATGGTTGCGCCGTGAAAGCATTCACGCTTCGGTTAAGTCGATTTCCGGTTCCAGGATCTGCATGTTCAGCGTTGGTTCCAGCAAACAATCGAGAGTAGCGATCTCCGCCAATGCTCGTTGCAGTGCGGAAAATGGACACGGCTCCACGATCACTACAAATGGAAGGTTGGCCTTTGTGTGTCCGGGCTTCTGCAGAACAGCGTGAATATTGATCTCCTGTTCTGCGAGAGCCCCGGCAATCTGAGCGATGATGCCCGGTCGATCCTGCACAACAAAGCGGATATAGTGACGCAGCAAAAAATCGCCGCTCACTCCGACCTTCCTGGTTGGCATGCCTATGGTGCATGAACCATGGACGATAGCCAGCAAGTCAGATACAACCGCCACCGCAGTTGGATGGCCGCCCGCGCCGTGACCGGAGAAAACAACGTCGCCACCATAGGCGCCGCCAACCAGCACCATGTTCTCCGTTCCCCGCGACCACGCCAACGGCGAAGCCAGCGGCACCAGCATTGGTCCCACCGTGGCCAGCACCTCATTTCCGCGTAGTTCGGCGCGCGAAATCTGCCGGATTGTGCATCGCATCTCACGCGCGTAGGCGAAGTCGACGGCAGCAATTTCAGTAATCGATTTGCAAAAAACATCGCTCGTTGCCATGTTGGCACGTAGAGCAATGCGTGAAAGGATTACCAGTTTTGCGCGCGCATCAAATCCATCCACATCTTCTGTGGGATCGGCCTCGGCATACCCAAGAGCCTGCGCCTCTTTCAGCACCGGAGCGAATTCCGCGCCTTCTTCCATCTTGCTCAGAATGAAGTTGCACGTGCCGTTCAGAATCCCCTCAATACGGGTAATGCGGTCGCCAGCCAGCCCCTGCTGCAAACCCGGAATCACCGGCACGCCTCCGGCAACTGCGGCGCCGTAAAACAAATGACAACCCTTGCTACGCGCCAGTTTGTCGAGGGTAATTCCATGCTCGGCAATCAGTTTTTTATTAGCAGTCACGACGGACTTACCCGCTTCAAGCGCCCGCCGAACCCACTCGCCCGCAGGCTCGAGCCCACCAGCCAATTCCAGCACGACGTTCGCTGGAGACGACAGAACATCGTCAATCGTCTCAGTCCATCGAACATTCTCCGGAACCCAATCGACGCGCTTCCGCGCTACGTTGCGGTTGAAGATATGCGTTAACTCCACGCCATCCGGCTTCGACTCACAAAGAATGCGCGCCACGGAACTACCAACCGTTCCAAATCCAAGAATTGCCACCTTTGTCGTTGCCTGTGCGGCAGATGCAGATATGCTCACTATCTATCTCAGCCTTTGATCAATGGGGTTAGTGTATTGTTCTTATCTTTACATAGTTCGAAGCTTGCCACCCCAGCTTGATCCACGATGTAATGAGATTGATCCGGTTGCCGTGCATACAGGCCCAAAACGGTGCACTGGCCCGGGCATGAAGAATCGGATCTGCGCCTGGACCTTCAAATTTCAAATGCTGAGAATGAGACCATGCCTCGGAAAATCTATGTCATAGCTTCGGGCAACAATTCGGTAAACTGGGACAACACGAAAACCGCCATCAAAAATAACGCCGCGACATTTGCTGACGGTTACCGGAATTTCGGAGCGGGTGTTGAAGAGTACGTTGAGTGCCCGGGCTGTGACCGCGAATTGCCACTCCTGCTCTTTCATCTCGATCACATCAAATCGCAGGCACGGTACACTCAGTCGAATCTGGGCTTTATGGGAGCAGATCGCTTCGTAGTACTGGATAGCGTACTTAGCCGCGTGAACGGTGTGAGGATCAACGCAGTCGGCGGCGTAGTAACCATTCAAACCGGCTCCATCTACAATCCCAGAACCGGACTTGTTCAATCCGCTGAGATATGGAAGAACGACCTGAGAAACCTGCAGTTCCTTTGTTCACTCTGTAATTCATCGAAGAAAGACCGCGACTGGGAAACATGGGGCAAATCTGAAGCCGATACACGACCCCTTTCCGCCCACTGGAAACATCTCATCGCACAGGATATGGACGTCGCCATGTAGGCGTCACTGCGCATTACGTCCGCATTAACGGTGTCTCCGATATGGACGCCGCTGCACCCGCAATCGGAATACGCACTTCGGCCTGACACCCGATCGCATCCGTTCGGTTTCGTATCTCCAGCGAACCGCCATGCGCCTCGGCAATCTGCCGCGCCAGCACCAGACCAACGCCGGTGCCGTCCTTCTTTGTCGTGTAGAACGGAACGAACAGGTTGCCGGGATTTGTCAGGCCCGGCCCGTTGTCTTCTATCAGGATGGAAACCATATCACCTGCCGCCCGGCTGCGAATCCTAACGGCTGGCTTGCTTACCAATCCCGCCTCCTCGCGCTCATTCACCGCAGCATCCACCGCATTTTTCACCAGATTGATCAGCAGCTGCTCCATCTGGTCGGCGTCGGCCTTAAGAGCCACCGGCTGCACGTCTTCCACCTCAACCGTTAACCTCGTTTCTAACCCGGCAACACGATCCAGCAATTCTGGAAGAGGTACTCGCTTCAGCGTCGGAGCAGGCAGAGTCGCCAGTTGCCGGTACGCCTGCACAAATCGATTCAGCGATTCGGCGCGACTCTCAATTACATTCAAGCCCCGCTCAAACTGAGCCGCGCTCTCAGGCTGCATCTGCGAAATCCGAGAACGCAGGCTTCCGGCAATCGACTTGATCGGAGCCAGTGAATTGCTGAGCTCGTGACCCAGCACCCGGATCAGCCTGCGCCAAGCCAGCCGTTCTTCTTCGCGTAGCGCCGTACTTACATCGGAAAGAACAAGAAGCGTATGCGGAGCACCACGTTGCCGAAAGCTGCTGCGCCGTACCATCCATCGCGCCTGCTGCCCCTGATCCTCAATCGTAGTAATTCCCTCATCCGGCTCATCCAGAATCTTCCGCAAACCTAGTTCATCGGCGGTTCGCCCCAGGTCACGTGCCGCGATCAAATGCAGCACTCGCTCGGCCGCAGGATTCACCACGCGGAGTGCTCCAAGCTCGTCAAAGGCAACCACCGGTGCATCCATCTCCAAAATCACCCGTCGCAGCAGCGCAACCGCCTCAAGGGCACTTAACCTCTGCGACTGCATGGCATCGGCCAACTGATTGATCTCGATCGCAAGTTCACCCAACGAATCCTGCGGCGTCGCTCCACGCGCGCGAAACGAAAAATCCTCTTCTCGCAACGCCGCAACCACGTTGGCGAGCGTCTGCAGCGGCCGCACAACCTGCTCCAGAAAGATGGACGCGACTAACAGCACCACCAGCCCGAGCGTAGTGAGCGATCCGACAATAAGAGAAAGGGAGACGCGCTCGATCCAGAGCAGGACAGCGCAGAGCACGAAAATAGGAACGCACAGCGACGTAATCAGGATCTTGATCTTGGTCTCGAAGCTGAATCCCTCTCTGGGAATCTTGCTTGTGGCCGCCGTTCTCCTGAAGTTTTGCTCGCGCCTATTCCTAGATGCCATACTTCTCCATCCGCCGATACAAGGCGCCACGGCTTAACCCGAGCGCCTCGGCAGCCTGACTCACGTTGCCATTGCAGCGCGTCAGTGCCTTGCGGATGAGAATACTCTCTACAGATTCCAGACTCATATCTTCAAGTGCCTGGCTGGATGCGCGCGTCTGATTCAACCCCAGATCCGACGCTTCAATTCTGGTGCCGCGCGTCATCAGAACTGCGCGCTCAATCGTGTGGTCAAGTTCACGCACATTTCCCGGCCACGGATATTGCAACATCACCTGCAGGGCCGCGGGATCAATGCCCTCCATTTGCTTGCGATAACGCGACGCATATCGGTTCAGGAAATGCGCTGCCAGCAACGGAATATCTTCGCGGCGGTCACGCAGTGGCGGCAGATGAATCTCGACCGTATTCAGGCGAAACAGCAGATCGCCTCGAAAGCGCCCCTGCTCTACCTCTGCATGCAGATCGGCGTTGGTAGCCGACAGCACGCGAACACTCACACGCCGCGTCTTCGAAGACCCAACGCGCTCCATCTCCCCGGTTTCCAGCACGCGCAAGAGCTTCGCCTGCTGCCGCATCGGTACGTTAGCGATCTCGTCAAGAAAAAGCGTCCCGCCATCGGCAAGCTCGAAGCGTCCAATACGTTCGGCGCGCGCATCTGTGAAGGCACCCTTCACATGGCCGAATAGTTCGCTTTCGAATGTACCTTCAGGAAGCGCACCTGTATTGACGGCTACCAGCGACCGCGAGGCACGCTGTGACAACCCGTGAAGCATCTGGGCCACAACCTCTTTACCCGTCCCATGCTCGCCCGTTATCAGAACATTGGCATCCGAGGGCCCGATGCGCGTAATCGTACTCAGCACTTGCTGCATCGATAGAGCCGTCGCAATCAAATCGGGAAGATTCTGCCCGCGCAGCATGCGATTCTCGGCCTCAAGCCGGTATGCACGCTTCACCGCATGGTGTAAATCAATCTGCGTCCGCAGAATGGTAAGCAGCCGAGCATTGTCCCAGGGCTTGGGAATAAAGTCGCGAGCGCCACGCCGCATCGCCTCCACCGCAACTTCGACATTCGCCCATGCCGTCATCACAATGATAGGAACATGGCTGTCCAGAGCTTTGATCTGCGTCAGGAGGTCAAGACCTTCCTTGCCTGAGGTCGTGTCGCGCGTGTAGTTCAAGTCAACCAGCAGCGCATCGAAGGAGCCGCTCTGCAGCGCCTCGAGCACCATCATCGGTGACCGTGCCTTCTCTACCTGGAAGCCCTCTGGTTCCAGCAGCAACTCGAGCGCATCCAGAATATGCGGCTGATCGTCAGCAATTAGGACGCGCGGAGCATGAGAACTCTGTATGCCGTTCTCAGCTCCGCCGAGTTGTGAAGTTGTGGCCATCAAAGACCTGAGTATACCGTCAACCAAATCCTACGGCGTCGATTTCGCTACGACACCGCTCTTTGCATCGTCAATGGAAACGCTCATGCGATCGAGCGTGTCACCTGTAGCACGGTCAATTTCTACCTTCGCCTTTTCATATGCCGCTTGCGCTGTAAACAGAGCTGATTCCGCAACGGCAAGATCGTGATCTGCGTTGAGTGTGTCGAGACTCGACTTCGATCCCAATTGCTGTTCCTGCTTCGTGACGTCAAAGGTCTTCTGAGCCAGATCGCGCGCTTTTTGCTGAGAATCTACGCGGGCACGCGCCTGCTGCAAAGCATATTGTGAGTTGCGTACGTCGAAGCGGATGTTCTTCTTCTGTGTTTCG
>Ga0081540_1002301_pt1 | contig 15668 bp, 11 predicted proteins | sample TabmetS2T1R1_FD_71024 | JGI IMG/M metagenome (GOLD analysis project Ga0081540, IMG submission 71024) | Tabebuia heterophylla rhizosphere microbial communities from the University of Puerto Rico - S2T1R1 | ecosystem: Host-associated > Plants > Roots > Rhizosphere ... | reverse complement strand
TCACGCAGGGCGACGCGGTGCTGGACGGGCGCGAGCTCGCCGAGCCCGAGGCTCTGGCGGAGGTGCGCCCGCTGGTCGGCGTCGTCGAAAAGCGCGGCCGCGGCCACCTCGTTCCACATGTCGAGGGTGGCGGCGTCGCGGACGGCCACGATCGCCACGCCGGGCGGCGTCGGGTCGACGGCGAGCCGGTCGAGCTGCGCGCCCATGAGGACCCCGGTGCGCTCCGGGCTGGCGCCGGCGCCGACGAGCGCGCCGGCGAGGCTCGAGCCGGGTCCGATGAGCCATTGCGCAGGCGCGGCACGCTCGGCGAGGGAGGCGAGCGCCTCATGGATCGCCGCATCGTCGGCGCGGTCGGCGACGACGCCGTTCTCGGTGTTGTCGTCGAGGCCGGTCACGACCGCGAACCCGTCGCCGATCTTGCGGGCGTCGGCGAGCGGGCAGGAGGCGAGCAGCCGCAGGTACGCGGCCTCGGCGGCCCACGCGAGCTCGGCATAGGGCGGCTCGGGCGCGGCGCCGGGGTGTTGCGCGGTCTGCGGCCGCTCGTCGCCTTGGCGCGGAGCCCGCTTGCGCGGATCGGCTCCGCGCTCGACCAGCAGGGCCGCGACCGCGTCGTGGCCGCACTCGTCCGCGGCTTGGAACGCGGTCTCGCCTTGCGGGCCGCGGGCGTCGACGGGGACGTCGAGATCGAGCAGCGCTTCGACGGCGGGCAGCCGGCCGCGGGCCGCCGCGCGGGCGAGCTCGCCCGCTTCGGAGGTCCGCAGCAGCCGGACGGCCTCGGGGTGCTGTGCGGCGAGCCGCCTCGCGCTTGTCATGTCGCCGGCCAGGCACGCGCCGAGGAGCTCGTCGAGCGGATTCGCCCTGCGCTGCGCGCCGAGCGCGGCCAGGGCCTCGGCGAGGTCGCGGCGGCCGGCTCGGACCGCGTCGCCGTACGGCGTGCGGCCGCTGCCGTCGAAGGACGCCTCGAGGTCGGCGCCGTGGTCGGCCAGCAGCCGCAGCATCTCCTCCGGCGCCTCGCCGCGGACCGCCCACACGAGCGCGTTCTCGCGCTCGCCCCAGTCGCGCGGCCCGCGCTCGAGCAGGACCCGCGCACAGGCAAGCGCGCCACGCTGCGCCGCGTGGGCGAGGGCCATCGAGCGCTCGAGCGTCGCGCCGGCGTCGAGCAGCAGCTGCAGGCACGCCGGGTCCCGGGCCCCGGCGGCCATCCGCAGCGCGCGGCCCTCGTCGGGGTCGGCGCCGGACTCGAGGAGGAGCCCGGTCATGCGCGGCTCGTGCGCCACGCCCGCTGCGCCGTGCAGCGCGGTCATGCGATCGAGCTCGTCGTCCTCCCAGGCGGCGTTCGGGTCGGCGCCGGCGTCGAGCAGTGCCGCGGCGCACCCGACCAGCCCGTCGCTCCGCTCGCCGCCGAGGTGCTCGGAGTAGGCCACGTGCAACAGCGGCACCCAGCGCCGGCGGCCGACCGGGCGGCTCGCCGCATCGTGGTCGACGCCGAGCTGCGCCTGCACCCGGTCGAGGTCACCGAGGGCGAGCGCGGCTTCGTATTCCTCGCGGGCGGCCGCGTCGGCCTCGGCGCGCCGCACGAGCGCCGGCCAGCTGCGCGCACCGAGCTGGCGGGCGACGGCGAGCTGCGCGTCGGAGAGCTGCGGCTCGGGCCTGCCGATGCGGGCGATGGCCTGCGCGTCGCCGGCGCGGGCGGCGCGGAGCAGTGCCTTGGCCTCGCGTCGCGCGCGGGCGAGGTCGACGGTCGCGTCCATCACGATCACCTCCGGCTATCCGGCGGTCCGCAGCCGGGGAGGTCGATCGAACGGTGTGGCACGGCGGCCTGCACGACGTCGAGGTGGGCCTGGGGCCCTTCCCGCGGACCGGACGCGCCCTCGAGCGCGCAGGCCGAAGCTACCACGATGCGCGATCCTTGGCGGCCGATGACCCCTCGCCACACGGATCGCGCCGTCGCCGAGGCCGCCCCGCTCGAGGCCGCCAAGGCGGCGGCCGGTGCGCGCGGCGCCGGCTCGCAGGACCCACTCGTCGGCGAGATGCGCCGAGCCGGGCTGCTGCGCTTCCTCGTCCTGCACTTCCTGCGCGACGAGCCGTCCTACGGAGGGCGGCTCATGGAGCGCGTCAGCGAGGTCAGCGGCGGGCTCATCGCCGTCAACCCGAACACGATGTACCCGCTGCTGCGCGAGCTCGAGGCCGAGGGCCTCGTGGCAGGAGAGTGGGAGCACCCCGAGCGCCGATCGCGCCGGTTCTACCGCCTCACCGGCGCCGGCGAGGAAGAGCGGCGCCGCCTCGCCGCGGACCTGGGCCCGCGCCTGGATGCGGTTGCGGCGAGTCTCGACCTGATCCGCGCGGAGCTGCGGGTGTGACCCGCGTCCGCGCCAGCATCGCGATCGCCGCCCTCGCCAGCGAGGCCGAGGAGCTCTGGTACGACCCGAGGCGGTGGCCGACGTTCATCGACGGCCTGCACCACGTCGCGCGCCTGGAGGGCGACTGGCCGCACGAGGGGTCCAGGGTGCTCTGGGACTCCAACCCCGGCGGCCGCGGCCGCGTGCAGGAGCACGTCACCGCCTACGCGGCGCGCGAAGGCCAGACCCTCGACGTCGAGGACGAGAAGATCCGCGGCACCCAGACCGTGACCTTCACGCCCACCGACACCGGCGTCACCGTGACCCTCGAGCTGCGCTACGAGCTCAAGGACCGCAAGCCGTTCATGCCCGTCTTCGACCTGCTGTTCATCCGCCGCCCGCAGCGCGACTCGCTCGCCCGGACGCTGCGGCGCTTCCGCACCGAGGTGACAGCTGAACGCGAAAGTTCCGTATAGCCTGCGGCCATGTTCGTGTTCAAGGCCGCCGTCGTCGGCGCAGGCACCATGGGCGGCCAGATCGCCCAGACGATCGCCGCATCGGGGATCCCCGTCGTCCTCAAGGACATCGACGAGGGCCTCGTCCAGGCAGGGCTCGACGAGGCGCGCAACGTCGCGCAGGGCCAGGCCGGCAAGCTCGTCGAGCGCGGCAAGCTGACCGAGGAGCAGGGCCAGGCGCAGGTCGACGACGTGCTCGGCCGCATCCACGGCACCACGACCTACGCGGGCTTCGGCGACGTCGACTTCGTCATCGAGGCGGTTCCCGAGCGCATGCAGATCAAGCAGGCGGTCTTCGCCGAGCTCGACGCCGCCACGCCCGGCCACGCGATCCTCGCCTCGAACACGTCCTCGCTGTCGATCACCGAGATCGGAGAGGCGACCAACCGCCCCGACAAGGTGGTCGGGTTCCACTACTTCTACCCGGCGTCGATCATGCCGCTCATCGAGGTCGTCGAGGGCGACGACACCTCGGCCGAGACCGTCAACGCCGCGGTCAACTTCGCCCAGGCGATCAGGAAGCAGCCGATCACCTGCGCCGAGGTGCCGGGCTTCGTCGTCAACCGGATCCTCACCTCGGGCATGTCCGAGGTCTGGCGCGAGCAGGAGTCCAAGGGCCTGTCGATCAAGAAGATCGACGAGGGGATGGGCGCCGCCGGCGTCGCGCCGATGGGGCCGTACTTCCTCGTCAGCCTGCTCGGCCTCGACACCGTCCTGCACGTCGCCGAGCACCTCCACGAGTCCTACGGCGAGGAGCGCTTCTACGTCCACGCCGGGATGCAGCGCCTCGTCGCCGACGGCAAGCTCGGCGCCAAGACCGGCGGCGAGGGCTTCTACTCGACCGCCGGCGAGCCCAACGTCGACGGCGACGCCGACCCCGACGTCGACGAGCTCGTCGAGCTGCTCAGCCTCAAGACCTTCGTCGAGGCGTGCCTGGTCCTCGAGGAGGGCGTCGCCACCCATCGCGACATCGACGTCGGCATGATGGCCGGCGCCGGCCTCGACCCGCGTCGCGGACTGCTGCCGCCGTTCATGAAGGCCGATGCCGACGGGCTCGACGCCGTGCTCGAGCGTCTCGAGAACGCCGCCGAGCGCCACGGCGAGCGCTTCGAGCCGCCGCTGACCCTGCGCCGCCTTGTCGCCCAGGGCCGCCTCGGCCAGAAGAGCGGCCAGGGCTTCTACCCCTACCCGCGGCTCGACGAGGAGCAGCCCGGCGAGGTGGTCAAGCTCGAGACCCGGGGCGACGTCGCCATCGCGTGGCTGGCCAACGGCGTCATGAACGCGATCGCGCCGCAGGTCATCCACGACCTCGACGCCGTGTGGCGCAAAATCAAGGCCTCCGGCGCCCACGCGCTGGTCATCGCCTCGTCCAACCCGCTGCTGTTCTGCGCGGGCGCCGACATCAAGTCGTTCACACAGATGGACGCGGCCGGCGGGCGCGCGCTGGTCGACACGGCGCACGCGCTCTTCGAGGACCTCGGCACCGCCGGCGTGGCCACCGTCGCGGCCGTCAACGGCATCGCCTACGGCGGCGGCTGCGAGCTGGCGATGGCCTGCGACGTGCGCCTCGCCGCGCAGTCGGCGCTCTTCGGTCAGCCCGAGATCAAGCTCGGCATCATCCCCGGCTTCGGCGGCACGCAGCGGCTGCCGCGCCTCGTCGGTCCCAACAAGGCGCTCGAGATGAACCTCGTCGGGGACGCGATCGGCGCGGACGAGGCCTACGAGTACGGCCTCGTCAACCGCGTCGTGGTCGATCACGAGCTGTTCGACACCGCGCTGCAGTGGGCGCGCAAGCTCGCCGGGCAGGCGCCGCTGGCCGTCGCGAAGATCAAGCAGGTCTCGGCCGATCCCGACCTCGGCGAGGGCATCGAGGCAGAGAAGGCCGGCTTCGCCTCCGTGTTCGTCACCGAGGACGCGCGCGAGGGCATCGGCGCCTTCCTCGGCAAGCGCCAGCCGACGTGGAGCGGGCGGTAGCGGAGCTCGCCGCGCTCGTGCGCGACGCCGGATCGGTCGTCGCGCTCACCGGCGCCGGCATCTCCGTCCCGTCGGGCATCCCGGACTTCCGCTCGCCCGGCACCGGCCTGTGGGCCGAAGTCGACCCGATGGAGGTCGCCCACATCGACGCCTGGCGCGCCGACCCGCACCGCTTCTGGCAGTTCTACGGCACCCGCTTCCAGACCCTCGAGGGCAAGGAGCCCAACGCCGCCCACCGCGCGCTCGTCGAGCTCGAGCGCCGCGGCCGCCTGGACGCCGTGATCACCCAGAACATCGACATGCTCCACCGCAAGGCCGGCACGCGCGAGCTCGTCGAGGTGCACGGGACCATCGAGCACTCCTCCTGCCTGGCCTGCGGCGCACGCCACCCGCTCGCCGACGTGCGCGCACGGCTGGCCGCCGATCCCGACGGCGTCCCGCGCTGCGACAACGGCCACCCGCTCAAGCCCGACGTCGTCCTCTTCGGCGAGTGGCTGCCCGCCGACGCGCTCGACCGCGCCTACGAGCTCGCGGGCGCGGCCGATCTGCTGCTGTGCGTCGGGTCGTCGCTCGAGGTCCATCCGATCTCCCAGCTGCCGGGCGTGACCCGCGCCAACGGCGGCGAGGTCGCGGTGATCACCCAGGGCCCGACGCCGTGGGACTCGCGCGCCGCGGTCAAGCTCGACGGCGACGTGGTTGCCGAGCTCGAGGCGCTGCTCGCCGCGCTCTAGCTCAGGCGCCGCACGGCGCCGGGGTCACGCGTGCCGTCCGCCGCTCGCGGGCGAAGAGCGTGCGCCCGGCGATCGCCGCGATCGCCGCGATCGCGATCGCGAAGGCCAGCAGCGCGACGCGCGGCGTCGTGAACTCAAGCGTGACGCCGAGCCCGATGATCGGGGCGGCCAGGCCGATGTAGCCGGCCAGGAACAGGCCGGCGAGCGCCTCGGCGCGCCCGTCCTCGGGGGCGACCGCGATGACGGTGCCCAGCGCGCCCTTGAACAGCGCGCCGGCGCCGCCGCCGGTCAGCACGCCGCCGGCGATGAAGAGCTCGAGGCTCGGCGTGGTCAGCCAGACGGCGACGGCCACGACGCCCAGGCCGCCGACCATCGCGCTCATCCCGAGCGCCAGCAGCCGCTGCAGCGACCAGTCCGCGCCGGCCGACTGCGCGACGACGCCGGCCCAGAAGATCGCGAAGACGGTCGCGCCGGCGAGCGCTCGCGACGGATGGTGCAGGGTGCCGGCCAGGAAGGTGCCCGCCAGGGAGCTGAAGGCGCCGAAGGCCGCGAAGGCGATGAGCACGCTCAGCGCGGCCGCGAGGTAGCGCTGCCGGGCGCCGTCGGGGACCGCGACGCGCTGCGGGCGGTAGCGCGGCCGCGGATCGGCGGGCTCGCGTGTCTCGGGCGTGGCGAGGACGGCGACGATCGCGACCGCCAGCCCCGCGATGAAGACCTCGTAGGGGACGACGAGCGGGTGGCCGGCGTACTGGGCCAGCAAGCCCGCGGCGAGCGGGCCGAAGCCGATGCCGCCGAGGTTCGCCGCGGTGGCGACGACCTGGGCGCGGCGGCTCGACGCGCCGGGCCGGTGGGTTGCGTGCAGCTCGCCCAGCCACGCGGTCGCGGTGGCGGTCACCGCGCCGATCGAGAGCCCGTTGAGCACCCGGGCGACGAGCAGCTCGGGCAGGGCGGTCGAGGCCACGAGGATCAGGCCGCTGAGCAGGCTGAGGAGGATGGCCGGGGCGAGGATGCGCCTGCGGCCGTGCCAGTCGGAGAGGTGGCCGACGAGGAAGAGGCTGACGACCACGCCCACGGCGAAGACCGCGTAGATGAGCGTGATCGTGAGCGCGGAGTAGCCCTCCTGCTGGCGGTAGATCGCGAACAGCGGGCTGGGGACGGCCGAGAAGGCCATGACGGCGAGGTAGGCGTAGGCGATGGCCCAGAAGCCCAGGCCGTGGCCGATGCGGGGAGTCGAGCGGGTGAGCGATGCGGTGGCCATGCCGGCAGTAGAGCTCGCACGTCGATCGTTCGCAACGCATATTCGCGTTAGCACTCATCGTCATCGACGATGAGTACGCTGTGCCGATGGAGCTGCGCCAGTTGGCCGTCTTCGTCGCGGTGGCCGAGGAGGCGAGCTTCACGCGCGCGGCCGATCGCCTGCACACGGTCCAGTCGGCGGTCTCGGCATCGGTGCGCGGCCTGGAGCGCGAGCTCGGGGCCGCGCTCTTCGATCGCACCACCAGGCGCGTCGCGCTCACCGACGCCGGCGATGCGCTGCTCCCCGAGGCGCGCCAGGTCCTCGCCGCGGTGACCGCGGCGCGCGAGGCGGTCGATCAGGTCAGCGGCGGGCTGCGCGGCACCCTGCGCCTCGGCACGATGCAGGGCCAGGCGATGCGGGCGATCAGCGTGCCCCGGCTGCTCGCGCGCTTTCGCGACGAGCATCCCGGCGTCGAGATCCAGGTCAGCCACACCGGCGGCTCGGTCCACATGGCCGAGGAGGTGCGCAACGGTCGGCTGGACCTCGCGTTCGTCTCCCTGCCCGAGCGCCGGCCGCCGGGTCTGACGCTCACGCGCATCAGCCGCGAGCGGATGCAGATCGCCTGCCCGCCCGGCCACCCGCTGGCGTCACGCGCCGAGATCGAGCTCGCGGCCGTCGCCGGCGAGCCGTTCGCCGAGTTCCCCCACGGCTGGGGCACGCGCATGTCCACCGACCACGCCTTCGCCGCAGCCGGCGTGACCCGCTCGATCGTCTACGAGGTCAACGACGTCGCGTCGGTGATCGAGTTCGTCAGCAACGGGCTCGCCGTGGCGCTGATCGCACCGTCGCTGGTCGTGGCCGGCGACGACGTCGCGCTCGTTCCGGTGCGCCGGCACGCGCCGCATTTCGAGATCTCGCTTGCGGTCGCGTCGACGCGCCGGACGAGCGCGGTCGTCGAAGCCTTCGTCAAGACGGTCGGCGGGTCCTCCTAGACCACGGCGGCGGGCGCGGTCGGCTCGGCCTCGGCCTCGATGGGGATGGTCGCCACGTTCTCCCGCACGTCGCGCGCGAGGGCGTAGCCGATCAGGGCGATCGCGAAGACGACCGCGAGCGTTCCGATGGTCAGAGCCTCGTAGGTGCCGCGGCTCACGCCCCAGGTGTCCTGGAAGTCGTACGTGATCCCGAAGACCTTCTCGAGCGTCCCGGGGAAGACCGCGACCCAGCTTCCGACCGCCACCCAGAACGTCGTCAGCCCGCAGGCGACCCACATGCCCGCGTTGCCGTACGGCACGCGGTAGGGGCGATGCACGTGCGGATGGGTGTACCGGAGCTTCAGCGCCGACGGGAAGATCCACAGGTACGAGATCAGGGTCGTCGAGATGGCGATCGTGAGCACGACGAGGAACTTCGAGTCCTGGCCGCTGTTGAAGGCGGCCACCGCGAGGATCATGAAGATGCTCGACGCGACGCCCGACATCACGTTCACGCGGACGGGCGTGCCGAGCTTGGCGTTGAACTTGCCGAAGAACCCGGGGAACGCTCCGTCATACGCCGCCACGGCGAGGATGCGGTCGGAGCCGATCATCCACACCGCGCCCGAGGTCAGCAGCGTGGCGATGAAGCACAGCGTCATGACGTCGAACAGGGCGTGCTGTGCCCCGCCGTAGACGGTGAAGGTCTCCTTGACCGCATCGAGGAAGCCGCCGATGCCGGTGACCTTGCTGGCCGGCAGCACGAGCAGGATGGCGAGGATCGGGACCGCGTAGCAGAGGACGCCGATGATGCCGCTGCGCATGACTGCCAGCGGCACGTCGTGCTGCGGGTCCTCCATCTCCTCGGCCGCGCCGTTCTGCAGCTCGAAGCCGACGTAGTTGAAGATCAGCAGCGGGACGAGGGCCAGGAAGATCGCGCCCGTCGGCTTGAGGTCGCCGGCCGGGAAGCCGCTGACGCCGTGGTCGAACGCGTAGATGATCGTCGTGAAGGTGAAGAAGCCCAGGACGATGATCCGCAGGTAGGCGCCGACGTTCGGGATCCACTTGCCGCGGCGCAGCGAGATGATCGCCACGCCGATCGACAGCCAGATGAAGATCAGCTTGAAGATGTAGTCGCCGGCCTTTCCGGCGCCGATGTGGAAGATGCTGTCGTTCCAAGCCTCGGTGGCGATGAAGGCCAGCGAGCCTCCGACCCATAGCGGGTTGGTCACCCAGTAGAGGACGGCCGCGATGCCGCCCTGCATGCGGCCGAACGCCATCTTCGCCCACTCGTACGGCCCGCCCTCCTGGGTGAAGGCCGCCCCGACCTCCGACATGAGCAGCGCGTACGGGGCCACGAACAGCAGCGCCAGGACGACGAGCCAGGTGAAGCCCTGGGCCCCGTTGGACGCGACCGTGCCCAGCGTGTCGAGCCCGACGAACGCGCACACGGTGAAGAACACCATGTCGAAGCGCCGCAGGGACTTGACGAGCTTGCTCTTCTCCTCGAGCGCGAGCGCAGTTGTCTGCTCCACGTCCTCGCGCGGCATCGCCTGAGCCATCCGATCCCTCCTCTGTCGCAACCTAGATGGTGGCGGGCGGGACCTTACGCCCGGTATCGGCGCCTCGCACCCGCCCGAACGTCGAGAACGGCGCGTTGGCTCTGTACGGTCAGTCGAACCCGAGCGCCGTTCTGGCGCGCAGCGCCGCCTCCAGGCGCTCCAATGCGTGACGCACCGCGGTGTCCTCGTCGTCGTCGACGCCGCCTTCGAGCGCCGATCTGGCCGCCGCCTGCACCGACGGGCGCAGGATGCGCAGCTCCTCGATGCGGTCGGCGAGGTCGGCGCGCCCGGCCCACGGCTCGAGCTCCGCGATCGCGGCCACGATCGCGACCTCGAGCTGCAGTGCGGCCTCGCGGCGGCGCCCGGCGTCGACGTCCTGGCGCGCGCGCAGGGCAAGCTCCTCGCAGGCCAGCGCCGCGTCGCGCGCGCCCAGCAGCGCCGCGAGGCGCTCTTGCGGGCGCAGCGCGGCCTCACGGCGGGGGCGTGCGCGGGGGAGGGGCGCCTCGATCGCGCGCAGCCAGTGGCCGGCGGCGACCTGCTCGCCTTCGCCGTAGCCGATGCGCGCGACGAGCGCCTGGTCGGCATCGACCTCGCGCACGTGCGGATCGGCGGTCGCCGCACGCTGGAGGTGAAGGACGCGGTTGAGGACCGCGACGGTCTCGTGGATGCGCGCCGCGGCGGTCTCGCGGTCGGCGGCGCGCACCCAGGCATCGGCCGCGGCGCGGTCGGCGAAGGGCGTCACGGCGACGAGCGTCGCGCGGGCGACCTGGACGGGCGCCGGTTCGGGGGCGGCGCGCCGTGGCCTGCGGCCCCGGAGGCGCCGGCGCCGCGTCGCGCCGACGGTGGCGAGGACGAGCACGTGCGCGACCTCGCCGGCGTGGCCGCGGATGACGTAGCGCCCGTCCTGCGGTCCGAGCGCCCATGGGAACTCGAGCTGGACGAAGCCGAACAGGTGGTTACTCGCCGACGTGCGCGGTGCTGGCCCGCTTGGGGACCTTGATCGCGTACTTCGACGGCTGCGTCGGCACCGTCGGGTTCTCGATCTTGCCCAGGCGGGAGATCAGCTTCAGCCACTGGCCGGGCTTGAGCGCGGAGTTCAGCTGCTTGCCGAGCTTGGCGTTGGAGCCGTACAGCGGCTGGAAGCCGACGTGGATGTGATCGGCGTGATCGGGCAGCGACAGGGTGTTGTCGGCTCCCTCGAAGGTCATCAGGGAGATGATCTGGTGGGGCTTCATCGTGCCCTGCAGCGTCAGCAGCCGGCGGATCGTGATGTCGGTGATCGAGCCCGGGCCCTGGTGGCCGAGGATCGGGATCCCGTTGATCGCGGCGATGTCGACGGCGTTGCCGGACGAGTGCTCGGAGACGTTGCCCGAGGCGGTCAGGTAGCTGTGGCCGCAGTGCAACGCGGTCACCGTCGGCTTCAGGCCGCTCGAGGCGAGGAACTCGAGGGTGGCGAGCACCCGGCGGTCGATCCCGCCGGCCTTGACGTCGCGGCGGCCGCAGTCGTAGACGTTGACGCGCGGATCGGTGAGGACGCGGTGCTGCAGCGCCTCCTTGCTCATCAGGAGGATCTGGCCGATCGACGGGTTCTTGGCGTCCGGGCCCCAGAACGGGTTCTTGCCGGCGGCGCGGTAGATCGCGGTGGACTCGAGCAGCTTCCAGCCGTCGAGGATCGGCTTGGGGTCGATGCGCGGCGCGTCGCGGCCCGCGGGGCGGACCTCGAAGAGCATGTGCGGCGCCATCTTCTGCTCGGTGCGGCCGATGCGCCCGAGGATCGTGCCGGCGATGACCTTGCTGCCGGGCTTGAGCTTCTTGAGGACGACGTCGGAGCGCTTGAGGCCGTAGATGCCGGTGAAGTAGCTCTTGAAGGTATCCGTGCTCTTCAGGCCGGCGCCTGCGCCGAGCAGCTGCTGCTCGCCGCCGGCGGCATAGGAGGCCGGGCGGCTCGGGTTGGCGAACACGCGCTCCTTGCGCATCGTCTGCTGCGTCGCGCTGGGCTGGGCGGAGGCCTTGGCCTGCGGCGCGGCGGCCTTGGCGGCGGGCGTCACCTGGTGGCCGGCGGTGGCTGGGGCGGTGGGCTTCGGATCGCGCTTGGGGAGGTGCAGCTCCTTGTCCACCTGCTTCTCGGTGACCGTCTTCTCCTTCGGCACCGGGTACGCGGTGGCGAGCTTCTTCAGGTGCCCGTACGTGTAGGTGTTGCCGTAGACGTCGCGCAGCTGGATGAAGATCCCCAGGCGCTTCGTGCGGCCCATGCTGACGATCTTGCCGTCCTGGACGGCGATGACCGGCGAGCCCGCCTTGGCGAAGACGTTGATCCCGCGGCGCTTGGCCGAGCCCTGGACGACGTAGGCCGCGTTCTGGCCCTTCTTGACCTTCTTGTGGGTGTCGCGCTCGGTGATGTCGTCGGCGTAGCGGGACTTCGCGTGCACGGGGAAGTGGCCCTGCGTGAGGCCCGTGAGCGACCCGACGAGATCCGCGGGCATGCCGCCCAGCAGGCTGGCGCGCATGAGGACGGAATCGACGTACCAATCGGCGTGGTTGTAGGCGAAGATCGCCCTGCGCACGTCGGTTCCGGCGTCGGCGGCCTTGAGATAGCGGGCGGCCGAGAAGATCGCGTCGACCGGGTTGTAGGGGTCCTTGCGGCCGTCGTGGTTTGCGTCGACGCCCCACTGCTTCCACGTGGAGGGCAGGAACTGCATCCAGCCCACGGCGCCCGCGGTGGAGACGTTGAGGTTGCGCCCGTAGTCGGTCTCGATCTCGTTGATCGCGGCCAGGACCTCCCAGCGCACGCCGTACTCGATGCCGGCGGCCTGGTAGATGGGCAGCAGGAAGAGCGGGATCCGGAACTTGTCGATGAAGAAGTTCGGGACACCGACCGGCGCGGGACCGGGGAGCGCCTCGGAGAAGGTGGGGTTGGCCGGGGTCGGGGTGCCGTCGGCGTTGCGGATCGGGTCCGGGGTCGTCTTCTGCTCGTCCGACGTGTCCTCGTCGTCCTTCGACTTGTCCGACGCCTTCTTCTCAGCCTCAACTCGAGGTTGAGGCTTCTGGGCCTTGCCAGTGGTCTCCTGCTTGACCTGCTTGGCGGCCTTGGGCTCCTGGGTCGGCGTCGCCGGCGACTCGCTCGTGGTCGTGGTGGGCGAGCTCGAGGGCTGGGCGGGCTGCTCGGGCGCGGGCGTCGGCGCCGGGGTGCTCGTCGTGGGCGTCGTCGTCGTGGTCGTCGGCGTGGGCTCGGGCGCAGGCGCAGGCGGGGTCTGCTGGGGCGTGATGTCCTGCACCGAGACGATCGGCGTCGTGATCCCCGGGATCTTGATCTGGTCGACCGGCGTGCCGGGCGGCACGTCGACGGTCACCGTCACCGTCTGTCCGCCCAGGAGCGTGACCAGCAGCGTGCGCTGCTCGGCCGACGCGATCTTGGTCGCCGGACCGAGGACGGCCAGAGCCACCCCTGCCGTAGCCAGAACGATGAGGAGCTTGCGCTTGTTCATGCCGAGAAGCCGGGCCCCCCGTACGCCGCGCGGCGGCGTGACCCTACCACGGGCCATTCTCCCGACGCGTCGGACGGTATTCGTGACCTTCGATAGCAATGGGGAACCTGAGGCCATACGGTCTGATCTCACGGGTGATCGGCCAGAGCACCCGCCCGCTTGACCTTAAGAACGTGCAGGAGGGCGGAAACGTGCGCGCCGGCGCGCCACCTGGGGGATCTTTCCTACCCCGTTTGGGAGGTAGATGTGCGCTATGAACCTCTAGTAGAGGGTCAGACTACCCTCCAAGATGAGGCGCACGCTCGAGGGGCGCGATAGCGTTCCCGCATGGCCGAGGACCACACCGGCGACGGTCTGCGCGAGCGTCTGGCCCGTCAGGGCGAGGATGCGCTCGGCCGGATCGCCCAGGACCTGCTCGAGAACCCGCTCATCAACGGAGCGATCGCGCGCGCCTTCGAGGCCCGCGAGAAGGCCGCGCAGGCCCAGGAGGTCGCCCTCGGCGCCTTGAACCTGCCGACGGCCTCGGACATCGAGCGCCTCACGCGCCGCGTCCGCTCGCTGTCGCAGCGCCTGGAGGGCATCGAGGACGGGGTCGACCGCCTCGACGAGCGCCTCGCGGCGCTCCAGGGCAGCCTCGACGCCATGGCCGCCGAGCTGGCCGCGCTGCGCGAGGAGGCGCCGAAGAAGGACTCGCCGCCGGCGAAGCGCCCGAGCGCCGGCAAGGCCGGCGCGCCGCGGAGCACGTAGGCCCGTCAGCGGGGCCGCATCGACAGGGCCGGCAGCGCGCCCCGGCCGAGCCGCTCGGCGACCTCCTCCGGGTCCACGTCGCCCTCGACCGCCACGAGGCACGCGGCCGGGATCCCCACCCGCGCCGCTGCCGCGAGGACGGCGGCGCTCTCGAGGTCGTAGGCCAGCACGCCGCCGTTGGGCACCGCGTCGGGCAGGTCGACCGAGGCGAGCTGGCCTTCGCGGTCGGCCTGCAACGCTGCGGCGAGCACCGCGTCGGCAGCGACCCGGTCGCCGGCGCCCAGCGCGCGGCTCGCGCCGTCGCCGGCGACGACCGCGGTCGCCGCCACCAGCTCGCCCGCCCGCAGCGAGCTGTCGACCGCCCATGCCCGCCCGATGCGCACCGCGCGCCGCAGCCCGAGCGCGTGCAGCTCGGCGACCACGATGGCGGCGCTCGCGCCGCCGATCCCGGTGCTCTGCACGGTCAGCGGGGCGCCGTCGAGTGCGATGCCGCTGTAGCCCCACAGCCCGCGGTGGTGGTTGAACATGCGCGGCGTCTCGCCGAAGAGGACGCGCGTGAGCGCGAGGGCCTGTCCCGGGTCGTCGGGCAGCAGCGCGCGCTCTGCGAGCTCGGCAGTGGGGTGCAGGTGGGCCATCGGCGGCGAGGATAGGAGCCGCGCGCGCAGCTCAGAGCGTGACGACCGTTCCGGCCCCCTCGCGCTGCGCTGCCGCGAGCACCAGCTCGGCCGCTGCGATGTCCTCGGCCACGTGCCCCATCGCCTTGTAGACGGTGACCTCGCCCGGGTCGCGCCGGCCGGGCGCGTCGCCGAGCAGCACCTCGCCGAGCTCCGTCGCCTCCAACGGGTCGATGCCCCGCAGCTCCGCGCAGCCGACCGGCGGCGGCTGCAGCGCGCGGCGGGTCTCGACGAACAGGCGGCCGACGCGCGCGAGCTCGGGCGGCAGCTCACCGCCGGGCGGCTTGTAGCCAACCGAGCTGACGTGGGCGCCCGGGCTCAGCCAGGCCGGATCGATCACCGGCTCGCCTGCGTTCGTCGTCAGCGCCACGACGTCGGCGCCGCGCACCGCCTCCTCGGCGCTCTGCACCGTCCGTGCCCGCGGGTCGGCGGAAGCGACCCGGTGCGCCTCCTCGGTCCGCAGCGCCGCGATGCGGATGTCCGCGAGGTCGCGGACGAGCGCGAACGTGCCCAGGTGGTTCTCGGCCTGCACGCCCGAGCCGACGATCGCCAGCACGCGCGCGTCGGGCCGCGCGACGAGGTCGCAGGCCAGCGCGGCCGCGGCGCTGGTCCGCAGCGCGGTGATGTACGTCCCGTCCAGGAAGGCGCGGCAGGCGCCGGTGGCCGCGTCGTACAGCGCGATCGTCGCCAGGTGCGCGGGCATGCCGGCCTCGGCGTTGGACTCGAAGAGCGTCACCACCTTGACCGCCATCGGGCCGTCGCCCATCCGCCCGGGCATCGAGAGCAGGAAGTCACCGCCGGGCATCGCGAGCTGGTTGCGGTCGGGTGCCGCGACGTCGCCGCGGGTCAGGGCGCGGAAGCCCTCGGCCAGCGCGTCGATGAGCGCGCGGGGGTCGAGCATGCGCTCGATCGTCGCGCGGTCGAGGATCAGGACCTCGGTCATCGCCCGACCGTATGTCCTCCCGGCACACGGCGCACAGGTACATTCCGGGACGTGCCCAAGAAGGAAGATCCCAAGAAGGCCAACGGCGGCAAGAAGGCCTCGAAGAAGCAGCCCAGCCGCGGCGACGCGGTGCGCGCCGCCGCCGCTCAGGCCATCGAGGCCACCGCGGGCCAGGCGGGCGTCACGCGCGAGCGCGCGCAGCAGATCGCCGACGACCTCGTCCACGCCGCCAATCGGTTCCGCGAGACTCTCGAGGAGCTGCGGCCCGCGGGCTCCGACGAGCTGCGCGCGCTAGGTGAGCGCATCGCCTCGCTCGAGGACCGCCTTGCCAAGCTCGAGAAGGCGGCCAAGCCCGCCCCGCGCCGCGGAGCCGATCGAAATCTTCGACGCGCATCTGCACTACAATTGGGAGCCAAAACCCTACTACCAGCTCGACGAGGTGCTGGCGCTGTTTCGCAAGAACCGAGTCACCGGTATTTTGGCCACCAGC
>Ga0081540_1002300_pt1 | contig 15681 bp, 8 predicted proteins | sample TabmetS2T1R1_FD_71024 | JGI IMG/M metagenome (GOLD analysis project Ga0081540, IMG submission 71024) | Tabebuia heterophylla rhizosphere microbial communities from the University of Puerto Rico - S2T1R1 | ecosystem: Host-associated > Plants > Roots > Rhizosphere ... | reverse complement strand
AGCCGGGCCGCGTAGAAGCCGTCCATGCCGCTGAGATCGGGATCGCTGAGCTGGAGATAGTGGGGGAGGGTGCGCAGCGCGCCGTGCTGGTCGAGCCACTCGCCGCGCCCGGCAATCTCCTCCGGGGCGAACGGCGAGAGGGTGACGTCCGGGCGCTCGGCAAGCAGCCGCGCGATCTGGTCCGCACCCTCAGCCGGTTCGAGCGAGCAGGTGCAGTAGAGCAGCATGCCGGCGGGCCGCAGCATGTCGAGCGCCTGAGTGATGAGACGATGCTGCAAGGCGGCGAGTTCCTTGATGTCCTCGGGGCGCTTGAGATGCGCCACATCGGGATTGCGGCGGATGGTGCCGGTGGCGCTGCAGGGCGCATCCAGCAGGATGGCGTCGAGCGTCTCCGGCGGCGCCCACGCGCCGGCATCGACCGACAGGGTTTCGGCTTTCAGCTTCAATCGCGCCATGTTGGTCCTGAGCCGCTCCAGCCGTGGCGCGGACAGGTCAAGCGCCCAGACTTTGGCGCCGGCATGGGCAAGCTGGGCGGTCTTGCCGCCTGGCGCCGCGCACAGATCGGCGACCAGCTTGCCCGCCACCTTGCCCATCAGTCGCGCGGGCAGGCTCGCGGCCGCATCCTGAACCCACCATTCGCCGGCCTCGAAGCCTTCCAGCTCCTCCACGCGTCCTTTGGCCACGAGTCGGACACTGCCGGTCGGCAGCACGATGCCGCCAAGGCGCTGCGCCCACCCCTCCGCATCGGACTTCACGGTGAGGTCAAGCGGCGGCTCGGCCAGGTGCTGGCTGGCGATCCAGTGTGTCTCATCGACGCCATAGACCTCGCACCAGCGTTTCCACAGCCAGTCAGGGGTGTTGAGTTCCGGCGCGTTCTGCTGAACTGCGAGTCCTTCGCCCTTTTCCGATACCCGCCTGAGAACGGCATTGGCGAGCCGATGGAAGCGGCTGGCGCCCTTATCCTCTCGCACCTGATGCACCGCAAGATTGATGACGGCGTGCGGCGCGGATTTCAGAAAGACGAGCTGAGCTGCGGCGGCCAGAAGGATTTCGTCCAAAGCGCCTCGCGCCGGCGGCAGCGGGCGTTCGATGAATTCGCCGACAATAGCCTGCAGCTGGCCCGTCCGGCGCAGGGCGCACATGGCGATAGCGCGAGCAAAGGCACGGTCGCGCAGCTCGAGATCGGCGAAAACCTGCTCTCCGCTCGCCCGCTCCCAGACTTCGTCAAAAGGTCGGCGCTGCTTCAGGATGCCTGTCAAAAGCTTGACGGCCAGACGCCTCGCGCGGAGGCCGGCGCGATCTCCCGGGCTCAATCGATCCTCACGGGGGCGGAAGTTGAATAATCCGAACACCTCGCCAGCCCTGCCTCGGCATTGGGTGCGGAGTTTTTGCACGTTGCGCACCAGATTCGCAAGCCGCAGCCCGATCTGATGCATGCCATCGCAGTTTGCGGGCAGGGCGGATATGGTTCCAGGCCGCCCAAGTTCAAGCCGAACCACTAGCAGAGTTGGGCCGTTGCGCCAACAGTTGGGAATGGCTCTATCACCACCGCGCCTCGTAAGCAAAAGCAGCGATGTGAACCCGACAGGACCTTCCGGCTGTCGAAGCCCGGACTGGACACGACCGCCAGTGCCTCAAACCAATCAGTCTCGCCGTGATAACTGCTGCCGGCTATGCGGTGATGTCGTTCTCTTCTGTGACCACCCCTTTTCCCACGCTACTGTAGACGAGTAGGTGGTGGGCCCGGCAGGACTCGAACCTGCAACCAGACGGTTATGAGCCGTCAGCTCTGACCAGTTGAGCTACGGGCCCGCAGAATGATGAGAATGAGGGGTTGCACTCGCGCCTATTGCGCTGCCTCCCACAAATCGCTTTTAGCAAACAAAACGCTGCGCGCCACCTGCAAAAGTGGATTGGCTTTACATCGCCGGAGATAGGCGATCTCAGGCCGTGATGCGACGGTTTTGCGACATTCTGGTGATGCTTTGGGCGCAATATGCGGTAGACTGATTAGGCCCTGGGCACAAATCTTACGTCGCGTCGAGGTCGCGCCCGAATGAGTTGCACAATCTGTGAGGATGCCGCCAAGCCATGATCGAGGCCTGGGTCATCCTTACCATAGCGCTTGCCTATGTCGGCGTCCTGTTTGCCGTCGCTTATTGGGGCGATAAGCGGGCAAAGAGCCGCAAATCCTCGCGCGAGCGCCCGACGATCTATGCGCTCTCGCTCGCAGTTTATTGCACCTCCTGGACGTTCTTCGGCAGTGTGGGGCTTGCGACGGCAACCGGGCTCGATTTCCTTGCGGTCTATCTCGGACCGATCGCCGTCTTTGCGTTCGGGCGGCCGCTGATCGAGCGCATCATCAAGCTTTCCAAATCGCAAAACATCACCTCGATTGCCGATTTCCTTGCCGCACGCTACGGCAAGAGCCCGATGGTTGCCGCCATCGTCACGATCATCGCAGTTGCCGGTGTCCTGCCCTATATCGCGCTGCAGCTCAAGGCCGTATCGCAATCGGTGACGACCCTGGTGCAGCCACTGGGCTGGGCAGCCTTCTCCAGCTATCCAGGGCCGTGGACCGACATCACCTTCCTGATCGCCATGACCATGGCCGCATTCGCCATCCTGTTTGGCACGCGCCATATCGATGCTACTGAGCATCAGGACGGCCTGATGCTTGCCATCGCCATGGAATCCGTCGTGAAGGTGGTGGCTTTTCTGGTGGTCGGTGGCTTTATCACCTATTCGATGTTCGGCGGCGTCGGTCCGTTGATCGACAAGGCGACCGAACAGCCGCAGATCATCGGCCTGTTCGCGCGCGGCTTCCATGGCGGGACCTGGCTCACGGTCACTTTCCTCTCGTCGGTGTGCATTCTGCTGCTGACGCGCCAGTTCCACGTCACCATCGTCGAAAACAACGGTCCGCGGGAGGTTGGCCGCGCCAGCTGGCTGTTTCCGGTCTATCTGATCGCCATTAATATCTTCGTTGTCCCGATTGCCATTGCCGGGCTTTTGACCTTCGAAAGCGGCACCGTCGACAGCGATATGTTCCTGCTGGCCTTGCCGCTGTCTCAGGGCACGAAATTCTTCACTATTGTGGCCTTTCTCGGCGGCCTTTCGGCTGCGACCGCGATGGTGATCATGGAATCCGTCGCCCTGTCGATCATGGTCTGCAATGACCTGGTGATGCCGATCATCCTCCACCGGCGGCAGATGGCCGTTGGTGACCGCGAAGATATGGGCGTCGTGCTGCTCCTGATACGGCGCTGCGCGATCTTCGCTATTCTGCTCTTGGCTTACGTCTTCTACCGGATGGTCGGCGACGCTTATGGCCTTGCCACCATCGGCCTGCTCTCCTTCGCTGCCATCGCGCAGTTCGCTCCGGCTTTCTTCGGCGGCCTGATCTGGCGCGGCGCGACGGCGAATGGTGCAATCGCTGGAATTCTTGCGGGCTTTGCCGTCTGGACCTACACGCTGCTGGTGCCCTATTTCGTGAGGGCTGGCCTAGTCGGGCCGAAAATCATGAAGGAGGGGCTGTTAGGTCTGACGCTGCTCCGGCCCGAAATGCTGTTCTATATGAGCTTCGATCCGCTCACGCATGGTGTGGTCTGGAGCCTTTTCTTCAACCTCCTCGCTTATGTGACCGTCTCGCTGCTGCGCGCTCCCGAGCCGATTGAGCGCATTCAGGCCAATGTCTTTATCGAAAACAACTTTCCGCGGACGGTGGCACCCTCCTTCCGGCCCTGGCGAACGTCGGTTACGGTCGACGACCTCAAGCGCACCGTCGCGCGGTATCTCGGTGAGGAGCGGACCGAACGCTCCTTTGCCGACTATGCCGCCAGCGCCAATATCGAGCTTATGCCCCGGTCGGAAGCGGATATTCACCTCATCCGCTTCACCGAGAATCTGCTTGCGAGCGCCATCGGTACCGCGTCTTCGCGACTGGTGATGTCGCTGACACTGCGGCGACGCAATGTCGGCATGAAATCGGCGATGAAGCTTCTGGATGACGCATCCGAGGCTATTCAATACAACCGCGACCTCCTGCAATCGGCGCTCGACCAGGTAGGGCAGGGGATTGCGGTGTTCGACCGCAACATGCGCCTTATCTGCTGGAACCGCGAATTCCGGGAAATTCTTTCGTTGCCCGCGCCTTTCCGCCAGGTAGGCGTGCCGCTCGATCGGATCGTCCGGCAGATGGCGGAGAATGGTGGCCCGACCGGGGGTGCCACCGAGGATCTGGTCTCCGACCGTCTGCGCAAATATGTGGTGACGATGGAGACCTTTCAGGAGCGGCTGGACGGCGGCCTGCGTACCGTCGAGGTGCGCACCAATCCCATGCCTCAGGGCGGCATCGTCGCCACCTATACCGACATCACGGATCGTGTGGCCGCAGCCGAGGCTCTCGCCCGGGCCAATGAGACGCTGGAGCGGCGCGTGCGCGAGCGAACGGCGGAGCTGATGGAGGTGAACAAGGCGCTCGGCGAGGCCAAGTCGAAGGCGGACGAAGCCAATCTTGACAAGACGCGTTTCCTCGCCGCCGCCAGCCACGACATTCTTCAGCCGCTCAATGCCGCACGGCTCTATGTCTCGAGCCTCGTCGAGCGCAAGCCTCCTGGTGAGATCAGCCTGCTCTCCCGCAACATCGATTCCTCGCTGGAAGCGGTTGAGGAAATTCTCAACGCACTCCTCGACATTTCCCGGCTCGATACCGGAGCGCTGAAGCCGGAGATCGATACGGTACCGATCGGGGAATTGCTGCAGCAGCTCAAGGTCGAGTTCGAGCCGCAAGCGGTGGAGAGAGGCCTTTCTCTCCGGGTCATGCCCTCGAGCCTTTATGTGCGTTCCGATCGGCGGCTGCTTCGGCGCGTGCTGCAGAACCTGGTTTCCAATGCGGTCAAATATACCGACGAGGGCCGGGTCCTGCTGGGCTGCCGGCGCAAGGATGGCAATGTCCTCGTCGAAGTGCATGACACCGGTCCCGGCATCCCGTTGTCCAAGCACGCCCTCATCTTCAAGGAATTTGCGCGGTTGAATGCCGGCGGCAGGCCGGTACAGGGTATCGGGCTCGGGCTATCTATCGTCGAGCGTATCGGGCGCATGCTGGACCACCCGATCAAGCTCACCTCCCGCCCCGGCTATGGCTCGATCTTCGCGGTGCAACTGCCGATCGCCGAGGCGCAGACCGCCAGCCGCCCGCACGTCCCATTCGTCACCGCTGCTCATTACCGGCAGTTCAATGGCTGCGTGGTAATATGTGTCGACAACGAACCGACGATTCTGGACGGCATGAACGCGCTGCTCGGCAACTGGCAATGCACTGTACTCGCCGCCCGCAGTGCCACGGAAGCGATGACCGTGATGGCCGAGAGGGCGCTCATCCCCGACGTCATCCTGGCCGATTACCATCTCGAGCAGGGTACCGGCATGGATTGCATCGGAGCGATCCGTCAGCGCGCCGGCTTCAAGACGCCCGCCGTGCTGATCACCGCTGACCGCTCGCCTGACGTGGAAGAGCAGGCTCGGGCACTCGACCTGCATTTGCTGCGCAAACCACTTAAACCCGCAGCGCTGCGCGCCTTGATGACCAGGCTCTATTCCAGGCGTACCGCGGCCGAATGAGCTCTGAAGGCAGACGGAGCTTTTTTCTTCCTGCCGCTCGGTCGTAATATCCTCAATCGGAAAATGCTGAAGGGGCGGTGATATGCTGAAAGTTTACGGCCGGGCCAATTCGATCAATGTTCGCAAGGTTCTGTGGACGCTTGAGGAGATCGGGCTTCCTTATGAGCGCGAGGATTGGGGGCGCGGGTTTCGCCCGCTGAATGATCCCGAATTCCTCAGCATCAATCCGTTCGGGCTCGTGCCGGCGATCGATGACGACGGATTCATCCTCGGCGAGTCGCATGCCATCGCACGCTATCTCGCCGCCAAGCATGGCCGCGACGACCTGCTGCCGGCAAATCTGCAAATGCGCGGCACTGTCGAGAGCTGGATGGAGTGGCAGGGCACCGAGGTTGCGAACGCCCACCGCGCCGTGGTGACAGCTTATGTTTTCAATCTCCAGCAGCCGGGCGGTCAGGAGGCAATCGACGCCTCGCTCGCGGCATGGCCGAAGAAGATGGCAGTGATCGAAAACCAGCTTGCCAGGACAGGTGCCTATATCACGGGTCCCGCCTTCACCCTCGCCGATATCTGCATCGGCCTCACCGTCAACCGCTGGTTCATGACCCCGACCGGGATCAAGCCCGACTTCCCTGCCATGACGGCCTATTACGACCTGCTGAACGAACGCCCCGGCTATCAGAAGCACGGCCGCAACGGCACACCATAAGAGCCGGGCGGCCGCATAGGCTTGGCGGCGCTCGCAACCGCGACGCGGATGGGGTCTAAGGTGCTTCCGGTTGAACGCACCCACCTGGTTGTACCGCTCTTAAAAGCGAGCGAATTCCACGCCTTGTTGCCGCCAATCCCTTGACGAATTCGGAATGATATCGACAAAGTCACCCTGCTTTTTTGGCCAAATTTAAACAGCCGAGGGGCTGGCGGAGTGTGTCGCGGCGTGCGTCTGCGGCTTTGACGGCAGACGTCGCGCGAGACAGCGCTCGACCTCGGCGCTGTTTGCTCGGGATAAAAAATATGTCCAGGGATTGGGATAATTTCGTTAAAGGATTTGCTGAGAGCCTCAAAGAAATCAATGATACGCTGACCGATCTGGATCAGGCCGATATCTATAAATATTTCGATACGGTCTTCGACCGCATCGCTGCTTCTTATGTGCTTAATCCCCTAAGCTGTCAGGCCCAGTTTGATAAAGACATTGAGCGCTTTCTTTCCAAATTTCAGATCGCGGAAGCGCTCAATAAGCTCATCATTTTGATGAACTATCACTTCGCCTATCGCGAGTGGGAAAACACGCTTCGCCATCCCCCTGTTCACGTCCTGATAAAAGCGGTCGTCCGATATTATCGGGGCTATGCGGCGACGAAGAACGAGGCGCAGCAATACATATACAATATGTTTTTTGCCTTGTTCGACATCCTTGCAGGCGGGATGCGGATCGAAAACTCTTTGAACATTAATTGCGCAGCCGGGATAAAGAAGCATTCAGAGACCATCGATCAGATTACTATTCCCGAGGACAGATTTGAGCATGGCCGCGATGCGCAGGATGCCAGTCTCGTAAGGTGGGTCAAAGCTGAAGTCGACGACAGCAAACATTACTTTGCAGCACTTCACCGGCTGAGCACTGCAGTCCAGGCGTGGCGAGACGATGAAGCGGACTGGCAACGGCGCGCATCGGACGCGCTGGCATTCGGCCGTGAGATCATCACCGACCACCTCGAGGCCGATTCCTTTATCTATGCCACGGAGCTGGACGCCCACCTCCAAACGCTGATGCATATGGACGAATTCGGCCCATCCCAACCTTTGGCTAAGCATTTCAAGGTCATCTACTGCCACCCGTTCATTATCCGCGGCGTAAACCAGCATGAGATCGTGCCGGCAAGGCAGGTGCTGGACCGACTGGAGGCTATCGTCGCCGATTGGAAGCGCTGGAGTGCCAGCAACGAGACGGGCAGCGGCGTCGGCAATGATTTCCGCAGAGCTGCCGTGCCGAGCTCTCAGGAAGAGGTCGAGCTGACCGATGTCTGGTCAACGCCGGCGGAAATGACGGATGTCGAATCGGCGGGCGTAAAGGCCGCAAGAGGACCCACTGATCGCAAGCAGACTGCAAATGGGCGCCGCGTGGTGGAGCATTACGTTCTGCAGGCCATCAACCTGCCCAATATCATCATTCACGACGTCGAGGACATTGCCAGGCAGATCGTCCTTCATTGCGAGATCCGGATATCTGCCTTTGGCAATCACTATGTGCGGCTTTATGCGGAGCGCGGCGAGCAGAAGGACTTTCTCGGCTTCGATACGATCAAACATCACGACATCCATCGCGTGCTACGGCGCGCGTCCTCGCTTTGTGGAAAGGAGCCGATCTCCATCGAGGGGGAAGATGGCGCGCCGGCCTATCAGAATTTCCCTGGCGATGCCGATGGCCTGTACAAACCTGACGGCAATGTCATGGATGTGGTGAAGAAACTCATCCAGTGCTTCGACCATGCCTTGCGCAAACATGGCATGCGCGCCGATCACGACATCGCGAAGACGTCAAATGTGATCTTCTCACTGGTCGAATGGAGCAGCGGACCCTCGAGCAATATCCAGAAGTTCGACGACGCATTCCATCGTCTTTTCGTCAATCCGATCGGCGGGCCGGCCGACCGTCTGGATCCCTGGCTAAGCCGCAGCAAGAACCGCAAGCGCGATGGCAAGTACACGGTCGCCAATCTGGCGCAGGGTGAACTGGGCGATGACGCTCAGATCTACACCACCGCCAACACCACGCTGATCCGCCTGCCCTCGCACGCGAATTTCGTGCGTCTGGACTATGAGGAAATGGCAGAGTTCGTGGCAACGCTGGAACCGCTCTACAGCTACTGGAACGCCGAGATCAGCCGACGAATGGAGCAGGTGCTCGAAGACCTCGGCGGCACCAAGGTAGCGAAGATCGAGAACGACCGGATCGGCCTGCAGCAGGTGGTGGTCTCGGCGCAGAAAGCGATGCTGGATATCGAGTCTCCCGCCATCGTGACGAATTCGGTCTATCGCTCCTATCTCGATGCCTTCATCAGGAAGTCGACGGTCGGCGCGCTCAAGAAAAACTTCCAGGATCTGACCAGCACCACGCAGGATGTGGTGAACACGGTCAGCGATTATGCGCAAAAGCGCGAGGACAAGTGGATCCAGCGGCAAAGATATGTCTGGGCGACGCTACTGGCCCTTGCCGCCTTCGCCGTGTCATTGGGGCAGCTCACGGAATACAAGCTGCTCTGTGTGAACCCCGAACTGTCCAAGAGCTGCATGGTCTATGAGAGCGACGTCAGGGCGTTCAGAGCCTATTTGGGCTGGTAGTCGGAATAGCGCGGCTCATCGAACTCGACCCGGGAGAAGAGCTCCATCACCTCGCGGCAGGACTGCAGCAGCGCTTCCTTGGCATTCAGCCCGGTCACTTCTTTGCCGGTCTCGCGATCATCGAAGGCGCAGACATCGTCGGTCGCGAGAAAATACTTGTAGTCGACCGTCAGCTCATCGCCGGCCGCGATCGGTGCTTTGGCGAAGAGGATCCCACAGTGATACAGCATGTTCGGCGCTTCGCTGTGGTTGATATATTCCTCGTCGGTAATCTCGTGGTTATAGACGAAATAATCGCCGACCAGGCGCACCGCACTCTGGATGATCAGCTGTTCACCCCGCCGCTGCGCCTCCTGATATTGGCTTTCCGTGAGGATGAGGTTCTGATGGTTCAAAAGACCGATCACCGCGCCAGCAGGGATCGTCTCCCTCGCATAGACGCCCCGTCCGGCAATTTCGGAATCCCGCGTTTCGACCTTGTAGAGGAACATGGGCGCTCATCTTTCGGTTGAGAGGCATGCCGGCGGAGAGATTGGCACAGGAATGGCGGAGGCGACTGGGATTGAACCAGTGACCACACGCGTGTGACCGCCTGTCGTTCCCATTCTGTTTCCCTGCATTTCCTTGCATTTCAATTTCATAGAGTCAACTCAAACACCCCCGGTTCGCGCCTAGTCCGCATTGCCGGCTCTGTCCCACCGATCCCGCAAGCTGTCTCGCGCTCAGCGCGTCAGGCGGCGCAATTGCGATGGGCACGGCATCGGAGACCGCAACATGAAAAACTGTCACCCATGTAACCGGTTCACTTTGTCACCACCCCATTCGGCTGGACATCCTTGCAGATGAAGGGCAGAGGCTCTCGACCAGCATGGTGTGCCCTCTCTTCTCGAGGGAGAGGGCGGCGAGGCGAAGCCGAGCCGGGTGACGAGGCTTACAGAGCTCTCGGCAGCGTTGGGGCCGTCGTCTCGCGCCTTGTTGCCTCCAGTGCTACCGCAAGCACGCCGTAAAGGACGGCCAGCCCCCAGAGCATGAGAAATGGTCCGCGAACATCGGCGAGCGGCGCACCGAGCTGCGCGACGCCGACAAGGCCGTTGATGGCCGGTGTGCTCGGCACGAAAGCAGCGAGCACACGGATGGCTTCCGGCATCACCTCGGGTGGCCAGGCAAATCCTGCGAGGAAAAAGAGCGGCAGCCCGAGGGACGCTGTGGCGAGCTGCACCGAAAGCGGCCGGCGAAAGACCGCTGCCAGGAGGATACCAAGCGCGCTGGCGGCAAGCACGAAGGGTATGGCGAGCACAAGGATCGTCGTCACCGAGCCGAGCCGCGGCAGGTCATAAAAGTAAGGCAGGGCCACAAGGTAGAACGGCAGGATCACCGCCTCGACCACGAGGTAGGCCAGCATCTTGCCGGAGACGGTCTGCAGCGCATTCATGAGTCTGTCGCCAGATGCGGGATCACGAGGGACGCGCGCGCCGGGCAACGTGGCGAGCAGACCGACGCCGATCAGCAGCGTCTGCTGCAGGATCAGGATGAGGGCGGCGGGCAGGACATAGGTGGCGTAGCCGCCCTGCGGATTGAACAGCGGCTCGGCGGTGAGCGGCATCGGGTCGGCAACCGCGGGGGCAATGGCCGGATCGACGTCCGCCGCGATCAGCCTGGCGGTTTCCGTCTCCGCGCCGAACGCCCGCGCGACGGCTGTGACGCCGCCGGAAATGCGCTGGTACATCAGGAAATAGCTGGCATCGGCGTAGAGCGCGACTGGCGAGGCGCGGCCATGCTGCAGATCGCGCTCGAAATATTGCGGGATGTAGAGAATGCCGTAAATGCGGCGCTCATAGACCGCACGCTGGGCGCTGGGCAGATCCGGCAGCACCAGGGCGACGCCGACATCGGTGGTGGCATCGACCCGGCGGGCAAGCTCACGGCTGCTTTGGGTGTTGTCCTGATCGACGACGGCAATGGGCACATCGCGCAGCGCCTCGTTGAGATAAGGCTGCGGGTAAAGCAGCGCATAGGCGAACGGGGCAAGCACCATCACGGCAAATGGCGGAAGCAGCGTAACAATCCGGCCGAGCTCATTCCAAAACACCGTAAGGAGGCGCTTCACGTCGTGCCCTCCGCGAGCGTCGGCTTCCTCAAGCGAGGCTGATTGGCGGAGTGCGTGCGCATCCATTCCAGCCGCAGCGCTGCGAGCAGCGCGAGGCCAATGACAAAGGCCAGCAGGATCAATATCGGCTTCAGCGACAGATCGGCGGGCGTGCCGCGCACCGTCTGGTCGACGCGCGCCACCAGATACCATGTGCCCGGCAAGGCGGCGCCGAAGCCAAGCGCGAACGCGCTCATGCCGAGCCGCGGAAAGCCGATGCCCATGAAACCGAAGGCTGGCGCCGTCAGCAATGTGCCGATGCTCACGGCGTTCGCCATCGGCATGACCAGCGCCAGCAAAGAGCCGAAAAGCTGGCAGGCGAGGATGAAGAGGACGCCGGCGCTGATCAGCAATGCGCGGTCGCCGCGCAGCGGCAAGTCGTAAACGCCGAACAGCACGGCGTCGGCCAGAGCGAGCACCAGAAGAAAAAGAACGGTATAGGGCAGGAGCTTGCCGAACATTGCCGGCCACAGCCCGCCGCCGAGCCGCCGAAGCACTTTCAGGCGATGACGCGTCTCGACATCGCGGCCGACCGTATAGGATGAGGCGGTCACGATGATCACCTGCAGCACGCTTGGCAGCAGCGCGGTGAGCAGAAAATAGATATAGTTCAGCGCGGGATTGAACAGCGGGTTGATCTGTACCGGGATCGGTCCGAGCGCTGCCGTCGCCGCGTCGGTCGGCTGGCCATGTGCGGTGCGCATCGAAACACGGATGCCGGCCGCGACAGCGGGCACCGCCGCGTTGATGCCGCGCAGCACGAGATTGCCCGGCGTCAGCGTCTGCGCGTTATAGAAGAACACCACCTCCGGCCGACGTCCCGCCTGCACGTCGCGCTCGAGATTGCGTGGCAGCAGCAGAAGGCCGTGGACACGCCCCGAAAGGATCATCTGCCGTCCCTCGGCCAGCTCACCGACCCGCACCGTGACAGCCGCGTCGGGCGTCGCATCGACCGTGCGGATGATCTGCCTGGAGAGGTTGGAGCTATCGAGGTCGAGCACGGCAATCGGCAGGCGCGTCGCGAGACCGGCGCTGAAAACCGAAATCAGCACGCCCATCAGCAGGAGCGGCAGGAGCGTGACCAGCGCCAGCAGCGACGGCCGCCGGCCCAGCCTTATGAGCTCCCGGCAAAACACCAGCCAGAATCCAGGGCGAAAGCTGTTGCCGGCGCGCATCTCAGCGCCCTCGCCGCGCCCAGGCCGCAATCGCGCTCATGCCGGGGCGCAGGCCGTCCAGCTTGTCGTCAGGCTCGGCGCGCACTTCGAAGGTGCGCAGGTCGAAATCGCCGGTCGCGCGCGTCGCCCGCCAGGTGGCGTACTGCCCCTGGACGTTGATCATCGTCACATGCACGGGGATGACCTTCGCATTGAAGGCCGGCACCATGACCTCGAACCGGTCGCCGATCTTAAGCCCCGAGAGCAGGTCCTCGCGCAGATTGAAGGTGAACCAGACATGGTCCAGGTCGATCAGCGAGAAGAGCGGCGCGCCGGCGCTGAAATTCTCGCCAAGCTCGGCAACCCGCGTCGTCACCTGACCCTTAGTCGGCGCATGGATGATGAGCTCGGCCACATCCACCTCGCGCTGGTTGAGCGAGGCTTCGGCCTGTTTGAGCTGCGCGGCCGCCAGCGCCTTCTCCTCGACGCTGGCGCCGGTGGTGGCAAGCTGCAGCGCAGCTTCGGCGGAGTCCACCCTGCGGTTGGCGGCTTCCAGATTGCGGGTGGCTTCATCGACACGGGCCTGCGGCGCGTTGCCGGTGCGCTGCAGCTCGATCTGCCGGTTATAGGTTTCCTGATAGAGCACGACATCCGCTTTCGCCGACGCTACGTCGGCCGTGCGTGCGGCGATAGTCTCGGGCCTCGTGCTGTTCACCCGGTCGAAATCGGCCTTGGCGACCAGCAGCGCGGCACGTGCGAGACCGAGCGATGCGACCAACTGCGGACTCTCCAGCTCTGCAATCACCTTGCCCTGCTCGACCGTGTCGCCGACATCGGCATTCAGCTTCAAAATACGCCCGGATACGCGAGGACTGAGGTCGACGCGGTCGGCGGACACTTCGCCTTGAACGGTCAGCGGCGGGGTTCGGGTCGCGATCCAGAGCACCACGCCAAGCACCACGATTGCCGCTGTGGCGATTGCCCAGCGCGTGAGATTCGATGCAGTCATTCGTTGCCCCTGCGCAGTAGCCCCTGCCCCCAGCCGGCAACGCAGCAGACTGCCAGGAAGAGGCTAGCTCAGATTGCCTGAAACGCGTGGCTTTTGCATCATTTTGCGCAAAAGCTGCGAGCCGCGCCCTGCCAAGTCCGCAGAAGAGACTGACGATGCCGGGATTGGCGACGCAGTTGACAGCCGCGCCGCGGAGAACCACGTACGAAGTTCAGTGATAACCACGGTCGGCTGACACCTTTCCGCGGAACACCCAATACGACCAGCCTGTGTAGAAGAAGATCACCGGCAGCAGGAACAGCGTGCCGACGAGGAGAAACGCCTGCGTGCCGGGCGGGGAGGCGGCCTGCATCAGCGTGTAGTGATGCGGCACGATCAACGGAAAAAGGCTGATCGTGATGCCGATATAGGAGAGCGCGAACAGGCAGACGGCGCCGATGAAGCCGCCGGACTGCGACACACCGCTCAATGCCCGCCAAGTGGCCCAAGCGACCAAGGCGGTCGCCACGGGCACCGGCGACAAAATGAGAATATTCGGCCAGGAGAACCAGCGGCTGAAGACTGCATCGTTCGCCAGCGGCGTCCATAGGCTCACCACCACGATCGCGATCATGACAGCCACCAGGCAAACGCGGCCATAGCGGCGCGCCCGCGCCTGGACGTCGCCCTCGGTCTTGAGCACCAGCCAACCTGCGCCCAGGAGCCCGTAGCCGAAGACGAGCGCAATGCCGGTCAGCACCGAGAACGGCGTCAAGAAATCGAGCGGGCCGCCGGCAAAGGCGCGGCCCTCGACCTTGAAGCCCTGGATGAAGGCGCCGAGCATCATTCCTTGGGCCATGGCTGCGATCAACGAGCCGTAGAAGAAGCCATGATCCCAGAAGGTCTTGTGTTCGGCGTCGCGAAAGCGGAACTCGAAGGCGACGCCGCGAAACACCAGCGCCAGCAGCATGACCAGGATCGGAAAATAAAGCGCCGGGATAAGGATGGCGAAGGCAAGTGGAAAGGCCGCAAGCAGCGCGACGCCGCCCATCACCAGCCAGGTCTCGTTGCCGTCCCAGACGGGCGCAATCGCGTTCATCACGAGATTGCGGGATCGGGTGTCCGGCATGAAGTTGTAAACAATGCCAACCCCCAGGTCGAAACCGTCGAGCAGGACATAGAAGAAGATGCCGGCGCCGAGGATCAGCGTCCACACCGGCACGAAGTTGAGCGCGGTCATAGCGTCTTGCCTTCCTGCACGAGCTCGACATTGATCGGCGCACTCGGCCGCCCGCTCTCGATCGGCGCGACGGTCTCGGGCGCCAACGCCGGGCCCTTGCGCACCAGCCTTGCCGCGATGAGGACTGCGGACGGGTAGACGATCAGATAAACCACCATGTAGGCCAGCAACGAGACGAGCACGTCGGCGCCCACGAGCGAGGGCGACACCGAATCGGCAGTGCGCAGCAGGCCGTAGACAGTCCAGGGCTGGCGGCCGACCTCCGTCGTCGTCCATCCGGCCAGCACGGCGACGAAGCCGAGCGGGCCCATCGCCACGCAGAGCCAGAGAAACCAGGGACTGTCGAACAGACGACCGCGATAGCGCAACCACCAGCTCGCCGCCACCACCGCCAGCATCAAAAACCCAATGCCGACCATGATGCGGAAAGCGAAGAAGGGAATCGCCACCGGCGGCCGGTCCTCGGGCTTGAACTCCTTGAGGCCCTTGATCTCGCCATCGAGACTATGGGTCAGGACGAGGCTGCCGAAATAGGGCAGCTCGATCGCGTAGCGATTGGTCTCGTTGGCCGGGTCGGGAATGGCGAACAGGGTGAGCGGAAAGGACGGCTGGGTATCCCAGCGCGCCTCAATGGCGGCAAGCTTCGCCGGCTGATGCGCGGCGGTGTTGAGTCCGTGCTGATCGCCCAGGAATATCTGCAGAGGAACCAGGAAGGTAAGGAGCCAAAGCGTCATCGACAACATGACGCGGCCTTCTTCGACGGATCGTCCCTTGCGCATCAGCCAAGCGGCGACCGCCACGACCACGAAACCCGTCGTGACAAAGAAGCCGGTAACCGTGTGGGTCAGGCGGAAGGGAAAGGACGGGTTGAAGACGATGGCGACCCAGTCCGTGGGGAAGAAGCGGCCGTCGACGATTTCGTAGCCGGCAGGCGTCTGCATCCAGCTGTTCGCGGAGAGGATCCAGAACGATGAGAACAGCGTGCCGCTGGCGATCATGAGCGCGGCCACGAAATGCGCCCACGGCGGCACCAGCTTGCGGCCGAACAGCAGTACGCCCAGGAATGCCGCTTCCAGGAAGAAGGCGGTCAACGCCTCATAGGCGAACAGCGGCCCCAGCACATTGCCCGTCATATCCGCGTAGCGGCTCCAGTTGGTGCCGAACTGGAAGGGCATGATCACGCCCG
>Ga0081540_1002299_pt1 | contig 15682 bp, 12 predicted proteins | sample TabmetS2T1R1_FD_71024 | JGI IMG/M metagenome (GOLD analysis project Ga0081540, IMG submission 71024) | Tabebuia heterophylla rhizosphere microbial communities from the University of Puerto Rico - S2T1R1 | ecosystem: Host-associated > Plants > Roots > Rhizosphere ... | reverse complement strand
GGTCGCGTTCTCGATCCAGGACCTCGGCACGATCGCTGTCTCGCTGGCCGCGGTCGCGCTGCTCTGGCTCTTCTTCCGCTTCACGAAGCTCGGGCTCGCCTCGCGCGCGGCCGCCGGCAATCCCGAGGCGTCGCGGCTCGTCGGGGTGCGCGTCAGCTGGATGCTCGCGCTCGGCTGGGGGCTGGCGGCGGCGATGGGCGCGGTCTCGGGGATGCTGACCGCGCCGGCGCTCGCCAGCTTCGACCAGAACCTGATGCAGCCCGTGCTCCTGTACGCGTTCGCCGGGGCGGTGCTCGGCGGCCTCGACAGCCCGCTCGGGGCGGTCGTCGGCTCGCTGCTGCTGGGCGTGCTGATCAACCTGATCGGCACCTACGTCGACTGGATCGGCACCGACCTGCGCCTGCCGGTCGCGCTGGCGGTGATCCTCGGCGTGCTGCTCGTCAGGCCGACCGGGTTGTTCGGCCGGGCCGAGGTGGTGCGCGTATGAAGCGCGGGCTCGGGATCGCGGTCTGGGCGCTGGCGGTGGTCGCGGTGCTCGTGCTCTACGCCCTGGCGCCGCAGCTCGTCAGCGACTTCCACTCGCGCGACCTCGCCCAGGCGGGCGTCTTCTTCATCGCGATCGTCGGGCTGAACATCCTCACCGGCTACACGGGCCAGATCTCGCTGGGCCACGGCGCGCTGATGGCGGTCGGCGGCTACACGACCGCGGCCCTGTGCGTGCACGAGCACTGGCGGGACGTCTGGACGATCCCGCTCGCCGGGATCGCCGCGGGGGTGGTCGGCTTCCTGATCGGGCTGCCGGCGCTGCGCCTCTCGGGCATCTACCTCGCTCTCGCCACCTTCGCCTTCGCCGTCGCGATGCCGTCGCTGCTGAAGAAGTTCTCCGGGCTGACCGGCGGCGGCCAGGGCCTGCGGCTGCTCGAGCAGGCGCCGCTGCAGGTGACCGGCCTCAGCGGCACGGTCACGCTCTTCGGCCACACGACCACGCAGAACCACTTCCTCTACTACCTGACCTGGGGGATCGGCCTGGTCGGCTTCGCGATCGCCTGGCTGATCGTCCGCGGGCGGCTCGGACGGACCTTCCGCGCCGTGCGCGACAGCGAGGTCGCGGCCGCCTCGGCCGGGATCGACCTCGCGCGCACGAAGACGCTCGCGTTCGCGATCAGCGGCGTCTACGCCGGCGTCGCGGGATCGCTGCTCGCGATCCAGGCCGAGATCGTGAACCCGCTCTCGTTCACCTTCCTGCTCTCGATCCTGCTCCTGGTGGGCGTGGTCGTCGGCGGGCTCGGCTCGCTGCCGGGAATGGTCGTCGGCGCCTTCTTCGTCGAGTACCTGCCCGAGGTCTCGACGCACGTCTCCAGCAAGCCCGGCGTCCCGGACTTCGTCTACGGCGCCGCCATCATCCTCGTGATGATCCTGCTGCCGACCGGCGCAGGCGGCCTCCTGCGACGGGTTGCGAGACCGCTAACAACCCGGCTATACCTTCGTCCCTAGAGGGGCTGTGACGAGGACGACTCATCTCTTGCTCTGCGCGCTAGGCGCGCTGGCGCTCGCGACGGTCGCGTCGGGGGCTGCCTCCGAGACCGGCGTCACCTCGACCCAGGTGCTGATCGGCGGCACGACGCCGCTGAGCGGCCCGGCCTCGGCGTACCAGTCGGTGGCGAAGGGCGCTGCGGCCTACTTCCGCTACGTCGACGCCAACGGCGGCGTGAACAAGCGGAAGATCAAGTACGTCTACAAGGACGACGCCTACGACCCGTCCAAGACCGCCGACCAGACCCGCGAGCTCGTCCAGCAGGACAAGGTCTTCGCGATCTTCAACAGCCTCGGCACCGAGCACAACCTCGCCACGCGCGCCTACCTGAACGCGATCAAGGTGCCGCAGCTGTTCGTGGCCAGCGGCGCGACCACCTTCGGGAAGGACTACAAGCAGTACCCCTGGACGATCGGCTACCAGCCGAACTACCGCGCCGAGGGGACGATCTACGGGCGCTACGTCGCCAAGACGAACGGGAAAGCCCGGATCGGCGTCCTCTACCAGAACGACGACTACGGCAAAGACCTGCTCGCCGGCCTGCGCAACGGCCTCGGCAAGAAGGCGAAGCTGATCGTCTCCAAGCAGGGCTACGACGTCGACGACCCGGACGTCCAGTCGCAGGTCGCCAAGCTGAAGGCCGCGCGCGTCAACGCCCTGATGCTGTTCGCGACGCCGAAGTTCGCGATCCAGTCCTACGTCTACGCCCACAAGCTCGGGTGGAAGCCGGCGGTCTACGTGAACGCCGTCTCGAGCGCCGCCAACATCATGGGCCTGGCGACCGCGGGCACGACCAAGAAGCAGACCGAAGGCTCGATCTCGATCGTCTTCCTGAAGGACCCGACCGACCCGCACTGGGCCAAGGACGCGGGCGTGAAGCTCTACCGCTCGATCATGAAGAAGTACAAGGGCGGCAACCCGAACGACGTCTACGCGGTCTACGGGATGTCGGCCGCGCACACGTTCGTCGCCGCGCTGAAGAAGGCGGGCAAGAACCCCACGCGCGCCGGGATCATGAAGGCGGCGACGACCCTGAACATCACCAACGACCCGTTCCTGCTCCCGGGCGTCTCGGTCCGGACGGGCGGCTCGGACCACTTCCCGCTCGACCAGGCCAAGCTCCAGCGCTACCACAACGGGCACTGGGTCTCCTTCGGCGGCCTGTTCAGGGTCAGGTAGAGGCGAGCGCCGGGTCGCCCGGCGGGACGCGCACGAGCTGGCGTCGGCGCATCGGCAGGAGCGTGATCACCGCGACGGTCAGCGCGACGCCGAGCCACTGCGTCCAACGTAGAGAGCTGTCGAAGGCGTAGATCCCGACGATCGCGGCCGTCGCGGGGAAAGCGAGCTCGCCGAGCGCCGCCAGCGGTGCCGGCGTGCGGCGCAAGCCGTAGTAGTAGAGGTTCAGCGCGAGGAAGCCGGTCACGAGCGCCAAGACCGCGATCCAAAGACTGTCGTGCCAGCTCGAGAAGGCGTCAGCGCCGACGATCGGTAGAGCGCAGGCGCTCGCGACCAGGCCGAACCCGAAGCGAACGGTCGAGACATGCTCGAAGACGAGCCGTCTGCCCAGGTAGCGGCCGAAGACGGTCCCCAGGCCCCACAGCAGGGCCGCAGCGAGCGTCTCGGCGATGGGCGTGAAACCGCCTTCGACCTGTGGCTCGAGCGGGTGAGGCAGCACGATCAGCCAGATGCCTGCGAGCGCCGCCAGCAGGATCCACGTGAATCCGCGCCGCGGCTGCTCGCCGAGCACGAGCCACGCGCCGGTCACGGCGATCAACGGCTGCACCTTCTGCAACAGGACGACCGTGAGGAAGTCGCCGTGGAAGAGCGCCTCGGTGAAGAGCAGCGTCGCGATCGCGGACGCGCCGGCGCCGATGAAGATGCCGGCGGCCACGTACCGCGGCCCGGCGTGCCAGAGCGCGGTGAACGCGGCGGCCAGCAGCGGCAGCGTCAACGCCACCAGCACGACGTGCTCGCCGAAGACGATCGTGTAGGCCGACGTCGAGTCGGCGAGCGGCTTTCGGATCAGCCCGTCCAGGCCCCACATCGCCGCGGCGATGCTGACGAGCACGACCCCCGGGACGCGGTCGAGGCGCGGGCCTGGCATGTGCGCGAGCCTAGCCACTGCCCTGTTCCTGGCGGAGGAGGTCGTCGAGCGTCTCCCGGCTGCGGATCAGTCGCGCGTGCCCGTCGGCGACGAGCACGGCGGCGGGCCGTGGGACCGCGTTGTAGTTGGAGCCCATCGAGAGCGTGTAGGCGCCGGTGGCCGGCACGGCGAGCAGGTCGCCGCGGCGCGGCTCCGGCAGAAGGACGCCCTCGATCAGCACGTCGCCGGACTCGCAGTGCTTGCCGCAGACGTCGAACACGCGCTCGGCCGGCTCGGCGGCGCGGTTGGCGAGCAGCGCGCTGTAGCGGGCGCCGTAGAGCTGCGGCCGCGGGTTGTCGGACATGCCGCCGTCGACCGCGACGTAGGTCACGTCGTCGCTCGCCTGCTTGACCACGCCGACGCGGTAGAGGGTCAGCCCGGCCGTCCCGACGAGCGAGCGGCCCGGCTCGAGGATCAGCTGCGGCAGCTCTCCGGGCCAGCCGTCGGCGAGCCGCTCGAGCAGCGAGGCGACGAACTCGCGGACCGACGGCGGCCGTTCGCCCTCGACGTAGGCGATGCCGAGCCCGCCGCCCAGGTCGACCACCTCCGGCAGCCAGTCGCGCGCGGCGAACTCCTTCAGCCAGTCGATCGTCTCCAGGCCCGCGCGGAGGTCGACGAGCTGCGAGCCGATGTGCAGGTGGACGCCCGCAACCTGGAGGCCCGCTTGGCGCCCGGCCGCAGCGGCGGCGAGCGCGTCACCGGGGGGCAGGCCGAACTTCGAGCCGTGGTGGGCGGTGCGGATCTTCTCGTGCGTGTCCGCCTCGATCCCCGGCGTGACCCGCACGAGCGCCCGGCGCACGCCGGCCGCGGCGGCGCGCTCCGGCTCGTCGAGCGCATCGAGCACGACGAAGCGCACGTCCGCCTCCGCGGCGGCCCGCAGCTCCTGGTCGCTCTTGTTGTTGCCGTGCACGACGATCCGCTCGCCGGCGATCCCGGCCCGGCGCGCGAACTCGAGCTCGCCGAGCGTCGAGACGTCGGCCCCGAAGCCCTCGGCTGCCAGCAGCCGCAGCAGCTCGACGTTCGGGAACGCCTTCAGGCTGTAGAGCGGGAGCGCGTGCGGCGCCGCCTCGCGGTAGGCGCGCGCCGCGTCCAGGATCGTCCGCTCGCAGTAGACGACCAGCGGCGTGCCGAACTCGGCGGCGAGCTCCGAGGCACGGAAGCCGCCGACGGTCAGCTCGCCGCCCTCCACCTCGGCGGTCTCAGGGAAGAGCGGCTGGCTCGTGGCCTTCAGGTTCACGTGGAGCGATGCTAAAGTCAGCAGCGATGAAGCAGCTTCTCGAGTAGAGCAGGGAACAACGCGGCGCCGCCGCGTCGAGTTCCCCAGGCCTCTCGTTCGAGAGGCTTTTTCGTTTCTGGAGGCGGTTTGGACACGTACGACCCACAGGCGATCGAAGCAAAGTGGCAGCGGGTCTGGGAGGACGCGCGGGCGTTCTACGTCGACGATCCGCCGCCCGGGGCCGAGCCGGACGAGAAGTTCTACCAGCTCGAGATGCTGCCGTACCCCTCGGGTGACCTGCACATGGGGCACGTCCTGAACTACACGCTGGGCGACGTCGTCACGCACTTCCAGCGCCGCCACGGCAGGCACGTGCTGCGGCCGATGGGCTGGGACTCCTTCGGCCTGCCGGCCGAGAACGCGGCGATCCGCGAAGGCGGCAACCCGCGCGAGATCACCGAGCGGAACATCGAGAACATCGTGCGCCAGATGCACCGCCTGGGCTGGGCGATCGACTGGGACCGCGTGATCGCCGCCCACGACCCGGCGTACTACCGCTGGACCCAGTGGCTGTTCCTGCGCTTCCTGGAGCGCGACCTCGCCTACCGGAAGGCCGCCTTCGTCAACTGGTGCCCGCACGACCAGACCGTGCTTGCGAACGAGCAGGTGATCGACGGCAAGTGCGAACGCTGCGGCACGGTCGTCGAGGCGCGAAAGATGGAGCAGTGGTTCTTCCGCATCACCGCGTACGCGGACGCGCTGCTGCAGGACCACGCGCTGCTCGACTGGCCCGAGCGGACGAAGACGATCCAGCGCAACTGGATCGGCCGCTCCGAGGGCGCGGAGCTGCTGTTCCGGCTCGACGAGCTCGACCTAGACGTGCCGGTCTTCACGACCCGGGCGGACACCGTCTTCGGCGCGACCTTCTTCGTGCTGGCGCCGGAGCATCCGCTGGTCGACCAGCTTGCCGAGCGCTCGCCGAACGGCAAGGAGCTGCGCGACTACGCGTCGAAGGCCGTTGCCAAGCGCGCCGAAGAGCGGGCCTCGGCGGAGGAGAAGACGGGCGTCTTCACGGGCTTCTTCGTCACCAACCCGGCAACGGAGGCCCGGATCCCGGTCTGGGTGGCCGACTACGTGCTGATGGAGTACGGCAGCGGCGCGATCATGGCCGTGCCCGGCCACGACGAGCGCGACCGCGCCTTCGCGGAGCGTTTCGAGCTGCCGGTCGTCGAGGTCGTGGACGCGGAGGCGCAGACGCTGGTCGAGTCGGCGCAGTTCAGCGGGCTGGCGGTCGAGGAGGCGAAGCGGGCGATCGTCGACTGGCTGGGCGAGCGCGGCCGCGGGCGCCCGGCGGTCAGCTTCCGCCTGCGCGACTGGGGCTTCTCGCGACAGCGCTACTGGGGCGCCCCGATCCCGGTCGTCTACTGCGGCGAGTGCGGGATCGTCCCCGTGCCAGACGACCAGCTGCCGGTGCTGCTGCCCGAGGTGGACGACTACCGGCCGAGGGGCAAGCCGCCGCTGGCCTCGAACGAGGAGTGGCTGAACGTCCCCTGTCCGTCGTGCGGAGGGCCGGGCCAGCGCGAGGCCGAGACGATGGACACCTTCGTCGACTCGGCCTGGTACTTCCTGCGCTACTGCGACCCGCACAACGAGCACGAGCCCTTCTCGCGCCGGCTGGCCGACTTCTGGGGCCCGGTCGACCAGTACATCGGCGGGATCGACCACGCGACGGGGCACCTGCTGTACTCGCGCTTCTTCGTCAAGGTGCTGAACGAGCTGGGCATGGTCGGCTTCCGCGAGCCGTTCCAGCGCCTGTTCCACCAGGGCTGGGTGCGGCAGGGCGGGACGAAGATGTCGAAGTCGCGCGGCAACGTGACCGCGCCCGACGAGCTGGCCGAGATGTACGGCGCCGACGCCGTCCGGCTCTACATCCTGTTCGTCGGCCCGGCCGACCAGGACATGGACTGGACCGAGGAGGGCATCGAGGGCATCGGCCGCTTCCTGCGCCGCCTCTGGCGGATCGTGCACGAGGCGGCGGAGGGGCCGGGCCGCGCCGACGACGGCGACGCCGGGCCGCTGGTGCGCAAGACGCACGAGACGATCGCGCGGGTGACCGACGACATCGGGCGCCGCTTCGTCTTCAACACGCCGATCGCGGCGGTGATGGAGCTGGTCAACGAGCTCGGGCGCGACCCGTCCGCACCCGGCGCGCGCTTCGCCGCCGAGACCGCTGTCTCGCTGATCCAGCCCTACGCCCCGCACATCGCCGAGGAGCTGTGGTCGGCGCTGGGCCACGAGCGGCTGTGGGAGCAGCCGTGGCCGGTGGCCGACGAGTCGCAGCTGGAGCGCAAGACGTTCGAGCTGGTGCTGCAGGTGAACGGCCGGGTGCGCGACCGGGTGGAGGCGTCGGTGGGCGAGAGCGAGGACGAGCTGATCGAGCGGGCGAAGGCGTCTTCGCGGGTGCAGGCTCACCTGGACGGCAAGGAGATCCGGCAGGCCATCGTCGTGCCCGGAAAGCTCGTCAACCTGGTCGTGTAGCGCGCGCCCGGGCGCCCGCCCGCGGTCCTCTTTGTTCATGCGCGCCCCTGGGTGGGAGGGGGTTAGGGACGGTACCCACCGAGAGCGCGCAGAAGCGTGTCGTGATCGTGCCGATTGTGTGCCGGTTTCGTCGCACTTCCGGCACGAAGGCGTCACCCACGGGTGACGATTGTTCGGGCACGCTCGACCAATGCCGGAGTTCCTCCTCCAGCGGCGGCGGCTCCTCCTGGCCGCCGCGGGCTCGCTCGCCCTGATCCTGCTCCTGGGCCGCTTCGTCCTGGGTGCGGGCACTACCACGACCGCGGCGCCTCTCCCCCCGCCGACGGCGATGGCGGGCGTGACCGGGCTGCCGTCCTCGCGGGTGGTGGTGGACGTCGTGGGGGCCGTGCGCCGGCCTGGCCTGTACCGGCTCGCGCACGGATCCCGGGTCGCGGACGCCGTCACCCGCGCGGGCGGGGCCACCTCGAAGGCCGAGCTCGCCCAGGTCAATCTGGCCGCGCCGCTGGCCGACGGCGAGCAGGTGGTGATCCCCCGTCGCGGCCTCGGCGGCGGCGCCAGTGCGAGTTCGCCGGAAGCGGCGCCCGGCCCGGTCCAGCTCAGCACGGCGACGCTCGAACAGCTCGACTCGCTGCCCGGCGTTGGTCCGGTGACCGCGCAGAAGATCCTCGACTACCGACAGAAGCACGGAGCCTTCCAGTCGGTCGACGAGCTGGACGCGGTGCCGGGAATCGGGCCGAAGCGGCTCGACCAGCTGCGCGATCTGGTCGTCCCGTGAGGGTATTGCGCCGTTCGCCTCACGCCTACGTCGCGGCGCTCTGCCTCGGCCTGGGCGGGGCGGACCTCGTTCGCGGCTCGGCCGCGCCGGCGCTCGCCATCCTCGCGGTGCTGGCGATCCTCGCGACGGAGTCGGGAGCGCGGCCGGTACTTCTGGTCGCCGCGCTCGCGTCGGTCGGCTGGTGGTGGGGCAGTGCGCGGCTCGACGCCCTTGATCGCAGCGTGCTGCTCGCTCACGTCGACACCTCCGAGCGCAGCGTCCTGGCCGTCACCGGGCCCACGCGGCACTCCAGGTTCGAGCTACGCGTTCCGGCAGAGATCCGGCGCTTCGGGCACCTGCGCTTTCGCGAGGCGGTGCAACTGGAGCTGCCGCTCGGCCGCTCGCCGCCCCAGGGGGCGGTGATCGAGACCGTCGCCACGGTCCGGCTACCTAGGCCGGCGAAGAACGGCTTCGACGAGGCAACCTGGCTCCGGCGCCAGGGCGTGCACGTGGTCTTGCGAGCCGATCGCTGGCGACAGATAGGCCGGCGCGGCGGCCTCGGTGGCATCGCCGACCGTCTGCGCCGAGCTCTGGCGCGTTCGATCGCGCCGGGCCTGGGCGGCGAACGTCGTGCGATCGTGGAAGGGGTCGTCCTGGGCGATGAGCAGTCGTTACCAGAGGGATTGCGCCAGCGGTTCCGGGCGTCGGGTCTCTACCACCTGCTGGCTGTGTCCGGGCAAAACGTCGTGCTCGTCGCAGGTGGGGCACTCGCGCTCGCCTGGCTGATCGGTTTCCCACGCTGGCTGGGCCACCTCGGAGCACTCGCTGCGATCGGCGCCTACGTCCTGGCCGTGGGAGCTCAACCGTCGGTCGTCCGGGCCGGCGTCTCCGGAGCGCTCGTCTCGTTCGCCTGGCTCGCTGCCCGGCCCGCCGACCGCTGGCACTTCTGCCTGCTCGGCGCGTTCGTCCTGCTCGCGTGGAACCCGTACACGCTGATGGATCCGGGCTTCCAGCTCTCCTTTGCCGCGGTGGTCGCGATCTTCGTGCTCGTCCCACGGCTGCTGAAGACCTTCGAGGGTTACCCGGTCCCGGGCGCACTAGCCGGGGTGATCGCCGTCTCCAGCGCGTGCGGCATCGCGACGGCGCCGGTGCTCTGGCTGCAGTTCCACGCGCTGCCGCTGCTGACCGTCCCTGCCAACGCCCTCGCGGCTCCGGCCGTTCCGCCACTTCTCGGCCTAGCCTTCGCGGCGGCGCTTGTCGCGCCGGTTTCGCCTCATGCCGCCGGAGCGATCGCCTGGCTGAACGGCTGGTGCGCCGCGTACCTGGCGGGCTGTGCGCGTGTCGTCGGCGGCCTTCCGGGAGCCCAGATCCGCTCAGGCCGCGCGCTGGTCGTGCTCTTGCTCGTGGTGGGCCTGACCGGCGCCTATGCTTGGCGCCGGTGGCTGAGCTCCTCTCTGCGTACCTGATCACCGGCTCCGACAAGCCAAAGGTGACGCGTGCCCTGCGCCGGCTCCGGGAGCGCGTCGGCGAGGACGCGACCGAGCACCTGAGCGCCCACGAGGCAGGCGGCGATGACGTGGCCGCCGCCTGCAACGCGCTCGGCCTGTTCACGGTCGAACGGCGTCTCGTTGTCGTCGAGGACGTGGAGCGCTGGAAGGCACCAGACCTGAAGGCGATCCAGGACTACCTGTCGAAGCCGGCGCCGACGACGGTGCTCGCGCTCGTCGGGGACGAGGTCAAGCGCGACTCGGCCCTCGCCAAGGCGGTCTCGAAGGCCGGCGAGGTGCTCAGCTTCGACCTGCCGACACGGGGGCGCGGCAGCAAGGCGGACCTGCCGAAGTGGGTGCAGCAGCAGTTCCGCGACCGGGGCGTCCAGATCGACCAGGAAGCTGCCCGCGCCCTCGTCGAGCTGGTCGGCGAGAACGCGCAGGAGCTCGAGACGGAGGTCGACAAGCTCACGACCTGGGCCGCCGGCGAGGCCATCGGCGAGCGGGAGGTCGCCGAGCTCGTCCCGGCCCGCGCCGAAGCACCGCCGTTCGACCTGACCGACTCGTGGGGTCGTCGGGACGTCCCCGGAGTGCTCGCCGCGACCGAGCGGCTCGTCGAGCGGTCGGGTGACGCTGCGCGCGACGTACTGCTCCGCACCGCAGGACTGCTCACCAATCACGTCGGCCGCGTGCGCGAGTGCCAGGACCTCGACGGGCAGGGCGTTCCGCCCGCCGCTGCGGCCGAGCGCCTGAAGCGCAACCGCTTCTACGTCCAGAAGCTCTACGAGCAGGCGCGGAACTACAGCTCCGACGAGCTCGGCAGCGCGATCGTCAGGCTCGCCGACCTCGACCTTGCCCTCAAGGGCGGCAGCAAGCTTCCGGGCGAGCTCGAGTTCGCCCGCGCGCTGATCGAGATCACGCGGCCGGGCGAGCCCGCGAAGAGCGTCGCCGGCTAGGAGCCGGAGCCCGAACGGGCGACGAGCCGGTCGGCCTGCGCCTTCTTGCGCGCGGCCGCGTTGCGGTGCAGCGCGCCGCGAGCGGCGGCCTTGTCGACCCAGCGGACGAGCGAGCGGTGCTCCTCCGCGATTCGCGCCTGGTCGCCGTCGTCGACGGCCGCCTGGAGACGACGGGTGAACGTCTTCACGGTCGAGGCGTAGCGGAGGTTCTCGAGCCGCTCCTGGGCCGCGATCCGGACGCGCTTCTTCTGCTGCTTGATGTTCGGCATGGCGTGAAAATGCCCGCGACGCGGGCCGGGCGATGGTAGCAGCAGCCTCGAAGTCACGCTTTTGCCACACCCCGGCACAGACATGCGCGCCGGGGCGGGCTACGCTCGCAGCGGGGAGGAGGATGGTGGCCTCCGGCCCCCAGGCAAACCGCCCCGAACGGACACGTCCGAAAGGGACACGGGCCGGTCCGGTGACGGCGGCGGCCGTTCCTATACTCGCCCCGTGGACGAGCAACCCCCGGCCCGCCGGCGGCGGCTGGCGTGGTCGACGGCGATCTTCGCGCTCGCCACCGGCCTCTCTCGCATCCTCGGGCTCGTCCGCGAGATCGTCGCGGCCTACTACTTCGGCGCGGCGGGCAAGATCAACGCCTTCACGGTCGCCTTCCAGGTGCCGAACCTCTTCCGCTCGCTCGTCGCCGACGCCGCGCTCTCGTCCGCCTTTGTCCCCGTCTTCAGCGAGCTGCTGGAGAAGGGCGAGAAGAAGCGCGCCTGGCGGGTCGCGTCGACCCTCTTCTGGCTGATGCTGCTCGGGCTCGGCGCGCTGGTCGCGCTCCTGATCGTGATCGCGCCGCTCGTGATCGCGCCCTTCGGCGACCCGGGTGGCGACAAGGACCTGGCGATCGGGCTCTCGCGGGTGCTGTTCCCGATCGTCGCGCTGCTCGGCGTCTCGGGCGTGATCGTCGGGATCCTCAACAGCTACGACCACTTCACCGTCCCGGCGCTGTCGCCGGTCTTCTGGAACCTGGCGATCATCGTCGGGCTCGTGCTTGGCGTCCCGCACGCGGACACGCTCGACGCCAAGCTCTACATCTACGCGATCTCGATCGTCGTCGGCACGGTGATCCAGGTGCTGCTGCCGGTGCCGTGGCTGCTCAGGCTCGACGGCCGCCTGCACCTGGTGCTCGACTGGCGCGACCCCGCGGTGCGCCGGGTCTTCGCGCTGATGGTGCCGGTGACGATCGGCCTCGGGCTGATCAACTTCAACCTGGTCATCGACTCGATCTTCGCCTCGCGCCTGATCGACCCCGAGCTCGCTCCGACCGCGATCGACAAGGCCTTCCGCATCTACATGCTGCCGCAGGGCATGTTCTCGGTCGCGGTCGCGACCGTCCTCTTCCCGTCGCTCTCGCGGCTCGCCGCGCGCGGCGACCTGGGCGGCTTTCGCCACATGGTCGGCCTCGGGCTGAGGCAGATCGCCTTCCTGCTCGTGCCCGCAAGCGTGCTCTCGGCCGTGCTGGCCGAGCCGATCGTCCGCCTGCTCTACCAGCGCGGCGCGTTCGACCCGGGCCAGACGCCGGTCGTCGCCGGGGCGCTGGCCGCTTTCGCCGCCGGCCTCACCTTCAACGGGACGATGCTGTTGCTGAACCGCGCCTTCTTCAGCCTGCAGTCGCCCTGGATCCCGACCGCGGTCGCGCTCGGCAACCTCGGGCTGAACGCGCTGCTCGACGCAGTCTTCTACCGCTTCGGCACGTGGGGAATCCCACTCTCGACCACCTTCGTGAACATCGCCGGAACGGCCGCGTTGCTCGCGCTCCTGCGCCAGCGGCTCGGCTCGATCGAGCTGCGCGAGAGTGCGTCGGCGTTCGTCCGCATCGTGGCGGCCGCCGCGGTCGCCGGCGCCCTGGCCTACGGCGTGTGGCGCGGGCTCGACGACGTGCTCGGGCGGGGCGTCGCCGGCCAGATCGTCTCGATCGGGACGGCGCTGCTGGCCGCGACCGGCGCCTACGGGCTCGCGTGCCGGCTGTTCGGCGTGCGGGAGCTGCAGGCGCTGCGCGCGCTGCGCCGACGCCCCGCGTGATCGCCTTCCGGCCGCTCGAGGACGCCGACCTGCCGCAGGTCGAGGCGTGGCTCCGCGCCGACCACGTGGCGGAGTGGTGGCGCGACCCGCTCGAGATCGCGGTCGAGAAGCGCCGGGCGGCGCTCGAGGGCCGGCGCGACGTCGACCACTACGTGATCCTCGTCGACGAGCGTCCGGTCGGGCTGATCCAGACCTACCTGGTCGCCGACCACCCGGAGTGGGGCGAGCTGATCGAGGCCGAGCCCGAGGCCGCCGGGGTCGACCTCTTCGTCGGCGACCCGTCCGCCGTCGGCCGGGGTCTCGGCCCGGAGATCCTGCGGGTGTTCACGCGCTCGATCGTCTTCGCCAGGCCCGGCACGACGGCGGCCGTGGCCACCGTGGAGGAGGCCAACCGCCGCTCCTGGCGTGCGTTCGAGAAGGCGGGCTTTCGCCACGTGCGCGACGTCGAGGAGGACGGCCTCCCGCACCGCCTGATGCGCCTCGAGCGCCGCTACGCTCAGTAGCCATGGAGCTCGAGCGCATCCGCAACTTCTCGATCATCGCCCACATCGACCACGGCAAGTCGACGCTGGCCGACCGCATCCTCGAGCTGACCGAGACAGTTACCGGCCGGGAGATGCGCGCGCAGGTGCTCGACTCGATGGAGCTCGAGCGGGAGCGCGGGATCACGATCAAGGCCCAGGCGGTGCGCGTCACCTGGAAGGGCCATGAGCTGAACCTGATCGACACGCCTGGCCACGTCGACTTCACCTACGAGGTCTCGCGCTCGCTGCAGGCCTGCGAGGGCGCCTTGCTCGTCGTCGACGCCGCGCAGGGGATCGAGGCGCAGACCGTCGCCAACGCGTACTTGGCGATCGAGAACGACCTCGAGATCGTGCCGGTGGTGAACAAGATCGACCTGCCTCAGGCCGATCCGGACGGGACCGCGGCCGAGATCGCCGACCTCGTCGGCGACACGCCCGAGCACGTGCTGCGCATCTCCGCCAAGACCGGCGACGGGATCGCCGACGTGCTCGACGCGATCGTCGAGCGGATCCCGCCGCCCGCGGGCGACCCGGACGCGCCGCCGCGCGCGCTCGTGTTCGACTCGTCGTACGACCAGTACCGCGGCGTCGTCGCGTTCGTGCGCGTCGTCGACGGCGTCTTCCAGGCGCGCGAGCCCTTGCGCGCGATGGCCCAGGGGACGCGCTTCGAGTCGGAGGAGGTCGGCTTCTTCTCGCCGACAATGCGCGCGGCCGAGGCGCTCGGCGCCGGCGAGGTCGGCTATGTGATCACCGGCCTGAAGGACGTTAGCCGGCTGCGGGTCGGCGACACGCTCACCTCCGAGCGCACCCCCGCCGAGGAGCCGCTGCCGGGCTACAAGGACGTCAAGCCGATGGTCTTCGCCGGCCTCTTCCCGACGGACTCCGACGACTACCCCGACCTGCGCGACGCGCTCGAGCGGCTGAAGCTGAACGACGCGGCGCTCTTCTACGAGCCCGAGACCTCGCAGGCGCTCGGCTTCGGCTTCCGCTGCGGCTTCCTCGGCCTGCTGCACATGGAGATCGTGCGCGAGCGGCTGGAGCGCGAGTTCGACCTCGACCTGATCGTGACCGCGCCGAACGTCGCCTACCGCGTGCTGACGAAGGCCGGCGAGGAGGTCGAGGTGCACAACCCGTCCGAGATGCCGCGCGAGGTCGAACGCGTCGAGGAGCCGTACATCAAGGCTTCGATCATCGTCCCTAAGGACTTCGTCGGGCCGGTGATGGAGCTGAACAACGAGCGGCGCGGGCGCTTCGACCACCTCGAGTACCTGTCCGAGGAGCGGGTGCTGCTCGTCTACGAGCTGCCGCTCGCCGAGATCGTGCTCGACTACTACGACCAGCTGAAGTCGCGCACGCGCGGGTACGCGAGCTTCGACTACGACGTGATCGGGTTCCGCGAGGGCAAGCTCGAGCGGGTGGACGTGCTGATCGCCGGCGAGCCGGTCGACGCGCTCTCCCTGATCGTCCATCGCGACGGCGCATACGCCCGCGGGCGCGCGCTCGTCGACCGCCTGCGGGAGGAGATCCCCCGGCAGTTCTTCGACGTGGCCGTGCAGGCGGCGATCGGCTCCCGCGTGATCGCGCGCGAGACGATCAAGGCGAAGCGCAAGGACGTGCTCGCCAAATGCTACGGCGGCGACATCACGCGCAAGCGCAAGCTGCTCGAGCGCCAGAAGGCGGGCAAGAAGCGGATGAAGCAGGTCGGCGCGGTCGAGGTGCCGCAGGAGGCGTTCCTCGCCGTGCTCAACCTCGACGGGAGCAAGAAGTGAGCGCGCGGCACCTCTACGTGCACCTGCCCTTCTGCGCTTCCCGCTGCGGCTACTGCGACTTCGTCACCGTCGTCGGGCAGATGGGCCGGCACGCGGCCTACGTCGAGGCGCTGCTGGGCGAGCTCGCGCTGGAGCGCGACGCGCTGGCGCCGCGGCTCGAGAGCGTCTTCCTCGGCGGCGGCACGCCGACGCTGACGGAGCCGGCGGCGCTGGCCCGGCTGCTGCGCGAGCTGCCCGCGGCCGAGGAGGTGACGGTCGAGGCGAACCCGGAGACGGTCACCCCCGAGCTGGCGGCGCTCCTGCGGGAGAGCGGCGTGACTCGCGTCTCCCTGGGCGCGCAGAGCTTCCAGCCGCACCTGCTGGAGGTGCTCGAGCGGCGGGCCAGGCCCGAGGACGTGCGGCGGGCGTTCGGGGTCCTGCGCGAGGCCGACTTCGACAATCTCTCGCTCGACCTGATCTACGGGATCCCCGGCCAGGCACCGGCCGACCTGGACGCCGACCTGGACGAGGCGCTGGCCCTGGAGCCGGAGCACGTCTCGGCCTACGAGCTCGAGGCGAAGCCGGGCACGCGCTTCACGCACGCGCACGGCGAGGAACTGGCTCGCCAGGCGGAGGCGATGGAGTCGTACTTCGAGCGGGTCGTCGCGCGGCTGACGGCGGCCGGGTTCCGCTGGTACGAGACCGCGAACTTCTG
>Ga0081540_1002298_pt1 | contig 15695 bp, 12 predicted proteins | sample TabmetS2T1R1_FD_71024 | JGI IMG/M metagenome (GOLD analysis project Ga0081540, IMG submission 71024) | Tabebuia heterophylla rhizosphere microbial communities from the University of Puerto Rico - S2T1R1 | ecosystem: Host-associated > Plants > Roots > Rhizosphere ... | reverse complement strand
GCGGGGCGGGCCCCCCCCCCCCCCCCCCCCCCCCCCCCCCCGCCCCCCCCCCCCCCCCAAGGGGGGGGAGAGGTGGGCGCAGTGCACGTGGCGCTGCTTCGCGCGTCACCGCCCGTCCGCCTGCGCCTTCAGCGCGGCAATCTCCGCCTCGCTGCGCAGGGTCATCACCGCGACCTTGCGGGCGCGGAAATACGGCAGCACCACCTGCGTCTTGCCGTCCTGCTGGTGCAGCGACACGTAGCGTGGCTCGGCGCCGCGCGTTGGCAGGTCGAACGCCGTCCAGGTCGACGTCTTCGGGTCGAACCGGATCACGCGGTCAGCGCCCCACAGGTTGCTCCAGGCGTTGTGGTCCTTGTCGACCGCCACGTGATAGGGCTGCTGCTGGCCGGGCAGCGGCACGTAGGTCGTCTCCAGCGTGCGCGTGTCGATGCGGGCGAGATTGGCGCCCCAGGAATTGCCGATCCACAGCACGTCGGCGTTCTTGTCGGTGCCCATCCGGCGCGGTCCCTGCGCGAACGGCATCGGGCCGTTGAAGTCCGGCTGATTGTAGCTCTCGTAGAACTTTTTCACGTCGGCAGGAATGCGATCGAGCTCCTCCTTCACGGGCGCGAGCTTGATCTCCATCGCCTTGCCATTCTCGTCGGCGCTGCGGCCGATGATGTCGAGCGTCATCTCGGCCCAGTAGCCGTTGCCGTCGCGGTCGGCAGCGGCACCGTAGGTGACGCCGGTGCCGTTCGGAGTCTTGTACGTGACCGACTTGTACTCGGTGAACGTGCCGGTGTTCGGATCGAAGCGCAGCGCGCCGTCGGGCGACGACGACCAGATGCGGCCCTTGCCGTCATAGTCGACGGTGGTCGCGCCACCGGTCGGCGACATGCTCTGCGGCGGGATGAACACCTCGACCTGGTCGGTCTTCGGGTCGACGCGGCCGAGGCCGCCGCGGCCGGCATTGACGTTGAACCAGATGATGCCGTCGGGCGTGCGCGTCATCCCATGGGTCTGTCCGGCGAGCCCGTTCGCCGCCGGTACCTTGATGAGCTTCACTGCGCCGGTCGCAGCGTCGATCTTGCCGATCGTCGTGCGCCGGTTGGGGATATTGCAGGTGAACCAGACATTGCCGGCGAGATCGAGCCAGGCGTCATGCACGCCCCAGCCGGGGATCATCACCGAGGGCGTGCCGAGCGACCAGTCGCTGCCGTCGTTCTGCACGAAGTCCTTGGGGAGGCCGACGTCCGGATCGAGCGGCATGTCGTATTCCTTGAACACGACGCGCGCCGCCTCGCCGGACGGCCGCGGCTCGGGCTTGACCCGCATCGCGCTCTCGCCCGGCCCGCGGGCGCGGGCGAGGTAGGCCGCGAGCTCCTTCTGGTGGAAGTCGAGGATGCCGGTCGGCGCGCGGTTGGCGCCGACATAGGTGCCGTAGACATTGGCATTCTTCATCAGCTCGATGATCGCGTGCCAGCCCGCCTCGTCGAAGCGATGCTGCAGGATGAAGCTCGCGGTGTGGCAGCCGGTGCAGTTGTTGCGCACCAGCCGCTTCATGCGCAGGTCGTCGGGCGTCTCCTCCGGAAGCCCGTTGAGCATCACGTTGCCGGGGAGCTGCTTGAACCAGCGCTCGGCATCCTTGATCGGCGCGAGCTTGAGATCGTGTTTGCGGTTGGCGGCGAGGTCCACCTCGTCCTTGGCGGTCTCGTAGCCGATCGTCTGCGCCCACACGCGATACTTCCCGGCCGCGAGCGGCGGGAAATAGTAGTTGCCCTGCGCGTCGGTGAAGACCGACGTGGCGATCGTGCTGCCGGCCGCCTTGGCCGAGACGCTGACGCCGTCGAGTTTCTCGCCGGTCAACGACGTGACGGCGCCGGACAGGATCGCGTCGGCGCGGGTTGCGGACGTCATCACCACGGATGAGACCAGCGTGGCGAGGACAAGCGTTGCGGACTGCAATCGGGTCATGGCCTCCTCCTTGATGAGCTAATTGCTGCGGCCGGCCGCAGCTTGCGGCGCCGGCACGGTTTTGAGGTACGCGACGATGGCGTCGATCTGCGCCGGCTCGAAGTGGTAGCGGAAGCCGGGCATGCGCGGCGTGCCCGTGGCGATTACCTCGCGCATCACGTCGGCCTGGCCGCCGAGCGACTCCTTCGACAGCTCCGGACCGTATTGCGGGCTGGTCAGCTGAGGCTTGACGTGACAGACGCGGCACGACTGGTTGAACAGTCGCATGCCGAGCCGTTGCTGATCATCGAGAGCGGGGACCGATTGGGCGAAAGCCGCGTCCGCGAGCAAGACGGACGCGAGCGCAAACCACACGCTGCGCGGCATGGTGTCCTCCCTGTCAGCTTTTGTCTTTGCGCAAGCCTACGCCTGCGCCGGCTCCCGCGGAAGACGTACGGTACGCCTACGCTCCGTTCGCGGCGCGGAGCACGTATGCGGAAGATTTATGTGCGCTACTGCGGCCGGGATTCGGGCGCCGGGCCGCCATTGGTTACTTTTTCTTACTTTTATCACGTGCATGGCGGCCTCGGTCTGTCCGGCAGCCCGCATTCGCATGCAACATTCGGATGACTTTGGCTGATGCGAAATTTTGCGCGAAAATCATCCGGGGCTCGGACCGTATCGAAATTGCGACGCAGTTGCGGAGACTTGCGACCAATCTTCGACACAAGACGCGGCCGGCAGGGAGCAACATGACAAGGCCACCGGGATGGCTGTTCATTTCGTTCTGAACGCAAACAGGGTCGCGCAACGCGCGGCCCTGGTCTTTCAAGCCCGAATTTTCGGCATGCTCCGCTGGCCGGGTGAAATTCCGGCCAAGTCGATGTCCGGAGCTACGCGAACGCGGCGGCATTGGGAAGGAAAATCGCATCACGTGCCGGAATGTGAGCACGCGCGTGAATAAAGCTGTGGTTTGCGCAGTGAAACGCGGCTTAGTGGACACGCGCGGCTATGGTCTGACACGTGCTTCTCGTCAGCGCAGCGATCGGAACGCGGCCCGGAGCTCGGCGCTGAAAAGTTTTGGCTGTTCCCACGCGGCGTAGTGCCCGCCTTCCGCAACATGGTTGAAGTAGATCAGTTTTTTGTATGCGCGCTCCGTCCAACTGCGCGGGGCTTGATAGTTCTCGCCGGGAAACACGCTGACGGCAGCGGGGATGGAAACGTCAGCGGCGTTGTAAAGGCTGAAGTGAAGCTCCCAGTAGAAGCGCGCCGCAGAAACCGCCGTGCTCGTCAACCAGTAAAGCGTGAAGTCGTCGAGCACGTCGTCGCGGGTAAGATCGCCTGCAGAATGTCCATTGACCGCGCGCCCGAGCACCGCCGAGGTGATCGACGCTGCGGGCTGGCCATAACCGTCGCCATGGTCAAACAGCCAGGCTGCGAGGCCGACGGGCGAATCCTCCAATCCATACAGCGTTTGCGGACGCGTCCCCATCATTTGCGCGTAGGCGCGTCGCTTTGAAAACAAGACCTGGAGCTGCTCGTAGGCGTGCTTCTCGTCGGCCAAGAGACCGGGTGGCGGCGGGTCGCCCGCCGCCAGCGCCCTCGCAACGTCGGTTGGAATCGTGCCTGGGAAGTTGGTGTGAATGCCCAGCAATTCCGGAGGCGCCTGCTTGGCCATCGCGGTGCAGACACCCGCGCCCAAATCGCCGCCTTGTGACGCAAATCGCGTGTATCCAAGGCGCTTCATCAGCACGACCCAGGCATTCGCGGTGCGCTCCGCACCCCAGCCTGTCGTCGTCGGCTTGCCTGAAAAGCCGTAGCCCGGCAAAGACGGAATCACGAGATGGAAAGCGTCAGATGCGCTCGCGCCATGCGCCGTCGGATTGGCGAGGGGGTCGATGATCTTCAGCTGCTCGACGATCGAGCCAGGCCATCCATGCGTAACGATGAGCGGCAGGGCATTGTCATGATTCGAGCGAACGTGAATGAAATGAATGTCCAGCCCGTCGATCTCGGTCGTGAACTGCGGCAACGCATTGAGCCGGGCCTCCACTTTGCGCCAGTCGTAATCCGTCGCCCAATAGCGCGCGAGCTGCTGCATCGTCGCGAGCTGCACGCCTTGAGATTCATCCGTTACCGGTTCCCGTGCCGGCCACCTTGTCGCGCTGATGCGACGGCGCAGATCGACCAGCGCTTCCGCTGGAATGTCGATGTGGAAGGGACGAATTGCGTTGCTGCCTTCTGCCGCTCGGGACATTTGCTCGCCAACAAGGCTAGAGGCGGCCAGCGCCGCTCCAGTGGCGAGAACCTGTCGTCGCGTCTGCGAATTTGCAGGCATGTCGGTCTCCCTGGGGGCTCATATCCGTTTTGATCAGCGCAGCGACCGGAAAGCCGCGCGCAGCTCGGCACTGAAAAGCTCCGGCTGTTCCCAGGCGGCGAAATGTCCGCCCCTGTCGACCTCGTGGAAGTAGATCAGGTTGCGATAGGCACGCCGGGCCCACGTCTCCGGGGGGCGATAGACATCCTCGGGAAATACCGTGATGGCCACCGGAAGCGAGATTTCGGCAGTCCTTTGCGCTGCCGCAACAATCACGCTGCCGCGTGCGCCGTTCTCCCAGTACAGCCGCGCTGCCGAGGTCGCGGTGTTCGTCAGCCAGTACAGCGTGATGTTGTCGAGCACGTCGTCTTTCGTCGGCGATTTTTCGGGATCGGCACCGTAAGTCCAGTGCGCGAAACCCGGATGCACGAGGACCCACGCCGCGAGACCGGCGGGGGAATCTGTTGCGCCGTAGCCGACGGTCTGCGGCCGCGCGGTCATCATCGTGAAGTACGCCAAGTTCCCGTTCTTCCCGGAGATCATGAGCGCTTCGACGACCGCGCGTTCCTTCTCGGAGAGGCCGGGCGGCACGGGACCGCCGGCGAGCGCCGCGGCCACCTCGGGCGGCACGGTCGCCGGCAAGTTGATGTGGATGCCGAGCAACCCTGTGGCCGCCTGGCGCGCCATGGCGCTGGAGATGGGAGTGCCCCAGTCGCCCCCCTGGGCCACATAGCGGTTGTAGCCGAGGCGCTTCATCAGCTCGGCCCACGCGCGCGCGATGCGGTCGGGGTCCCAGCCGGTGCCGGTCGGCCTGGCGGAGAAGCCGTAGCCTGGAAGAGATGGAATGACGACGTCGAAGGCGTCCTCTGCCTGTCCACCATGGGCCGTCGGATTGGTGAGCGGGTCGATGATCTTGAGCTGCTCGATGATCGATCCCGGCCAGCCATGGGTGATGATCACCGGCAGGGCGTTCGGATGGCGCGAGCGCACGTGAATGAAATGAATGTCGACCCCGTCGATGTTGGTCATGAATTGCGGCAGCGCGTTCAGCTTCGCTTCCGCCTTTCGCCAGTCGTAGGCGCCGCCCCAGTACTGAAGCAGCTCCTGCAGCTTGGCCAGCTGCACGCCTTGCGACTGATCGGCGGCGGTTTCCTTGTCCGGCCAGCGGGTCATGGCGATGCGGCGGCGCAGATCGTCGATGGCGTCCTGCGGAACAATGGCGCGGAATGGTCGGATCGCGTCACCCGGAGCGGCCGGCGCCGGATAGGCCGGGAAAAGGCTCGCGGCACCTGCCGCTGCGATTCCCATCGCGGCGGTGCTCAGGAGCTGGCGCCGGTCGAGCTGCGGCTCGGACGCGACACCGCGCGCGGGCTGTCGAGTCGCAAGTGGATCGGTACCCAGCATGGAATGCTTCTCCCTTTGCGGTGGCTGGGCATCGACCCCAGCCAGCGGTTCGCTGGGCCCAATTCTTAGGCCGAGATCAGGCAACCGGCTCGTTATGTCCTGTGAGATTCTGTTAGCCGTCGCCGGATGCGGCCGCCACAATACCAGCCGTGCCATTGCCCGGTACCCGCCACCTGTGGCGGGCTCGCTTGCGCCCAGCGACACCGGATTGATGCGCAATTGCTCCAGATCGCTTTGACCCACCTGCGCGCCTACGAAGCCGCCCGAGTCAACGCATGGCATTGACGTCAACGAGCGACATGAGGATGGAGCGAACGATGTTTCGACAAGTCACCGTCATCAGCCAGGACATCTACAGCGAAGGCGGCCGCGCGTTGACGACGCCGTGCAAGCGCGTCGCCGCGTGCGGCGTGCTGCACAATCCCCACGCCGGGAAAGCGCCGATCGACGACTTCACCGGATTGGTCGAGCTCTCGGTAGAGGCCGGCAAGGTGCTCACCGCACGCGCACTTGAAGCGCTTGCGCCATTGCAACCGCGCGGCTACGGGAAGGCAGTGGTTGTTGGAACCGCCGGCGATCTCGAGCACGGTGCCAGCATGATCCACGTGCGCATCGGGCTTGCAATGCGCCAGGGTGCCGGCGGCGGGCCGGCATTGATCCCCGGCAATGCCAAGGTCGGCGGCCCAGGCGCGCAGATTGATGTTATTTTTGGCGGACTCGAGGATGCCTGGGACTACGACGCCATGGACACAATGACGGTCTCAGTTGCCGACGCGCCGCGTCACGACGAGGTGCTCCTCATCGTCGCATTCCTTGGTGGCGCGCGCCCGAACGCACGAATCAAGGGCGCCTCAGCTGCACAAGTCGCCGAGGCCGTTCGCCAGATGCGCGGCGCGCGGTGATGCCGCGCTGTATGAACAGAGCGGCCAGGGCGCGAGCCATTCGGAAGCCCCTGCTTTTCTCCACGCTGCTGGTCCTCGCCGCATGCACCACTAGTGAGACGGAGACGAAGCGGCCCGACAAGATCTACCAGGCCTATGGCGACAGCTGGATCTATTCGAAAACGGAAATCAACAAGAAATATTTGGGGTTCGGCTCGCCGCACGGGATCATTGGCGTGCGCAACGCCTACCGGGAAACCCACGTCATCACGAATTCGGCCGGCAGGAAGATTTCGATCCCCGAGAATCTCTACGCCCTGCAAAAGGACGGCTCGATGAAGCAAATCGAGTGCTGCCAGTACTTCCGCGAGAAAGGCGATCTCTACAACATCGGCGGCAACCTGGTCTTCATCTTCGACAACGCGCGCCAGTTCATCACCGACTGCTTTATCTATCCGAGCGGCCGGCCGGACAACGAGCTCGCGCCTCCGGAGAAGCGAGTCTATGGCGTGACCGTTTTCGCCGAATTCGATCCCATCAAGAACATTTTCAAGACCACGACCTTCAGGGCCGGCGACAACTATCTGCCATTCGAATACCGCGCCGCCGTCTTGCGAAGCGGGCGGCGGGACCTGACCATTGAACAGCACGAGGCGTTCTCCTATGCCCGGCGCAAGCCGTTCATGTGCGCGGCGGCGGGACCGACGCAGCGGGCACCGACTGAGTTCGACGTCGGGGCGTACCAGACCGGTGCCACGCGAACCCTACAGGTCTCCGTGGCACGCTCTGCCACGAGCGCCTGCCTGGAAAGGCTGCAAGGCTTCGCCGAGCGAAAGGGATTCAAGACCTGGAAAGCGGGCGCGGACGAGAAAGAGATCTCGCTCGCCTTGCGAAGCGAGGAGGTCCTCATAATCGCGGCAAACGACGAAGAGATCTGGCGGCTGGGCTTCTACCGGAGAATGGCCGAGCTGCCGTCCGAAGAAAGGGTCGAAGCTCTGGTGCGCGAGATCAGGGATGAGCTCAGCGCGTTGCAGCCCAGGCAGTGATCAAGGCGTGGATACGGCCCCTTGCCGCAACTCACGATCGACGCCGTTCCGCCCAAGTAGAACGCGTCACGGTCGGTGTACCTTAGACACCTGCCGACCTTTCGCATCGCCCAACTCGGCAGCCTTGGGCCAATTGCCGCCACCGTCCAACCGATCAATTTTTGCTCGCCGCTGGTTCCAAAAGATGCCTATTCCTCCGCTCTCACCAACCGCTTCGCCGGCGTTCGGCTGCGGTCGATGACTCGCCAACTTCACGTTTGGTCCTGTCCGACCATCAACGCGGACCGCGGTGACTGGTGCGACTTCCGCTGTGGGTCAGAAGCCGACCTCAAGACTCTCTGCGGACCATGTCCGCTAAGGGCCACAAGCGGACATCGGTCCGGCTATTCGATCACCTCGTCGGCGCGGGCGAGCAGCATCGGCGGAATTTCCAGGCCGAGCTCCTTCGCTGTCTTCAGGTTGATCACCAGTTCGAAATGCGTCGGCTGCAAAACAGGCATCTCCGCTGGATCCGAGCCTTTCAGAATCTGTCCGATATATTCTCCGGCTTGGCGGTACATCCAACTGATGCTCGGGCCGTAGCTCAGGAGGCCGCCCGATACGGCGAACTGGCGCACGAAGCACACAGTCGGGAACTTGTGCCGGTTGGCGAAAGAGACGATCTGCTCACGCCGATCCAGCACGATCGGATCGGTTGCAGTGATCAACGCATGGGCCTTGGCACTCAGCAACTGCTCGAACGCGACCTCGAGTTCGCCGGCATTCTTGGCATTGACCGTGACGGTCTCCAGGCCCAGTTTCTTTGCTCCGGCCTCCGCGTCGGCCTGTTCGATTTTGACATTCGGATTGGCGGGATTCATCAGCAGCGCAATTCGGGAAACGCCCGGGGCAATTTCCCGCAGCAGTTCAACTCGTTTCGCACCCAGCACGTTCTGATTAAACAGGATGCCGGTGAGGCGCCCGCCGGGGCGGTTCAGCTTTTCGATCAGTCCATGACGGATCGGATCACCGCCAATAGTGAAGACCACCGGCACAGTCTTGCTCGCATTCTGCGCGGCCTGCGCAGACGCGACGTCTCCCGTGGCGGCAATCGCGAGCACGCCCATGGCGACAAGCTCAGCCGCAAGCGCCGGCAACGCGCTGTAGTCACCGCGGGCCCATCGTTCCTCAATACGGACGTTGCGGCCCTCGACGAAGCCTGCCTTCGTCAGACCTTCTCGAAAAGAGTCGGCATTGAAGCGATAAGTATCGGGCGAAGCGCTGTTCAGAAATCCGACCAAGGGCGTCGGCCGCTGCGCCAATGCCGCAAAGGGCAATGTCGCCGCCGTACTTCCGACAGCCGCGATGAACTCCCGGCGCTTCATTCGATCACCTCGTCGGCCAGCACGGACAGTTTGTTTGACATGGTGAGCCCAACCGCCGCCCGCGAGACTAGCATGCCACGTCGCGACCGAGTGTGAACGCGATCACGTTCGGCCTTGTCACGGTGACGCTTCGTCAGGCCCAGGTCCGCTTTGGGTCAAAAGCGGTCATCCTCATGACTGGCAAAATGCTTTCCGGTTTGCCCGGTAAGCAGACCTCCGACTGCGCGTTATGAGGACGCGCCTACACCCTGCGCCCAAACAGGATAATGGCGCCGATCGGGATGACCAGCCCGAGCACCAGGTCGGCGATCATCAGGCCGCCGAGCTGGCTGTATTCGCCGCGGCCGATGACGAAAATCTGGTTCAGGTACTTGGTCTGCAGCTCGCCCGCGACCAGCGCCAGGTTGGTCAGCGAGGCCATCAGCGCGAACCAGGTCGCGCGATGCCCGGCCGGCGCGTAATAGGCGATCAGCGCCAGCAGCGGGATCATGCTGAGGTCGACGAACGGCGATGACGCCGCGGCGTTGACCAGCGCGATCGAGCGGGCGCCGAAGCCGAACACGCGCTCGGTCCATTCATGGATGCCGAAATAGAGCGCGACGTCAGGCAGCGACAGCACCGTGCCGATGATGGTGAGCCAGAACATCGTCTTGACGATCGAATAGCCGGTGAGCTGCTTGGCAAGGAGCCAGATCGCCACGATGCCGATCAGCGCCGAGGTCTGGCGCAGGCTGCCGTAGAAGCTTTCGTCGAACTTGAGCACGTCGAGGGTGAACCAGAAATAGCCGTCGCCGACCGACGGCACCGCGCGAAACGCGAAGATGATGATCGACGTGTAGAAGATGGCGAGGCGCGATTTGTGATCGAGATCGCGGGTGACGAACACCAGCATGCCGCAGATCACCGCCATCGAGACGACGAACACGATCTCCTGCGAATAGGGCACGCCGCCGACGCCGAGCGCCGTGACCACCGCGCCGAAGGCGATGCCGCCGCCGAGGATGCGCCAGTCGATCGGCCGCCGCTCGCTGGTCTCGGCGCGGATCAGCATCACGCCGGTCACGGAGATGAGCGGCACGACCAGCCCGGCGAGGAACACCGTCTCGCGCGACCAGATGCTGGCGGCCCAGCCCGAGGCGCCGGCGACCGCCAGCGTGCCGAACGACAGCGCGAGCCGGCCGAGCACCTGCACCATGCCGAGCTCGTGGCGGACGTCGTCGTCGTTCCTCGGCTTGCCGTCGGCATCGACGCGCGCCACCACCTCGGTCGACATGGCGTCTGCCACCACGTCCTGGATCACGGCGCCGATCACCATCAGCATGGCGCCGAGCAGGTAGAGCTGGTCCGCCGGCAGGAAAGCGAGCCACTTGCCGGCGGCGCCGGCCAGGATGACGAGGCCAACGGCGGTGAGGCCGGCGCCGAACCACACATAGGCGCGCCGCTGCGAGCCGAGCAGCGGGACGCTGTCGACCATCTCGCCGAACACCATCTTCACGGTCCATGGCAGCGCCAGCCATACGCTGATGCTGGCGAGCTCCGCCGGGTTCAGCGTCAGGCTCTCCTTGATCCACATGTCGCGCGACACGTCGATCAGGCCGAGCGCGCCATAGGCGAAATAGACCATCAGCAGCGGCAGGTAGGTAGGACGGAACGCCCGGATCGGCCGCAGGATGTCGTCGTTGATGGCGGAGAGGATTTTCACGTATTCCGCTTAAGACGAGCCGCGAGACTCCGCAAGCGGCCAGCCATCATGGCGACATTGCCCGCCCGACTTCCGGGGTGGGCCATGAACAGCCATGGCGCTATCTTGAGCCGACGACGGAGATGTCAGGCAAAGACGATTTGGAGGGCATCATGAGACAGGCTGGAGTCGTCATAGGGTCTCACCTGCTCACGCTCGCCTGCGCCCTGGTCCTGCTGCCGGCGCAAGTCCTGGCCGGCGCCAAGGAGAAGGTGGCGGCGCTTGCGCCGTCGGCGGTGGTGCTCGTGATGGACGACCAGGGCAACGAGCTCCTAGCCCAGAACGCTGACCAGCGCTTCGTCCCTGCCTCCGTCGCCAAGATCGTGACCGCCTGGCTGGCGATGGAGGTCCTGGGCGGCGACTACCGGTTCCAGACGCGCTTCTACCTGGACGGTGAGCGGAAACTTTACGTGCGCGGGGGCGGCGATCCCTATCTGATCTCCGAAGAGCTGGCGCAGCTCGCGTCGGAGCTGGTCGCCGCGATCGGCAAGCAGCCGCTCACCGGCATCGTGCTCGACGCGAGCTACTACCCCTCCAACCTCCGCATCCCGGGCATCGAGGACACCGAGGAGGCCTACGACGCGCTCAATTCGGCGCTCGCGGTGAACTTCAACACGATCAGCGCAATGCGCAAGGGCAAGACGATTGTCTCCGCCGAGCCGCAGACCCCGATCACGCCGCTGGCGATCAGCCAGTTCCGGGCGCGCGGCCCCAAGGGTCGCGGCCGCATCAGCCTGACCCAGGAGCCCGCTGTGGGCCTGCAATATGCCGGCGAGCTGATCGCCGCCTTCATCGAGCGGGCCGGCGGCAGCGTCAAAGGCAAGATCACGACCGGAGCCGTGCCCGACGGCCTCGAGCCCGTCTACGTTCACCGCCAGTCGCGCAGCCTTGCGGCGATCCTCAACGGTTTGCTGGTCGGCTCGAACAACTACATTGCGAACCAGGTTTTCCTGGAGATCGGCGGGAATCGCCTGGGCGGGCCGGTCAGCCTCGAGAAGTCGCTCAAGGTCGCGAACGAGATGCTCGCGAAGCACGACCTTGCCGACGCCATCCATCTCGAGGAAGGGTCGGGCATCAGCCGCGACAACCGCTTCACGGCCCGCGGCCTCGCCCGGTTGCTCGACCTCTTCAAGCCCCATGCCAGCCTGCTCCGCGCCGGCGACGGCGCCCGCTACAAGACCGGCACCTTTTCCGGCGTGCGCACCTTGGCGGGCTATGCCGACACCTCCGAGCACGGGCGCGTGCGCTTCGTGATCTCGCTCAAGAGCAACGACGGCGCGATGCGGATGCAGCTGCTCAAGGCCATCCAGGCCGGGCTTTAGCCGGTGCCGCGCCCGGCTGATGTGTTCCCATGCTCACAAAGTCGGCAAGGGGTCAAAACCGGAAGCGCTCTGCCCACCGCATCGGCGTCAGCGACCGCATCTCGCCGAGAGAGCTGCGCTCACTTTTTTTCCGGCAACAGCTCGAACGAATGCAGGAAGCGCTCTACGACAGGATTGGCGGCAAGGGGAGTGTTGCTGGTGGCGATGACCTGAAACGTCCGGTCGTCGAGGAAGACAACGCGAGCGGCGATGTAAAAACCATCGGTTTCGGCAAAGGACTCCCGAACCGGCTTGCCATTCATGGTTAGTCGATTTTGACGCGTAACCTTCACGCCCAACTTTTCTTCGATAGATTTGAGAAGATCGTCGAAATCTGCGTCGGTCGGCGGTTGTCTCAAACCTTTCTCAAATTGTTCGCAAGACACACTCAATGACGCTTCCTCATGGTGGACCTGCACAGTTGTCGTTTTGATCGTCTTCTTGTTGTTGTCGACAGTTTCCTCCTCTTCCTCCTCCTCGACCTGGGGCGTGCCGGGCATTTCAACCTTGAAGCCGAGGTCGTCGCGGCGAAATTCCTGCCAAGTCTGCGCAAATGCCGTCTGCGCGAATGTCGTGGTCAACACGGGAAGGGTGACAACGGCCAGGACCGCGACAGCCGCCAAGAGCAAACGCGATGTCCAGGGCATGTCTTGTCCCTCGAGAAGCGCGACGAGCTCGCGTCGTCCCATGTCTGCATCGGGTCAAAACCGGAACTCCGCTGCTCGCGCATAAGAGTCCGTTTCACCCCAGAGAGGGCATCTCAGCATGAATATCAATGAGTGCACGCCCCTCGTGTCGTGGTTCAAAACTCGCTCCATACCGCAGCACCTCTGAGGGGGCTGCAAGCCAGGGCCGGGTTCGGGGCTGGATCGATCACACCTTGCGGCCGAACAGCAAAATGGCGGCGAGCGGGATGACGAAGCCGAGGCCGGTGGCAACCACGAGGAGAATGCCGAGCTCGCTGTAATTGCCGCGGCCGACCGTGAAGATCTCATTGAGATATTTCGTCTGCAGGGCGCCCGCGACCAGCGCGAGGTTCATCAGCGACGCCATCAGCGCAAACCACGTGGCGCGGTGGCCGGCCGGCGCGTAGTAGGCGATCAGCGCCAGCAGCGGGATCATGCTGAGATTGGCGAACGGCGACGATGCGGCCGCATCGATCACCGCGATCGAGCGCGCGCCGAAGCCGAACATGCGCTCGGTCCATTCGTGTATGCCGTAATAGAGCCCGATGTTCGGCAGCGAGATCAGCGTGCCGATGACGGTGATCCAGAACAGCGTCTTGGTGACCGAATACTCGGTGATCTGCTTGCTGAACACCCACATCGCCGCGACGGCGAGCAGCGCCGAGGTCTGCCGCAGCGCGCCGTAGAACGCCTCGTCGAACTTGAGCACGTCGAGGGTGAACCAGAAATAGCCGTCGCCGACCGACGGCGTGGCGCGGAACGCGAAGATGATGATCGAGGTGAAGAAGATCGCACGGCGCGACTTGTCGTCGAGCTCGCGTGTCACGAACACCAGCATGGCGCAGATCACCGCCATCGAGATGGCGAAGATCACCTCCTGCGAATATGGCACGCCGCCGACGCCGAGCGCGGTGACCACCGCGCCGAAGGCGATGCCGCCGCCGAGGATGCGCCAGTCGATCGGCCGCTGTTCGTGGGTTTCCGACTGGATCAGCATCACGCCGGTGATGGAGATCGCCGGCACGACAAGGCCGATCAGGAACACCGTCTCGCGCGACCACATCGCGGCGATCCAGCCCGAGGCGCCGGCGACCGCGAGAATGCCGAGCGACAGCGCGAGCCGGCCGAGCACCTGCACCATGCCGAGCTCGGCGCGGACCTCGTCATCGCTGCGCGGCTTGCCCGCGGTATCGGTGCGCGCGACCACCTCGGTCGACATGGCATCGGCGACCACGTCCTGGATGACGGCGCCGATCACCATCAGCATGGCGCCGAGCACGTAGAGCTGGTCCGGCGCCAGGAACGTGAGCCAGTGGCCGGCGGCGCCGGCCAGCACGATCAGGCCGGTGGCGGTGAAGGCCGCGCCGATCAGCACATAGGCGCGGCGCTGCGAGCCGAAAATGGCGACGCTGTCGACCAGCTCGCCGAACACCATCTTCACCGTCCACGGCAGCGACAGCCACACGGCGATGCCGGCCAGCGCGGCCGGCGTCAGCGTCAGGCTTTCCTTGATCCACATGTCGCGCGACACATCGATCAGCCCGAGCGCGCCATAGGCGAAATAGACCATCAGCAGCGGCAGGTAGGCGGCGCGGAAGGCCTTGATCGGCCGGATCACGTCGTCGATGACGGTTGAGAGGAGCTTCACGGGGCCTCGTCGGCTCGGATCGCAATGGCCGGGAGGTTTGTCATATTCGGCGCGGCGATGCTACGGGTAGGCATGCCCGCAGAATCACGCTCTCGTGTCGCCGTCGTCGGCGGCGGTCCCGCCGGATTGATGGCGGCGGAAGTGCTCGCCACGGGCGGCGCTTCCGTAACCCTCTACGACCGCATGCCGTCGCTCGGCCGCAAGTTCCTGATGGCCGGCCGCGGCGGCCTCAACTTGACGCACAGCGAAGAGGTCGCACGCCTGCTCGGCCGCTACGGCCGGGCCGAGCCGCGGCTGCGTGCCGCGATCGAGGCGTTTCCGCCGGGCACGCTGCGGGCCTGGAGCAAGGGGCTGGGGCATCCGACCTTTGTCGGGACCAGCGGCCGCGTGTTCCCGAAGGCGATGAAATCGTCGCCGCTGCTGCGCGCCTGGCTGCGGCGGCTCGACGGCCTGGGCGTGATATTCAAGCCGCGTCATTGCTGGATCGGCTGGGACGATGCCGGCCGCCTTGTGTTCGAGGCGCCGGAGGGCCGCGTCACGGTGGAGGCTGATGCGACGGTCTTGGCGCTCGGCGGCGCGAGCTGGCCGCGGCTCGGATCGGCCGGCGAATGGGCCGATACCTTGCGCGCGGCGAGCGTTGCGATCGCGCCGCTCGCACCGGCGAATTGCGGATTCACCGTCGGCTGGTCGGCGCTGTTTCGCGACAAGTTCGCCGGCCATCCGCTGAAGCGGATCCGACTGTCGTTCGAGCGCGTGGCGGTGCGTGGCGAAGCCATGATCACCAGCGCGGGCCTCGAAGGCGGCGCGATCTATGCGCTGTCAGGCCTTCTGCGGGAGGCGATCGGTTCGGCTGGCGAAGCGCGCGTGCAGCTCGACCTGCGTCCCGACGTGGCGCGCAGTCAGCTTGAAAAGCGTCTCTCCGCGCCGCGCGGCAAGCGGTCGCTGTCGACGTTTCTCCGCAAGGCCGCGAACCTTTCGCCCGTGGCGATCGGGCTTCTCAACGAGGCGGCAGGCTCGTCCACCGGCCTCGCGGTGATGAGACCGGCGGCACTCGCCGCGCTGATCCAGGCGCTGCCGATCCGGCTGACCGGCGTCGCGCCAATCGCGCGCGCGATCTCGAGCGCCGGTGGGATTTTGTTCGACGAGGTGGACGCCGATTACATGTTGCGCAAAAAGCCCGGCGTGTTCGTTGCAGGCGAGATGCTCGATTGGGAGGCGCCGACCGGCGGGTATCTGCTGCAGGGCTGTTTCTCGACCGGCGTCGCGGCGGGGCGGGGTGTGTTGAGGTGGCTTGAGCGGGAGAGAAGCCGCTGAC